>Ga0335397_10000992_pt1 | contig 38302 bp, 34 predicted proteins | sample MAT04_FD_205740 | JGI IMG/M metagenome (GOLD analysis project Ga0335397, IMG submission 205740) | Freshwater microbial communities from Lake Fryxell liftoff mats and glacier meltwater in Antarctica - MAT-04 (spades assembly) (version 2) ... | reverse complement strand
GAGCGGGTTTCCGGGGGGCTGGGCCCGCCGGAAACCGAGCGAAGGCGATTCCTTCACGAGTGCTGAGCGCCTGGGAAGGAATCGAAGATTCCTTCCCAGCCGCGAAGCGCGGACCCGCAGGGGCCGCCCGCCGAGCGGGTTTCCGGGGGGCTGGGCCCGCCGGAAACCGAGCGAAGGCGATTCCTTCACGAGTGCTGAGCGCCTGGGATGGAATCGAAGATTCCGTCACAGCCGCGAAGCGCGGACCCGCAGGGGCCGCGCGCCGAGCGGGTTTCCGGGGGGCTGGGCCCGCCGGAAACCGAGCGAAGGCGATTCCTTCACGAGTGCTGAGCGCCTGGGAAGGAATCGAAGATTCCTTCCCAGCCGCGAAGCGCGGACCCGCAGGGGCCGCCCGCCGAGCGGGTTTCCGGGGGGCTGGGCCCGCCGGAAACCGAGCGAAGGCGATTCCTTCACGAGTTCTGAGCGGGGGCGAACCCTACCGATTCTCCGACTTTGCCTGGGACGGTGCCCGCGCAAGGACGCCGTCCTCCATCTCATAGATGGTGTCGAAGACGTCCAAAGCCCGATGGTCGTGCGTCACGACGATCACTCCAGTCCCATGCTGATGGGCCACATCGCGGAACAGCTCCATGACCTGCCGCCCACGCACGCTATCGAGGGCGGCGGTGGGTTCGTCGGCAAGAATGAGGCTGGGCTGGTTGGCCAGCGCGCGCGCGATGGTGACGCGCTGCTGCTCGCCTCCTGAGAGTTGCGTCGGCCGATGGGAGGCGCGGGCGCCCACCCCCAAGGCGTCCAGCAGTTCGAGCGCGCGGCGGCGCGCTACCGGCGGCGGATGGCCGATCAGTTCGCCCACGACCTGGACGTTCTCCACGGCACTCAGGAACGGGATGAGGTTGGACTTCTGGAAGACGAAGCCGATGTTCTCGCGTCGAAACCGCCGAAGATCGGCGAGCGCGCGCGGGCCATCGAGAACGAGTCTGCCGCCGATGGTCACGCGCCCGCTGGTCGGCGGGTTGATCAGGCCGACACAGAGAAGAAACGTCGACTTACCTGCGCCACTCGGTCCGAGCAGCGCCGCAATCTCGCCACGGCGAACGCGCACGGACGCGTCGCGCATGGCGACCACCGCCGTGTGCCCGTTGCCGTACACCTTGGTGAGGCCGTCGGTCTCGAGTGCGAGTGCCACGTCCATGCGGTGTCGGTCCTCCATGTGCGCTCCTCCATGTGCGCTAGGTCAGCCGATCGCTTCGTTGGGATCGACGCGCATCGCCTTCCAGATCCCCAGCAGGCTCGCGAGCACCGAGATCACCAACACGATCGCGCCCAAGCGGAGCAGGTCGTCACCGGTCACCAGCACGCGCCGGGGAAACAACGGGAACAGCCATTGGCCCATGAGGTATCCCACGCCGTAGGCCAGCGCGCCCATGATGAGGGACTGCTGCATGATGAGACCCACGATGACGCGGTTGGGAGCGCCGATGAGCTTCAGCAGCGCGATGGGGTGGAGTTTGTTGAGGGTGAGCGTGTAGATGATGAGGGCCATGATGACGGCGGAGATGATGGTGAGCAACACGCGGAAGAGTTGAATCTGCCGGCGAGCGCGGTCCACGCTCCCCTTCAGGAGCAAGTCCTCCTGTTGCGTTGCGGAATAGACCGTGACATCGCTCCAGCCCTCGAAGGTCCGCCGCACGGTGTCCGGGTCGGCACCGGGCATGAGCCGCGCGATCACGGCGCTCACCGCCGGACCCGGGAGCGCGGCCATGGCGCGGGACGAGCCCGATGCTCGCGCCAGCACGGACGGCTGCGTACGGCCAAAGTCGATCTCGTCCGCGCGAGCGCGCCGAGCCTGCCGCTCCAACCGGGCCGACTCGCCCGGCACATCGAACTGGATTGCCTGCGCGTCGCGGCTGGTGAAACAGGCGATGCCGTCGCCGCCGGAAGAGATCATCGCCCTGGTTAGCCCGACCACCGCGTAGGTCTCCTTGCCGAGCCGCAGTCGCTCGCCGAGCACGAGTCCCAGAGACTCGTCGGCGATCATCTCGTAGTGGTTCTGGGCGAGCACGCGTCCGGCGACCAGGGGCAGCCCCTGGCCTTTGTCGGTGGGCCAGCCGAGGCCCAGCACGCCCATGCGCAGCGACTTGCCGAGGTGCTCGCGTTGGATGGTGTGGAACACGAATTCGCGGGCCTCGGTCACGCCCGGGACCGCGGCCACACGATCGACGACGTTGCGTGGCAGGCGCGAGACTTCGGCGAACGGGCCGCGCGTGCTCCGTTGGACGATCCATAGATCGGCTCCGACGCTGCGCGTAACGACCAGCGCATCATCAACCAGTCCACGGTAGATGCCGCCCATTCCCATGACGACCATCAGCAGCATCCCCACCCCGATGGTCGTGAGGACGAAGCGGCCGAGGCTGTGTCGGATGTCGCGTACCGCGAGGTTCATTTCGGTCGGATGCTCCGCCCGTCTCGCAACGGTCCGGAACTCGCCCCCGCCGGGCTCACGACGACATCACCGGGCGACAAGCCGCCGGTGACCTCCACGCTCTCGCGGCCGCGCAGGCCTACCGTGATCGCGCGCCACGTGGCCTTGCCGCCCTCATCCAGCATGACGCCCGTCGCGCCGTCTCGCACCAGCAGTCGCGCGGCCGGGAGCGCCGTGACGGCGTCCCTCCGGGCGACCTGGATGTAGGCTTCCGCCCGCTGCCCCACGGCCCATTGCGTGGGCAGGTCCTCCACGCGCACGTCCACCACGATCTCGCGCGTTTCGCGGTCGGCCTCGCGCCCGACGCGGGCCACCACGCCCTTGTACTCACGGCTCGGCTCGGAGCGAAAAACCACCCGCGCCGGCTGGCCCTCGGCTAGCCGCGCCAGTTCGGTCTCGTCCACCCACGCCGTGATCCACATCTGTTCGGTCGCCACCAGTTGCAGCACGGACGACCCGGCGGTGACGACATCGCCAGGCCCGCGGTCGCGCCGGACGACCAGCGCATCAAACGGCGCTCTGATGGTGCTGTCGCTGAGGTGGGCTTGTTGGTACTCGAGGAACCGCTCCGCGGCGTCCAAGCGCTTCTGTCCTTCGATGATCGCCGCGCTCGCGGTGGACCGTTCCGCCTCTGCGATGGCCAAGGCCTCGAACGCCCGGTCGAGATCTTGCCCCGACACCACCTTGGTCGAGGCCAACTCTTCGATCCGCTGGTGGTTCGTCCTTGCCTGCGTGAGAACCGCGTCGGCCCGACGGCGGTTGGCATCCAGCCTCTCCAGGGTTGCCCTCACCGCCGCGACTTCGGAATCCGCCATCTTGACCTGTTGCCTGATGTCGTTGTCCTCCAGCTGGAACAGCAGCGTGCCCGCCTTTACCCGATCTCCTTGATGGGCGGCGATGCTCAAGATCAGCCCACCGATCTTCGGTCCGACATTTGCGGAGGTGCGCGCTTCCAGTGTGCCGGTTCCCATGACCTCCGCGGTGATGGTCCCGGTCGCTACCGTGTGGGTCGTGACCACGACCGACGCAAACCGCAACCACCAGGTAGCCCCGACCGCGACGGAGAGAATCAGCGCGGACCTGACGGCGAACGAAACCCGTCGCCCATGGCGTTGCCACCAGGACCCCGCTTCCGTCGGTCCGACCGAGTCGCTGGTCGGGATGATGGTGCTCATTCGAAGTCCCCCATGGTGCGCAGTTCGCGTCTCCCGGACCTCGGGTCGGTACCGTCCGCCCCGCTGACGTTCAGGCGCGCCGGCGCAGTTCGTCGGCGGCGTCGTGGGCGTCGCGGACATCGAACGCCCCGCCGGACGCCAGGTCCTTGCCGTGGATCGTGCCCGCCGCGTCTGCCGTCAGGGCGAAGCGGAGGCCCTTCTTGTCGGCGAACTTCATCTGCGCGCCGTGTTTCTTCGGCTCCGGGAACGTCTCGACGAGGAAGCCCTCGCGGCGGAGGGCCGCCGCCAGCGCGAACGCTGCCGCCGGGTCGCCGCTCTCGGGGTGGGTCACGAGGACCGAGCGGGCCGCCGCGGCGCGCACGAGCTTGCCCTGCTCCTCGAGCGCGACGAGGAGGCGGGTGAGGCCCACGCTGCAGCCGACGCCCGGCAACTTCGTGTTCGTGTAGAGGCTCGCGAGGTCGTCGTACCGTCCGCCGCCGCCCATGCTGCCGAAGCCCGTCGCCGACGGGAGGCTCGCCTCGAAGACGACGCCGGTGTAGTAGTCGAGGCCCCGCGCGATGGTGGGGTCCACGCGCACCTGCGCCGCCGGCACGCCCGCCGCGGCGACGAGGCGCATGGTGGCCCGCAGGCCCTCGACGCCCTCGCGGCCGCGCGCCGTGGCGCCGACGAGCGCCTCGAGGCGCGCCAGCGTCTCGGCGTCGTCCGCGCCCGCGCAGCCCGGGAACGCCAGCACGCCCTCGATCGCGGCGGCGGGGAGCCCGACGTCGCGGAGCTCCTGGGCGACGCCCTCGCGGCCCACCTTGTCCCACTTGTCGAGCGCGCGCAGGACGGGGGCGGCCTGGTCGAGCACGCCGTTCGTCTCGAGGAGGCCGTTGAGCACCCGCCGGTCGTTCACGCGGATCACGAAGCCCTCGACGCCGAGGGCGCCGAAGACGCGCGCGTACATCGTGAGGATCTCGGCGTCGGCCGCCGGGCCCACGGCGCCGATGAGGTCGGCGTCGCACTGGACGAACTCGCGGTACCGGCCCTTCTGGGGGCGCTCGCCGCGCCAGACGGGGCCGATGTGGTAGCGCCGGAACGGGAACGCGAGCTCGTTCTGGTGCTCGGCGACGAAGCGCGCCAGGGGGACCGTCAGGTCGAACCGCAGCGCGACGCGGCGCCCGCCCTGGTCCTCGAACGCGAACATCTGCTTGTCGCTCTCGTCGCCGCCCTTGCCCTTGAGCACCTCCTCGTACTCGAGGGCCGGCGTGTCGATGGGGCCGTAGCCGAACGACTCGAAGACGGTCTCGATGGCCCGGCACATCGCGTTCCGCGCGGCGGCCTCCGCGGGCATCGTGTCGCGGAAGCCCTTCAGCGTGCGGGGCTCGATCCGCTGGTCCTTCCCGTTCATCGCGCGCCTCCCTTGCCCGTGAGGCCCGCGGCCTCCGCCACCCGTCCCGACGTGACCAGCGCCCGCACCTTCGCGAGCGCGTCGCCCCACGGCGCGTCCACGCGCCGGAAGGGCACCGCCTGCCGGACCAGGGCGACCACCGCCGCCGACCGCGGCCCGGGCCGCCGGGCCCGGAGCTCGACCGCCTGCGCGGCCGCCATCAGCTCGATCGCCAGCACCGAAACGACGTTGTCGGCCACCTTCATGGCGTTGCGCGCCGCGATGGTGCCCATGCTCACGTGGTCCTCGACGTTCGCGCCCGTGGGGATCGAGTCGGCGCTCGCGGGGTGGGTGAGCACCTTGTTCTCGCTCACCAGCGCCGCCGCGACGTACTGCGGGAGCATGTAGCCCGAGTGGAGCGCGGGGGTGGGGGCGAGGTAGGGCGGGAGCCCCTCGTTCATGTGGCTGTCGACGAGCGACGCCGTGCGCCGCTCGCTGATGCTGCCGAGCTCGTGCACGCACAGCTTCAGGTGGTCGGCGGCCAGGGCGACCGGCTCGGCGTGGAAGTTGCCGCCCGAGAGCACGTCGTCGCCGAAGACGAGCGGGTTGTCCGTGGCGGCGTCGATCTCGATCGCCAGCACCGCCTCCGCGTACGCGAGCCCGTCCGCGGCGGCGCCGTGGACCTGCGGCGCGCAGCGGATGCCGTACGCGTCCTGCGGCGCCGTGCGTTTGCCGGGGATCGACGCCAGCGGCGCGTCGACGAGGCGGCTGCCCGCCACCACCCGCCGGATGCGGGCCGCGCTCTCCCGCTGGCCGCGGTGGCCGCGCGCGGCGTGGATCCGCGGGTCCAGCGCGGCCTTGCGTCCCGCCAGCGCCTCCGTCGTCAGCGCGGCCGCCACGTCGGCGGCGAGGAGGGCGGTCCGCGCCCGCTCGAGCGCGAGCAGCGCGCACGCCAGCGTGATCTGGGTGCCGTTGACGAGGGCGAGGCCCTCCTTGTGCGCGAGACGCACCCGCGCGATCCCGGCGCGACGCAGCGCGCTCGCGGCGTCGGTCTCGCGGCCGCCGACGCGCACGCGCCCGATCCCGAGGAGCGGCAGGGCCAGGAAGGAGAGCGGGCCGAGGTCGCCGCTCGCCCCGACGCTGCCCTGGCTCGGGACGACGGCCAGCACGTCGGCTTCGTACAGGCGGGCGAGCGTCCGGACCGTCGAGGGACGCAGGCCCGAGTAGCCGCGCGCGAGGGCGTGGATGCGGAGGAGGAGCGCGAGCCGCACGACGTCGTCGGGGAACGGGTCGCCGGCGCCGAACGCGTGGGAGACGAGCAGGTTCTCCTGCAGCGCTTCGGCGTCGGCGCGATCGATGCTGTGGACGGCGTTGCTGCCGAAGCCCGTCGTGATGCCGTAGAGGCGCTCGCCGGCGTCCACGGCGCGGCGCACACGCGCGGCGGAGGCCTCCGCGCGGCGGCGCGCGACGGGGTCCCAGCGCAGGCGGCGGGGCGCGCGGGCCCCGGCCAGCGCGTCCGTCAGCGAGAGGTGGCGGCCGATCGTCAGCATGGGGCGAGTCTACGGCGACCGCCCCAGCGCGGCTCACTCGGGGCCGGGGTCGGCCTTGGCGAGGTCGTCGAGCGTCTGCTCGAGCCAGGCCGCGTCCACCTTGCCCGAGACCCGGAACCGCTCGACGCCGACGCGGCCGCCGTAGGTGAACGGCCCGACGCGGAGCGGGCCGATGCCCACGCCGTCGTCGCCCTTCAGGGGGCCCTTGAGATCGACCGGGTCGCTCTTGGCGTGGATCTCGCCGGTCATCTGGCCCGCGCGCAACTCCGCGTGGACGCGGAACCGCTCGCCCGGCTTCAGCTGGTTCCCGTCCCGCACCGCGAGCCGGACGAACCCGCGCTCGCCCGGGTCCGCATCGCGCCAGACGCCGTCGCCGAAGAGCCAGAGGACGTGGCCCGCGAGGACCTTCGCGGCGCTGCCCTTCTTCAGGCGGAAACGCGTGTTGCCCACGTGCATCGCGCACGCCCGGTAGGCCCGGCCCTCCTGCAGGCCGAGGAGGCCGAAGTCCTGCGGCTCCTCGGAGAACGTGTCCATCTCCCACGAGACGTCCGCCGGGTCGAAGACGACCTTCGGCAGCAGCGCCGTGGACCCGCTGAGCACGACCCTGCCCTCGCGGACCTCGGCCGAGACCGGCTCCGCCGCGCCGAACGGCTCCACGAGGTCGAAGTCGTCACGCACCGACCGCTCGCCGTCGAACTGCCACTCCGCCGTCAGGCGGCCGTCCTTGTACGACGCGTCCTCCGAGCAGAAGGCCACGGGCCCGCGGACGCCGACGTCGGCGGCGCGGCGGCCCGCGCGCACCTTGTCGTCGTTCGCCCGCACGAGCGCGGTGTCCTTCAGCGACCCCAAGAGCTCGTCGTACGCGGCCCGCGCCTCGGCCCACCGTCGGCCGAGGAGCGCCTGGTGCGCGGCCATCCACGTCGTCCGGGCGAGGTCATCGCTCGGCGTCCCGGGCGGGACGCGCGTTGTGGGCGGGGCCCCGTTCCCGGCAGGGGGTGTCGCGCCCGGGGTCGGCGGCGGGGTCCGCGGCGGCGCGGGCGTTGGCGGCGTCGAGGCCTCGCGTGCGGGGGGCGTCTTCCCCGGGAGCTCGTCCCACCGCGACCGCGCGTACGTCATGAGCGCGCCGAGTTCGGCCTCGAGGTCGGCCGGGAGCTCGAGGTTCGCGCCGTACAGCAGCCGGTACGCGCGCGTCGGGTCGGTCGAGAAGAGCGGCGCGGCGCGCTGCCGCAGGCCGTCGAGGGCGGCGCGCGCGGAGGTCCGCAGCTGTCCTCGGACCGCGAACGCCTCGTCGGCGGGGGGCGTCCCCGCGAACTTCGCGTCGAACTCGTCGAGGGCCGCGAGTGCGCGGCGGTACCGCCCCTGGTTCGCGGCGGTCGCCGCCTGCTCACGGACCGCCGGCCACGCCGCGGCGGCGTACCGCGGCCACAGCTCGGCGACGCGCGCGCCGGCGCGTTCGGCGGCCGCCGTCCCGCCCTGATTGCGGGCGACGGCCGCGTACCGCGCGACGATCCCCTCGCGGTCGGCGGGGTGGGCGGCCTCGTACGCCTCGGCCGCGGCGAATGCGTTCGCCGCGGCGGTCTCCCCGCGCGGGATGGGCGGCTCCGCGACGCGCGTCATCGACTCCGTGACGGACGGCACCGCGCGGGCGCCCGGGGTCTGGAGGTAGCGGATCGTCTCGTATGCGGCAAAGCCGAACACGAGCAGCGCCGACAGCAGCAGCGCGCGGCCGGCCTGCTTCGACCCCTCCGGGACCCCCGGGGCGCCACGGCGCGGGCGCTCGGGCGGCGGCCCCGCCGCCGACGCGCTCGCGTGGGCCGGAGGGATGTGCGCCGCGACGGCGCCGCCCGGCAGCCGGAACAGCGCCACGAACTCCCCGATCTTGATGCGGCTGCCGTCGCGCAGCACGGCGCCGTCGTCGGGGACGCCGTCAACCTCGGGCGGCGGCTCGCCGGGCAGCGCGTTCACCTGGAAGTGGCCCACCTCGACGCGGATGACCACCTTCGCCTGCGGGAACGGCTCCGGCGATGCGTGGAGCCCGCCCCGCGGCGCCGGCCCGAGGAACGCCGTCTCCTCGACCACGTCGTAGTGGAGGAGGCCCTGGGGCGACGGGAGGAGGAGGTGGGGGCGCGACGGGGACGGCATGGGGGCGGGACGCGAGGACGCCCGTTCGTCGACGGGGGAGACGCCCTCCCCGTCGGGCAGGGTTCGCCTCGGACAGTATCATCGGGGGGCCGGGGCCGGAAAGCGCAGGCTTCTCCCGCCTTCCCCGGACCTCCCGGGACGAGTGGCCCCCCCCATGCCCGACGCCGACCCGATGGCCTCTCCGATCGCCGCCCCGATCGTGACCCCGATCGTGACCCCGATCGTGACCCCGATCGTGACCGACGCTTCCCGTGCCTCCACGCCGTCCGCGTGGGGGCTGTGGTCGTCCGTCGGGTGGGTCGTGTTGCTCGCGGCGGCCGCCCTCGCGCTCGCCACCGCGCAGGGCGCGCTCGGCGAGGCGCTCGACGTCGGCCGCTGGTTCCGCTGACCCGCGCCGCCGGCCGCGCCGGCGCGACGACGCCCCCTTGAACCTCGCACCCCGGGACGACGGGCGGGCAACCTGCATCCAGCGACCTGCATCCAGCGACCCGCCGCCCGGAAACGACGCGAGGCCCGGCCGCCCGTGGGGGCGGCCGGGCCTCGCGTGGGGACCCGCGGGTCGCCGCCGGGCGGCGCCTCGTTCGGGGACGGGACGCTACGCCGTGACGGTCGCCTTGACGAGCTTGTCGCCCGCGCGGATCGCGTTGACCACCGCCATGTCGGCCGCGCCGACGACGCGACCGAACACGGTGTGCTTGCCGTCGAGGTGGGCCGTCGCGCAGTGCGTGATGAAGAACTGGCTGCCGCCCGTGTCCTTGCCCGCGTGGGCCATGGAGAGCGTGCCCGGGGTGTGCTTCTGCGGGTTCCCGACCGTCTCGCACTTGATCGTGTAGCCGGGGCCGCCGGTGCCGATGCGGGGGCTGCCCGGGGCCAGCGTCTTCGAGAGCGGGTCGCCGCCCTGGATCACGAAGTTCGGGACGACGCGGTGGAACGTGACGCCGTCGTAGAAGCCTTCCTGGATCAGCTTCACGAAGTTCTCGACGGTCTTGGGCGCTTCCGTCTCGAACAGCGTGACGTGGATCGTGCCCTTGGCGGTCTCGAGGGTGGCGGTCTTCGGCATGGGGGGGGCTCCGGGGGAGCCGCGACGCTACCACGCACCGGTGGGGCGGTCCCCGACCGGCGGGGGACGTCAGGCGTCCTTGAGCGCGTAGTCGGTCCGCTTCACCGCCCAGACGCCGAGCGCGAGCGCCGTCGCGAGGACGGCCGCGCAGACGAGGAGCGCGTTGCCGGCCGTCGACCAGACCTCCGTCGCGCGCTGGAACAGGACGTCCTGAGGGCGGTCGACGCTCGGCGCCAGCTCGGCCCAGGCGGCGACGCGCTTCGCGACCGCCGGGGACGCCACCGCGAAGTCGGCATCGCACCAGCGGTGGAACAGGCTCCGCACGTGGTGCATCAGCGACAGGTTCTGCACCGACCCCGGCATGAACTGGAAGATCGCCTCGACGACGAACGTGTAGACGAGGCCGGCGATGAGCCCGCGGCGGAACAGCGCGCCGAGGGCGTAGTAGACGGCGCCGACCGTGGCCGCGCCGATCCCGGCGACCAGGGCCGCCTTCACGTAGACGGCGGGCGCGAGGGACGCCCGCGTCGCGAGCATGACCGCGAGGACGAGCGCCATGGCGGTGACGATGCTCGGGACGATGCCGGCGGCGAAGCGGGCCAGGAAGACGGTGGCGCGCGAGACCGGCCGCGCGAGGTGGTACACGAGGGTCTGGTCGGCGACCTCCTCCGCGAAGCCGCTCCCGGCGAGCGCCAGCGCCACGAGGGGCACGCCGACGCCGAGCATCCCGTTGTCGAGGCTCGTCCACAGGCGGAAGACGGCGTCGCGGGTCCCGCCGTGGAGGAGCGCCAGGAGGACGCCGAGGCCGATCGTCAGGACGGCGGTCCAGCGGAAGCGGACCGCCGAGAACCCTCGGCGCAGGCCCCATGCGAAGACGGGGGCGAACCCCTCCAGGGGCCGGACGCGCGCGTCGTGGCGCGGGGAGAGCGGGACGTCGCGCAACGCGTCGGGCACGGCGGCTCCTAGGTCGTCAGGTACCGGAAGACGGCCTCGAGGCTCTCGTCCACCGGCCGCCAGGACGTGATCGGGACGCCGGCCGCCGCGCCGAAGGCGGGCAGGGCGAGAAACAACTCGACGGGCTTGGTCGTGAGGACCTGCACGGAGGTGGGGCCGAGGTCGAGGCGCCGCACGCCCGGCAGTTCGAGCGCGCGTCGCGCGACCGCGCGCGGGTCCGTCGTCTGGATCTCCACCGCGAGCGGCCGGTCGGAGAGGTCGCGGCGGATCTCCTCGATGGTGCCGTCGGCCACGACGCGGCCGTGGGCCATCATGAGCACCCGGCGCGTCATGGCCTCGACCTCGTGGAGCACGTGGCTCGAGACGAGGACGCAGCGGCCCTCCTCGCCCAGGGACCGGATCAGCGCGACCACGTCGCGCCGGGCCACGGGGTCGAGCCCGTTGAGCGGCTCGTCGAGGATCACGACGTCGGGGCCGTGAGCGAGGGCCTGGGCCAGCTTCACGCGCTGGCGCATGCCCTTGCTGTAGCCGGCCACCGGGCGGTCCATGGCGGCCTCGAGGCCCACCCGGACGAGCGCGTCGCGTGCGCGGACCGACGCGGCGCCACGCGGGTAGCCGTGCAGGCGCGTCAGGTACGTGAGCATCTCCATCGCCGTGACGCCGACGTAGACGGCGTCCTGCTCCGGGCAGAGCCCCACGCGCCGCATCACGCTCGGGTTGTCGAACGGCGTCTCGCCGAGCACCGTCACCGCGCCGAGCCGCGGGCGGAGCATCCCGACGACGACCTTCAAGAGCGTGCTCTTCCCCGCGCCGTTCGGCCCCAGGAGCCCCGTGACGCCGGGCCCGAACTCCGCGCTCACCTCGTTGACGGCGAGGACGTCGCCGTACCACATGGAGACCGCGTCCACCGAGATGCCGGGCGCGGCGTTCACGACACCACCTCCGACGTGCGCGCGCGCCGCAGGACCGCGAAGGCGCAGGCGAGGAAGAGCGCGGCCGGGACCAGGTGCGCGGCCGTCGTGGAGGGCAGTTCGACGTGCCGCCCGTACGGGAGGGTCGCCCCGAGCCCGTCCTGGAGGACGCGCTGCGCGTCCGCGAAGAGGGACGCGCCGCGCGCGACGTCGCCGAGGGGGCCCTCGACGCCGCTGGCGGTGCCCGCGACGAGGCTGCCGCCGAGGAAGACGAGGGCGCCGATCACGATCGCCGAGAGGCGGCGCTTGGCCACCGTGGAGACCAGGACGACGAGGCTCGAGTAGCCGACGGCGAGCACGGCGAAGTGGTGGAGCAGCGCGACGACGACGTCGCGTCGGTCCACGAGGAAGGCCCACGTCTCGCCCGAGGGGCGCATGGAGGCCGCCAGCAGGAGCAGCAGGAGCCCCGGGAGCAGCACGTAGACCACCAGCACCGACGCGGGCACGAGCCACTTGCCGAGGAAGTAGTCGAGCGGGGTGATGGGCCGCACGAGGTAGAGGGGCAGCGCGCGCGTGCGGAGGTCGTCGGCCACGACGCCGGCGCCGACGAACAGCGTGAGGAGGACGATCCAGAGCCCCGTCCACTCGTGCAGCATCAGCAGCGACAGCGAAAGGCTCCGCCGCGCCGACTCGAGCGCGTCGAGTTGCGGCGCGTCGGGCATCCGGCGCAGCATGGCGGCCAGGGGCCCGGACTGGAAGTAGAGGAAGAAGCCGACGAGGACCAGCGGCAGCAGGACGAAGAGCAGGCGGAAAACGAGGAGCAACACGCCCCGGACCGCGTCGCGCCGGGCCTCAAGGAAGATCGGCAGGAACCGCGGGCCGCGGGCCGACTTCGTGCCCTGGAACGCCCGGTAGCCGCGCGAGTGGACGGTCATCGGGCAGCCTCCGTCGGCGGGGGCAGGGGCGGGGGCGGGGGCGGAGATGCGGCCGGAGACACGGCGTCGCCCGCGGTCGGCGACCGGCCGCCGTCGAGGAGGCGGTGGAAGACGTCCTCGAGGCGCTCGACGACGGGGGTGACCGACCGCAGCGTCGTGGACGTCGCGTGGGCGGCCTCGAGGACGGCACCGACGGCGCCGCCCACGGGCTGGACGACGCGACGGAACCGGAAACTCGTCGGGTCGCCGACGGCGTGGGCCGCGTCCTCGGGCTCCACCTGCACGCCGCGGCGCGCGAGCGCCTCGAGGAACGGGGCGGCGTCGCCCTCGCCCTCGACGTCGTACCGGCCCGTCGCGCCGCGGAGGTCCTCGAGGCGGAAGGACCCGCGCACGCGCCCGGCCTGGAGCACGAGGATCCCGTCGGCGACGCGCTGCACGTCGGGGAGCATGTGGCTCGACCAGACGACGTGTTTGCCGTGTTCGCGCGCGAGGCCGCGCACGAGCGCGAGGAAGTCCTCGCGGCCCTGGGGGTCCATGCCCGACACGGGCTCGTCGAGGAACAGCACGTCTGGGTCGTGTACGAGAGCCTGGGCGAGCTTCAGCCGTTGGCGCATGCCCGTCGAGTACTCCTCCGCCGACTTGTAGAGGTGCTCCGTGAGGCCGACGTAGTGCAGGCACTCGTGGGCGCGGCGCAGGGCCTCGCGTCGGTCGAGCCCCGACAGCTGGGCCAGGAAGCGGCACGACGCGACGCCGCTCATGCGGGGCAGCAGCGCGTCGGCCTCGGGCATGTAGCCGACGCGGCGGCGGAGCTCGAGGCGGTCGCGGCGCGCGTCGAGGCCGAGGACGGTGGCGGTGCCCGTGAAGTCGCGCAGGAGGCCGAGGACGCACTGCAGCAGCGTGCTCTTGCCGGCGCCGTTGGGGCCCAGCAGCCCCGTCACGCCCTCGCGGAACTCGAGGGACACGTCCACGAGCGCGGGGGGGCGGCGCCCGTAGGCCTTCGTGAGCCCGGTGACGGTGACGACGGCCACGGGGTCAGCCCTTCGCCTTCCCGGGCTTCCTGCCCGGGCGCGACGCCGGCGTCGCACGGGTGGCGGCGCGCGCGGGGGCGGCCGGCTTCGACGCGGACTTGCCCCGCGCGGTCGCGACGCCGGGCGTCGGGGCGGGCTTCGCGGCGTTCGACCCGCGAGGCGGCCCGCCGTTCGGGGCAAACCGCTGGCGGTAGCGCTCGAGGATGAGCGATGCGGTCTCCTCGATCGCCTTGCCCGAGATCTCGAGGAGCGTCCATTGGGGGTGCGCCGCGAACAGCGCGCGGCACCACTCGAGCTCCTCGCGGACGCGGCGGGGGTCGCCGTACTCGCTGTTCGGCTCCATCCCCATGTGCTTCATGCGGGTGCGGCGGACCTCCACGAGCATGGAGGGGTCCACCATGAGCCCGAACACGCGCCGCGGGTCGACGAGGTCGAGCTCGCGCGGCAGCGGGATCTCGCGCACCAGCGGCACGTTCGCCACGCGGTAGCCGCGGTGCGCGATGTACTGCGACAACGGCGTCTTGCTCGTGCGGCTCACGCCCACGAGGACGATGTCGGCCTTGCGGAGGTTCCGCGGCTCCTTGCCGTCGTCGTTGTTGACCGCGAACTCGACCGCGTCGATGCGCTTGAAGTACTCGGCGTTGAGTTCATGGCCCAGGCCCGGCTTGTAGAGCGGGTCCTCGCCGAAGTGCATGGCCATCTGGAGGAGGAGCCCGCCGAGGAGGTCCACGGCGCGGACGTCCTCTTCCTCGGCCGCGCGCTTGACCATGGCGCGGAGCGTCGACCCGACGAGCGTGTAGACGAGCAGCGCCGACCGCTTCTTCGCCTCGGCGACGACCGCGCGGACGGCGGCCTCGTCGCGGACGTGGGGCAGGACCTCGATGCGGACCTTCTCGTAGCCGAAGAACTGCACGAGCGCGGCGCGGACGGCCTTCTCGCCGGTCTCGCCGGTCGCGTCCGAGGCCACCAGGATCGTGCCGCCGATCATCGGGTCGTCTCCGCGCGCTCGCTCTCGGGCCGATCGACCAGGGGCCGATCGACCTGGGGCCGATCGACCAGGGGCCGATCGACCAGGGGCCGATCGACCTGCGGCCGATCGACCTGCGGCCGATCGCCCTGGGGATCCTCCGGAGAGCCTACCCAGACCGCCCCGTCCGCGAAGTGCTCCTTCTTCCAGATCGGCACGTCGCGCTTGAGACGGACGACGAAGTCGTCCACGGCCGCGAGGGCCGCGCGGCGGTGGGGGGCGCTGACGGCGATCACGACGGCGGTCTCACCGAGGGCGAGGCGGCCGAGGCGGTGCACGCACGCGAGGCCCGTCAACCCGTGGGCGGCCGTCACGTCGGCCGCGACGGCGCGCAGTTGCGCGACGGCCATGGCCGGGTACGCCTCGTACTCGAGGAACCGGACGCGGCGACCCTTCGTGGCGTCGCGCACGGTCCCGTGGAACACGACGACGGCGCCGGCGGCCGGGGTCTCGACGGCGCGGCGGACCGCGTCGTCGTCGATGGGGGCGTCGGTCAGCGCGAACACGTCATCCTCCGCTGACCGGGGGGATCAACGCCACGACGTCGCCGTCGGCGAGCGCCGTCGGGCCGTCGGCGAAACGCTCGCCGACGGCGAAGCGTACCGCGCCGACGCCGGCGAGATTCGGGTAGCGGGCCTGCAGGAGCGCAGCGAGCGCGGCGACGGTCGCGCCCGGCTCAACCTCGAGGCGCACCGACGGCGTGCCCGCGGCCTCGCGGGCCCCGGCGAAGAACAGGACCTCGACGCGGACCGCGCTCACGGGGAGGCCTTCGGCGTGGCGGCGGCCCGCCAGTCGGTGTGGGGCGCCCGGTTGCGGACGAACCAGCCCCAGAGCAGCCCGCCGTAGGTGTGGGGCCGGACGCCGCGTGCCGCGAGGAACGGGTCGAGGGCGCGGCGGAGCGCGGGGAGGCGGTACATCGGCACGCGGGGGAAGTAGTGGTGCTCGAGGTGGTAGTTGGTCCAGAGGAAGACGCGGTCCCACCAGAGCGGGCTCGGCCGCATGAGCGTGCTCCACGCGGCGGGGTCGTCCGGGTCCACGTCGTAGTGCTGGCCGAGGCGGTTCACCGTGAAGGCGACGGGGAACACGGCGAACACCGGCAGCAGGTGCAACTTCGCGGCGAGGGCCGGGCCGAGCGTGACCCACAACGTGGTCGCGAGGCCGACGTGGAACAGCGTCGTGGCGAGGCGCTCGCGGCGGATGCGGGCGCGCAGGGCGGGCTCGTAGCCGGCGGCGGCCCGCGCGGCGGCGCGGAAGTAGATGGGGAAGAGCGCTGGCGTCAGATAGAGCGCCTTGTACCAGCGGCGGACGACCTTCGGCGTGAGGTAAGCCCGCTTGGGGTCGCGGTCGTCGGTGCCGAGCATGTCGTGGTGGTCGAGGTGCCACCGCTCGAACTGCGACGCGGAGAGGCCGCCGAACGTCGCGTAAACGAGGCCCAGCGCGCGGTTCCACCGGCTGCGGTGGCTGCGGAAGACGACGCGGTGGACGACCTCGTGGAGGAGGTGGAGGAACGAGAAGACGACGACGCCGATGGCGACGGTCCCGGGGACCCACGCGTACCACCGGTCGGGCCACGTGAGGATCGCGGCGACCGCAGCCGCGAGCACCGCGAGCTGCCGGAGGACGACGAGCGCGTGGCGGAGCCCCGAGACCTCGTGGAGGGCCTTGAGGCGCTCCGTGTCGACGGCCGCGGCGACGGCGCTGCGCAACTCGCGGCTCGACTCGGCGTAGGGGACGGCGGTCGCCATGGTCGGCAGTATCCCCGGGGGCGCCGGGGGGTGGGGAACCGCGCCCGAGCGATTCCCGTGCGGGGGCGGGCGCCGTCATGTTTCTATCGGGTCACATGATGTCCGCCGACGACCTCGGGCAGGTCTTCCGCGCGCTCGCCGACCCGACGCGGCGCACGATCCTCGACCTGCTCCGCGCCGGGCCGCGGGCGACGGGGGACGTGTGTGCGGCGTTCCCGCGCCTCTCCCGCTTCGCGGTCGTGAAGCACCTCGGGGTGCTGCGGGGGGCGGGGCTGGTCCGCGTCCGGGCGGCGGGGCGCGTCCGTTGGAACCGTCTCCAGGTCGAGCCGCTCTCCGCGCTCTACGAGCGGTGGCTCCGGGCCCACCTCCCCCCGCCCGTCCTGCCGACGACGGCGCGCCCGCGGGTGCCGCTGCAGGTGGACCCGCCCGACTCCCGGGCCCGCTCCCCCGGCGCCGTCCACCGCCCCCGCCGCCGCCGCCGCGACCGTTGACCCCCCGGCCTCCGCGCTCACGGGGCCCCTGCCCGCGCTGCCGGGCTCGCCCGGGGGGCGCCGCGGGGCGCGCGGCGGGGGGCGGCCGGGCGCCTACGGGCCGCCTACGGACCGGTCGGGTCGCCGACGAACCGCCGGCCGAGCAGACGCAGCGTCGTGACGATCGTCTGCATCACGCGCATCTTGCTCGCGCCCTGCTTGCGGTCGTACCGCAGCACCAACGGCACCTCCGCGATGCGCCGGGCCTTGCGTCGCAACTTCAGCAGCAGGTCCACCATCACGGAGAAGCCGCGCTGGTTCAGGAAGTGGCGTCCGTACCGGGCTTGGCCCCAGCGGAGGAGCCCGACGCGATAACAACGGAACCCGCACGTGTAGTCCCGCGCCCCGCACGGGAATACCGCGCGGAACACGAGCGATGCCGCGTCCGAGATCCACCGCCGCCACCACACGAGCCCGTGGATCTCCGCGCCCGGCCGGTATCGCGACGCGATGACGAGGTCGCTGCCCGCGTCCGCGAGCGTCACCATGGACGGCACCAGCTCCGGCGGGTGCGTGTGGTCGGCGTCCATGGTGACGAGCAGGTCGCCGTCGTCGGCGTGCGCGAGGACGTGCGTGATCCCGGTCCGCATGGCCGCGCCGAGCCCTTGGTTCACCGCGTGCGTGAGCACCGTCAGCGGCACACCCGGCACCGACCGCGCCGCCGCCGCCGTCCCGTCCGTGCTCCCGTCGTCGACCACCACCAGGGACCAGGCCGGCGCGCCCGGCCACCGCGCGAACGTCTCGCGGAAGTCCGTGAGCAGCGGCGGGAGGTTCCGCGCCTCGAAGTACGCCGGCAGCATCACCCAGACGTGACGGGCGCGCCCGGGGCTCATCGGGCCGGCCCCGCGTCGGGGCCGCTCGCGGGCGCGGGCGCCCACGGGTGCACGGCCTCGCCCGCCAAGCGCGCCGCGATCCGCAGCGCCGCCCGCCCGTCGCCGAACAGCCCCCGCGGGCGCCCGACCGCGGCCCGGTGCGCCGGGTCGTCGAGCAACCGGCTCGCTTCCGCCACGATCCGCGCCGGGTCCGTCCCGACGAGGATCCCCGCGCCAGCCTCGATCAACTCCGGCCGCTCCGTCACGTCGCGCAGCACGAGCACCGGCTTGCCGAGGGCGGGCGCCTCCTCCTGGATCCCGCCCGAGTCCGTCAGCACCAGTTCGCACCGGTCCAGCAGCCACACGAGCGACGCGTAGTCCACCGGCTCGAGCAGGTGCACGTTCGGCGCCGACAGCCGCGCGCGCGCGGGCCCGCGCACGTTCGGGTTCAGGTGCACCGGGTACACGAATGCGACGTCGGGGTGCGCCACCGCCACCGCCTGCAGCGCCGCGCACACGTCGGCGAACGGCTTGCCGAACGCCTCCCGCCGGTGCGCGGTCACGAGCACGATGCGGGCGCGGTCGCCCACGACGGCCCGCACCGGCACGTCCATCGACGCCACCCGGCCCCGCACCTCCAGGAGCGCGTCGATCGACGTGTTCCCCGTCACGAGGATCCCGCGGGCGTCCACGCCCTCCTGCCGTAGGTGCGCCGCGGCGCCCGGCGTCGGCGCGAAGAGGTGCGTCGCCACGCGGTCCACGACGACGCGGTTCATCTCCTCCGGGAACGGCGCGTCCATCCGCCCCGACCGCAGCCCGGCCTCCACGTGCCCGACCGGCACCTGCCGGTGGAACGCCGCGAGTGCCGTCGCCATCGCCGTCGTCGTGTCGCCGTGCACGAGCACCACGTCGGGCTCGCGCTCGGCGAGCACCGCGTCCATGTGTGTCAGCACCGACGCCGCCACGCCCGACAGCGTCTGCCCCGGTCGCATCAGCCCGAGGTCGATCTCCGGCACGATCCCGAACAACGCCAGCACCTGGTCGAGCATCTCGCGGTGCTGCCCCGTCACACACACCGTCGTGCGTAGCGCGTCGGCCCGCGCGCGCAGCGCGGCCACCACCGGCGCCATCTTGATGGCCTCGGGCCGCGTGCCGAACACGACGAGGACGTGTCTCACGCGCGCACCGGCCCCGCGGCGTCCGACGGTCGGGGAGGGGGGGCGAGGGGCACGGGGAGGGCTCGGCGGGAGGCGCGAAGCGTACGACACGACGCCCCACGGCGGAACGGGTGGGGGCAGCGCGCGCGCCCGAGGGGACGCGAGGCCCGCCCACGGCCGGGCTGTCGTGTCCCCGCCGCGAAGGGTACGATCGTCGGCGTGCGCCTTCACGTCCCGCTCCCGTCCGACGCCTTCCAGCCCGGCGACCCGATCGCCGTGGACGTGTTCCCCGGGCGCGTCGTCACCCACGTGGGCCTCGTCTCCCACGTGCCGACGGGCCGCGACGCGGGCCGCGACGCGGGCGGCGCCGCGGGCGGCGTGCGGGTGATCTCCGCGTCCGCGCGCCGCGGGGGCGTGTTCGAGGAGCCGCTCGCCGACTTCGCGCAGGGCGGCCGGCCGTACCGACCTGCCATCGCCCGGTTCGTGCCGCGCGGGGAGGCGTTGGCGCGGGCCCGGTCGTTCCTCGGGCACCGGTACCGGCTGTTCACCGGCAACTGCGAGCACCTCGTCTACGGCTGCCTCGGGCACCCGCGGTCGAGCCCGCAACTGACGGCCTGGTTGCGCGGCGCTGCGGCCGCCGCCGTCGGCGCGGTCGCCGTCGCCGGCGCCACGATCCTCGCGCGCACCCGCCGCAACGCGTAGGCCGTGGCCGCAGGGAGAAGGGTCGGGCCGCACCACAGGGGGCCGCAGGGGGGCCGCAGGGGGGCCGCAGGGGGGCCGCGGCGCGCCCGTGACGCAAGACCGCGACGCTCTGGGGGGGGCGCGGCTCTTGAGGGGCCCGGCTCTTGAAGGGCCCAGTTCTTGACCGGCCCAGTTCTTGAGGGGCCCAGTTCTTGAGGGGCCCAGCTCTTGAGGGGCCCAGCTCTTGAGGGGCCCAGAGGGTCGTTTCGATGCGTCGCACCGTCCTCGTCGCTTCGTGGCTCGGACTCGCGTCGTTCGCCGGGCCCTACGTGCCAATGTCGGGTGCGAGAGGTCGGTCCTCGTGACCCCGGGACCCGAGGTCGGGCCCGCGATCCTCGAGGCGACCCCGCCGCGACGCGCGCGGTGGGCGGAGGCGCTCCGCGTCGGGGTCGTCGCCCACCGGACGGAGGCCGAGGGCTCGGTCTACGACGGCCAGCGCGCCGACGTGTCCGTGCCGTCCGAGCGCGCCGTGGTGGACGACGTCGAGGTGCGCACCGTCGAGGGCGGTCCGACCCTCGCCGCCCCGATCGTCGGTCGCGTGCAGACGGGCGCGCGGTGGGCGTTCACGCTGCGGCCGCGCCGCGTCGGCGGCCCGGTGGAGGTCGCCTTCGACGCGCAGGTGCGCCGGCTCGTCGAGCCCCTCGCGCAGGAGGCGCTGTCGGTGCTCGGGCAGGGCGCGACGGTGCAGGTGCAGCGGCCCGAGATCCTCGCCGCCGGGTGGCAGCGCACGGTGACGCTCCCCGCCGCGGGCGAGGTCTTCGTCGTGTTCCCGCGGGGGTTCGCGTCGATGGACGACGAACGCCTCGTGCTGCGGTTCCGCGCACGGCCGGTCGCGTTCGCGGAGGCGCCCGAGCCGGCGAGGGGGCGCTGAATCCCGGCACGGGTTCTTTCCCGGGCCCGCGCCGTCCGGTACAACGTCGGGGTGACGACGTCGCGCCCCCTCCCCACGGGCTTCGGTTGAACTGCGACCGCCGGTCGCGTGGCGATTCGGATGCGGTCACGAGGCAGGGCGCGGGGCGGGACCTAGGTCCGCCGCGCCACGGAGGCGCGACGACCATGGGACACGTGTACGGGCTCGATGCGGCCGGCGAGGCGCTCCTCGCGGGACCGGTGGCGGCGGCGAAGGCGGTGGCCGCGAAGTTCGCGGTCGAGGTGGACGCGGCGGGTCGGTACCCGGCCGAGGCCCTGGCCGAACTGGGCAAGCGGGGGCTGTGGGGCGTCGCCCTGCCGTCGGCGGTGGGCGGCCTCGGGGGCACGCCGGGGCTGTTCTGTGCGGTCGTGGAGGAACTGGCCACGGCGTGCGCCTCGACGGCGATGGTCTACGTGATGCACGTGACCGCGGCGCAGATGGTGGCCGCGTCCTCCACGCTGAAGGACCGCGACGCGCTGTTGCGCGAGATGGCCGCGGGCCGGCACCTGACGACCCTCGCGTTCTCCGAGAAGGGCTCGCGGTCGCACTTCTGGTCGCCGGTGTCGGCGCTCGTCGAGCACGGCGACGCGTGGTCCACCGACGCGACGAAGTCGTGGGTCACGTCGGCGAACCAGGCCGACTCGTACGTCTCGAGCGCGCAGGCGCCGCGCGCGTCCTCGCCCCTCGAGTCCACGCTCTACCTCTGCCGCCGCACGGCGAAGGGCGTGACGGTCACGGCACCGTGGACCGGGCTCGGCCTGCGCGGCAACGACAGCGCGCCCGTGAGCTTCGACCAACTCGCGGTGGCCCGCGGCGACCTCCTCACCGACCAGGGCAAGGGCGCCGACGGCATGCTGCAGGTCGTGTTGCCGTGGTTCGCGATCGGCACGTCCGCCATGGCGCTGGGCCTCTGCCGCGCCGCGGTCGCCGCCACGGCCGGGCATCTCTCGGGCGCGGGCTTCGACTCGGGCGCGAGGCTGCGCGACTTCCCGACGCTGCGCGCACGCCTGGCGCAGATGAGCATGCGGACCGAGGCGGCGCGCTCGCTCCTCGGCCGCACGGTCGCGGCCATGCTCGCGCCGGCGCCCGACACCCCGCTCCTCGTGCTGCAGGCGCGCATGGCGGCCCTCGAGGCCGCCACCGAGGTCACCGACCTCGGCATGAAGGCGTGCGGCGGCGCCGCGTTCAGCAAGCACCTCGCCCTCGAGCGCGTCTTCCGTGACGCGCGCGCCGGCTGGGTCATGGCGCCCACGGTGGACCACCTCCAGGAGTTCGTGGGCCGCGCGCTCACGGGCCTCCCGCTGTTCGGGTAGGCGCGTCCGCGACCCCACGACCCCCGTCCGATAGGGTGACTCCATGAACACGATCGTCCTCGGCGCGGTGGCCTACGACGCCAAGGTCGTCCCCATCTGGGAGGGGATCCGCGCCCACTTCCAGGACGCCGGCGTGCCCCTCGACTTCTGCCTGTTCAGCAACTACGAGCGGCAGGTGGAGGCCCTGCTCGAGGGCCACGTCCACGTCGCCTGGGACACGCCGCTCGCGCACGTGCGCGTGCGCAAGCGGACGGGCGGCACGTCGCGCTCGCTCGGCATGCGCGACAGCGACCGCGACTTCCGCAGCAAGGTCGTCGTCCGCAAGGACGCCGGGATCCGCACCCTCGCGGACCTCCACGGCAAGACCCTCGCCGTCGGCAGCCGCGACTCGACGCAGGCCCGCATCCTACCGCTGCACTTCCTCGCGAAGGCGGGGGTGGACCTCGCGCGCGTGCGCGTCCTGCCGTTCGACACGGACCTCGGCAAACACGGCGACACGGGCACCAGCGAACTCGACGTGCTCGCGGCGCTCCGCGACGGCCGCGCCCAGGCCGGGACCGTGGGCGACCTCGTCTGGGTGAACGAGCAGGCCGCGGGCCGCGTGGACCCGAGCCGCCTCGAGGTGCTCTACACGACGCCCGGCTTCGACCACTGCATGTTCGACGCGCTCGCCTCCTTCCCTCCCGCCCGGGCGGACGCGTTCTGGCGCGCGCTTGCGGCCATGCACTGGGACGACCCGAAGAGCCGGCGGCTCCTCGAACTCGAGGGCCTGCGGCAGTGGATGCCGCCCCGCGAGGAGGGCTACGCGAGCCTCATGGCGGCCCTCGACGCGACGGGGGCGTGGTGACCGGAGGTGCGGCCCGGCCGGCGTCGGGTCCGCCCGCGCCGGGCGCGGCCACCGCCGGCGCGGTGGCGGTCGACGTCGGCGACCTGCCGCTGGGCGGGGGCGCGTTGGCGATCGTGCGCCCGGCGCTCGACCTCGCCGCCGCGGGCGGCGTCGTCACGGTGCTCGCGGCGGCGGCCTCGTTCGCGGAGGACGTCGCCTCGTGGTGCCGCGCGGAGCGCCACGCGTACCTCGGGAGCGAGGCGTTGCCCGGGGGACGCACCGCCCACCGGATCGCGCGCGGCCCGCTCGGCGTGCCGACGGGCCCGCACGAGACGGGCCTCGCGTTGCGCCGCGCGGACGGGACGTTCCTGGCCGCCGACGTGCTCGCCGCCGTGCCGTTCCCTCCACGCGCGGAGCCCACGACGGGGTTCGCGCCGCGCGGCGCCCGTGTCGAGCCCGGCGGGCCGCCGTACCCGGTGGACCTGCTCGAGCGCGACCGGGTCGCGCCGCCCGAGACCGCGCGCCTCTACGACCAGGCGGTGGCGGCGCAGTGGGACGCGTCGCGCGACGTGCCGTGGGACAAGGTCGGCGTCCTGCCGCCCGCGCTCGAGCGCGCGGTCGGGCAGGTGATGACCTTCCTCGCGGAGAACGAGCTCTCCGCGTTGTGGGTGCCCGCGAAGTTCCTGCCGCGGCTCCATCCGGCATACGCCGAGGTCGCGATGCTCCTCGCGATCACGCTGGCCGACGAGGCGCGGCACGTGGACGTGTTCCTGAAGCGGGCCCGGGCCGGCGGCGGCGGGCTCGGCGTCAGCCACGTGACCACGTCGCGGTCCTTGCTCTCCCTCCTGCAGCAGGAGGACTTCACGGAGGCGATGTTCCTGCTGTCGGTGCTCGGCGAGGGGACGTTCCTCGACCTCCTGCGCTTCGTCGAGACACACGCCCCCGACGAGGCGACGACGGTCCTCGTGGGCAAGGCCCGCGCCGACGAAGCACGGCACGTCCACTTCGGCCTCGCGCACGTCCGCCACGCGCTCGCGCACGACCCGACCCTCTACGGCCGCCTCGAGGCCGCGGTGCGGCGGCGTGCGGCGACGATGGGCGACGCCGGGGTGCCCGCGTCGTTGCAGGACGCGTTGACGGTGCTGGCCGCGCACGGCGACGAGCCGGCCGCGGTCCGGAGGGGCCACGCCGCGTTCCGCGAGCTCCTCGAGGAGATGGCGCACAACCGGGTGCGGCGGCTCGTCGCCGCCGGGTTCACGGTGGCGCAGGCCCGGACGCTCTCCGACCTCCATACGCCGAACTTCATGTAGGCGGGCGCCTCCCCGCTCCCCCGGAGCCCCTCGGCGCATGGGGGGGCGCTTCACGGGGGTCGTCGCCTGCGGCGCGCCCACGCGCCGCGAAGCGGTCGTGCCCTGTCCCGCGGAGCCCGTCGCGTGTTGCCTCCGTGGGCTGCCCTGCCGCGGACGATGGGTCGAGGCCGCGTTCGGGCCCGGCGCCGCCGCCGGGAGCGCCCGGTCGAAGCGGCACCGGGCCGCAGCCGCTCGGGCAAGGGGACGCGAGGCCCGTCCGTCGATGTGTGCCGCAGCGATGACGGTCGCGTGACCCCGGGCGGACGCGGCGGTGACACCGCCGGGCGAGGCTCTCCCCATGACGCGCGCCCTCTCCGCCTCCCGACGGACGCTCGTGGCGCTCGGCGTGGCCGTCGTGGCCGTTGCGTCCGGCGTGGCGGGCGGGGTCGCCGCGGGTTCGCGGCGGGGCACGGTGGCGCGCGAGGCGGCGGCGTCGACGGACCGCGTCGCGGGCCTCCCCCTCGACGTCGCGCCCCGCGCGCCTCTCTTGCTCGCCGTCGAGGTTCCGCACCGCGCGCCGGACCGGTTCGCATCGGCCGTGCGCGTGGACACCCCCGCGCCCGGCGCGGGGGACGTCACGTTCGTGGGGGACGACACCGCCCCGACCACGCCGGACGAGCCCGGCTCGACCGCGCGGTCCGTGACCTCGGCGACGCCCCCCGACGCTGCGGAGAGCGGGGCGCACGGCGGGGCCGACGACTCGGCGGGGCCCGTCGTCGGGGACGGCCTCGAAGCGGTCGAATACGATGTGTCGGCCGCTCACGGCGACGCGGCACGTCGGGCCACGAGCGACGCCTCCGGCACGGACACCGTCGGCGCGGCGCTCGCTGCGGTGCGGGACGCGCTGGCGCCCTGGCCGGGCGCCTCGGCGCGCCTCGAGACGGCCGCCGCGCTGTGGATTCGGGTCGTGGCGCCTCCTTCCGCGCTCCCGGCGGTCGAGGCGACGCTCGACCGCGTCGCTGCGGTCGACGGGCCCGTGGCGTCGATCCTCGTCGAGGACCTCGGGCCGGCCGACGCGACGAACGGCGCCGTGGCAACCCTCGTCCTGGACGTGCCCTGGTCGCACCGCCCGTGCGCCATCGGCGGGAGGGCTCGCGTCGCGTGCGGCGGCCTCGACCTCTGGGTCGAAGAGGGGGGGTTCGCGTACCTCCCGGTGTTCGACCTCCTCCGCGACGGCCTGACCGTTGAGGCGCAGTGGGCTCGCGCGGAGGGCGCCGACGTCCTGCGTGTCGACCTCTCGCGGGCGTCGTCGTTCGACCGCAGTTGCCGGGACGGCGGTGGCGCCGACGTGGAGGTCGCGGAGACCGTGCCGTTCGCCCCGCCCGAGTTGCTCGGGTCGCTGACCGAGCCCGTCGTGGAGCGCTACGTCGCGACGATGTCGGTCCCCGCTACCGCCGGGACGTCCGGCGAGGTCGACTGCGGAGGTCGGCGCCTGCGCATCACCGTGGTCTCCGTGGACGACGCGATCCCGATCCGACGCGGCTGGAAGCGAGCCGAGGTCCGCCTTGCCCCCAGCGGCTTCGTCCCGCTGGACGTCGAGACGCTGGCGATCGTCGTCGATCGTCCTTTCACCGCGGGCGGACAGGTCGCCGGGAGCCTCGACGTCGTGGAGGGGGCGATGGCGGTCGTCGAACTCGAGTCGTCGTCGGTTCGTGCCGCCGACCTCGGCGACGCGCAGGACGCGTCCGTGCGCGAGGTCCACGCGATCGCCCGCTCGTTGACGGCACCGCTCGTGGTGCACGCCTCGGCGTCGGCCACGGACGGCCCGGAGCGGGGGTTCGACCTGCGACTGACCGTCGCGGGGGACGACGTCGTGTGGAACCCGATGGACGTGCCGGCACGCTGGGACACGGAGACGGCGCGCCGCGGCGCCCCGAGCCTCCCGCGCAGGATCCTGCGGCCGACGGTGACGTCGGTCGTGGTGCCGCTGCGCGTGCGGATCGGCGTGGGCGGCGAGGTCCGCCGAACCCTCACGCTCGACCGCGGACGCGGGCCCGAGCGGTGGCGGGTGACGGTCGTGCGTCGGGGGCCGCCGCGCGGTGGGTGATCAGACGACGGGGCCCTCGGCGGGGGGCGGAGAGGCGGCGGCGGCTGGGGTGCTAGGCTGCCCGGCTCGCGTCCACCGCAGGGGTCCGCCCATGTCCAGCATCGAGACCGTCAATGCCAAATACGTCTTCCTCGACGTCGTCGGCTACTCGAAGGGCCGCACCATCGAGGCCCAGAGCCACATCATCGACGCGCTGAACCGCGCCATCGTCGAGTCCGTCACCGCCAGCGGCGTCCCGAAGGAGCAACTCCTCCTCCTCCCCACGGGCGACGGCGTCGGCATCGTCCTCATCGACGTCATGCGGCCCTACGACGTGGACGTCCGCATCGCGCTCGACCTGCTGGCCCGCATCGGGGCGCTGAACGCCGAGCAGACCGACCGCCAGCGCCGCTTCCTCGTCCGCGTCGCCGTCAACGAGAACAGCGACAACCTCGTCGTGGACGTCAACGGCCACCGCAACGTCACCGGGCTCGGCATCAACCAGGCCCAGCGCATCATGAGCATGGCGGACGGCGGCAACGTCTTCCTCGGCCCGGTCGTCGCCGAACGCCTCTCCCAGCGCGACACCTACCAAGGCAAGCTCCGCGAAATCAAGCTCCAGGTGAAACATGGGGTCATGCTCCGCGTGTGCCAGCTCGTGGACCCGACGATCCCTTCGCTCAACAGCGAAGAGCCCGGGCCGCTCCACGACGAGCAGGGCGAGGGCATCCCCGAGTTCCTCGCCGTCTACCTGGCGCTGCTCCTCAAACACAACGTCTTCGTGCGCAGCCACCTCGCGCCCCGCCAGGCCGTCGCCCTGGTCCCGCTCTTCTCCATGATGGCGTCCGACCTCGTGGACCCGCTCGAGAAGCCCGGCGTCGGCCCCGTCCACCGCGTGCCCGCCGCGCACAAGGACGACCTCGCGGCCCTGCTCGCGTACTACCAGACCGTCGACGTCTGGGTCCTCGAGGCGTTCACGCGCTTCTTCGTCGCCTCGCAGGTCGAGGGCCCCGGCTACCGCGCGTGCTTCGAGGGCAAGGAGAAGTCGCTCCTCGTCTCGGACGAGGGCCGCCGCGTGCTCGTCCGCGACTGGCCGAAGATCGCCCGCGCCATGGGCGTCGGGTAGCGGCCCCCGCGGCGGGGACGCGAGGCCCGGCGGCCGGGCCTCCCGTGCCTACGCCGTGCCCGCGACGCCCTCGGCGGCCCGGTGCTCCGCGATCCACGCGTCGATCTCGGCGCGCAACTCGCGGACGATGTCCTCCTCGCGCACCTTCTTGATCATCTTCACGCCGCGGTAGATGAAGCCGGCGCCCTTGCCCGCCGACACCGACACGTCGGCCTCGGCGGCCTCGCCCGGCCCGTTCACGATGCAGCCCATGACGGCCACGCGGCAGGGGTACGTGAGGCCCTTGGTGGCCTCCTCGACCTTCTTCGTCAGGCCGATCAGGTCGATCTCGGCGCGGCCGCAGGAGGGGCACGCGTAGACGTCGAAGGTGGGGGCCCGCAGGCCCAGCGCCTGCAGCAGCGCGTGCCCGACCCGGACCTCCTGGCGGTTGTCGCCCGTGATGGAGACGCGGATCGTGTCGCCGATGCCCTCGGCGAGCAGGATCCCGAACGCCGCCGACGACTTGATCATGCTCGGCTCTGCCGAGCCCGCGTGCGTGACGCCGAGGTGGATCGGGTAGTCGCACGAGCGCGCCAGCAGCCGGTTGGCGGCCACGGTCAGCGGGACGGTGTGAGCCTTGATGCTGATGAGGAAGTCGTGGAACTTGAGCGACTCGAAGATCTCGACGTGGCGCAGGGCCTCGCGCACGCAGAGCTCCACCATGTCGTCGGCCTGGTCCTTGACCTCCAGCGCCTTGCGCTCGCGGATGGACCCGGAGTTGACGCCGATGCGCATGGCGACGCCCCGGTCGCGGGCCGCGCGCACCACCCGTTCGACCTCCTCGCGCGTGCCGATGTTGCCGGGGTTGATCCGGACCTTGTCCACGCCCTGCGCGATGGCCTCGAGCGCCAGCGGCGCCGAGAAGTGGATGTCGGCCACCAGCGGGATCTTGATCCGTCGCTTCAGCTCGCCGAGCGCCTTCGCCTCCCGCATCGTCGGGACCGACGCCCGCACCAGCTCGCAGCCCGCGGCCTCGAGGCCCACGACCTCGTCGAACGTCGCCTCGAGGTCGCCCGTGTCGCCCTTGGTCATGGTCTGGACGCGGATCGGGTGCGTCCCGCCGAGCACCAGGTTGCCGACGCGGACCTCGCGGGCCTTGCGTCGCGGTTGCAGGAAGCCGTGCTCGTCGCGCGGGGTCGCGAACGACCCGCCCGGCCCGATCACCTCGACCCCTCGTGCGGGGACGCCGCTCATGCCGGGGCCTGCTCGCGCGTGACCACGTTGTAGAGCGTGTCGCGCTCGACGGGCGTCTTGCCCGCCTCGCGGATCAGGAACGTCAGTCGCTCCACCGGCAGCCGCTCGGGGCTCTCCGCGCCGGCCATGTGGACGATCTTCTCCTCGACCACGGTGCCGTCGAGGTCGTTGGCGCCGAACGAGAGGCCCACCTGGGCCGTCTTCTCGCCGAGCATGATCCAGTAGGCCTTCAGGTGCGGGACGTTGTCGAGCAGCAGGCGCGACACCGCGAGCACGCGCAGGTCGAGGCGGCCCGACGGGCCCGGCAGGTGCGACAGCCGCGTGTTGGCCGGGTGGAACGCCAGGGGGATGAACGCCTGGAAGCCCTTCGTCTCGTCCTGGAGCGCGCGCAGGCGCAGCACGTGGTCGACGCGGTGTTCGTCGCGCTCGATGTGGCCGTAGAGCATGGTGCAGTTGCTGCGCAGGCCGAGCGCGTGCGCCGTGCGGTGCACCTGCAGCCATTCGTCGGCGTCGCACTTGTTGTCGCAGATCTGGGTGCGGACCTCGGGTGCGAAGATCTCCGCGCCGCCGCCCGGCATGGAGTCGAGGCCCGCGGCCATGAGGCGGCGGAGGACCGTCGCGTGCGACCACTTGTGGAGGCGGCAGAAGTACGCGATCTCGACGGACGTGAAGCACTTCAGGTGGAGCGCCGGGAACCGGGCCTTGAGGCCCCGGAGCATCTCCTCGTACCACTCGAGGTCGAACTGGGGGTGCAGCCCCGCGACGACGTGGACCTCCGTCGCGCCCTCGGCCACGCAGGCCGCCGCGCGCTCGTAGACGTCGTCGTGCGACATCTCGTACGCGGCGGGGTCCTGCGCGTCGCGGCCGAACGCGCAGAACGCGCACGCCGTGGCGCACACGTTCGTCGGCTCGATGTGCCGGTTGATGTTGTAGTAGACGCGGTCGCCGTGGAGGCGCTCGCGGACGAGGTCGGCCATGCGGCCGACGGCGAGCAGGTCGGGGTGGCGGTAGAGCCGCACCCCGTCGTCGAACGAGAGGCGCTGCGCGTACACGACCTTCTCGGCCAGGTCGCCCAGGTCGGCCGGGGCGCGCAGGCGCCGGAGGTCGCGGGCGGGGTCGGCGGGCACGTGCGGCAGGGGGGGCGCGGCGGGGGTCACGTGCGGGCTCCAGGGACGGTCACGGGCGGAAGGACCTCGTAGAACGTCGTCCGGCGGCGCGGCTCGTAGCCCGCCTCCCGGATCGTGCGCTCCATCTCGTCGGGCGGGAGTTGGTACGTCGTGCCGGCGGCCGACACCACGTTCTCCTCCATCATGGTGCCGCCCATGTCGTCGCAGCCGAAGTCGAGGGCGAGCTGGCCGATCTTGGGGCCCTGCGTCACCCACGACGACTGCACGTGGCGGACGTTGTCGAGGAACAGGCGGGCGACGGCGACGGTGCGCAGGTAGTCGTACGCCCCGGCGGGGTCCTTGACCTTGCGCAGGAGGTTCGTGTTGGGGTTCTGGTACGACCAGCAGATGAAGGCGGTGAAGCCCTTCGTCTCGTCCTGCTGGCGGCGGACGCGGTCCAGGTGCGCCACGCGCTCGGCGAGCGTCTCGACGTGGCCGTACATCATGGTGGCCGACGACGTGAGGCCCTGGCGGTGGGCCTCGCCCATGACCGCGAGCCACTCGTCGCTCGTCGCCTTCATGGGGGCGATGATCTTGCGCACGCGGTCCACGAGGATCTCGCCGCCGCCGCCGGGGATCGAGCGCAGGCCCGCGGCCTTGAAGCGCGCGACGATCTCCGCCATGGGTAGCTTCCAGAGCTCGGCGAAGTGGGTGATCTCCGGCGGGGAGAACCCGTGGATGTTGATCTCGGGGAACCGCGCCTTGATGGACCGGAGCATCCCCTCGTACCACGCGATGGGGAGGTCGGGGTGGTGGCCGCCCTGCAGCAGCACCTGCCGGCCGTCCTGCGCGCGCAACTCCTCGAGCCGCGCCGCGACCTGCTCGAACGTCTGGACGTAGCCCTCCTCGTGGCCGGGGGGGCGGTAGAACGCGCAGAACGAGCAGTACGTGACGCACACGTTCGTGTAGTTGACGTTGCGGTCGACGATGTAGGTGACGACGTTGCCGGGGTTGTGGCGCTGCCGCGCCGCGTTCGCCAGCGAGCCGAGCGTGAGGACGTCGCCCTGGCCCAGCAGGAGGACGGCGTCCTCGACGGACAGGCGCGTCCCGGCCGCGGCCTTGTCGTAGGCGGCGTCGAGGGCGCTCGCGAGCGTGGCGGTCATGGGCGACTCCGGGATCCGCGAGGGAGTGTAGGGCTTCCCCCGGGGGCGTCCGAGCGCGGCGCGGGCGATCTCCGGCGCGGGGGGACAGGGGGCCCGGGGGCAGGGGGCTCGCGCGACGGGTCGGCGGCGGGCGCCGATCGCCCCGCGCCCGGGTACCGTCGGCGGCGATGGACCTCGCGATCACCGAGCTCGTCGTCAGCCCCTTCCAGCAGAACTGCCGCGTCGTCGTGGACCGCGCCACCGGCGACGCCGTCGTCGTGGACCCCGGCGACGACCCCCGCCGGATCCTCGCGGCCGTCAAGGCCAGCGGCGGCAAGGTCCGCTACCTCTTGGCGACCCACGGCCACCTCGACCATGTCGGCGCCGTCGTCCCGGTGCGCGCGGCGCTGAAGGTCCCCTTCGCGATTCACCGCGCGGACCGGCCGATCCTCGACCTCATGCCCGACCACGCGCGGAGGTTCGGCATGGGCCCGCTCCAGGTCCCCGACATCGACCTCGACCTGTCGGAGGTCGACGAACTTCCGTTCGGCGACGGCCTGATCCGGGTCTTGAAGACGCCCGGCCACACGCCCGGAGGCTGCACGTTCCTCTTCCACGACGGCACCGACGTGGGCTTGTTCGGCGACAGCCTCTTCCACCTCTCGGTGGGTCGCACCGACCTCGGCGGGGACGCCCGCGTCTACGCGCGCACGATCCGCGACGTGATCCTCGCGCTCCCCGACGAGACCGTCGTCCACTCCGGGCACGGCCCGTCGAGCACCCTGGCCGTCGAGCGCGAGCTGAACCCGTTCCTCAACGGGCAGGTGTCGCTCGACGCGCCCGGGGGTTGGTAGGCGGCCGGGCCTCGCGTCCCGGCACCGCGGCCGCTACGACGTGAGCAGCGTCATCAGGAGGCCGCGCAGCGCCTTCGCGAGGCGCGCGACGCCGACGGGGTCCACGAGCGCCGGGTCGTCCGCCGCCGTGTTCATCACGCCGTAGTCGCTGGCCCACAGGAGGATCGACGGCACCTTCCGCAGGTGGAAGGGGTAGTGGTCGCTGCCGTCGGTGAACGCGTACTTGTCGATGTCGGCCCCGACGCGCAGGCCGACGGCGTCGAGCGCCGTCGAGGCCGCGGCGCCGAGCGCCTTGTGGATGCCCTGCCCGACCACGAAGACCGTCTCGTCGCGGACCCGGCCCACGGAGTCGACGGCGACGACCGCCCGGAGGTCGTACGAGGTCGCGAGCGCGGCGGCGGCGGCGCGGGAGCCGACGAGGCCCCACTCCTCGCCGTCGAAGAGCGCGACGATCAGCGTGTGCTTCGCGCCGCCCGACGTGACGATCTCGGGCAGGCCGCGCAGGGCCTCGAAGACGCACGCGAGGCCCGTCGCGTTGTCGTCGGCGCCGCGGAAGAGCGTGCCGTCCACGGTGCCGAGCGCGTCGTAGTGGGCGCAGACGAGCACGGCCGAGGGCCGCTCGGCGGGGGCGTCCTTCGCCGGGAAGACGGCCACGAGGTTGACGCCGCCGCGGCCCGCGGCGACCTCGGCCCCGCCCTGGCTCCACGTGACGGCGAAATCGAGCTTCGTCGGGTGCTGGGCCTCGAGCGCCGCGACGGCGTGGTCCTCGAGCACGAGCACCGGCACCCGCAGGGGGCCGACGTCCGGGAACGCGCGCATCCGACGGCCGCTGATCCAGGAGGCGACCGGCGGTCGCGGGCGCGGCTTGCCGTCGCGGCCGGGCTTCGCCAACTCGGCCGTCGAGGCGTCCGTCAGCGACGCGGGCGTGTCGAGGAACGGCGCCAGCGCGGCGCGGGCCTCGGGGCTCGGCGCGACGAGGACCGCCGGGGCCGTGCCGTCCTCCACCTGGCGCCAGAAGCGCGCGAGGCCGTCGGCGGTCGTGTCGGGGAGGCGACCCGGCAGCGGGACGGAGCCCGCGCCGTCGGCGAGCGGGAGTGCGCCGGCCGCGCGCTCGGGGCTGCCCCAGAGCGGCCGGAACGCGTCCTTCAGCACCTCGGTGCCGGCGGCGGTGGTGATCGTGAGGTCGCGCGACGACGTGAGCTCGGGGACGCCCAGCGCGAACGGCACCTCGGCGAGGGCGTGCGGGGCCGCGCCGGCGAGCGTCTGGAGGCGGTCGGCGAGCCACAGGCGCGCGGCCTCGTGGCCGGGCGTGCCGGGCGCGCGCCCGCCGAACGCGTCGCTCGCGAGCCGCTCGACGTCGGCGGCGACGCGCACGGCGGCCTCCTCGAGCGCGACGGACCGCGCGGTGCCCTTCGGCGTGCGGTCGAGGAAGCCGCGGCCGATGGGGGTGCGGTTGCCGGCCTGGAAGGCGGCGTACTGGTCCCAGCCGTAGTACGTGAGGTAGTTCGCGCGGCCGAGGGCCTTCTCGTCGCAGGCGACGAACCAGGTGCGGGCGCCGACGAGGGTGCCGTCCGGGTGACGCGAGGCCGGGGCCGAGAAGAGGAACGAGAGGCCGGCGCCCGCGTGCGTCGCGCCGCCGAGCGTCACGCTCGTGCCGGTCGCCTCCACGAGGGCGTCGCCCTCGGCGGGGAAGCGGAACGTCGCGTCCTTGCCGAGGAGCATCAGGGTGATCGTGGGCGTGCCGTCGTCCTGCGCGTCGGCGGCCCGCACGATCGGGAGGCCCTTCCCGGCGGAGATCTTCCGGGCGACCGCGTCGAACGCGGGGGTCCCGTCGACGACGACCCGGGCGCCGGCGCTCTCGAGCGTGCGGTTGAGGCACGCGGGGAGGTCGGTCGGCGCGATGGCGCGCATCGTCTCGTAGCGGGCGTCGAGCTCGACCGTCGTGGGCTGCGTCTTCGCGACGCCCCGCCAGACGCCGCTCTTGCCGACGAGCCGCAGCGTGCCGACCTTCGCGCCGTCGACGTCGACGTCGAGGTCGACGTCGGGCCAGGGGGCCTCGCCGCGGGGCTGCTCGACGGCGGCCTCGGCGCGCACGTGCCACGTGCCGTCGCCCGCGGGCCAGGCGGTCGCGGCCACCAGCCTGACCGCCGGGAGGCCCTTGCGCTCGAGGAACGGCTTCGCCCACGCACCGTCGAGGGCGTCGAGCCAGTCGTCCCACGAGACGTACGTGCCGACGCGGTCCTGCGAGAGCTGCTTCACGCGGGCGAAGAACGCCGCGTCGCCGACCCGGCGGCGGAGCACGTGGAAGATCATCGAGCTCTTCCCGTAGCCGACGTCGTTGTCGGTGTCTTCGGTCTTGGAGGTGAACGCGCGCACCGGGTAGTCGTTCGCGGGGGTGATCCGGATCGCGTACTTCTCGAGGACGCCGCGGCGGTGCTCGGCGCCGGCCTTCGCGCTCTCGAGCTCCTTCGCGAGGTAGTTCGAGTAGTAGGTCGTCGAGCCCTCGCACCAGTTGCCGTCCTTGGGGTCGACGAAGAGGCCGTTTCCGTACCAGCCGTGGACGTATTCGTGGTCGAGGTAGCCGGGCGGGATCTTGCCCGTGCTCTTCGCGCCGGCGGTGACGTAGCGGATCACGTCGTCGCCGAGCAGCGTGAAGGACGGCATGCCGTAGCCCGTGGAGAAGAAGTTCTCGACGACGTCGAACTTCTTGTGGGGGTACGTGCCGAGGATGGGCTCGTAGCGGGCGACCACCTCGGCCGCGGCGTCGAGCCACAGGCCGGCGTCGGCGGCCTCGCCGGGGAGGAAGTAGGTGGCGACCTGGATGCCCTTCACCTCGCGGACCTGCGCGACGTAGGGGCCGCCGACGAGGTCGCAGCCGTCGGAGGGGATCTCGGCGAGCGCGACGCTCTTCGCCCAACCGACGGTCGCCTTCGCGTCCGCGGTGATCGCCGGCGGCTCGACCTCGGTGGCCGACGCCCAACCCGCGGGCACCTGGACGGTCGAGCGGACGGGCGGGCGGCCCTGCGTGACGACGAGGAACGGGGCCGGGACCCACGACGTGACGTCGAAGCGCATCATGCCGTCGCGCTCGGTGCGGGGGTACCAGCCGCTGCCGCCGTTCAGGTAGATGCCCTGCTCGCTGATCAGGCCGCGCGTCGAGTCGCCGATCACCCAGGCGAGGTGCTCCTGCTTCTGGACGGCGTCGAAGATCGTGCCGCCGTAGGCGAGCGTGAGCGACGTGACGCCCGCGGGGACCGTCGCGTCGTACGCGACCAGGCCCGTCGGCGCGTCGTCGGCGCGGGTCGTCGCGACCGCGGCGCCGTCGGCGGTCGCGAGCGCGCGGACGTCCACCTGCGGCGGGAGGACGAAACGGAGGCGCGCGGGGCCGGCGGGGGCCACGGTGAACCGGTCGCGCGCGACGAACGTGTGCGCGGCGGGGTCGAAGCGGATCTCGATCGCGTGCGCGGTGATGGTTGCGTCGGCGGGCGCGGCGGGCGCGGCGGGCGGCGCGTCGGCGGCGGTGGCGACCGTGGCGAGCGCGAGGAGGGCGGCGAGGGCGAGGAGGGCGAGCGGGGCGGGGAGGCGCATGGGCGGAGGATACGGCCCGCGGTGCGGCTTGTCCCGCCGGGCGGGAAAGGTGGTCGGGACCGTCCGTGGACGGTTTCAATGTCGAAACGTCATGGGTACCCGCCATCGAGGCTCCACCGACGAGGTGCGCGCCCTCGACCTTTTCATCAAGTTGATGCGCGCCGCGGAGTCGGTGGCGACGCGGGTGCACCGCGCCTTGGCGGACGCGGACCTGACCGTGAGTCAGTTCGGGGTGATGGAGGCGGTGTTCCACCTCGGGCCCATGTGCCAGAAGGACCTGGGCGCCAAACTGCTCAAGAGCGGCGGCAACATCACGATGGTCGTGGACAACCTCGAGAAGCGCGGGCTCGCCCGCCGCAAGCGGAACCCCGAGAACCGCAAGTACGTGACGGTCTCGCTGACCGACGCGGGCCGCCGGCTGATCGAGCGGATCTTCCCGCGACACGTGGCCGAGGTCGTCCGCGAGGTCGCGGTCCTCTCGGCCGACGAGCAGGCGACGCTCGCGGGGCTCCTCCGCACCCTCGGCTTGGGCGTCTGCGGCACGGCGGCGTCGTAGCCTGACGTCCCGGCGACCGGCGGGTCAGAGGCCGTAGTGGCGGCGGACGCGGCGCACCCCGACCAGCGCGCGGACGAAGTCCGTGGCGCGCACCTTGCTGCCCGGGACGTCGGTCCAGCGCCGCAACGGCACCTCGACCACCGACGCCTCCACCGACGGGCCCGCGTCGTCGCGGTGCCGCCGCACGAGTCGCGCGAGGACCTCCACGTCGAACAGCCATCGCGTCACGAAGGGCGCGTCGAACAGCCCCGGCGGCATCGCGGCGACGCGGAATACCTTCGCGCCGCACTGCGTGTCATAGGTCGCCAGGCGCAGCGAGCGCGAGATCCGGGTCGCGATCCACCGGCCCGCGTAGTGACGCGAGGCCCGGCGCCGGATGTCGGTGCCGAGCATCTGGACGCGCGCGCCCATGGCCAGGAAGGCCCCGGGCCTCGCGTCGAGCGCCGCGACGAGTCGCGGGACCTCGTCAAGCGGCGTCGCGAGGTCCGCGTCCCACCAGCCCGCGAAGTCGGGCCGGTGCCCGAGGGCGGCCCGCACGCCCGCGCGCACGGCCTCGCCCTTGCCCTGGTTCTCCGGCAGCGCCACGACCTCGACGCGGTCTGGCGCCTCGCGCGCGAAGGCCTCGAGGCTCGCACGCGTCCCGTCCCGGCTCCCGTCGTCGACGAACGTGAACGCGAGGCCCGGGGACGCCGCGAGCGCCGTCCGGAAGGCCGCCAGCCCGAGTCGCGCCGCCTCGTCGAAACACGGCACGACGAGGCGCACGGCGGGCGACATCGCGACGGAACCTCCCGGGGGCTCCCGCGACGCAGGCGCCGCCGCCGTGATACCCGGGCGGACGCGCCGGGCGGCCGGATCGTCCGGCGCACCGGGCGCGACCCGGTCCGCGGCGTAGGGTGGGGCGACGTCGCCGCCTGTCCCCCCGGGGGGGCACATCACGTACCGGACCCAGACGATTTGACATTGAAGTGTTCGGGGGTATCCTGCCCGCGTTCGAGGAGTTCGACCCATGAACGTGACCCGACGAGACGTGATGAAGACCGCCGCAGCGGCCGCGGGTGCGGCCGGCCTGGGGGCGTGCGCGGGCGGCGTGAAGGCGCGCCCCGGAGGCCTCGTGAGCGCCTTGCCCCCGACCGGAACCGCCGTCCCGGACGCCGCCCTGCGCGTCCGTCCCTCCGCGGAGCGCGGCGGCGCGAACCACGGCTGGCTCGACACGAAGCACAGCTTCTCGTTCGCCGACTACTACGACCCGCGCCACATGGGCTTCCGCGCCCTGCGCGTGATCAACGAGGACTCCATCGCCGGCGGGCAGGGCTTCCCCATGCACCCGCACCGCGACATGGAGATCCTCACGTACGTCCTGTCCGGCGCGCTCGAACACAAGGACACGCTCGGGAACGGCGGCGTGATCCGCCCCGACACGCTCCAGCGCATGAGCGCGGGGCGCGGCATCCGCCACAGCGAGTTCAACCCGCTGCCGTCCGAGCGCGTGCACCTGCTCCAGATCTGGATCGAGCCCGACGCCCGCGGCGTCGCGCCCGGCTACGGCGAACGCGCGTTCCCGCTCGACGACCGGCGCAACCGGCTCCGGCTCGTCGCGTCCCCCGACGGCGCCGACGGCAGCATCTCCGTTCACACCTCGACGCGGCTCCACGTGTCGATCCTCGAGCCCGGCCGCACGGTGGCCCACGCCGTGGAGGCCGGCCGCTACGCTTGGATCCAGGTGGCGCGCGGCGAGGTCGACGTCAACGGCCGGGGGCTCCGCGCCGGCGATGGGCTCGCGGTCTCCGCGGCGGGCCTGCTCGAGATGAAGGCCCGTGCGACGGGCGCCGAACTCCTCGTGTTCGACCTCGCCTGACGGATCCCGCGCGGGACGCGAGGCCCGGCGCCGCGCCCCGCCCCGCCCCGCCCCGCCCCGCCCCGCCCCCGCCCCGGCCCGCCCCGCCCCGCCCCCGCCCCGGCCGCGGGGCCGGACCGGCGCCGCTCACGGGCGGCGCGGCGGCAACAGCGTCGTGAGGTCCGGGGAGCCGAACGCCGCGTCGTAGGCGGCCGGGTCGAGCGTCACAGCGCGTTCGAGCGCCCGCGCGGCCTCGTCCCGCCGGTCGAGCGCCGCGAGCGCGCGCGCGCGGCCGAAGTGGGCGAGCGCGTCGGCGGGGTCGCGTGTGAGCGCCGCCTCGAACTCGCGCACGGCCGCCTCGGCGTTGCCGCGCCCGAGCGCCTGGAACCCGAGCATCGTGCGCGCCAACACGGCCCACCCCTCGGCCCGCTCGCGGTCGATGCCGGCCGCCGCCGCCCGCGCCTCGAGCACGAGGTCGACGTCGCGCACGCCGTACGGGTCGGTGAGCAGCGCGCGGTAGAGCGTTACGGCGCGGGGGCCGGCCCGCGCCGCCGCCGCGCGCCGCGCCTCGTCGCGCACCGCGTCGGGGGCCCCCCGCACCGACCGCACGAGCCCCGCGAGGCGGACCGCCGCCGCGTCGCGGTCCGCCGTCGCGCGCGCGTCGAGGCGTCGGCCCTCCGCGTCGTTGCCGCGTGCGCGCGCCGCCTCCGCGGCGCGGGCCGCGTCGTCGGCGGCGGCGAGCGCGGCGTCGGCCTCCGCGCGGAGCTCGCCCGCGACGCGCGGCCCGGCCGTCAGCGCGATCGAGAGGGTCTTCGCGA
>Ga0335397_10000991_pt1 | contig 38311 bp, 34 predicted proteins | sample MAT04_FD_205740 | JGI IMG/M metagenome (GOLD analysis project Ga0335397, IMG submission 205740) | Freshwater microbial communities from Lake Fryxell liftoff mats and glacier meltwater in Antarctica - MAT-04 (spades assembly) (version 2) ... | reverse complement strand
CGACGTACAAACGAGTTGGCAAAAAGTGTTTCGAATGAATAATTGAAAAATTAGCTCGCTTTTTTTGTTAGATAATTCAACGTCCACTAACACGACTCGACTTCTAGCCCAAAAAGGGAATTGCTGATATTTATGTAAAGGTCGAGAGCAGCCAGACTTACAAGAATTTCGACACAATCATCACTGGGATTGTGTGGCACATAGACGGTGGGGAAAAACTATTACAAACTTAAGTTTGAGGTGTGAAGATATTTCCTGAATTCACGATGGGTTGGAAATCTCTTTGACTTTACAAAATGACGAATCGGCTGGAAAAAGATGCCAAATCCGAAAAGGCAACCGATGGGGCCATCGTGAATTATGTGCGATTGCCTTTCCAGCAGGCCTATCTCCGCAGACAATCCAACAAAAAGCTCACCAATCCCTAATCAACTGCTCACAATTCATTGATATTCTAACACTCCACAAGGGGTGGTATAGGTAACAATGCAATTTTCGGCTTGACGGAGATCACCGTCCATGACAACGGTACAATTATCTCTGTCTTGAAGTATCTTGGCGGCGATTTGGATTCCAGCACTCTGGCGTTTGTTCCGAACGGCACTATCCTTACTTGACAAGATAACTTTTCCACAGCCTATGATTTACATAGCGCCTTGAAATGATTTACCCAAACAATCCAAAACGTGAGATCACCACCATGGATGAGATCCCCCTGCTGGACGTTGATGCCCCAGACGCCTACATTAATAGAGAACTGAGCTGGCTGTCTTTTGCCCGCAGGGTGCTGGAAATCGCCGAGGATGACACCCAGCCACTGCTCGAACGCCTCAAGTTTGCCGGCATCATGGGGATGATTTTTGATGAGTTCGTCATGAAAAGATTGGGAGGGCTCCATGAGAAACTGAAAACCCAGTCGGTAATTGATGGGTATAACGGTCTCAGACCGCACGAAGAACTCGAATTGTGCCGCAACGAATTGCAACGGCAAACTGCGATTCTCAGTAATTTGTTTGAGGATATCCTGTGTCCAGCTCTGGCGAAAGAAGGAATCTTATTCCGCTCCTATGCCGAGATCACCGGCGAAGACAAGAATTTCCTGCAAAAAATCTTTGAGGAATCTGTATTGCCCATTCTCACTCCACTCGCTGTCGATGCTGCGCATCCCTTCCCATTTATCAGCAACCTCAGCTTGAATCTTGCCGTTATTATCACCAAGGCAGACGGGCGCAACCGTTTCGTCCGCCTCAAGGTTCCCGCAAACCGCAAGAGATGGGTGGCTTTGCCTGGAAATAGAGGTTTTATCCGCTTGGAGGATATCATCGCTCACAACCTGCAGGTGCTCTTTCCGGGTGCCACATCGATTGCCGCCTATTGTTTCCGAGTCACCCGGGGAGCAAAAGACAACCCCTGGGACCGCGTTCGGCTTGATGACCAGCCCGGTGTGGAACTTCAACCGGGCAGTATCATCAGCATGGTGACAGCCGAGTTGAACTACCGGAGATTTGCCGGCATTGTCCTCATGCAGGTGAGCGAATCGATCCCCAACGAACTTCTGGGTTGGCTGATCGAACAACTCGGTATCAATAGCTCTCAGGTGATGAAGATACGGGGTATGCTCGGCTACAGCGATCTGCTCGACCTGAAGGTCGAAGGTCGCAATGACCTTCGCGATTCCCCACATATACCCGTCCACCATTCCCGACTGAAACCGATTCATCCCCTGGACAGCGAAAGTTTTTTTGATGAAATCAAAAAAAAGGATATTCTTATCCACCTGCCGTACCATGATTTCGACTCCTCCATCCTGCGACTCCTGCAGCATGCCGCCATTGACCAGAAAGTTCTGGCGATCAAGCTTACCATTTACCGGACTTCTACCCATTCGCCGATCGTTAAAGCCCTGATGGAGGCGTGTGAGCGCGGCAAACAGATTGCCGTCCTGGTCGAGATAACCGCTCGCTTCGATGAGGCACCCAATATCGCCTAGGGCAAACAACTTGAACGGGGGGGCGCCCATGTCGTCTACGGCGTTGAACGGCTCAAAACCCATGTCAAACTGGCAATGATCGTTAGGGAAGAAAGCTGTGGCGTAAAGCGATACGTCCATGTCGGAACCGGTAACTACCATACCGGCACTGCCCGTCTCTATGGAGACCTGGGAATTATCAGCTGTAATCAGCAACTGGGTGAGGACGTCAGCCGGTTATTCAACGAACTCACCGGGGCCATCACCACGCAGGACTACAATCTACTTCTTGTTGCCCCCCATAACATGCGTGAACGATTCACAGCGCTTATTCGCCAGGAAGCTGACCACTGCAAGGCCGGGAAACCCGCCGGAATCAGGGCCAAACTGAACCAGCTGCAAGACCGTGACATCATCCGAGAACTCTATCTGGCAAGCCAGGCCGGAGTGCCTATCGCTCTGAATGTGCGCGGACTTTGCGGTCTGCGTGCCGGGGTGCCAGGGCTTTCTGAGACCATCAGGGTGTTCAGCATTCTCGGTCGCTTCCTTGAGCACAGTCGGATCTATCGCTTCGAAAACGGTGGTGACCCCATCTTCCTCATAGGATCAGCAGATTGGATGAAACGTAATCTTGACAGGCGAATGGAAACGATTGTCCCAATCTCCGACCCTGAGATCAAGGCTGAACTGGAAGAAATCCTCTCTGTATATGAAAGGGACAATATCTTCTCCTGGGACATGATGCCGGATGGCCGATATGTACGCAGAAAACCGGTTAATGGGGAGGAGCCACTCGCAGCCCAGAGCCACTTCGCCTCATTTACGTGTTGAGGTAAAATAAAACTTTTGACTTTGATGCTAAGGATGAGATACGCTTTTCAATATAAAAAATTTATCCATAAGTTAACCAAAATCAATAACACTGTCTGAATTCACTGCGACTCTCTCTCGCAGGATTCCTTCATTGTGTTAAATATTAAGCATCTTTAACTGAATCTAAATAAAATCCTAATTCATGTGCACTAATGTTCGTGGCGATCATTAGTGGGTGGCTGCAATTTGATATTCTGCGATAGCTTGTCAGATTATTGCTAACCACACCATGTCCTGACAATCGAACTGGATTTTTTAAAAATCCAGTATAAAACTATGGTAAGGTGGACTGGGAGGGCAAAGTATGGCCAATTTCGAAGTACAATTGGATGCTGAAAACAATATTATAACAATAAGATACCAAGGTATTGCAGATTACAAGATGTTGCTTGAAAGCCTTGGAGTGATAGTGACTATATACTTGCCAAAGCGTGTTCATATAGTGTTGGATTTCAGTGAGGTAGAGACTTTCATTATTCGTTACCGTCACATCAAGAGTTTTAGGTGCGGTCTCAAAACGCTTCTTCCAAATGGAACTGTTAACAGCATTACAGTCGTAGATCCCCCTGTTTTCTGGAGAGGCATTTTGTGTTCTTCCAACCCACTTGAAAAGAAAGATGCTCGACAATTTGATTTTGAACTTCGCAACATTAAGGAGCGACCGAAGAGAAACATCAACGAATTAATGAGATAGGTTGAGTTCGATTCATCTGCCGATGGTTACCAGACTTCCGTGTCTATATACAATTCACAATCACCGTCATGGAGCGATATTTTTGAGTCTCTCATAGCCAGAAAGAGGGGTATAAATCTGATTATGTGTAAAATATGTCAGTAAGTTGTTGCTCTTTTACAATTTGAGATATGAAACTGCCCGAAACATTTTCAGTACGAGCGTTGTTGGTGGCGCGCAGGATATTGTTGCGGCGTTTTCCTGCCGAATCGGCAACCGCCATTGCCCCCATGTTCTTTTCGCAGGGAGAGAATGGTTATGTGGCTTTGTTTCGTTACGGAGTGGCGGTCTTTGTTAATATTTCGCCACTGGAGCAGCAACATCTTGTTGATCAAACATTGCTGCCTTACATCGAAGAGCCTATTGAAGGAGGAGAGGAAGAGAGTATCGAGGTGATGATTGCCCCTAACCAAGACGAGAGAGTGCATGGCGAAAGAATCACCTTGCGTGAAAGGTCTATACCCCGTTTGCAGATTCTTGCCGAGGTGATGGCCCGTTCAGTTCTTCTGGCTGACTATGAAGCTCGGATCAACCGCAGTTTTGATATGGTTGAGCCGCTTGCATTGAAGTTGAGCCAGAGCCGGGGACCACGAACCAGCCGCCAGCTCTTGCAGACTATCGGGACCGCCCTGGCGACGGAACATGACATGGTCGGTCGTGCCGCAGTTACCGAAAAACCTGACCTGCTATGGGAACACTCTGAACTGGAAGGACTCTATCTGATGCTTGAGAATGATTTCGAACTCTGTGAACGGGACACTGCTTTGGTTCGCAAGATCACCTTAGTCACTCGCACAGCCCAGACCTCCCTTGAACTGCTTCACTCTAGGCGTAGCCTGCGGGTGGAATGGTATATCGTCATCCTCATCATCGTCGAAATTCTCCTTACCCTTTTCGATCTCTTTGTCCGAAAACCCTGAATTTTGACAGGCAAGCGCAATGGCCGATGAGACTGAAACTTCAACCTGTTTCTTCCATTTCCTTTGCCAGGGACAGCATATGCAGTCTTACCGGAGCCGGCGATAACCAATAGTTACGCCAAATGGTGATGATTATTGTGACTGATTTGGTGTTAAAAACTGCGGGAAAGTACTGTTCGGCTGTTTCTTTTTTGACCTTGTAGATTAGATAGTATAAAATGACACCAGCAGAGTAACAGTAGCCAACTGGTGCCATTTTCACCCACCGCACCATAAAGCCTCAGCTTATATCGATTACCGGTCATCTCAGAAAGACGGGCACTCTACCTCAGGACATATTCTTCTCATATGGAACCATTTATCTACTCTCTTCCGTCCACTCTCAGCCTCCGAAAGCTACGGCAGCGGCTCCCTCCTGGCCTCGCTTACCGTGTCATCATGGAACAAAGGGAGATGCAGCAAGCTGTGCTTCTCGACACCTTTGACAACCACATGTTTCAAGCTGCCAAACTTATTATTAAAGTCGACAAACAGTTATTATTACTCGACTTGCAGGCCGGGCAGCTGCTCGGACAAGCTGCACCCGTCAGCCAAGTGGCAATAGAAGATTTGGACAGGGGGCCGGTTGTCGATATGCTTTTGGAGGTGACCAGGTTGCGTGCCTTGCTGCCAATTGCCGAAGTTCGAGTTCGAAGAGAGGAATACCGGGTCCTCGACGACGAAGAAAAAACGCTGGTTCGTATATATCATCTCACCATTATTCGTGGCAGGAAATTTGCGGGAATTGGATATGTTCAACATCTTCGTGGCTATTCCGAGGCTTATAACGATATCAGGCAGGGGTTGGAAAACTGCGGGGCGAAAGGCTGTCAAAATGCCGATGGTTTATACACGACGCTAGGAATTGCTATCCGGGAATACAACGTCAAGCCCGAAATAGGGCTTTTTCCTGAAACTTCAATTAAGGAAAGTGCCACGATCATCCTCCAGACCTTTCTAAAGATTGCCCGGCAAAATGAACAGGGTGTCATTGACGACTGTGACACCGAATTTCTTCATGATTACCGTGTATGTCTGCGCAAGGTTCGATCGGTATTGAGTCTCTTCGTAGGAGTTTTCTATGCCAAGGATTCTGCCCGGTTAAAAGATGAGTTGGCTGAGATTATGCGGACTACCAATGGTCTTCGGGATCTCGATGTGTATCTGCTGAACAGGGCTGAGTACTATCGACTTGTTCCACCACATGCGCATGGGGGATTGCAGATACTCTTTAATGAGTTAGCCCAAAGGAGAAAAGTGGAACGAGGAAAGGTTGGCAACGCCTTGCAAAGTAAAGAGTATTTGCACCACATGGAAAGTTTGGAGAAATTGTTTGTAATCGGTACAAAGATCAAGAGCGGACCGCAGGCAAATTTCCCTTCCTTGTCTTTTGCCCGTCGATTGATCATGAAAAGATACCGGAAAGTGTGCAAGACAGGCCGAGCTCTTGATGAGACGACACCGGATGAGAGCATCCACCAACTGCGCATCCATTGCAAAAAACTCCGCTATCTGATGGAATTTTTCGCACCTTTGTTCCCTGCGGCAGAGATCAAACAGCTCATTCGCGCTTTGAAACTGCTGCAGGATAATCTGGGAAATTTCAATGACTACTCAGTCCAGCAGCAATTTCTCGAGAAATTGTTGGCGAGCCACATCGTCGGCGGTGCAAAGGCTTTGGCGGTTGCCCATTCCATAGGTGCCTTGACGGCGATGCTCTATCAGTTGCAGGGGGATGAACGAAATCGGATCATTGAACACCTCGCCACCTTTGACAGTCTTGATATCCGGAATGCCTTTACAAAACTTTTCTTGACCGAGGACGGATCGGATGAAGATAATAATCTGTTACAGTAATAAGGGTGGGTGGGGGCGATCTTGAGAAAAGGGCAAAAATAGCAAGATGATCAGGGTGCTTGGGGCTGTTTAAAAGCAAACTAAACACTATGCAGCATCGCCTGAAATTTTTTCAGAATCTCCTTTTGCTCTATCTTAATCAGTTGAATTGCCTTTTCAACGTTGACAATGCGTCGTTGCCTTTTTTTCATTTCGGCCCATTTAATCAGTATTTTAGAGACCGCAAGGGGGTATACTTTTACGAGACATACACTACCCCCTTTATTGTATTTGTACTCGGCAAAGACTTCATCTGAAACATCACCAATAACACCAGCCTCCTCAAAAGCCTCTTTCGCGGCTGATTCCTCAGGAGACATTAACTTTTCAATTCTTCCCTTCGGAATTACCCAGTTTTTATTTGAGCTCGAGCTCACCAATACAACCTCAATTACGCCATTATTAATTATAAAAGGGACGACTGCCGATTGTTGAAATAGACATAATGATTTTTTTGCCATTATTCCTCGTTGGTGAATTCTTCCGATTTCACGAGTTAGTTGGTATCTAGCGCTCAGCCCAGCCTGCGGCCGGGGTTTATCATAAAGTAACTTTCCGCATATTCATGTTGCAATTGGTGAAAAACCCGAACTTTGCATACCCCATGATAAAGAGAGAACCATCCACTGTTTGCAACGCTTCGGGTGAAAGTATTTTGGAAAATAGACGAAAATTTCATGCAATAATTATTGTCATGAAAGCCCACCTCGCGAGTATTTGAAGCGTTGAAGATGCTTTATATTTAAAAATACAATATTAAAATCAAATTAATATTGTATTAAGAAATCATCATTTTGAAGTTTTTTTTATAGCTGCCGCCGTAGCGCCGGTTTTTTGTTAACCGGATGCCATCCATCCATCATTCCGGTAGACAAGACAGCAAGCCAAAATTCTTGACGGAATTCCATAAGAAAGCCGGTTTACTCGGAAATGAAAACTCGACCGACCACAATATGACAACAAAATGAGAGGTGAACTATGGTTGAGAGTGCAGCAATAGATTGGAGAGATTTTTTGAGATTAGGGTCCGAATTCCGGGGACAGGATAGTTAATTCCAACCAGAAAATGCACCGGGTGCGAACCGGTGATTTTCGCGTTATCTTTCCATATCAACCGCATCTGCTTTTGCCTTCTTTATTGCACTTTTAATTTGATCGGTTTCGTTAATAGAATATACTGTTATTTCTGGATGTTCCGACATAAACACACGAAATATTTCATCCGCAAACGGTTGGCCAATCTTATCAACACCCTGAAAATCGAGGCCAACATGCTTAAACCTCGTAACACGTGCCATAACTCTCCGAGCTTGTGACCTAGAGATCATCATTTCTTTATCAAACTGTGCCAACTTTACCGGGATGAGAGTTTTTACAAATCCGTGGTCTTCATCGTCAGGTAATTCAAACATATCAAAAACTTTATTTACGGTTCTTGAAGTGTTGTTCTCAATTTTCATCATAATAATGGTTCCTTGCTCCTCAACCTTGCCACGCTCAAATACGAAATCAAAAACATGATTTGGTAAGTGAAACAAAGATGCGTTTCCTGATTGAATAATAAAGCTGTCTACCATTCTGGATGAGAAAAATATACCTTGACCTGTGTGATTGCGAGGTTCGGTAGTCAGTTTTCCTTTTGATAGCTCAAGAGCAGCGTGTTTTTCGTCGTCAAGCTGATATTCATCTCTGAGTTTCCTGAAGATACCTACGCCGTCATCTGCAATGATAATCTCAGTAAGTCCATCTTTTTGCAGTACTTCGATTTCTATTTTGGTTCCTTCAGAGTGCTCAATAGCATTATTAAGAATTTCTTGAAAGCTGTACGCCCATAATTCCAATATGTTATCTGGAAAATTTTTAAGAAGGGGTCTGATTCTTTGTGACCAAACCACATGCTCTTCAATTTCTGGCGTAATATCAAAAACAATATTTGCCATACGTCCTTCGCCAAGCTTATAAATGCGCGCAGATGTTTTCCCTTCTGCAATTATATCGGCCTGTTCAACCAAAGCACGTACATGCTTATTGACGCTTTGTCTACTCATGCCAAAGTGTTCGGCAGCAAAGTTAACCAAATCATTGGGGTGGTCCTGAACATGTGACAAGATGAAATGTCTTAAATCTTCTGTGCTTTTTCTAATGGTTACCATGGCAAAATCCTAAAAACAGGTTGACAGTTCTAGTCTTACTTACTTATATACATTAGACGAGTTACTTGTCAACATATACAACAGTTGGTAACCAGCCACGAAGCTGTATCATATCGTTATATAACGTTATAATTGTAAACATTTAAGACAACAACCGCATCAACACGGATTGCCGGAACAACTCGGCAACCAGCTATGCCCATCGTTGCAACATTCCATGAAAGGAGTCAAACCACATGAAAAAATTCGCCTTGTTTGTGTTCAACGGAGATCCAGTGTGTTTCATCCATGTGCTTTTGAATGCGTTGGACATGAAGAGCAAAGGCCATGAAGCGAAAATCATTCTTGAAGGGGCTTCGGTCAAACTGATTCCGGAGCTGGTGCAGCCTGGAAATCCCTTGAACGGATTATGGAAAAAAAATCTTGAGGCGGGTCTGGTTGAAGGGGTCTGTAAGGGGTGTTCCAATAAACTGGGGACCCTTGATGCTGCAAAAGAGCAAGGGCTGAACCTTCTTGACGATATGTCCGGTCATCCCAGCATAGTTTCATATCGCGATAAAGGATACGAAATCATCACCTTTTGATAATGGACAATTCGCAACAAAGGCTTAATGAATCTCAAAGGGTCGGCCAGCCAAAAATATGATCGTGCCCTCTACCATGGCGGATTTTGCTTGAGTTGCCTATAAATAGGGTGAACCAAAAGAAGGAAATTACAATGGCGAAATGCTCAATATGTACTTCCCGGAAAGGCAAACGAAAGTGCTTGGCAGATGACAGTGCCATATGCACTCTCTGTTGTGGTCAAACTCGTAACTCCGAGAAATGCACCGGCTGTACATTTTACGAAACAGCTCACAGCAATAGAAATTATAAAAAAGTACCTTATTTCGAAATTCATGAAATGTCTGCTTCCGAAGAACTTCAAGACATATCAAATGTGATCGAGAGTGCTCTCTGCACCTTTTGCGAAGACGACCAATTCAACGACAATAATGCAGCAAATCTTATAGAATTGTTCCTTGATACTTGGTTCTTCAAAGATCCTGTCCCTCCTTCCTGCAGCGTTCCCCAACAGGTGCGGCTGAATCGTTTGCAAGAGATCATCGGCCAAGATCTATCGAGCATACCTGAAGAGAAACTCATTAAAGTCTTTGCAGCAATTTACCGATCAATTCAAAGGCACACAAATGGCGGCAGAGCATATCTGGACTTCACTCATCGCTATGTCGGCGCAAGGATCGGATCCGGCATGCGAATTATTAAAAAATTTGATTCCCTGTAGGCAGATGCCGCCGAGCTCCTCAGGGCGGCATCTGCTAATTTTCTCTCCACCAAGCGGTCTCCTCAGGCATAACACGAATGCGGAGAATTGACCGCCCGCACAAGGAACTCCTCTCCCTTTGCATTTCTTAACCTTGCCCGTTCCAAAACCAACAGCCTTGCCCCCATTCTGGAACTTGTATTGGTTTCACTCCGGTGGTATTTTCCAAGATAATAAAATACCTTTTGCAAAGGAGATCCCATGGAACGCTTTTCAACGAGCCTTCTCGGCGAGGCTCGCACCCTGCTGCTGGCAACCGACGGCTCGCACTTCAGTGATGGTGCGGCGCAAGAGGCCATCTTCTTCGGCCAGGCCTGCGGCGCCAAGGTGATTGCCCTGCATGTCGCGAAAATTGATGCCGAGTCCCTGAAGTCGGCCGAGTCTGCGGTGCGGATGCGGCGCCAGGAACTGGCGCCTTACATGGATCATTTGCGAAAAATGGCCAAGGATAGCGGCGTAGAAATCGAAATCGTGGTCATCGGTACAAGCCACCCGGAAAAGGCCATCATCGAACAGGCTAACCTCCGCAAGGCCGATGTCATCCTTATGGGTCGACACGGCAAGGCCGGGCGCTTATCTCTTTTGATCGGGCGGATGACCTCAAGAGTCCTCGACCAGGGTTTTCCCCGGGTGCTGGTGGTGCCGAAGGATTTCATCTGTTCCGGCGCCCGTGTGCTGCTTGCCACGGATAACTCGCCGGGCGCCTTGAAAGCGGTTGATGAGGCCATGAGCCTCGGCCGGCGATGCGCCACCCTGCAAAAAATTACCGTTATGTCGGTGGCCAAACGGGAGGCAGATGCGGCGAAGATGCAACTGATTGCCGGCGCCCTGTGCACTCGGCTTCAGCAAATAGGCCCACAGGTGGTCTGCGAACCCCTGGTGCAGGTGGGCGTCCCTTGTGAGCTCATCGTCCGCGCGGCGCGGGAAAGGGAAACGGACATGATCCTCATTGGCGGCCAGGGTAAGCGTGGCATTGCCAGAAAGCTCCTCGGCCATGTGACCAGGAACGTCACCGGCAAAGCCCATTGCGCCGTGCTGGTGGTTAACTCCTGAGCAATGTATGACCTCGCCGCGCCCTTAACACCAGGACGGCATGTACTAACCCCACACAAGGGGGGATAAGTACCTTCACGAAATCCATTCTTAAAAAACAAGAAATGAATTTCTAAGGTTCTAAATGATTACGGAACCCTTTTCGGCTTTTTTTGGTGATCCCCATGACAAATAAGCTGTTCGTCCGTTTCTTTCCCTTTTTTCTCTGGTTTCCGATCCAGTTCAGCGTCCTGCGCGGCGACTTGATCGCCGGCCTCACCGGGGCGCTGGTGCTGGCGCCGAAGGCGATGGCCTATGCCCAGCTTTCCGGCCTGCCTCTGCAATTCGGCCTCTACACGGCTTTTGTACCGGCCATCCTCGGGGCTCTCTGGGGCTCGTCCAGGCAACTGGCAACCGGCCCGGTGGCTATTGTTTCGCTCATGACCGCTGCCGCCATTATGCCTCTGGCCATGCCCAATACCGATGAATATATCGGCCTGGCCTTGCTGCTCACCCTGCTGGTGGGCATCATCCAGTTCCTCCTCGGAGTTGTCAAACTCGGCAGCATTGTCAACTTTGTCTCGCACCCGGTTATTCTCGGCTTTATGAACGCTGCCGCTATCATCATCGGTCTTTCGCAACTGGACATGCTGCTCGGGCTCCCCAAGGGACGCAGCGACTTCTTCCTCAAGGACATCTGGGAGATGCTCAAATTTCTGCCGCAAACCCATCTGCCGACCCTGGCCATGTCGCTGTTCAGCCTCGTTCTCATGCTGGCGATAAAAAAGATATCGATCCTCGCCAAGCCCGGTATCCTCATAGTTATGGCCATCACCACACTGCTCAGCGCCTATATTGGCTACGAACGCAACGAGTCGAGCAAGATCAGTGATATAGCCACCAGGGAAAGCAGGGAAATGGTAATCACCTACCTTGACATTAGCCGGCGAATCGCTGAACTGAACACCACTACGGCCGGTCTTTCCGGACAATTACGCCGGGCGGAGAAGGCACATGATGCCAGGTCCGTAGCTGATCTTCGCTACCAACGTGATCTGCTTGACCTCGACATTAAAGCTCTTGAGGGAGAGAATGACAAACGCTTGCGGGACATCCGCCTGCTGACCTTTATCCGGGTCACAGGTGGGAAGGATCAACCCTTGCTCCTGCATCAGGAAGGCCAGGTTCCGCCTGGAGCCAAAGCCGATACCCGAAGGTGGCATGTTAAAAAAATAGAACAAGGCGAAGTCAAATTGGTGGGAGGCGGTGATGTGGTCGGGGTAATTCCCTTGGGCCTCCCGTCGTTTCGCCTGCCAACTTTCAGTCTCGACGGCGTACTGCAACTGCTGTCCTCCGCCCTGGTTATCGCCCTGGTGGCATTTATGGAGTCGATCTCCATGGCCAAGGCCTTAGCCGGCAAGGCCAAACAGCGTATCGATCCCAACCAGGAATTGATCGGCCAGGGATTGGCCAACATCGGCGGCTCCTTCTTCCAATGCTACCCGGCCTGCGGTTCCTTTACCGCCTCGGCCGTCAATCTGCAGGCCGGGGCGAAAACCGGCTTTGCCATGGTCTTTAACGGCATTTTCATCGCCATCACCCTCCTGTTTCTCACCTCCCTTATCTACCATCTGCCGCAAGCCGTGCTGGCCGCCAACAACCTCTTGGCGGTTGCCGGATTGGTGACGATCCAGGCCTTCAAACACACCTGGAAGGCCAGCCGGGCCGACGGTATTGTCGCCCTGGTGACCTTCACCATTACCATCCTCGCCGCACCGCATCTCGACAAGGGCATTATGGTCGGCACGGCACTGTCGATCGGCCTCTATCTGTACCGGTCCATGGCACCACGGGTCGCCATCCTCGGCCGTTACCAAGACGGCACCCTTCGCGACCTCAAGGTCAACCCCCATCTGGCGACCTCGCCGCATGTTACCGCTATTCGCTTCGACGGCTCGCTCTACTTTGCCAATGTTGCCCATTTCGAAGACGCGGTCCTGGCCGCAGTGGCCGGCAAACGAGAGGCCAGGTACCTCCTGGTGGTTGGAGACGGCATCAACTATCTCGATTCCTCAGGCGAGGAAATGTTGCACAACCTGCTGTCCCGGCTGCACGAATCGGGGGTGGAAACGGTCTTTTCCGGGCTGAAGAAGCAGGTTCTTGATGTTATGCGGGCCACCGGGCTCTTTCAGTTGATCGGTGATGACAATATCTTCGCAACCGAGAAACAGGCCCTTGCCGCCATCTCGCAACATCTCGGTGAAACGGCGGCAGAAGACGGCCTGTTCGTGCACCATTGAAAGGCTGGCTCGACATATCAAGCGGTGGCTGTAAATTTCAGCGATAATCGGCGCCGCTTATGTCCTGGCGTTTCATGATTTTTTGCAAAGCGACGCGAGATATCCCTGATATTTCAGCACCTTGTGATACATTTCCGGCTGTTTTACGAAGCAGCGCCGCAATATAGTTTTTGGTAAATCCACCGAGCACCCGTTCTTTCGCATCCTTGTATGCCTCAAATTTGCCGTTCCATTCAAAACCATGGGAGGCCTCGACATTACCGGTGGTGTGGGTCGGGTTTTCGACAAAATGCAAATCGTCTGCAGTGATGGTCGGATGAGGGCAAAACATCACCGCCCGGCGTACAACATTTTCCAATTCCCTGACATTCCCCGGCCAATCGCGATTGATAAGGGCGGTGATTGCCCATTGATCAAATTGCTTGCGTGGGAGATTCAGTTCAAGACACACTTTTTCGGTGAAATGCGCGGCCAAAAGCGGAATATCATCGGTCAGCTCACGAAGCGATGGGGTGTAAAGAGTCACACCATTCAAACGGTAGAAAAGATCTTCCCGAAACACCTTGTCGGCTATCATTTTCTCAAGACCCAGATTGGTGAGTGCGATAACCCGAATATCAACCTTGACGGTCTTGGTCGAACCAAGGGGTTTGATTTCTCGTTCCTGCAAAACCCTGAGTAATTTGCTTTGTATAGAAAAAGGCAGATCGCCTACTTCATCGAGGCAAAGTGTCCCGCCACTTGCGGCCGCCACCAGGCCTTGCTGGTCCTGATTGGCATTGGTAAAGGCGCCGCGCACATAACCAAACAGCTCCGATTCGAGAAGATGCTCAGGGATAGCCGGGCAATTGACCATGACCAGCGGCTTCTTGCTTCGGTCGCTGAGGTTGTGCAACGCCCGCGCCGTCAGTTCCTTACCCGTTCCCGACCCTCCTCGCACGAGCACGGTGTAACTGGTTCTGGCAATGATTTCAAGGTTGCTCTTGAACTTCTGAAATGCGGCCGATTTTCCGACAAATCCATGGGTAATTGTCTGACCACAGACCTGTTCCTTCAGTGAGGAGTTTTCCCGCAGCAAACGATTGCGCTCAATCGCTTTACTGAGGGTGCGAAAGATGACCTCCCGGTCAAAGGGTTTGGTGACAAAATCGTAAGCCCCAAGCTTGATTGCCTCGACGGCAATTTCAATAGACCCATAGCCGGTCATCATTACCGCAGTGAGCCAGGGGTCTTTACCAAGCAGATGTTGCAAGAGTTCCAAGCCGTTCATACCGGGCATTTTGATATCGAGGAGCGCCAGATCGGCGGACTCCTTTTCAAAATAGCTGACTGCGCTCTCGGCGTCAGGAAGGGTCACAATCTGCAAGCTGGGGAATTCGCGGCTAATGAGGCGTTGCAAGCCATTGCGCATGTCGGTTTCGTCATCGACGATCAGAAGGCGGTTTTTATTCATTCTTATTCTCCTCAAACGGGCAGCGAGATGACAAACCGCGTGAGTTTCCCCGGAGAACTCTCTGCGGTTATTTCCCCATTATGCTCACGAATTATCCCGTAGCTTACCGATAAGCCTAGGCCGGTACCTTGTCCCGGTGGTTTGCTGGTGAAAAATGGATCAAAAATATTGTTGATGATTCCCGCCGGAATGCCTGCACCATTGTCTTCAATGATAACTTTTGCTTTCTTCCGTTCTTTATCAAATTGGCTATAGAGGGTAATGAAACCGCCCTCCCCGATGGCCTGGGCACTATTAATGAGAATGTTCAAAATAACCTGCTTGATCTTGTCACTATCAAGCACGACCGAAGGAATGTTCGCATCAAGCAAGGTTTCAATACGTATCTGCTGCTTACGGAACTGACTGTCGACCATCGTCACCACGTCCTCGATTATGGTGTTGAGCACACAAGGCTCCTTCGCGGTTACCTGCTGGTGGGCAAATTTCAGGAGATCGGCGATGATAGTCCGACAATTCCCCGCATGTTTTTCAATGATCGCAAGATCTGAACGAACTTCCGGGGCAAGGTCGGCCTCCCCTTTTATGAGATCGATATGACAAAGAATCACTCCCAGTGGATTGTTAATTTCATGGGCAATTCCAGCTGCCAGCATGCCTATGGAGGCGATTTTTTCCGTGTGTTGGATCTTTGTCTCGAGCTTTCTCTGTTCGGTAATATCTTTCACATAGCAGACCAAACTTTCGGCAATATTCTCCTGCATTTCAATGGGGTAAAAATAGATAAGAAATATTTCCCCGCTCGGTATGCGGATTTCACGACTTATCGGATGGTCGGGAAAAGCGGCCTGCACATCATCGCAGAGCGCCAGAGGACAACACATGTTTTTCGGAATTTCTGAGGTTTTCCGGCCGATCACCTGTTGCATTGTCATATTATAACGCTGCAGAAAAGCTGCATTTACTACCTTGATCCGTCCCCCGGGGCCCATAAGAACCACGGGATCGGTAATGCCGTCAAATACCGACTGCAGGAGATTTTTGCTACGCAAGATTTCCTCGGCATAATGTTCAAGAGTGTTCTGCTTGTGTTGTATCTGCTCGGCGATTTTCCTGGCGGCGGCGATCAACTCATCAATTTCGTCCATTTTTTGCGAATTATCGAATATTGTCCGGCCGTCTTCATCTTTTATATTTGTTCTAAAAAAACTAATTATTTTTCGAAGGTTACTTGCTATATATCGATTAAAAAAAGTGCTGATAATGATATAAACGAAAACGATTGAGGGTACCACGCCGATAAAAAGCTTGAGGGTAAAGTCTTTGATTTTTTCGAGATTGGCATCGATAGGCATGCCGACGCCAATGACTCCCGAAATAGCCCCGGAGGTATGCCCATACCCTCGTGTTGTCCCGTAGCTGTCAATAACGTCCATGGGGGCGGCTTCCGGATCGCCATGACAGTTCAGGCAGGCCTCTTTGAAGATTACCGGCTGAAAGCGCATGAAATACTTTTTCCCTTCCATCTCAAGTATCCCCTGCCATTCTTCCACCGTCGTATCTTTTCGGAAACCTTCAATCATTTCAGTTTCAAGGGCATTGGCCTCATAGGCCGGATTTTTTGCATCAATGGCAACCCGGCGATAAATGAAACCCGGCACTTGTTTGTTAAATTTCTCCATGATCATCCTGCTGATATAGGAAGACGACATGGCCTCAAGAATAAACCTCTTTTCCCCCAACTCTTTGTACATTGCAGGCCGGAGGACATCCTGTACATAATTTCTGTTCGCTTCGATGGCCTTCATGACCAATTCGGTTTTTTCGTGGGCATTAAGCTCCAGGTTTTCCATCTCATGATGATAGATGGTAGAGGCTGTAAGCCCTGAAAAAATGATGAGAATTGCCGCGAGCACCAGCAGAAATTTCGTCTGGAATCCGGGATGCCTCTTCAGAAGCTGAGTTGCTGGGTGTTTGTCTGTTATCACAACATGGTACATTACGAAGGATTTGCCCCAGCAAGTCAGATTATCACCGGAGAGTCGACTTTCTTTTCAATCAAGGTTAGTCCCTATGTATCATTTATCAAGGTTTTTCCACGGGTGTTGCTCGGTAAAAAGCAAACCGGCAGGAAGCAGTCCAGCGACCGCTCCCTGCCGTTCTTCGAAACAACCAACAGCTCTCCCTTGGCCCACACCGGTTCAGGAAGATTCTTCTCGCTTTGCCGCCGGTCTGACCAGGAGCAGGTCGCAGGGCAGTTTTTTCGCCACCTTGGCTACCGGGTCTCGCATGACCTCAAGGCCGCGGGTAAACGGGCTGGACATAACCAGCAGATCATAGCCTTTGCCCGCTTCCTTACGGATTTCTTCAACGACGTCACCGGTCACGGTCAATAACTCTCCGGGGATGCCGAAAACCTGCTCTTTGTAGGTTTTGAGTGCCAGCACCGCCGCCTCTTCCTCCTGCGACAACATATACTCAAGAAAACCGATGCGGGCATTGCACCCGGACAGCCAGTCGTGGCCGATAAACATCTCCCAGGTAGCATCAATGACAAAGAGCGCATTCAGGATTGCTCCCCGCTCGCGGGCCACAAGCAGGGCCTGTTCGACGGCGCGGGGATTATCGTCCAAAGCGAGGAGGATTTTCATCAGGGAAGGGTTCCCTTTTTGTGTTCCAGTTCGATAATTGTCCCTTTATCTTTCTTCACCTTATCCCCGGGCTTGCCGGACACCTTCAGCACCTTGCCGCCTGCCTTGGAGGTGAACTCCTGAACCGCTACCTTCTCTTCCATTACGTTATTGACCCACTTTTTCTTGACGACTTCGAGCGAGAAAATCTTATCGCCCGCCTTAATCTCGGCACCTTCTTTTACAAAGATTTCCATGAGTTTGCCATCCTGGTGCGGCTTGATGGATACGGACGGCACAACAAATGCCATATAGGTGAGGACAACGACAACAATGAGCGCCGAGCCGATAATGGCGGCAATATCCTCATGTCGGTCGGTCTTGAATACTGTCAGGGATTTTTTTTGGTCGGACATGAATTGTCTCCTATTATTTGTGGTAGCCCTAATTCCGTAAAACGGGATTCTTTATGATACCCATGACGGGGTATAAGTCCCTTCACGAAAAAATCTTCGCAAAACCAAGCGAATATTTTTTCTAAGGGACTAAAAGGCACCTTCTTTGGGAATGAAAGCGAGAATGATGATCAGGGCGAGGATGTACTTGACGAGACCGGCAGTAATGCCGATTCGCAGAGGTATTCCGCCTGCTGCCTTAATCTCACGTACATCGATATACGCGCCTAAACCGACCAAACCGACACCAAAGACCCAAGCCATGACCTGACGCATCAGGTGCAGGGTTTCCGAGCCTTCAGCGCCGAGGATGTGCAGCGAAGAAAGCGCGGTCATGCCGATAAAACCAAGAACGAAAATCGGGAATTTGGAAGCGATGATGGTGCTGAGACTGACATGTTCGGCATCCGCCTCACCCTTCCAGTACCAGGCGGTGATGAAAAACACCACGAAGGGGATGCTGATAACCCGCACCACGTTCCAAATCTCGCCATAGGCCACGGCGGTACCGGGCGCAAAATTGGGGTTAAAAGCCAAACAGGTGGCAAGGACCTGCCCGGAATTAAGGATACCCGTGCCTACCCAGGCGCCGAACTGATAATCAGACAAATTCAATGCCTTGCCGATGTAAGGACTGACAAACATACTGGCAATACCAAAACCAAGAATGGTGGCAATAGCCAACGCCAGGTCGACAGGTTTTGCCCGAACACAGGGAGCCGTGGCAACGGAGGCGGAAACGCCGCAAACACCGCAGGCTGCCGCCATGACTGAGGTGACGGAGCGATCAGCGCCAAGACGTTTACCGAGCCACATAATAAAGATCGCGGTGCCGAAGACGAAAGAGACGATGAGGACAATGGCAACACCGCCGACCTTCAGCAGCTTGTCAAAGGTGTACAACGATCCCAGCATGATGACGCCGATCTTGATGAACAGCCTGGTGGTACGAAAGCCATCCTCAGCCCAGCCGGGGATCTTGCCGGCAAACAGGATGTTCCGATAAAACATGCCGGTAAGGATGGAAAGCAGGATGTAGTTGAGACTCACTACCTTCACGAGCCAGCCTTTACTGCCAAACACCACGGCATCGTTCATCCACGGCTCAACATACATGCGCAGCACGTATAAAGTGCCGACCATGACCGCGAGGCCGGGGATGATCGCCAGAAGTTTACTGAAAATGCTTTTATCTTCCATTGATAGTTCTCTCCTTGGATGAATTCATCGTTTTTGCCGGGCACACCGCCCGGACGTTTACATTGAGGAAGCCGGGTACTGAAGCAGAGTCAGCCGACTTCCTTGCCTCTTTGACTTCCTTGCCTCTTTGGTTTGGTGGGATGTCGTTAATCATCGAACCTCCTTTGCTTTTTTCCCTTTAACAAGAAATCTCAGGAATATGCTGATTTTCAAAAAATAGCCCTGAGACAAATTAAGCAAAGGTAATGCCAGATTCGCGGGGAGGTTTTTTTTGTTTTAAGTTGCCATAATTTCATTATAATAACAGTATATTGTACTCGATTATCGGAAAATCTGCTCGACAACAACCATCTTCTTCAGCCCGAAGTATTGCTAACCTCAAGTAACAGTGTTGCCGGAAGTTAGCAGCAGCACAGGCTCGAGGCCTATGGTTGCCATCAATCCCAACCGGCGCCACGCCACGCCATATCTTTTGCAAACCGCTGAAAAAATTTAACTTGGCAGGTGTAATACGGACAACGGCACACCTTTTATTCCCCCCGTGCGAATGGTATAAGGCGCAGTAGAAAATACAATGGCCCATAATTCCCCTTCGACTCCTGAGTTCGTTCTGCAATTTGGGCATGAGCCCGCCTTGACTTTGCCAAATTTCTAGAGATAATTGAAGAAGATGCTCGAAAAACAAACAAGGAGAACTCGTATGGCTCTTAACGAACAACCGAAGAAATCATTTGAAAAAGAGAATGCAGCTGCGGGACAGCAGCGCAAAAGTCAACAGCCAGTCTACCGAGCTCGCCACCCCGGCAAAACAACTTGGGGCCATTGTCAACCAGTTCAAACTGTAGCTGTGAGGGTCAGCATTCTCATGAAAAACCGAAGCGGACCGAGCCTGCAGTCACTGCCAGGGAAACATTTTCCTTGGCATCTCCTCGGTTGCACATAGCATAATCGATGCTTTGGAATTACATTCTATATCTACTGTATGGCCTGACCTTCTTTACCTTGGGCGTGGCCATTCTTTCCCGCGATATCCGTCTCAGTGAGCTGGGGATAGCCAGAATCCTCTGGCTGCTTGCAACCTTCGGGATAATTCATGGGTTTCATGAGTGGCTGGAACTGCTGGAACTGCTCTTCCCGGAAATTAACGATATCCGTTTTTCTCTCTTTCGTCTGGCGGTGGTCAGCCTCTCCTTCTTATTTCTCTTCTATTTCGGCCTCTTCCTTAACATCATCACCCTCCTCGGCGACCAAGCGCTGAAGACTACACCGCCAATCATCAAGGCCCTGGTCGGTGCATTAGCACTCTTTGTGGTCGTCTTTGCCGCATACCTTGATCTCGGCACTGCCAAAGGTATCAATACCCGCCTCCTGGTGGCCTTCCCGGGCGGCATGCTGTCGGGTGTCGGCCTGATACTTTATTCAAGGACCGTGCGGGCCTTTTCCGCCGCTGTTGCCACCAATTTTATTCTTGCCGGCAGTTGCATGATCGGTTACGCCGTGCTCACCGGCCTGATACCCTCCGACATTGCACTGCCTTTTTTCGGCGCTAAAGTCATTGTCTTGCGGGGATTGAGTGCCTTTCTCATTATGCTTTTCACTATCCGGGCCTTATCGGTGTTCAACCTCGAACAACGGGAATTGATCAACGAAAAGCTGCTGCGCTTTTCCCAGTCGGAAAAGCTCACCTCCATGGGTATTCTCGCAGCGGGGATAGCACACGAGATCAACAATCCCCTCACCAATATTTCGCTTAATGTCGAGATGTTGAAGGATCTGCTGGGTAATGATGCAAAGATCGGCAAAAAAGTCGAGGCCATTGAACGTAATATTGAAAGGGCTTCGAGAATCGCCAAAGAACTCCTGCATTTTTCCCGGGAAAAGGAAACGGATCTTCTCCCTACCGATCTCAATCGGATTATCACCAGCGTGAAAAATCTCCTTACATCGCAGCCGCGATGCGCGATAATTCGTCTCAATCTGCAGGAGATTCCGAATATTATGGGCATTCCCTGGAAGCTCGAGGAAGTGTTTATCAATTTGCTGATGAACAGCCTTGATGCCTGCGGAGAAAAGGACAGTATCGAAGTCAGAACCTTTTGCCGGGACCAACAGATCCTGGCGACCATTATCGATACCGGCCATGGGATCAAGGAGGAGCATCTCGGCCGGGTCTTCGACCCGTTTTTCACCACCAAGGAAATCGGCAAAGGCACGGGACTTGGGCTGTCGGTGTGTTATAATATCATCAGGCAGCACGGCGGCACCCTTGCCCTAACCAGCAAGGACCAAGATGGCACCATTGTTACTCTCACTTTCCCTGTGGTAACTGATGATAACTGAAAGCATTATGGTGGTTGACGATGACCAGGACCTGCGCGACAGCGTCGTTGAGATTCTCGAGAATTACGGCTATGCGGTAATGGCCTGCGAGAACGCCGAGGCGGCGCTCGAGAAAATGGCCGAGGCCGTGCCGCGCCTGGTCCTCGTTGACAATATGATGCCGGGGATGGGCGGCATGGCGCTTATTCCGCTCCTGAAAAAAGACTACCCCGGAACCAAAATCATCATGATCACCGCCTTTTCCACCGTCGACAATGCCGTGGCGGCGATGAAAAGCGGTGCCGACGATTATCTCAGCAAACCCTTCCGCCGCGATGATCTCCTGATGGCGGTAAGAAGAATGCTGGAAATGGTGAAATTCGAACACCGGCAGGTCGATCCCGACATGGACGAAGCCCTGGCATGCCTGGGCAGCCAAATCCGCAGACAAATCCTCACCGCCTTGTCTGAAAACGGCGAAATGCGCTTTATGGATATCACCCGCACTCTCGGAATCAGCGATCACACCAAGGTGGTTTTTCATTTGAAAAGCCTCAAAACCGGCAACCTGATCACCCAAAACAGGGAAAAAATCTACCGTCTAACCCCGCAGGGCAAGAAAATATTCGATTGCCTGCATCTCCTTGCTCAAAGAATATCTTCATAATTCCAGCACCTTAGGCCGGAGTTGTGAAGTACTCTTCTCAACCGCCGCTCTTTTTGTTAGTAATTTTCCCTGGATTCCTATCCTTTTCTTCCGTATACTTCGAGCATGGGAATCCGTCCCGAAACCATCACACCACACTTTTCAAGGAGACCAACATGAAAAAGATCGGAATACTGGCAATGGCTGGAGTAGTTGCTTTAGGTTCATCGGTGTATGCGGCAGACAAAACGCTGATCAGTACCAAAGCGGGCGGACCAATCGTTCTCGATGGCAAAGCCGACAAGACGTGGGATGCCGCCAAACCACTGGTGGTAACCGTCGATCAACTCCCTTACACACCCAGCAACGGCTATCCCGGAATGACCAGCACCGCGGTGAGCATCAAATCGCTCTATGATGACAAAAACGTCTACTTCCTTATCAGCTACAAGGATCCGACCAAGAGCCTCAACCGTGCCCCATGGGTAAAGCAGGCCGACGGCACCTGGAAAAAATTGACCAAAAAGGATAGTGCCGGTCAGGACAACACCTATTACGAAGATAAACTGGCGATGTTCTGGAACATCAGCACCAAGGGCTTTGAGGCCGAAGGCTGTATGGTCGCCTGCCATCTCGATGAAAAAGGCGATACCTCCCCCGGCCGGAAATATACCGCCTCTCCCGGCGAAACCATTGACATGTGGCATGCTAAATACGTTCGGACCATGCCGATGGGCATGTTCGATGACCAGTATGTCAGCAACAACAAAGATCCCAAGGTCAATGAAGGTTGGGGCCGTATGAATGATACCGCTCCCAAGGGCGGCTACAAAGACAACAATAACGCCGACAAGACCGGCCCGGCATTCATGAATCTTAATCCGGATGCCGACGATCAGTATTATGTCATCCCCAGCAAAAAGGTGCCCTTCGTTGATACATTCAAGGAAGGCGCGATCATTCCCGGCATCGAAATCGCCCCGCTGGCCGGCGGTCGGGCCGATATCCTTTCCCGCAACCACTATGAGAACGGCACCTGGACCCTGGAAGTCCAGCGCGCTCTGAAAACGGAAGGAGAAAATGCCGATAGCCAGGATGTCCAGTTTACCGACAAGGGCAAGACCTACCCCTTCGGCATCGCCGTATTCGATAATTCCCAGATCAACCACCTGTACCATGAGCAGGCCATGGAGCTGAAATTTCAATAAGCCGTCATCCATGATTAACTTGGTCATTGCAAGGCCGGAAACGGCATAAAGAGCCGTAAGGAAATGGTGAGAATGTACAAGTTATTTCCTGAAGTTTCCTAAACAGTTTCGGATCAAAGCAGAAATCCTTTGAAGGTTGACGCAAAAAGGGGCGGTCGTTGAACAACAACCGCCCCTTTCTATTTCGTGAAGGCCCCTAACTGCCCTGGCCGGGAGGTTTTGCGTGAGTAAAAGACGCCTCTAGGTAAATCATCCCCCCCTGGGGCGAGGTCTTCACCTCATAGTCCAAGGTGTTGAAAAGTTTCACCATCCTTTTATTTTCTCTCGAAGTATAGGCGGTGAGACCTATGATGCCGTTTCTTTTAGCGGCTTCCGCAAGTTTGATGATAACGATTGACGATAAGCCCCGTCCCTGCCAGTCCTTCACCACTGAGAAGGCTATCTCGGCCATCTCGGTCTCCGGATTCAAATAGTATTCGCCGACCGCAAGAATTTTCTCAAAACCGGGCGGTCCTTCGACCGCGACTATAGTCATATCCTTGATGTAATCGATGACAAAGGTACGTTCGATCTGCTTGCTGACAAAACTCTTTTTCTCATGAAAAAAGCGCGACACCACATCGATTTTATCCAAACCGTAGTAGTGCTCCTGGATGATCCGCTCATCCGTCGGTTTGACAGGCCGAAAGGTGATACGCTGGTTGTCCACGACCCTGGTTTCCTCCAACCCCAAGGGATATATCGAGTGCATCTCCTCCCTGAGTGTCCTTTCGGGCCCGAGCAGCCCGAGTTCTTTTGCCTCGTCAAAAAGCCAGTCGCGAAAGTCGGGATGGGCGATACTTATCAGGGCGGTTGCCCGCTCTTGGATCGATTTGCCGAAAAGATTCACCGAGCCATACTCGGTCACCACATACTGCACCTCGCTGCGCGGCACAACGACGGCGGCGTTCTGCAACATCGGGACAATCCGGCTGTTCTTGTCATTGTTGGTGGTGGAAGTCAGCATAAGGATCGATTTGCCGCCTTTGGAAAGGGCGGCACCGCGGAAAAAGTCGAGAATACCGGTGACCCCGGAAAAATTATTAAAGGGGAGGGCGTCGGCCACCACCTGTCCGGTGAGATCGATTTGCCGACACATATTCATCGCCACCATTCGGTTGTTTTTCGCAATTTTCCGCGGGTCGTTGACATATTTCGAAGGGTGGAACTCGATTGCCGTATTGTTTTCAAGCATATCGTAGAGTTCCTGGTTACCAATGGCATTGCTGCAGATGACTTTGCCGGTATTGAATCCCTTCCTTTTATTGTTCACCACACCCATGGCCATCAGTCTCATGATGGTGTTGGTCATATACTGGGTATGAATTCCCAGGTCATTTTTCTCGATCAACGCCTCAATATTGGCCTGGGAGGTGCCACCCAGGGACATCTGCATAGTCGAGCCGTCCTCAATCAATCGGGCGATATAGCGGGCGATCATCCCGGCCATGGCCACATCCGGATAGGTGCCGATTTCGATGAGATTTTCATCATGTTCAACAAAATAATCGACGTCATTGACATGAATGGAACTGCGGCCAAGCACCCGCGGCATGTGTCGATTCACCTGGGCAATGACCAGGTCGGCGGCGGCGGCGGCCGAGGCGGTGACATCGACGGAGATACCGAGGCTCATCCAGCCGAAATCATCGGGTGGGCTCACTTGAATGAGGGCGACCTGCAGCGGCAGGAGCCGTGACTTGATCAATTTGTGGACATCGGAAAGATTGATCGGGGTGATAAAGCGCAGATCGCCTTTAAAACTCTTGGAGTTCGCCGACCCAAGATAGAATGAACGAATATTGAGATTCTGGGATTTCGATTTTTCGGCAATTCGCGATAGAGAGGTACTTTCGCCGCTGAACATCCTGACAATTTCCAGATCGGTAAAGGTGGTTCCGGCATCGGCCAGCCCTTTGACCAGCCGTTGCGGTTCGCCGCAGGAAGAGCCGATAAAAATTCGCTGTCCGGATTTGATCTTGTTGATAGCATCCTCCACCGACAATCGACTGTTTTGATAATTGTCCGCCCAATAACCCGACTTGCTCATCATAGTACGCTCCAGCTGATGGTTTTTCCTTCCAAGTGAAAGTCTCTTTTGCAATACTATTGGTTCTTCCTTCTTTTCGCAAGCACCCTGACCTCTGTCTGCGCAATTCCACAGCCATTTCGGCAAGCAACCTGAAAAAAACATTTGCCGGACTACCGGTGCAAATGATAGGCTGAATCAATGAGTCACCGCCAATGATACAAACCGACGGTGTTTAAACTCTGTGCTTCAAGGGTATTCTAAAAGGAACGATTTGAAGACGCCAACTGAAACCATACTGACCTTCGGCCTGTCAAGCACCATGGCCACCCTGGTCAATAACCTGGTATCCTCCTTTGAGATCGGCACCGTACCTCTCACCATCGGAACGGTGCGCAATTTTGTTAAGAACAACCCGAGCAAAAAGATTTGTCTGGTGATCTACAATATAGATCCCGAACACCCGAGACAAACCCGGGTGATCCAGCTGATCCGCGATTTCGTCGGCACCTTGGTTCCTTTCCTGGTACTGGTACCCACTAGCCATCTCGGAGAAATCAAGAAGTATCTGAATGCCGGGGCCGATGACTTCATCGAACTACCGCTCAACGAAAGCAGATTTTCCATAAGTTTTCTGATTTTATTGGAAATGGGCCAGGCTTTAGGGCAGGCCATCCCCCGGCAGACATCAATAAATCCGGCAACCCCAGTAACCGAGAATGTAACCACCAGGGACGGCTGGGAGCGGATCGTCGATTATTTCCAGGGTGGTTTGAGCTTTTTCTCGCCAAAATCCCTGGTCAGACTGGCGAAAACCGAACACATTTCCAACCGCTGGCAGCAGCTTCGCCGCCTCGGTGTCGGTGGCTTCGGCAGTGTTTATCTGATAAAAGAGAACGGTACCAATCGCCTTGCCGTGGCCAAAACGCCGCACTCCCCGGCCATGAACATCGGGGTTCTCCGCTCCGCTGCCATCTTGAAACGGCTGGTGCACCACCCGAATGTGGTCCAACTGATCGAGGTCGTCAAAGAAAGCGGTTGTTTTATCCTCATCCAGGAATATGTCGAAGGCCCCACCCTGCAGGAGCTGCTGGAGGGTGGGATTTCGGCACTCGATAAAGAGCGTTATTTCCTGCAAATCGTCTCGGTGGTTGCATATGCGCATAAGCATAAAATTCTGCACCGCGACATCAAACCGGAAAACATCATCATCACCATGAACGGGCAGGTCAAGCTGCTCGATTTCGGGATTGCCCGCGACCTCTCCTGGCAATCTGCCGAGGGCAGTTCTGCCGGGACCATCAATTTCATGCCGCCGGAGCAGTTCGAGGGTAAAAGCTGCATTGCCAGCGATGTCTGGGCCATCGGCGTCATTCTCTACATCTTTGCCACCAATGCCGTACCCTATTTTCAGCTGAACAATCATTATCCTATGGATATTGATACAACCGTCGAAAGCAGGGCGCCACGCCTGATCAATCCGGCCCTTGACGTGGGACTGGAGAGAATCATCATGCGCTGTTTGCAAAAGGATTTGGACAAACGCTATGCGACCGCCATCGAGTTGGAAAACGATCTCCGGGACAACTTCCCCCAGTTTGGTCGCGGCCAATTCCTGCCATCTTGATTCACCTTCACTGACCTTCTGCAAGCCGCAAGGCGAAGGCCTGTGGCAGTCCGGCCGCAAGAATTTTTTCGGCGGTGATGTGATGATCGTAGACTACCCGGTGGAATTCAATGGTTCGCCGCTGATCGTCATAGATAAGATACGAGGCGCGGGGATCACCGTCCCGAGGCTGGCCGACACTGCCGCAGTTGAAGATCTGGCGATTCAGTTCCGCAGCCGGCACGGTCATGGGATGCTGTGGTGAGCGGATATACACACAAAAGAAGTTTTTCCGGGTAATGGCCAGCGGTACATGGGTATGACCGACAAAGAGAATCTTTGCCCTCGAGCGGGCAAAGGAGCTGACAATATAGGTCTTCTCGGTAACGTAGTACCAGCGGCGCGGCCTGTAGGGGTTGGAGTGGCAGAAAAAAATATCCTGCCATTTAATAAGATCCTCCATCTCTTTTAAAAACCACATCCCGGTTTTTGACAGGACATCCCGAGTCCAGTTGATTGCCTGTCTCGCTTCCTGCCGCATATTGATGGGAATACCGAGAACAGCTGCATCATGGTTGCCGAGCAGACAGGGACAATCGGGGAGAGCGCGCAGCATTTCTATGCATTCATTGGGATTAGCGCCATAACCGACGACATCGCCGAGACACACATAGCGGTCAGCCCGCTGCTTCGCCGCATCGGCGAGCACCGCTTCAAGTGCTTCCAGGTTAGAATGAATGTCCGAAAAAACTGCGATCCGCATGGGTTCCCCAAGTAATAGTCACTGAGAAAAAAGATACGAAGGCACTGAAAAAGAGTCCCGAGTGTCGGTTTTAAAAGCGATCGGTTCTGCCCCTCTTGTCTTCCGCGCTTTTCAAGAAGCTCTCCCTAGGATATAAATGAGTTTGCCGGGAATAGCAAACTTCCTCTAGGCAAATGCTGCGCATTCGGCCTGAGTTTGCAGGAAAATTGTTCATTCCTGCCTGATTTTTTCCTTTCCTTTGCCCCTCTTTTCCGCTATTGCTGTACCGACCTCCCCAATCACTCAGAACCTTTACCGGATCACATTGACAATGCTTCCCGCCAAAGATAAAAAGACCCTCGAAAAACTCCTCCGCCAAGCCCCGGAACCGGATCTGGCCTTCAACTACGACGAACTTTGCGGCTTTCTCTTCGGTCTGGCAATGACCCCTGAGCATATATCCCCGGACGAATGGGTTCCGCTTATTTTCGGTGGCGACCTGCCGGAAGTAAAGGATAAAAAGGAAATGGTGAAAATGACCGATTGCCTGACCCGGGTCTATAATCAGATGGTCATCGGTTTTCAAGACAACAGCCTCAATTTCCCCTTCGACCTGGACACCCTGCATGACGACCAGCTCGAAACAGTGTATGGCTGGGTCTCGGGTTTCGAAGAAGCCCTGGTCCTGCGCGAGGAACTGTGGGACCCTGAGGAATATCCGCAATTGGCGAATCAAAAAAAAGAAGACCTCATGCACAGCATCATGACCATCCAGGGATTGGTCGATCCGACCGATATGCTGGAAATGTTTGAAAAGCTGGCGGATGACGTCTTCAATGAGACCTTCCCCAATGTGACCGGAGAATTTGCCGACCGGGAAGTACAAATTCAGGTTTTTCTCCTGGCTACACTGCCGCTGTCGATCGAAACCTTGCAAAAACATTCCCGGTCGGTTGCCAAAAAGCGTCAAAAAAAAACCGGTGGAAAACCCATCCCGATACCGATTCGCCCGGTGAAAACCGACCGGGACGATGGCTGTTCCTGTCCCGGCGGCGGCTCGTGCTGCGGCACACCTGCACCTCCCCCGAAAAAAGAGGCGAAGATCATTAAGGTGGATTTTACCCAGCACGGGAAAAAACGCAAGGCCCCGGCCGCCCAGATTTTCCAGCTAAAAATCAACCTGGCGGACGCAAAACCACCGATCTGGCGACGCATCCAGGTACCAGGCGACACCACACTTGCGCGCTTGCACAAGGTCATCCAGCTATGCATGGGATGGACGGACAGCCACCTGCATCAATTCCTCATCGATTGTACATCTTATAGTTTGCCCGATCCGGATGATACGTTCCGGACCAGCCGACCAAAAAACGAGGAAAAATTTACCCTGCAGGACCTACAGGACAAGATTCTACCCGGTTTTCAGTATATCTACGATTTCGGTGACGACTGGCTGCACCGGATATCCGTCGAGAAAGTCCTCGGCCCGGAGGCGGGCAAGCCGTATCCGCTTCTGCTTGCCGGCAGACGCGCCTGTCCGCCGGAAGATATCGGCGGTATCCCGGGATTTTACCAGCTTTTAGATGTTCTCGACAACCCGGAAGATCCTGACTTCGAGGAATATCGGGATTGGCTCGACGAGGAATACGACCAGGCCCGTTTCGGCAAGGAAGAGATTGCCTTGATCAATGCGGTCCTGGAGGAAATGTACTCCTAAGCGGCACCGATGAACAACGACAACCCGATCCTGCAGCTCGCCGACGAATTTGTCCGGGACACCGGCTGCAATATTTTTCTGACCGGCAAGGCCGGCACCGGCAAGACTACCTTTCTGCACAGCATCAAAAAACAGAGCCCGAAACGCATGATCGTCACCGCCCCCACCGGGGTGGCGGCGATCAATGCCGGCGGCGTCACCCTCCATTCCTTTTTCCAGATGCCTTTCGGGCCGTTCATTCCCGGCAGCGAGGGCGAAAACCGCCATAAATTCAGCCGGGATAAAATCAATCTCATCAAAAGCCTCGATCTCCTGGTGATCGACGAGATCAGCATGGTCCGCGCCGACCTGCTGGACGGGGTGGACAGCGTTCTCCGCCGCCACCGCCGTAGCACCATGCCGTTCGGCGGGGTGCAGCTGCTGCTCATCGGTGATTTGCATCAGCTTTCTCCTGTAGTAAAAGACGCCGAGTGGCGCATCCTCCAGCCCTACTACGACTCGCCCTATTTTTTCAGCAGCAATGCCCTGCGCGGGACGGAGCTGATCGCCATCGAACTGCAACATATCTACCGGCAGGCGGACCACACATTCATTGATCTTCTCAATAGGGTCCGCGACAACCGCCTCGGCGGCGACACCCTGCAGGCCCTGAACCGACGCCATATCGAAGGTTTCATCGATCACAAGGACGAAGGGTACATCACCCTTTGCACCCATAATAGCAGCGCCGATGCCATCAACACCGCAAGGCTCGCCGGCCTGCCGCAAAAAGCCCACCGCTTCGCCGCCGACATTGAAGGCGAGTTCCCGGAACATTCCTATCCGACGGCCGAGACCCTTCTGCTGAAAACCTCGGCCCAGGTGATGTTCGTCCGCAACGATGCCTCGCCGGAAAAACGCTTTTTCAACGGTAAAATCGGCAAAATTATCCGCATCGAAGGTAAAAAAATTACCATAAAATGCCCCGGCGATGACGAAAACATAGTCGTCGAACCGGCAACCTGGGAGAATATCGAATACTCCCTCAACGAAGAAACTCTTGAGATCAGCGAAAAAAAAATCGGCGCCTTCGTTCAGTACCCCTTGAAGCTGGCCTGGGCCATCACCATCCATAAGAGCCAGGGACTGACCTTTGACCGGGCCATCATCGACGCCCAGGCCGCCTTTGCCCATGGCCAGGTATATGTGGCGCTCAGCCGCTGCCGGACCCTCGAAGGCATTGTTCTCAGCTCACCGCTTGCGGCACGGGCGGTAAAAACCGACCATGCCGTGCTGCGCTTTGTTGAACAGGCCGGGGAGAATGTCCCGACTGCGGCGCAATTGGCCACGGCAAAGATCCGCTACCAGCAGCGACTCCTTCTTGAATGTTTTGATTTTCAGCGACTACAGGGGCTTCTCGCCCGACTGGTTTCGACGGTTGAACGTAGCGGCGAACTGGTGCGGATCGTCGGTGCCGGCAATCTCCGCGACCTGCAGGCACAGACCGTCAACGACATTTGCAATGTCGGTGCCAACTTCCGCAGGCAATTGCAGGGCATGTTCAGCGACTTCATTTCTCCTGCCGAAGATGCGGCGATAGACGAACGCTTACAGAAGGCTTCCGCCTATTTTCAGGATAAGTTTGCGGCGGGAATCGGCGAAGTGGTTGCCTCTTTTACAGTTGAAACCGACAACAAGGAGATCCGTAAAAAAGCCAAAGACCTGTGCAAATGGCTGCAGGAAGAAACCGCCGTTAAACTTGCGGCGGTAGGCTGCTGCAAGTCGGGATTTTCCTCGGCGGACTATCTGAAAGCCGTTTCTTCAGCGGAGATCGACACCAAACCAAAAAAAGAAAAGAAAGAAACGCCCACCTACTCGGAGGCCGACGTCGGCCATCCCGAACTTTTTCAGGCTCTCAAGGAGTGGCGGAGCCGGACGGCAAAAGAAGAAAACGTCCCCCATTACCAGGTCCTGCACCAAAAAACCCTGGTGCAAATCGCCGTCAACCTGCCGAATACCCCCCAGGAACTGGCGGGCATAAAGGGGATAGGAACAAAACTGGCAGAGAAATACGGCGGGGAACTGGTCGCACTGGTTGTGGAATACCGCACTAAAAACGATATCCAGGCGGTCTTCCTCCCCACCAAACCCGCAGCAGAACCTGCGAACCACAATGATCCGGACCAAGCCAAAGAACCAAAAGGCCCCAAAGTCCCAACCAGACTCCAGACGCTTGAACTTTTCAACCAGGGTTTAACCATTCCGCAGATTGCCGAAAATCGCGGCTTTGTCTTCACCACCATCGAAAGTCATCTGGCGCAATGCCTGGAACTGGGCGAAATCCCCATCGACCGACTGATAAGCATGGAAAAACGCCAAGGGCTTGAACAGATCATCCGGCCCCTGGAAGAAAAACAACTCGGCAAGGTCAAAGAGGTTGTCGGTGAGGCCTATAGCTACGGGGAAATCAAATATGTCCTTGCCTACATGAGGCAGAAAGCGGTTAAAGCCTGAAGCGTAGGTCATTCAATATGGCTGAAAACAATGAACTGGGTGACACCTACCACGCCTGGCGGAACAGTTCGCGAGAGGCAGCGAACTTGAGAAGAGCATCCGCGAGAATTTGCAGGGGATTGGCTATGAGTTCTGAGGCGAACGGGGTGAGGAGCTGATGAAAAAGGACAAACAGATCATAGAAACCACCGCAACTGGCCGTAAAACCAGAGGGATTTCGAAACCTGAGGTGCTGATGCCCGTGCCGTTCAACCTCCTGGAAATGCCCGAAGGATATACGGCCTTCTTCTCGGGATTGAAAGAACGCATCACCGGCGAGCCCATTAAGGCGGTGTTGTCTGCCAACTCGGCTATGGTGCTCATGTATTGGGATATCGGCCAGGCCATTCTTGAACGGCAACAGAAGGAAGGTTGGGCGGCAGGTTCCGCTGGAGGTCGGCGGCAGTGATTTTCATCTCGACCTGCTCTTTTACCACCTCAAGCTTCGCTGTTATGTAGTGAGAACTGAAAGCGGGTAAATTTGAACCCGGTCATGTCAGTCAGCTCAATTTTTATCTCAATGTCGTCGATGATCTGTTGCGGCATCCGGATGATAAGCCTTCAATCGGCCTTTTGCTGGTCAAAGACAAGGACCGAATGGTGGTGGAGTATTCTCTGGCCGGGTTCAATAAACCTATCGGTGTTGCCCAGTGGGAGCGGCAAATAACCCAATCCCTGCCGGAGAACCTGAAGTCGAGCCTGCCGACGGTGGAAGAGATTGAAGCGGAGTTGGGAGGGGATTTGGGATGAGTGCTGAGGGGTGGAAGCGGTGTAGACTCGATGAACTTGTAGATGAAAAGCGTGGCATAAGTTACGGTATTGTTCAGCCGGGAATTTTCTTGGAAAGTGGTGGTGTCCCGATTCTCAAAGTGAATTGGCGTACTACCCATTAAAGAAGTAGGGGCGAATCTTGTATTCGCCCTTGTTCTTTCCCACCAACCGGCCATTCTACGGATCACCAGGGCGATCACCAGGATCGCCCCTACGGGACATTGCCGGGTACGGTGGGGCGTATTATTCAGGCGTTCAAATCGATCACCACACATGAATATACAGGTGGGGTTAAAAATCAGGATGGCCACCATTTCCAGATAAATTATGGCAACGCAATTACTGGGAACATATCGTCCGTAATGAAACGGTATTAAACCGTATTAGCAAATACATTCATGACAATCCGGTGCAAAGTCACTTGCCGAGGATTTCTCGGTAACTGCCGCCGTTGGCAAAAAGTATATCGCCAAGGCCTTTGCCGAGAGCGATTTTGACAAGACCCTCAAACGTCTCGTCACCCCGGGTAAGTCTCACGGGAGCAAGGGAGGCAAGGAATGACCAACCGACTCTATGAATCCGAGATCGAACAGATCGCCCTCGACATCCTTCATGATGACAACGGCTATGCCGTGGCCTTTGGTCCGGAGCTCTCCGAAGGTGCCCGGAAGGAGCGGGAATATAGCGAAGTCGTGTTGCACGACCGCCTGCGGGAGGCCATTGACCGTCTGAACCCGGTCATCCCCGTCGAAGCCCGGGAAGAGGCCGCAAAAAAGGCACAGCGCTCGGTGTCGGTTAATTTACTGGAAAACAACGAAGCCTTCCACCGGATGCTGACCGATGGCATTGATGTCAAATCCTCCAACGGCGACGGCAAAACCAAGACCGACAAGGTCTGGCTGGTCGATTTTGCCAATCCCGACAACAACGAATTCCTGGCCGTTAACCAGTACACCGTGCTGGAAAATCATAACAACAAACGTCCCGATGTGGTGCTGTTGGTCAATGGCCTGCCTCTGGTAGTGATGGAATTGAAAAACGCCGCTGACGAGAACGCTGATGTCAAGGCGGCCTTCAATCAGTTCACCGATGAAAGGAATGGGAAGGGTTTTCGCAACGGCAAGGAACGGTTTAAGGAAAACGTCGTCAAGCTGCAAAAGGTGTTCAGTCTGTCCGTCCCCCACCCCAAGGCCTATGCAATCGGCGATGACCTGGCTCTCTTCCAGGCGATCAAGGCCCTTCGCTAAGTTTGATGAACAGAGCAGAACTCACACGGGTGAAGAGATTGAGACCGCCATCCGCCAGATTGTCAATGACGCCATCATTTCCCGGTAAGTAATCGATGTCTTTGATGCCGCGGGAATCAGAAAACCAGATATTTCCTTTCTGTCGGATGAGTTTTTGTCTGAAATCCACGCAATGGAAAGAAAAAATCTTGCGCTCATCAGCCATGATTCCGCCAAACCATCTTTTCAACCCAGGCAAAGCCTATCCGCTCCTGCTCAAGACGCAGCCGGACAGCCAGGCGATCAAAGCGTAAATCGTCGTAGAGCAGTTGCTCTTTGTCGGTCAGCCGGGAAAGTTCGCCTCGACTCGGTTGTGGCTCCTGCCCCCAATGCGGCCGATGGGCAAGCAGGGTGTCACGGTCCATGAGCAAGGAATTCGCCGCCGGGAAAAGAGCGCGCAGCTGGTCGAGAATGGCAAAGCCATGGGTGTCGATATCCCCCCAGTAGTGCAGAGTGCAGGTGTACAGCCAGACAGCATTTGCCAGTATCCCGAAACCGTAGCCGGCCCCGAAGATCACCATGCTGTGCGGGACCTGGGGAAAGGCGAGAAAGTTGATTTCATTTTCGGTGATATAGACACGCGCGACCGGCAGGTCGAGCCTGGCAAAGGTCTCTTCGGTCAGGGTGAAATCCTGATCTATTGCCCCGGCAAGGAGCGAGAGAGACGGATCGAGCAGGCGGAAACGGACCCGCGCCGGTTTGTCGCGAAAGCAGTAGCGCCTGCAGAAACCGGTGGTGCCTCGGCCCTTTTCATCGCGAGTATCATGCGGCATTACCAGATCAAACAGCTCGGCAAGCACCCCCCGATGGCTTTCGATAAACTTGCTGTGCACCCCACCAATGTCAACCTGCCGCAGATAGATGCCGGGGCGTGGATGATCCAGCAGCCAGGCAACGATATCCAGGAGGCACGGCCAATCTTCCGCCAGTGCCAGCCCGTGCAGGGGGCGCTTGACCAGCCAGGAAATCAGCTGTGGAAAGCGCTGCCGGGTCAATTCAACGACAGCGGCAAAGCGATCTGCCTCGCGACGTTTGCCGAGCAGTGCCAGGCAAGCTTCCAGGCTATCGATCCACACCTCGGCAGGGACAGTGTTTGCCCCGAGAGTCCGATGATTTATTTCCCGTCGGACCACCCGGTAATGTTTCGCGTCACCCTCCAGACGGCTAATCCAGGCCCGAACCTCGGCAAACCGTTCGGACATTTCCGCAGGTTTCGGCTTTTTCAAGACCAGGCGCCGGGGAAAAATCTCCTCGCCGCCGGCCAGTGCCGCAAGAATAATGCCCTGTTCCCAGAGCTTTCGCAGCTGGCTGACAATATCCGCAGGCAGCGTCCAGCTCACGAGCGCTCCGCCTCTTTTTCTTTACGATACTCTTCAATGGTGAGATTGCGAAGACTTGAGGCCTGACCGTCGGCATTATGGACAAAACCGACACCTGCAACGAAGGGTTCAATAACATGGATCTTCTGCAGAGGGGTGACGATCAGCAGCTGCAGATTGAGCTGGGCAAAGAGTTGTAAGCCGTATTGCGCCGATTCATCCGAACCGCGGCCGAAGGCCTCGTCGATGACCACAAAGCGAAAGGTCCGCGAGCGCACCGCCCCCCACTCCAGACCGAACTGGTAGGCAAGACTTGCCGCCAGCACGGTATAGGCAAGTTTTTCCTTCTGACCCCCGGACTTGCCGCCGGAATCGGCGTAATGTTCAAACTCGCTGTCATCTTCGCGCCAGCGCTCACTGGCGGCAAAGGAAAACCAGTTGCGCACATCGGTGACCTTGACCGTCCAGCGTCGGTCCAGCTCCGACCGCCCGTCACGGCCCCGGAAACGTTCGATAATCCGCCGCACCTGGAGAAATTTCGCCTCGGAATACTGGGCATCGTCGGAGCCGGTGAGGCTGCCTTCGGTGCAGGCCCGCAATTCCTCGCGAAACTCCCGGACGTCGGCATCGATGACCGGCGCCGCCTCCAGCACAATATATCGCCCCGGATTGTAATCGATGCGGGTCAGCGACTCGTTGATGCGGCCGATGCGCTCCTTGATGGTTTCCTGTTCGCGCGCCAACTGGGACTGAAAGTTGGCGACTTCACGGATGGTGTTCTCGTTGAGCAGCTCCTTGAAGCGCGTTTCGAAACGCGGCAGGTCATCGGCCTGTAGTTGCGCAAGCATAGTCCGATAATCGGCCGCCGCTTCAACCGCAACATCGACCTCCCGGGTCTCAAGATCATACTTGGTGCTGTAGGTGCGCATGGCATCGATAATTTTATCGCGCCGCCGGGCAATTTTTTTGTCCTCGTTGTCGATGGCGGTTTGCAGCCAGTCGCGCATTTCCCGCTCCCGATTGTCGCAGGATTCAATAGAGAGCTGCTGCTCGCCGAGGGCCTCGCGGCGCAGCGATTCAAGTTGCGGAAAAAAGCCCGCCGATTCAGGCGGTGCATTCTCAATCACCAACCGAGTTTCATGCTGCAGAGCTGCCGCATCACTTGCTTTCTGCTCGGTTTTGGCGCAAACGCTGCGGTGCTGCTCCAGCTGTCCTTCAACCATACGCTGGTTTTCTTCCGCCGCCTGCAACTGCTCTGTCAACATCTTGAGGATGTCGGAGGCCGCCTCAAGCCGGTCTCTCTCATCGCGTAATCTGCCGATCTTCACCACCAAGGGCTGCCAGTCGAGTTCGGCAAAATCACGGTATTCATCGAGTTTTGAAAGCATCTCAAGGCGAAACTTGGCAGAACGCTGCCGGTCCTGCAGTGTGGAAATCTTTGCCCCGATATCTGCCAACTGCGTCGCCGGCAGTCTGGCTTTGTCTTCCAGGGCGGCTATTTTATCGGCATTGCTCCAGCCAAGCACATAGCGGCTGCGATCACCGAGACGATGGCGGTCATCCTTTTCATGCCGCTCGCCCCGCGCTTTTATCTGCCCGGCCCGGGTAATGGCCTGGGTCTCGCGGCGAAACTGCTCCTGGTTGGCACAGCATGCCAGGTCAAAACGCCTGGCAACCTCACTCTCCAGCCAGTTAAAAAAGGGCGAATCGGGCTTGATTGCAAGCTTATGCACAAGAGATTCGGGATGCAGGTTCGGCAGCTCGGCTGCGGTCTTTGGCCGTACCCGGAAATAGACCAGCCGACCCTTCAGATTATTGCTATCGACCCACCCGGCCACCTGACTGTAATGTTGTTCCGGCACCAGCAGCGACAGGCCGAAACCATGCAGCAGTCGCTCGACCGCTCCCTCCCAGTCACGCTCTTCCTCCCGCACTCGAAGCAGCTCACCAATAAAGGGCATCTTTTCTTCGGCAAGTCCGAGGTCGGTGCACAGGGTGCGACGGATACTTATCTGCTTTTCGTCGATATTCGAGCGCCTGGCTTTCAGGCCGCGGATTTCCGCCTGCAGCTGGTCATGCTCTTCGCGCTTTAGACGAAACTCGACCCCGGCCTCATTCAATTCATTCTGGATCCGCGTCTCAGCCTCGGCCTCTTCTTCGAGCATGGCCGCACATTTTTGCCGTTGCACAAGAAAGGCACCGACACTGTCGGCGCCATACAGGTCAAGGGCCTGCATCAGCTCACCATAGCGCTCGAACCGGCGCTGTTTGCGCTGCTGCTCTTCTTCGCACCTGCGAATTTCCTCGCCGATGAGTTCAATGCGGTCGCCGCCGTTTTCGGCAATGCTGCGCCGCAGATCCCTTTCCCGCCCCTGCAGCAGGCGCCGCTGTTCGACCAGTCCCTCGACCCTGGCCTGGTGCCGTTTCAACTCTTCTCCAAGTCTCGCCAGCCGCTGCTCCAGCAGTTCCAACTTGAGACCGGCAAACCACGGTCGCAGGGCATCGCGGCAGCCGCGCAGTTGTCGGCTCGACTGCGCAAGTTGTTCGAAGCGGTCGCAGTCGGCAACGAGAGGCAGCAGCCGCTCCACCTGGTCTTTGGCCTTGAGAACCGCCTCATGCGCCCTACTCAGATCATCGAAATGGGCGATCAGAGCGGTTATGCGCGGTTCGACCTCAAAGGGCTCAAGCATATGGGTACGGACAAAACCAGTGAGATTGCCGACGGATTTCAGAGAGACGGTCTGATGGAAAAGTTCCAGCGCCTGTTCGTTGTCGATGCCAAAGCGCCTGCGAAACCAGGCACCGTAGGGCGGGAAGCTTTCAAAAAGCATCACGGAGTCGCTACGCAGCCGTTTTTTCAGGTTGGCAATTTCAGTGCCGAAACCGCCGAAATCCTCCTTGATGCCGAGTTGCCGCTCGGAGGCCACATAAAACCGCGTCGGTTGTCCCTGGCCGTCTTTCAGCCAGAACACCTGGGCCAGGGTCACGGTCTTACCGAAACCGCTGTTGTGGAAGACCGCGAGAATCACCGAATAGCTGTTGTAATCACGCAGGGCCACCGGCTTGGCACTGCCGCCGATCTCGGCCCGTTCCGATTTATAATGGCCGAGGACATAGGAC
>Ga0335397_10000990_pt1 | contig 38315 bp, 46 predicted proteins | sample MAT04_FD_205740 | JGI IMG/M metagenome (GOLD analysis project Ga0335397, IMG submission 205740) | Freshwater microbial communities from Lake Fryxell liftoff mats and glacier meltwater in Antarctica - MAT-04 (spades assembly) (version 2) ... | reverse complement strand
GCTACACCTTTAATAATAGATAACGTTGGAGATGGCTTAAGTTTTAGGGTAAACGACCAAGCCAGCGATACCTCTCCTTTTGTAATAGACGCTAGCGGAAACGTAGGTATTGGCACAGATACACCTGGGGCGAAACTAGACATAACTGGTACTACAGTAACTTCCAACGCAGTAAACTATGGTCTGCTTATTAATGGCGTTACTCAAACAATTACAGCCGCCTCTGCAGACTTAAACTTTAATAGAATTAGCGCCAACACTGTTACTTCTGCTACCGCTCAGCTAGATGACGAAGCAGCAAACTTCTTCATTGCTGGTCCTGTTGTTGGTGCTGGTAGCATTCAGTTAGATAACTCTTATGGTTTAAGAATTGGCAGTGGCAGTGTCGGCACCGGAGTTGGCCGAGCCTACGGATTATATGCAGAAGAACCTACTGGTGCAACCATTGCAAATTACTCTGCTTTCTTTAGGGGTACAAATGGAATCGCTCTAGAAGATTCATTTGGTAACGGAGGAACTATTAGGCCTGCCCCAGCAGATGGTCTATCTATTGCTGCAATCGATTATGTAAAGATTGGCGGCCGTCTTGACGTAGACCTTAATACAACAATTAATGGTGCAGTTGCTACACATGCACTAAGTGTTTTAGACACCAGTACGAATAATGTCGCAAAATTTACTGGAACTGGCGCGAATCAATGTACAGTAGTTGCAGGTACAGGTTTGAGCTGTTCTTCCGATAGCAGATTAAAGAATAATATTCAGAATTTAAACTATGGTTTAGACGCTCTAAATGGAATTCGTGCAGTAAGCTATTACTTTAATAGTGATCCTGCAAATAAGAAGCAATTAGGCTTTATTGCCCAGGAAATAAAATTAATTGCCCCAGAACTTGTTTCTGTAGACCCTACTTCTGGTTACTTATCTGTAGATCAGTTTGGCTATATTCCAATACTTGTTAATGCTACTCAGGAGCTTAGCGATAAAGTAGACGGCCAGCAGAATCAAATTAATAGCTTAGATATTTGGGGGCAAATTAATGCTGCAATTTCTAGTCTAGTCTTTAACGCTCAGGCAACATTTAATAGCATGATTACTTTTGCCAACGGTGCAGTTTTTGGCAACAGAGTAACTTTTGAAGATAAAGATTTCGCTGGTAGAGCTTTAATTAAGGCTGGTCAGAACGAGGTAGAAGTTATTTTCGATGCTCCTTATACTCAGAGACCAATTGTAAACGTTACTGTAGAAAACAGCGTAGCCAATTACTTTATTAGCGACGTAACTACTCAGGGCTTTAAAATTAAGCTTGTTTACGGACTAGAAACAGACACGACCTTTAATTGGATTGCCTTGGCAATTAAGGACGCCAGAATGGTAGAGAATTTTAATCAGGTAAGCTACACACCAATTCCAACAGTAGTTCCAGAGGTTACTCCAGAGCCTGTGCCGGCTTCTCCAACTCCAACACCATTGCCAGTAAGTTTTCCTTTATAGATAGTCTATAATTAGTTATGAAAACCTCTATCGCGCAAATAGGCGCAGCTTTACGCTCAAATTCAATTCCAGAAAAAGCTGTATTTTTTCCGAAGTTCTTTAAGACTGGCAAGGGCCAATATGGCGAAGGAGATAAATTTCTGGGGGTAACTGTGCCTGCACAGAGAATAATTGCCAAGCAATATATAGGTTTGCCTTTAGCAGAGATAGAAGAATTATTGTTTAGCCAGTGGCATGAGGAGCGCCTAACAGCTTTACTAATAATGGTAGAGACATTGCACAAGAATAAGCCAAATCTAGAGCTTAAAAAACAGTATTACGAATTCTACTTAGAGCATGCCAAAAACGTTAATAATTGGGATCTTGTAGACGCATCTTGCAGAGATATTGTAGGAGAATATTTGCTTACACAGCCAGAAGCCGCACGCCAAGTGCTTGTAAAACTAGCCAATAGCACAGATCTTTGGGAGCGTCGCATTGCTATGATTTCTACTTGGGCATTTATACGAGCCAAGGAAAGTACCTGGACTTATAAAATTGCAGATATCTTAATTGTAGATAAGCACGACCTAATTCAAAAAGCAGTAGGTTGGATGCTTCGTGAAGCAGGAAAAAAAGTTTCTATGCCAGAGTTAAAGGCATACTTGCAAAAGAACCATAACCAGTTGGGAAGAACTACTTTACGATACGCTTTAGAAAGATTTCCAGAGAAAGATAGAAAAAGATATTTAAGCGGAGACTATTCGTAAAGTTTATTTTTGCCGGTACGTCTATATTCTTCTTTAACTTTAAGAATAGCCTTTGGGTCTTTTGCCACATCTAACGGAAATTTCTTTTCTAATTTTGGCAGTTTTTCTAAGAAACAAGCATTTATGTCTATACCAGATTGGTCTGCAATACGCAGTAAGTAGAAAAGAATGTCTACAAACTCAAAACCAATTTCTCGTTTTTTATCTGCGCTAAATTCTGGAAATTTGTTCTTCCACTGATAATGTTCTGCCATCTCTGCAAGTTCAATATATAGAGAAGTTAGTAATAAATTAGGATCTTCGTTCTTCCAGCCTCTTTTCTCTGCAAAATCTACAATTAATTCTGTCATTCTGCTTATGCTAAGCTGCTCTTGTGTGTTGCTCATAGTTAGAAGTTAGCACTAGGCACCCGAAAATGTAAAGCAGGCCTAATGCTTATTGACATTGCCCTTAAAAAGCTCTAATTTTGAGATATATAGTAACTTAATTTTTATTTTTCATTGCCCTAATATGCGTAAGCAAAGTGGTTTTACTTTAATCGAAATTCTTGTTGTAGTAGCACTTATTGCTATTCTTGCAGCTATTACTATTGTTGCACTTAATCCGGCCAAAGCCTTTGCAGACGCACGTAATACAGAGCGTAAAGCAGAAATTGCAGAAATTGCCAACGGTATTGGTACTTACTTAACAATTCCAGGAAAGAAAGTTTCAGACATTGGTGGAATTCCTGCTTGTTCAGGAACACCTTCAGCAATTTTGATAAGTGGTACAGCAGGATCTGGCGAAGTTAGCTTAGAGCCAGTTGTAACAGCAGACTCACTTTCTCAGGTTCCAGCAGATCCTAACGCACCTTCTGCAACAGATAGTGGTTATGAAATTTGTGCAACTACAACTGCAGGAGGTTCGGTTCGCTTAACAATTAGTGCTCCTTTAGCAGAAAATAGCGAAACGATTTCCTTAACAAGATAGTTTTTCTATAAATTAGAAGAGCGCCTCGAGCATATCGGGGCGCGCTCTTTTTTGTTATTCTTTAGTAGAACTATTGCCCAAATGAGTCAACTATTTGATAGTATTTTTAAATCTGCAGAAAAGCCTGCCCCTCAAGCAAAGGGAGTAACTCTTGTTGGTGCTAGACCAGGTGTTGCTGCACAAGGAATGAATCCTCAAAAGGAAGAAGAGCAAAGAATTTTACAACAGTTAGAGAAGCAAGCTCAGCCGAAGGCTAACCCTATAAGTTCATCTGGTGCTGGAGGCACAAATCTTACATCTAGTGCAGCCACTACAGACAAACCCGCTGCTGGCCTAGATCTAAACTTTCCAAATGTAGGAGATTTATTAAATGAGTTGGTAATGAAAGCTTTAGATCTTAAAGCGTCGGACATTCATCTAGAACCACAGGAAAAGAATATGCGTGTACGTTACCGTGTAGACGGAATGTTGCGTGTGGGTATGGAAATCCCAAAAGATGTTATTCAACCATTAATCTTTAAAATTAAAATTATTGCCAAGATTCGTACCGACGAACATTTTGCTCCTCAAGATGGCAGAATTCGTTTTATTATTGACGACCAGGGAAAGTATGTAGACTCTAGAATTTCTATTTTGCCAACATCTAAGGGCGAAAAAGTAGTTATGAGATTGCTTAGCAATAACTCGGCTACCAAAGAATTGGCAGAGCTAGGAATGTCTGAACGCGATGTTAATGTGCTTACAAAAAGTTATAGCAAACCCTACGGAATGATTCTTTCTGCCGGTCCTACTGGAAGTGGAAAAACTACAACTCTTTACACAATTTTAAAGAATATTAATTCTGTAGAAACCAATATTTCTACAATTGAAGACCCAGTAGAATACGATTTACCAGGAGTAAATCATATTCAGGTTAATAATAAAACTGGCTTGAGCTTTGCTGCTGGTTTGCGTTCGCTTCTTAGACAAGACCCAAACGTAATTATGATCGGAGAAATCCGCGATTCAGAGACTGCTCAGATTGCTACCAACGCTGCACTTACTGGCCATTTAGTTTTAAGTACCATTCATACTAACGATTCGGTTAGTACAATCCCTCGTCTAATAGACATGGGTGTAGAGCCTTTCTTGGTGGCTTCTACAATGAATATTGTGGTGGCACAGAGACTTGCTCGTAAGATTTGTGAAAAATGCAAAACCACTGTAGAACTTACAAAAGAAGATAGAGATATTTTGCTTGTAAAAGCACGTCCAGATTTAGGTGCATTGCTTAAAGACTTTACTGCTTTTAGTAAAGGTAAAGGCTGTGAAGAATGTTTTAACACCGGCTACAACGGTAGAGTAGGTTTATACGAAGTTTTAGAAGTAACAGAAGAGTTGCGAAAAATGATTTCGCAGAAAGCATCTGTAGAAGAAATTTTTGCATTAGCCAGAAAGAATGGCTTAAGACTAATAGTAGAAGATGGCGTAGAAAAGATTCGTTTGGGTTTAACAACCCTAGATGAGTTAATGCGTATTACAGCAGTTAGAGAATAATGAACAAACTAAAGATAGACGAAACAGCTTTCGATGCCGAAATGGCGGCCAATGCCAAGCCAAATTCCAGAGGTGTTCCTTCTGTAGAAGATCCTGCCAAAAAACTAACTCAAACCAAACTGGCACCAGCAGATAAACAACCAGGCAAACCTGTAGTAGCGCCTGTAGCCAAAAAAAAGAAAGGTGGAGGAGAAGTTTACCTTACGCCAGTTTCTCCTGTTGCTGTGGCAATGTCTATTCGCCATTTGGCAGTAATGCTTAAATCTGGCTTGGCCCTAGAGCAAGCAGTAAAAGTATTAAGCGGCCAAGCCGAAGACAAACGTATTCAAAGTGCTTGGGATGAAGTAGCAGTAGATATTGTTACTGGCCGGTCTTTGGCAGAAGCAATGAGCAAGCACCGCAATGTCTTTAACGAAATTACAATTTCAATGATTAGTGTAGGAGAGCAAGGTGGAACCTTAGAGAAAAATCTACATTTCTTGGCAGACTTCTTAAAGAACGCCTACGAATTACAACGTAAAGTAAAAGGAGCTTTGGTTTACCCAATGATTGTATTTTCTTTTACTTTCTTAGAGATGTTGGGTGTAATTGTGTTTATTTTGCCACGCTTGGAACCATTGTTTAAAAGTATGCCAGACGTGCCTGCTTTTACTCAGTTCTTGTTGAATTTGTCTAATTTTGTGCGTACTAATGGTTTGGCAACTGCAGGTATTTTTGTGGGAGCAATTATAATATTTAAAATCTTGTTTTCTACTCCACCAGGAAAAAAGTTTGCTACTTGGCTTTCTTTAAACTTTCCAATTATTGGCAAGCTAACAAAATTCACACTCATTACTACTTTTTCACGCACAATGAATATTCTAATGGGCGGTGGAATGCCACTTTCTACGGCGCTAAAGATTGCCAGTGAAACTATTGGCAACTATAAATATAAAGAAATTTTAGAGGAAATTACCGAGAACGTTAAATCTGGTCAAAATCTGGCAGATTCCTTGGCTAAATATCCTAAATACTTCGAGCCTACTTATATCCGTATGATAGAGGTAGGAGAAAGCACAGGTACCTTAGAAGACAATTTTCAGCAGTTATACGAGTTCTATGAAGAAGACGTAAAAGAGATGACTACAAATATGACAACCTTGCTAGAACCAATCTTATTAATCTTTATTGGCTGCATGATTGGTTTATTGGCAATTACAATTATTTCTCCTGTTTATCAATTAGCAAGCAGTATTAATAGTGTGGGCACAAAACGCTAACAGCTTAACCACTCTGAAAAAGGTAAAAGCTTTTACCTTAATTCAGCTACTTATGTCTTTGGCTATTATTGGCTTATTGGCAATGCTAACTTTGCCACTTACTTCTACCGATTTAACAATAAATAGACTTCAAAGTGCTGCAGAAAACTTACGTTCTAGTATGTTAACTGCTCAACAGAGTGCATATTCTGGAAAAGAAAACAGTAGTTATGAAGTAGTGTTTAACTTAACCAATTACCAAGTACTGACTTACAATTCTGCTGGGGTTGTAAACGATACTCAAACAATAGAACTTCCAGCTACTATTACTTTTTCGAATGTAAGTCTTGTAGACGGTACAAATAAAGTAAAGTTTAATACAGCCAAGTTAACACCTAGTACTACAGGAACAGTAACTTTAGCCAATAGCGATGGTGTTGCTTATAAATTTACTATCTATGCAGTAGGATCAATTTTTATAGAAAGGGTTGAGCCATGAAGCTTTACAATTTTTTAAATCATAAGAATAAGGGTTTTAGCATTATTGAAATTCTCATTGCCATGGGTGTGTTGGCAATTGCAGTGTCTTCGGTAGGAATTTTTGCAGCAGTAAGTTCGCGCACGGTGTCTTTGTCCGATAAACAAGTAGACGCATCTTTACATGTACAAGAGTATTTAAATGCTTTACGCATTATGAAACAAGACTCTTGGCGCGAAATTACAGATGCCACCGGAGGAGGAGATAAGTCTATTGTCTTTGCCAATAATCGCTATTCTATAGTAAACGGAGAAACTACATATGACGATGACATTACAATTGGCATGACTGTTGCCTATGCTTACAGAGACGCTTCGGGCAATATTGTAAGTTCTGGTGGAACCTTAGATTTGCACACCAGACAAGTTGTTGTTACTGCAAATTGGACTGCTTATAACCAAAGCCGCTTTGTGGACAGTACTGTATATTTTAGCGACTGGAATTTAGCCACCTTAACACAAACCACCAGTACAGACTTTAATTCTGGTACTAAAACTAATGTAGAGGTTACCAATTTAAGTGGAGGAGAAGTGCGCTTGCAAAGTTATTCTTGGTGCACACCTACAAACGGTTTTAGTTTATTACCTAGGGCGATGCCTAGCGGTGTAACCGGTGTAAGTACAATTACAATTGGCGATAATAATAATGCCTATCTTGGCTACACTTCTAGTGGTACAAGTAATACAACTCTGCAAAGATATAGTATTACAGACGCAACTGCACCTGCCTTTCCTAGCATTGCTTTGGCTACAGGAATTACCGCCACCAGTGTTCGGCAAACGGCAAAATCTGGTAACTATTTATATGTAGCTAAATCTTCTACTGGTAGCAGCGGAGTAAATAGCTACGAAATGCTTATCCTAGATGCCACAACATTAGCTCAGGTTGGCTATTACCAATTGTCTGGAACAAACAGTGCCATTGGCGTAAAAGTAAGCGGCAACTATGCCTATTTGCTTTTTGCCAATAATACAATTCGGGTAATAGACGTAACTACAAAAACTGGCTCTCGCCCAGAAGTAGATAATATTACTCTGGCAGCGAACGGTACAAATATTGAAATTGTTGGCAATAATTTATTTGTAGGAATTGCGGGTGCAGGAATAGAGTTACAAATTATTAATATTGCTAATCCAGCAAACATTTTTGTAATAGGAACAGCAGACGTTTCTGCTAGTACTGTAAATACAATTGGAGTAAGCGCAAATGGCAACAGAGTAATTATTGGAGGACCATCTTATGCTGGCGGAGCAGAGATATATATTGTAGACACCACATTAAAAACCGGAGCCAGGCCAACGTTGGGAACTTACGAACTTGGCAACGGCAATGTGCGAGACGTTGTCCTGCAAGATAACTACATGATTCTAATTAACACCTCTGCTACTGGAATTAATAATTACGAAGTAGTAGATATTTCAAATGTAGCTGCGCCAACACGTTGTGGTCAGATTGCTAGCAATAGTATTGGTAATGTAAATCTGGTTAGCGCAGAACCATGGACAAGTCCTTCCGGAGTTCGCTACATTATTTTGGCAAATCAGAATACTAGCAATGCAATTGCAATAATTAGGGGTCCTGGTGTTAGTGGTTCTAGTTATGCAAGTAGCGGAGACTTTACAAGCAGTATTACAGATACTGGTACAACCTCTAGCGAGGTTTACTATGTAGATATAGATGCCACCGTTCCAATTAATACTACCTTAAGATTGCAATATAAAATTGGCAATACCTCGAACCTGTCTGGAGCAATATGGCAAGGTCCGGGCGGCACTGCCGCAACCTACTACAACCTAGTAAATGGAACAAATCGGATAGAACTACCAGCCAGTACTCTGGCTCGTTATGTAAGTTATAAGGCCTTCTTTACAACTTCTAATTCAACGGTAACTCCTGTGGTAAATAGCGTTAGTTTTGTATTTCAAAAATAATGAAGAGAATTTTTAGCGGCAAACAAAAAGGCATGACTTTAATAGAAATCCTAATCTATTTGGGTTTATTTGCTATTATTTTTAGCGCGGCAATTGAATTTTCTTTTGTAATAGGCAGACAGTTACAACGCCATTCTCAGATTCAGCAAGTAAATGGCACAGTTATTTTTATTAATAATCAGATTAACGATACATTCTTATATTCCAAGCAAATTAACACTGGCAACTCTACATTCGATAATGTAATTGGCGCAGTAGAAGTACAAAGCTATAGCAATGAAATTTCACGTTATTACGTTAATAATGGCACTTTATTTGTAAATCAAGATGGAGTAGTTTCACCTCTTACTGACCAAAATTTAGAAGTAAAAGAATTTACAGTTACCCAGATTTTAGACAAATCTTCTGAAATTGTTGGTGTAAGGACAACTTTTAAATTGCAGTTTTACAATAGCGATGTTTTTCAAACAATAGATACTAACTTTTTGCTAAGTAAGAATTAATGAAGAATCTTTTTGAAATGAAAAAAAAGGCAAACGTATCGCTTATATTGGTGCTAGTGGTGTTTGGAGTGCTTACACTCTCTGCCACAACTTTATTGGTTACAGGTATAGATTTAAACAGCGAAACACAAAGTTTAAACTATCTTACTAGTTCAAAATCTTTAGCCAAAACTTGTTTAGAAGAGGTCAGAAAAAGACTTTCTAATGGCACTACTAATGGTTCTTTTTCTTTAGTTTCTGGCGATCTTTCCTGCAATACAACCTTTGCTAACTACGTTTCTGATTCCACTAAAACTAATGCAGACATTACTGTTACCTATGCCAACGGGCAATATAAAGTTGTCTATTTGCTAGACAAAACTACCAGCGATTATCCTCTAGTCAACGTAAACCCTTAGGAATTATTTAGCAGAATTTAGTAAACCATTTTCAAATTTGAGCAATTGCCAGCCGCTATTTGTGAGCATTTCTACCGCCAGGTATTTGTCGAAGCCTGTTACAACTGCCAACCCAATTAATACAAAAATTACTCCTATAATCTTGCGGAAGGCTCCGTTAGGATTTAACCCCCATTGCAATTTTCTAATTAGTTTCTGACCAAGCAGTGCCACAACAAGCAAACCTAAACATAGTGCAATTACATACACCAGCAAGTTTAAGGCACCTAATAAAAAACTTTGCGGAATAACTATTGCCAAAATTGCTGCAAAAGTAGGGCTGCAACTTGAAAACACCGGACCAAGTAATGCCCCAGTTAGTATGTCTGCCCCGAATCCTTCTTTTTTGCCAGTAACATTTAATAGTTCTGAAGATTTCTGCAGTTTTAACTTAATAGATATATCTGCCCAAACCTCTGGAAAAACATAAAAAACTCCTAAAAATATCAGAAGTATTCCAGAAATCGTAGTTAGAATATTATTGTTCAGCGACAGCCAGCCAATGAGCACTTTTAAGATTAATGTAGAAAGGAGAATAGATGTACCAAGACTAATTAATAGCACCCACAATTTCTTTTTCCGAATAGTTGCTTGGCCAACCACAATTGGCAATAAAGGTAGTACGCAAGGAGCTAGCAAAGTTAATAAACCTGCTATAAAAGACACTGCTAAAAGAGAGAAGTTTACCTCTGCCATTTAAACTACTCGTCTATATCGCTATTTTTGAAGCGCTGGTATAGCTGCCAAAGAATTATTGTGTCTACCAGAGTTACAAAGCCAGTAATAAATTGGGCAAAGTAAAAAGTAAGGGTATTTATTACGCCAAGATTAATAAATTCGCAGAAGATAATTAGTCTTAAACCCTTTTGTACGTTGCCGCTTAGAATTCTGCCTACGCCAATTAAGCCCACTACAGAAATTACAGAAATGGCACTACCAAGAATTATTAGCAAGTAACTATTTGCCAAGGTTACAGATGGTATTAGCATAGTTAAAATTACAATTGCAGGCACACAAGGAAGAGTTCTGGCTATATAAAGGGCCAGTATTGCTATTTCGAATTTACGACTGTTTAAAGCCCTCTCGCTAAGTCTAATGCCAACTGTTTGTACACGGTCAATAACGTTTAGTTCTTTTTTATTTGGTTCGAAGGCTTCGGAAAAACTAGCAATTTTATTTACAACTGGCAAAAACACAGAAGTTTCATATTTACGTTGAAATAGTCTTAACTTGTACATTAATCTAGATTTTTCTTTACGGTCTAGGTCTCCTTTAAGAATTTCTTGAAAGTCTTCAAAAATTTGATGCACCAATGTTTCTGCATCAATTTTTGGTCTTCTAGAATAGATGCCAATAATAAGTACACAGGCAAGCATAAAAATATAGATAAGTGCTGCAGCAGGACGGAAGAAATAGTCGTTATTTACAGTAAGGAATTTGCCAATTTCATCTACAAATAAGCCCCAGCCAAAGCCTCCAATAAGGCTAACTAGCTTTGCTAGATCTTTTCCAGCATAAATACCGGCTAATAATAGAGCAGCTCCCATTGCTAAACCACCCCATAAAACATGGGCAATGTGCAGTACGTCACCTCCAATTGTGGGGTAGTCTGTTAGGAATAAGAAAAAGCGGGTAACAATAACAGTAATTCCAAAGGCAAGAGTAAAAATTACTAGGTTTTGTGTGGCATCGGAACGCCTAAATAAGCGGAAGTTGAAGAGGGCTTGCTTCATGATCTTTTATAGAAGGTCTTCGGCTATATTGGGGTCGTATTCTTCAACCAAGCTAGACTCTTTTAAAATAATACGCTTAAGCTTAGAATTTCTGTTTTTGGCAATTAGATCTTTAACTAGTTCTGAGCGGTCTAAAATTGCGTCAATTTTAATTTGCTTAAACAAGTCTCTGTTATGAAGATGAACCATTTCTGCAATTGTAATTACTTTACTATTTGTTTCTTCTACTGCGCTGGCAATAACTAGACTGTATGTATCTGGGTCGCTAAATCTGTCGTTGGCAAGAATAATAGCAGCCATTGCATAAGAAATATTGGCGTCTAGCATTGTCTGCTTATTAATAGGAGTGTCGCTAATAAAATCTACTTCGCGAGGGAAAGGATTTTCTGAAGTGTCGTTAGAAATTAAGACAATTTTTATTTGATTTCCAAAACTTTGACGCAGCAATTTAATAACTCCGGCAGTAATAGATGTATAGCCAAAAATTACAATATGATTTCTGTAACCAACTTTAATATTTCCTTCAAGGCGGCGGTCAAAAATCATCTTAATTAATGTAGATGTTTCTGAAATTACTAAACCAAGTAAGATAATTCCAGAGAAAATAACTACTGTAGATGCAAGTCTGCCTAAACCTGTTACTGGTTCGTAGCTAGCTCCTAAACCACTAATAGTGTTTAACCACCACCAGTAAAGATCGCGCACGGTTTTTAGCGAACCATTATTGCCATACTCGTGCACAAACATTAACAAGCTTGTGCCATAAGACAAAATAAGGGTTACAGCAATCCAGATAATAGTAGAGCGAAAACGTTTGGTAATTCTTTCATTAAAGCTAGTCATATTAACTAATACTAGCAAAGATTGTGCTGCTCGACTATTTATGCTAATTTTGGCTATAAGTTGCTTAAATTATTAACCATTCTGCCCAATGGCCGCTAAAGCTAAAAGTGTTAAATCTAAATCGAAAAAACCTGTTAAAGTAAAAAAAACAGCAATGGTAAGTAGCATGTCTGCTACCGAAGTAAAAGAATTGCGAAAAGAGCTTAGCTTTGTAGAACTTTTTGGAGTTGCAGTTATGGTCATTTTAGGAGCTCTTACTGTAGTAGCAATCTACCTTTCGGTAATGAATTCTGCTGCACCAACAATGTAAACCGGTGTTAAAATCTAATGCATGAAAACCTTTCAACGCATTTGGCTTAAGCATAAGTTTTTTCTTCTTTTGTTATTGCCTTGGCTGGTGTTGTTTGTGTATTTGTTTGCAAACGCAATTCAATACCTAGACACTGGCATTTATGCTGCGTACGAACATCTCTGGAGCGATTGGGCTTTCCATACTGGGATGATAAATATCTTTGCGTATAAATCTCCGGAAACTTGGTTTGCTTATCATCCGCTATTTGCCGATGGCAAATTTACCTATGGTTTTTTAACAAACTTAATCTCTGGCTTATTGGTTAGAGTAGGACTTCCCTTAAACTTGGCAGTAGGAGTTCCAAGTATTCTGTTTGTAACAACATTTATGGTTGCGGCGTATTTCTTGGTGTACAAATACACAAAATCGCGCGCTATGGGAGTAACCGTTTTGTACTTATTTTTCCTTGGCTCTGGCTTAGGTTTTATTAACTATTTAAGTAGTTTGCTTGGTCCTATTCCAACAGGAACGGCAGCAACAGCTGCGGTTACAGATGGTTTAACACCACTTATTTACTTTACTAGGAACGATCCTTTTCAGTGGTATTCTGGCAATTCAATTGTTGGCTTATTGGTTCCGCAACGGGCATTCTTGCTAGGAATTACTCTTGGCGTAACTTCATTACTATTTCAGAAACTGGCGTTAGATAATTATAAAATTGTAAAAAGTTCGCGTAGGAATTTTAAGTGGGAAACTATTCGTCGAAATTTGCGAGAAAATAAAAAGAGCTTTTTGTTTGCGGTTATTGGGGGTCTGCTAGCCGGCATTTTGCCTGTTTCTCATGCTCATACCTTAATTGTATTGGCTGTGGTGGGCGCGGCACTGTTATTCTTTAACTATCGCGCTTGGCCAACCTTATTAGTCTATGCTTTTGTAACAACGTTGGTTGCCGCGCCTCTGTATTTACACTTTGTTGCAGGAGGAATTGTTAATCCTAAGTTTACTCAGGTAATTATTGGCTGGACTGCTATTAATGCAGATCAGTGGTTAAGATTGTGGGCTAGAAACTGGGGCTTGGTATTGCCACTTGTTGCTGCTGGAATATATTTATTGGTAAAGGCAAAGCAGATAAAAGCGGCGTTGTTTGCCACTACCGGAATTATTATTTTTGCTGTGGCAAATATTATTATGTTCCAGCCAATTCCTTGGGATAATTCGAAAATTTTTACCTGGGCTTATTTCTTATTAATGCTACCTGTGGCTTATGTCTTAAGGTGGGCATTCGCTGGCAGGCGGTTTGCTTTGCTTACATTTTTAACTGTAATGCTAGTTTTTACAGGAGTTTTAGATTTATGGAACTTGCTACGCAATTATGAATATCCTCTGCAGATGGTAAATATAGACGATGTTAAAGCAAACGAATATTTACGCGACAATACCCCAGAAACTGCCAGATTCTTAACTGCGCCCAATCATAATCACCCGGTAATGATGATTGTAGCCAGACCTATTCTAATTGGCTTTACACCTTGGGTAATGAATTTTGGCTTCGACTATCGGGCTACCGAATTACGTTTAAAACCTATGTTCGAGAACCCTGGGCAAAATCTAGAATTATTCTGCCAAGAAAGGGTAAGCTACATTTATATTAGTGCTCGCGAAACGCGCGAATTTAAGGTAGATCAGAGCTTTTTTGAAAGCAACTTTCCGAAGATTTATAACGATAGAGGAATAACGGTGTATAAGAATACGCTGGGGTGCTAGGGATTTTTTTAGGATTTCATTAATTCACACGGCTTAGCAATTTCTCGAAGACTCATAAGCTAATCAGGGGCGATTAAAAGAAAACATACAGATTAGTATTTGTTCGAAGACTCACAAACTAATCTGGGGCGCCGCTAAAGCGGCATCCACGTTTTTGTAAGCTGCGTTGCAGCAACAAAAACGGGACAGACCGGATTCGAACCGGCAACCTCTCGCGTGACAGGCGAGTGCTCTAACCAATTGAGCTACTATCCCATAAAGTCGTACCTTTGTACTGCAAGATTTTAACAGAAAACGGCTCATACCACATAATTCTAGAACCAGCTGTGCACAATTTCTTTTAGACCGGCGTAATTATTGTTGGCTACCTGGTCTGCCTTTTTGGTTATGAATGGCCCTGGGTTGGAGTTGATCTCATTGATATAAGCGGTTTTTTTTGTAGGTTTGGCGGTAATGTCTGTTGTCATTAGGTCTATGCCAAAGTAACTAAGCTGTGAATGCTGGGCAATTTTCAGAACTATTTCATGATAGTCTGGGTGCATTTCCTCAATTGCAAAATAATGAGTTTCGCCTTTAAAATTATAAATTACCTGTAAAATTTTCTGTTTAGACACTATTATTTTGAATTCTTGTTTAGCGGCAAAATATTCCTCAATTAAAAAGTGGCTGCCACGACTATGAGCTTTAACTTTTGCAATTGCCATCTGAACTGCTGCCATGTTTGCTGGCAAAAATGTAATGCCGCGAGCCTGGTACATATCTAAAGGTTTTATAACAACTTTGTTACCGCTATCTACAAAAAACTGCTGCAGTTTTTCTTCATCGAAATTGAAAGGTAGAACATCGTATCTTCTGGTAAGCTGGCCATTCAGCGCAATTTCTATAATCTTATGAGAAAGATATTTATTGCGCGCAATAGACCAGGCCACGCTATTATTTACCGAAACATTGGCACCCAAGATTAAGATTTTCTGATTAGTACTTTTCTTGGTAAGAGAAAACAAGCCGCGTGGTTTGTCTAAAATCTCTATAGCAAAATCTGGCTGGGTTTCTAAAATGCTTAGCCAGAGGTTAGAGTAGTCGTTATCTGTAAGTTGCATCTAGAATTTTACTACACACCTAAATATTGCCCGTTATTGAAACAAGCACAATACCAATAGTTGTGGTGGCAATTCCTAACCATTGAGCGCCACTTAATTTCTCTTTGTTCACCACCACTGCCAGAATTGTAGTTAAGACAATAAAACTTTGAGCAATACCAAATGCCGTGGCGATAGGAATAAGTTGAGCAGAATACGAATAAAGCACCCAGGCAATATTATTACTTAGCGCCATTATAAAAGTCTGAATAGGATGATCTTTCCATACTTTAATAATAATTGCCTTGGAGTTACTTTTTCTGGCCACAATTAAGACACCAAGTACCAAAATAGTAGCTGTGTACCAATTCAAAAAGAGTGGAGGAAACTCGCGCGAAGCCGCTCCATGAAAGAAATCTACAATTCCGTTAAATGCCACAGAAACAATTGCCAGTAAAACTCCACTTTCTAATTTCTTTCTTCTCTTGGTGTCGTCTTTGCCCATAGAAACCAGCAAGACACCAATAATAATAAGCGTTAAACATACTATCTGAGTAGGTGTAGGGGCTTCTTTTAAAATGAGGTAAGCCAGAATACCTGTTGTCACAATTTCTAAAGCAGTAATAGGCTCTACAACAGCCAGTTTTCCTACGCGTAATGCCCTGTAAAAGAGCAATGTACCAATAAGGTTACTAATAGCAGTAATGTTTAGAATAAGGAAGTTGCTGCTAGTTAATTGCACCTCTCCGGAAATAACAGAGTTAAAGGCAAACGGAGCAAGTAAGATTGCACCAAAACTAAATACAACTAATGCAGAAGTACTGCTGCCAACTTTTCTGCCTTGGCGCTGAACTAGAAAATCGGCTAGCCCCCATGTTACCAAAGTAAGGAAGGCAAGCAGATATCCCATGAGCAGTGATTTATTCCTAAGTTAGTTTGCGCTTAAATTCGCTCCAATTTTGCCAGAGCCAGAACTTTTGCTTATTTAATACTAAGGTTTTTCGGCCAGCAAAAGTTCTGGCTACAGGACTAAACCCTCTTTTAAATTGGCCATAGCCATATTCTGGGTGATTCTCTGAAATATCTGGCATATGACCCCACATATCGAATACCTTTGCACCATGTTTTTGGGCTTCTATTATTGTTGCCCACTTTAATAAATAGCTGGCGCGCAACTTGCTAAATTGCCTGCCATTAAATGTGTAGTATGAACCTGCCCAATCTCCGAAAATTTGGCTAAAATTTGCAGAAACTATTTTTCCTTCATGCCTGGCTATTGCTAAGAAAATATTGGGGTTTGGCTCGAATTGCTTAACTGTTTCTAGAAAGAAATTTAAGGAAGGTATTTTTTGACCCTTTTCTTGGGCGCAACTTTTAAAGAATTCAAAGTTATCGCTAATAAGTTTTCTAGTTTGTTCCGATTCTTGGGCAGTAGAGTAATGAAATTCTATTTGTACGCCTTGCTTTTCTGCGTAGCGAATATAGTAGCGAGTATTTTTTTCTGTTCTGGCCAATAACTCTTCTTCATTTATGGTTAAGTCCATAAACAAAGGGTGAACTGGCAAAATATTTCGCTTTTGGTTGGCAAATTGCATGGCAGTTAATACTTGGCTAAAATTGCAGGCCTCATCTGCCAATGCTTCTATAGAGACAGCCACCAAGTTTTGTTGTTTGCCATATTCTTTAAGTCCATTTAAAAATGATTCGGCAGCTTCTTTGGCCGATTGATTTGCAAAATTTACGTTACCCCAGGTTTTATTAGGTGCTCCAATAGGCCCTGCTAGTAAGTGCTCTGCGAAAATTGGACCATGCAAGATATATAAGTAATTTCCTAGGCGATTAATTTTATTAATATTTCCTACTGCAGAAATAATTGTTTGACCGCTAGATTTATCTATTAACGAAAAAAAGAGGCTTTCTCCCCAACCAGTTGTTCTGGCGGTGTTGCTCCAGGCTGCAGTTTGGAAAATATCTTTATAGACGGCAGTGGCCAATAAAGAATTATGAGTATCTGGACTTGAAGAGATGAAGAAATCGTACATAGTTTAAAATATTCTAAACTATTTACTAGTAAAGGCGGAAACAACTTTTTGCTTATATGAAAATGAGCAACTTTTTCCTGTAGGCAACGTAAATTAGGAATATGGCAATTCCAATTGTAAATACTCCAAGACTAATCCAGAAGAAAGGTGTAATTTCAAAACCTATTCCAGTAATTCCTAACACTCTTCCTGTATTGGTTGTTGCAGTTGGTTTGGCTGGAATCATTGCTGTAGCCCACATGTCTGCCATAGCCTCTTGCCCCACTTCATTGGGGTGCACTGTATCCGACATAAACTCTGGGTAATTTTTAACCAAAGTATTAAAATCTGGGCCAACGCTAATTTTATTATCTGCAATTACTTTGTCTATATAAGTTGGCCAGTCTTGGCCAATAAGAGGAGTAGATAGGTAGATATCTTTTGGTTGTGCTTGATTATCATTAATAAGGGTTTGCACAATGTTATCTAGGCTTTCGCGAGCTTGGTCGCTGCCAACTCTGTCGTTTACTCCAAGATGAATTATCCACTTATTGGGTTTGAGCAATTCGTTGGGCTTGTTCCAAGTTGCAGTTTTCATGAATTCTAAATAACCGGTGGTGGTAATTCCAGATCTGCCCTGATTAAGAATAAATACCGGGTAACCGTAACCCATTGCAAGAGAATCGTTTAACTTTAGGTGTTGGCTTACTTGTTGGGTAGATTTATTTTTATTTGGCCTGGCAGATCCACATTGAGGGTAATTTCTGTTGTCTCTAGATTTTAGGCCAGCATCTAGCCATGTTTTGTAAGGGTCGTCTTCTAAAATTACTCCGTTAAAGCCTTCTGTAATAGAGTCTCCTATGGCCACTATTATGTCGCCAATTGCAATATTGGTTGCAAAGTCGCTGTTTGCTTCTCCTGCAATAACATTCTTGTCTTTATCTACAATAAATACTTCTAGCTTATATTCTGCTTTTGGCAGGTCATAAATTGTGGCTGCATAATTTGCTTCAAAATCGTAAGAAATAATAGATTTTCCTGCACCTGTAAGAATAAACTTTACACCCTGACCTTGGGCTATCTGCTTGGCATCTGCAGATACGTGAAGATTTCTACTTGTCTGAATATATGGAATAGTAAAATTTGTTCTGCAATTTTCTCTTGGAATTGTTAGTGTAGCAACATTTGCAGCATCTGCAACAGTACGCATAGGCGCGCTAATTACGATGTTTTTATTTTGGTTTTCTATTGTGGCATTTTGCGCTACTTGTGCACTAGCAGTAGATAATCCACCAGCAAGAGCAGTGCCCAAAATGGCAAAACCAAATAGTATTTTCTTTAAATTCACAGTAATGATAATTATTTGTAATAAGTGGTTGGAATCATACCACGAAAAAGAATAAAAACATAGCCTATAGTTATTTGACTAATGAGCGTCTGAAGGCTAATAATTACTAACTATAGCGAGAATTTATTTCTTGAACTTAATGCGCGAGCTTCGTAAAGAGTTAAAAATAACTGTTACATCTATAAGTTCTTGAATTAAAGCTCCAACCGTTGGTGCAATATAACCAAAGCTGGCAATAATCATACCTACTGTGCTTAAGCCAAGGCCAACATAAATGCTTTGCAAGGCAATCTTTAAGGTAGAGTTGGCAATATAGATAAGCTCAATAATAGAGACAATGTCGTTGCGCAGTAAAATTACATCGCCAGCTTCGGTAGAAGCAGTATATTCGTCGTGGCTATAAACCACTCCAACATTGGCTGCAGCTAGGGCTGGTGCGTCGTTTATGCCGTCTCCTACCATAATTACTTTGCCGCCGGTTTGTTGAATATCTTTAATATATTGCAGTTTGTCTTCTGGTTTTAGTTTGGCCTTATAGTCTATTTCTACACCCAAAGTTGTAACTAGCTTTTTTACATTTACTTCTTCGTCTCCAGAAAGCAGCATGATTTTGTAACCCATTTCTGCTAGCTTGTTAAAGACTTCTTTGACATCGTTTTTAATAACTTCTGCAAATAGCATTTCTCCTACCAATTCTTCACCTTTGTACATAGCAATAGTAGAGCTATTGTTGTCTTCTGGGCTGCGCAATGAGTATGTTGCTCCGTTATGTGTAGCTTGAATTCCTTTGCCTAAAGTTTCTTTAACATCGGTGGCAGTTACACGTGCTAGTTTTTTGTCGTGCACTGCAGCAACAATAGATTTAGCAAAAGGATGCAGAGAATTGCGTTCAATTGCTTCTGCAATTTGCAGAATCTCGTCTTCTGGCATTTTGGCTGTTGCAGTGACTTTTACAAGCTGAGGAACGCCAAAAGTAATTGTGCCAGTTTTATCGAATACTATAGTTTTACATTTGCTAATAATTTCTAACGCGGCTAAATTCTTAATGACAATATTTTTGTTGGCAGCAGAGTTAACTCCACCAATTAATGAAATTGGCGTGGCTAGAATAAGAGGGCATGGAGTGGCAATAACAAGCACCGCAAGAACTCTGCCAAGGTCTTGGGTAAAGAAATAGGTAAGCGCACAAATTGCAAAAGTTACTAAGGTAAAGATGACACTATACTTATCTGCTAAGCGTATAAACCTAGTTTTCTGGTTTTGAGCCTGAGTAACTAAATCTGTAATCTTCTTATAGGTAGATTCGCTAGATTCTTTGCTAACTTTAACTTGCACTACGTCTCCTATATTTACTGTTCCAGAGCGCATTGTGTCGCCGGTTACTTTTTCTACAGGAAAAGCTTCTCCAGTTAAAGTAGATTCGTCTATTAAGCCAAGTTTAGAAGAAAGGGTGCCGTCTAAACCAATAACTTCGCCCTTGCGGATAACAATAATGTCGCCAACTTTTACAGTGGCAATGTCTACAGTCTTTTGCTCTTTGCCTGCAAGCATTGTAACTGTATTTGGAATTCTATCTTTTAGCTTTTGTAGCGATGAACCAGCCTTCTTGGCAGCGTATTTTTCTAGAGCGTTCCCACCTGCCAACATCAAAACTATTACAGCTGCAGGAATATATTGCTCTATAACCAAGCCCAAAACAATTGCCACAATTGCAATATAGTCTAGTGCAAAGTTCTTTTCTAGAATTGAGGAAATGGTGTCTTTAACAAGTTGAAAACTACCTATTACAATAGTTGCAATAATTAGGTAGGTACGGAACTGCTCTGCACCAGGCACTAGGCCAAGTAGGAAGTAGGTAATAACACCAATTAATACTAAGACAGGAATTCCAAACACTGGAAGGTTACGAATTATGCGGTTCATGTAATTAAACTTGTCGAGATATAGCTAGGGTACAATTAAATCATACTTTTAATAAACAGATAAGTGGAAGTACAGATTCTAACTACAATTGCGGGGCTAAGAAGTACTTCCTTAACCGAGCTTTTTAAGATAATTACCAGCTTTGGCGACCTTAAGACTGTCTTGGTTTTATCTTTAGTAGTTTCCTTAATCTTTCTAGCTAGAAGGAAATACGTTTACACCAAATTATTACTACTTTCTTTAGCCTTAGATGTAATTATTGTTTACTCTCTTAAGCTATTAATTCAACGCGCTAGACCGCTTAGCGATAACCTCCTTGTAGTAGAGCCAGACTTTAGCTTTCCTAGCGGACATGCCTTTATAGCCGTTAGTTTTTATGGCTTGTTGGCGTATTTGCTCATTAAAAAAGTAAAACAGACCTGGCTAAAATTGTTAATTGCAACTGCTGCAATTTGTTTAATACTATTAATAGGATTTTCTAGGTTGTATTTGGGAGTTCATTGGCCAAGCGATGTTGCAGCCAGCTTAGTCTTGGCAACAGGAGTTGTTATTGCTATTACTAAATATTTTCTTCCTGTACTTTCTAATCGTGCACGCCTACCATAAACCTGCAGCCGTTTTCTCCACACGTAACGTAGTGAGTAGTGCCAGCAAGAATTTCGAACTTGTCTCCTGTTAGGCGATTGTCTACTTTAATATGATCTTCTTTCTGCTCGTAGAGCGACATGTCGCCACCAAGAATGACGTGAACTGTTGTAGTGTTGTGGGTGTGCTCTGGAATAGTAAACTTTGCAGAAAATTCTACAATGTCTATGTCTTTAAAACCCTCTTTTTCTAGTTGTTCACGCCATTCTTGTTCGGTCATAGTTATTTTGCTAGATTTTTTCCTTAAATTTAATTAAACTTTTTGCTTTTTTCTCTCTGTCTAGGAATTCTTCTAACCTATCGAAACGTTCGCACCATAGGCGAGACATTTTCTTTGCCCAGTCTTCTAATTCTAGAAAAGCAGATGGGTTTATGAAATAGACCCGCTGTTGAGCACGTTTTTCTACATCAACTATTTTTGCTTCTTTTAAGACTTTAAGGTGCTGAGAAATTGCAGGTGCGCTTACCTTAAACTTAGAATAAATAGCTGTAGCAGAGAGTTCTCCGTTGCTGGCCAGCAATTCTACAATATTTCTTCTAGTTGGTTCTGCAAGTGCATTAAATATATCCATAGTTAATACTAAAGCTTTGTTTGTATTTAAGTCAAATCTTAATTAAGTAAGGATGTGAATTAAATGTTACGAAATGGTAAAATAAGCAAAATTACGCAATAGAGGTTTAAAATGAATAGTAGATTAATTTGAAATTAAAAAGACATGTTACCAGACACAGCGTTTCTAGTTTATTACACAAAAAGTACAGAACTTATTAAAGCCTTTTGGGACTCTCTAAAAGTTGAGGCAAACCAATATACCGACGATAAAGTTGTAGTAGTAATGGGCAACATAGAAATTCACTATATTCTAGATACAACCGAGCCATTCGAAGAATATCTGTTCGCAACAATGCCCACAAATAGAGGCCAAGGAATTATTCACTATTTCTCTGTAAACGATATTGAAAAGTTTAGAACCGCAGTAGAAAAGCTAAAGCCAGCACAGCTAACAGAGATTAAGAATAATCATTGGGATGCCAAAGAGTTCTTGTTTAGCGACCCAGATGGCTACTTGTTTGCTGTTTACGAGATGGTTTTCTAAATTAAAGCGGAAATAGTTTCCCATCAAAATTAAAGAATTTGCCACTATCGTCTACAGTAAGGTTTTCTGCAATTTTGATGATATTCTCAGCAGCTGTTTGTGGCTGTATTTCTCCGTATTGAGCGTTCATATCAGTTTTTACTCCACCTGGATGAACAGCAAAAGTTTTAATGCCTAAGCTAGTTATTTCTTTTGCTAATTCGTTGGTGAACATGTTTAAAGCAACTTTGCTGCTGCAATAGCCGTAATTTGGGTCTTCACTAGGGTCTGGATCGTTAAAAGATGCGCGTTGAGTAGAAATATTAATTATTGTTCCTTTTCCTACTTCTAATAACGGTAGTAAATATTTAGTAACCATTAGGGGTGAAACGGCATTAACATTGAACATTTCTAGCATTATGTTTCTATCTATGTTCTTAAGCTTTCTTGTTTTACTTGCATCTGCATTCACAGACCTTGAGTTTACTCCTACATTATTTACTAATACTTCTAACTTATTAATCGCCAAGGTAGAGACTAAAGTCTGCAAGGACTCATCGGAAGTTACATCTAAAGGTAGAATACTTAAGTTAGGATTACTCTTTGCCAATTCCTGCAATTCTATGGCCGCCTGCGGATTCCTACAGGTAGCAATTACCTTGTCTCCTTTTGCTAAATAGGCTTTTACAAAACCTAGACCTAAACCTCTATTAGAACCTGTAATAAGTATTGTGTTCATAGTTAATTATAATCCTACTTTTTAGAAACAAACTTATTCGCTCGCAAAAAGAATCGATATTCTTGCTCGGCAGCTTTTGTAATCCCAACCCGTTTGCCAATTACAAAATCCATTAGCTCGTAGCCATCGTCCCATAGCTGAACTGGCGAATCGGTACGGGTGGCATCTATGCCATCTAGTTCGCGAGTTATTGCCAATGCTTGGCAGAGTTTGCCCGGGCCAGTTGTAAGATCAATTATCTTTTCTTTATTACGGTGTTTTTTCATTAAAGATCCACCTTCTAATGGTTCTAGTGCTCGGATTAATACACTAGTCGGTGTGCCAACTTCTTGGCAGACAATATCTACGCATTTCTGTGTATGGATTGTATGCACATACAGATGGCCTGCTTCGCCAAACAAAGAGGCGTTGCGCTTGGTCTTGCCAATATACGAATGAGCAGCAGGATCTGTTGGACCAAGATAAGCTTCTGTTTCTACTATTCGCCCAGAAATAATTTTGCCATCTAAATTGCGCAATAAAATCTTGCCAAGTAACTGTGGTGCCACTTCTAGAGGACTACGCAGAAAGAATTCTTTCGGAATTAAGTTTGGCATAGTTTATTATAATTACTATATGACATTCCCCAAACCACAATTAACTGTAGATTATGTAGCAGAGTTTGTTAAAGAACATAACTCCATTTTGACAGACACTTCTGAAATAGTTCTGATTTCTAGCGGCGAAACTTCGCAAGCTTTCGAAGTGGGCAACTTTATCTTGCGCTTTAACACTGGCACAGACGAAGGGTTTAAGAAGGAACAATATATTCACGAAAATTATTTAGAATTTCCTACGCCAGAAATTTTAGACGTTGGTAAATATAAAGAATATTTTTATGCAATTTCTAGGAAGATTGAGGGAACTCAACTGCATAAAATTGATGCTGAACAGATGGAAAGCATATTGCCAGACTTATTTGCAGTAATGAATAGAATGCACGCCTCGCCAGTTAATTCTGCTTGGGGAGAACTAAGCATTGAAAAACTATTAATGAGAGAGCGTTGGCAGGAATTTGCCAGAGATCATGACTATTTCAAGATTGATTATCTAAACAAGCTTTGGGCAGAAGCACAAACACTTCTAGAATATATTCCCCAAGAAAAATACTTCTTGCACGGAGACTTCGGCTCTACCAATGTTATTGCGGTAAATGAATAAGTAGCAGGAGTAATAGATTGGTCTGAAGCACAATCTGGCGACTTTATTTTCGATTTAGTCTGGATTTATTTCTGGGATAAACGAGTAGATACAATTTCTGCTTACTGGGAATTTAACAAAGATAATTCTGAATTAAACCTGAAGAATTATAAGGAAAGAGTAAGGTTGTGGCTACTGATAATAGGTATGAAATTGCTGGTCTATGAAGCTATTCGTGGCAGAGAAGTAAAGTACGGGCATGTAATGGACGTTTTAAATAATAAGCTTTAATTTTCTTAGATATAATAAAATTATGAATTTCAAAAAGCATACAAAAAGTTCCAATTTAAATATTTATTTAAATGGTGCAGCACAGTTAGGTTATGGAATTGAAGTCTTGGAAGACTCTGTTGGCTTAGCGAAAATTACTGCCAATAATAAAACTATTGAATTCTATAAAAATATTCCCGATATTGAATCTGTTGTGCCAGTTAAAGTATCTGGTAGCAAATACGTTTCGAATAAAATACTGCAGAAAGAATTCCCCGGAGTTTTCCCGGACACCACAAAATTTGATATCACTACTGAAGAAAATATAAGCAAAATAGTTGCTTTAGCAGAGGAAAAAAACTTTCAAGTAGTAATAAAACCAAACGATCTTTCTTCCGGAAAAGGTGTAACAGTATTGCCAAAAACTACAGAAGAGGTTGTCGCTGCTGTGCAACACATTAAGACTTTGGGAAAAAAGATCGCATTAATTCAAGACTTTTTGCCAGGAGAAAGAGAATATCGAATTGTACTTTTCGACAACAAAATTTTTGAAATTTTAGAGCGCAAAAGTGCTTTCGTTACTGGTAACGGTATAGATTCAATTGCAAAGTTAATACAACAAAAAAATACTAAAAGACAAGAATTCGATTTTCCACAAATTAAACAAGATCAAAGTGTTGAACAGAAGATTTTGGAAGCTGGCCACACAGTTAACGATGTTCTTACAGAAGGTGACTATTTAAAGCTTGTATCTGCCTGCAATTTTGGGCAAGGAGGAGAAGTTAAGCGCATTAATCTTGCGGAAGTAAATCCAAAGGTAATTGCACTTACAGAAGAAATTGCGAAATTTAGTAGATTACGAATGATTGGCCTTGATTACATTGGCACAGAAATTACTTCAAAAGCCGATAATCTTCAGTTTGGATTCAATGAAATTAATGCTCATCCAATGCAAGATATTCATTTTTTTGCAGATATTCAGGAAGGCAAGCCATTAGATTCTATTAAGAAATTACTGCAAAAGATATTTGCTTAATTAAGCATAGTTAGCGCAGCACTTTTGTGTACTCTACAACTTGTTTGTCTGTTCCTAGCGTAGCTTTGTAAAGTGCTTTTGCTGGCTCGTTGTCGGCTTCTGCATCTACAAAAACTTCAGTAATATTTAGTGCTTTGGCCATTTCTAGGGCAGCATTAATAAGCATAGTGGCAACTCCCTGGCGACGGTATTCTGCCTTTACTCCAACTTCGTAGATAAAGAGTTCATTGCCTTGTACTTTGTATTCTGGCAATTCGTAGGCTGTAATTCCGCCCGCAAGTTTGTCGCCATCTAGTGCAACCCAAACATGAAAATCGTTTTTAGCGAGAAGTTCCATTAAGTATTCGTCGCTGGCAATTCCGCCCTCTAGTTCATCGTCTTCTAGGTACCAAGTGAATAGTTCCTTGGCTAAAGCTATATCTTCTGTGGTGAGGTGTTTGGTGGTCATGTTTATGTGTTATTAATAAAATTCTTTATTTCCTCTAACTCATTTAGTGCAAGATATATGCTAGACATTGCTTGTAAACCCAGGTCTTCGGGAACTTCTGAAAAGATGACAGGTTTATTTTTGGCAGTAGCATAACCAATTTCTACAGAGACTAGTGTTCCTACTTTTCCTTCGGGACAGATTACGTAAAGGGCGGTGCAGTCATCTATTGCCAGAAAGTGATCTGCCTCTAGCTTTTTCATAAATGCTAAATCTACATCTTCTTTCTTAACACCAGAATCTAGATTTGGAAAGACTGCCTTAATGCCATGATTAGAAAGGTCGGCAATTAGCTTGCGAATTAGGTCGGTGTATCTAAGGCTGGAGCTGATAGTTAGTTTTGGCATTTTCTCTTAATAATTATTTAAGATTTTCTAAAATCCAGAAACCGGCAGACTTATCTTTGCCGTGGAAAACCATGGAATCATAAATTTTCTGCATGCTAATAACTTTCCACTTTGGTGAGTTGTAATCTGGGTCAACAAATCTAATTTCTTCTTTGGACAAGTCTACTTTGTCCAAGACACAGACATGACCGCCCTGATAATCGGCAGCAAATAACTTTCCCCAATCGAAGCAAACTAGCCAATCATTTTCTTGTTTGTAAGAAGCAAGTTGAGCTTTGAACTGTGTGTATGTTGGGAATTTGTTAATCAGTTCCCAGCTCATTTTTAAAGGAATGTTTAGCTTTTTGAAAACTGCGTTTGGCCCATACTCTGGTTTGCCAATTTGAGTTCCGTAACTTGCTGGTGGTCTTTCGCCTGTGCGAGCATTCCAGAAATATTTCAGATTATCTTCTGGAACAACCAAACCCATTTCATAGCCAATTAATTCTGCAGGTACTAAAGGTAATTGATGGCGCAACATTACTATTTGAATACAAGTTGGAACGCAGCACCAACGCTGTTGAGTAAGGGGAACGTATTTGCTGTCGCTAGGAATTGCTTCTGTCATTTAAAAAGCATCATATTCTCTATAAGTTACCCCGGTCAGAACATCTGCCAAAACTTCTTTACCTCTACCAAGAATATTTTCTGGTAGGTTCTCTAAATCAAACCAAGTGAGCTCATCGCATTTATCTGGCTCCATAATTTTTGGCTCTCCTTGCCAATTGTTAACCTTAAACATAAAGATAGAGTATTTGTCGCGGATAAAATTGCTGTAGATAAATTGTAGGTCCTCGTTTTTAACATCAATTCCTAGCTCTTCTTTAAGTTCACGAATAAGTGCTTCCTTGGGCAATTCGCCTTTATCTACTCGGCCAGAAGGCACAGTATATTTGCCGTCTTCCCAGCCAGTATTAAAGCGGCGCTGAAATAAAATCTTGTTATCTTTAACAATGTAAGCAAGAACCGAGACTTTAACTTGAGTGTGTTCTGGCATTTATAGTCCTTATGAATTTGGAATTTCCTTTAATTTATCTTTTACAAATTGAAATTTTTCTCCTTTAATAATTGTGGCACCTTTGCCAGGAAGAATGATGTATTCGTTCAGTTTCAGTTCATTACCATTGTCGTCTAGTACCCTGGCATTGAAAGCCAGAGCTGCAACTGCTGCAGGCATAATATCCCATAAACCAGCCGATTGTACTCTATGAATGGTAATTGCATTTTCATGAGCATTAACTATTGTGTAAATTGACTTAAGGCCAAGTGCAGCCTGTACTATTGATGTTACATCACTCATTGCTTTTACCTCTTGCTCTAATTGTCCGCCTTCACGTTGATCTAGGTAGAAACAATTTTTAGCATTATAGCCTCGCACATTATTTTCACGAATAATTTCCACAGGATCTGCGCTTACCAAGATCTTTTCTTTGGTAATGAAGTTATAGACAGCTGCAAAAACTGGCTTGTTATCTATCACTATACCTAGTAACAGACAAAAGTCAGACTTTGCTCCTAGGTCAGTTTTGCCAAATTCATGGAGGTTACCTTTTTCTAAAGCGGAGTTTACATATTCAATATAGCCAAGTGTGCCGTCAATTGGGTCGATTGTAATGTAGTTGCCACTTTTAACAATATCTAGAACATGTTCACCTTCTTCCGAGACAACTTGCAGATTATGTTCGTGAGCAATTTGAGTGAGCCTTTGGTCGATCGATCGCAAGCTGTAACAGAAGTCTTGTCTGCTTTTTTCTCGATTGTGAGTGGCGATTTTAGTGTGAAGTCTAAAAGCTCTTCTTGAGCAACCCGAATCATTAATTCGAATAAGCTAAATGCTTCGGTTTTGTTCACTACAAATCAGATTGATGTTATCCAAAATTTTAACTCAGTTTTACGGTGGGCTGCTGGCGGATAGGTTCCATTGCTCTTCTTTTTGCCAAATGCGCCTTTTTGTAAACGAATTGCGGGCCTGTTCTCGGGTTCGTATATCATTGCAGTTCCAATAATCTCGGCACAATTAGGACAGGTTAAATTTGGCTTTTTCACACTTAGATCCAGAAACTGCCAATTCGCTTTATCTGCGGGTGCAAAAATTCTATCTAAATAAAGCCGCATTAGCGACCCAATTCCATCCTTCTGATAAAGCAGGAGATGAGCATTACATTTTGCACAGTAAAGATCTAGAAAATGCGAATTGCCGTCGCGAGAATTTACAAAGCGATCTTTAATGAATTTATATTTTTTTGGGGGGAATTCGTCTGTCATTGCGAGTTCTTCTACTATTACTCGTTAGATTTTGCTGCTATCAATCTTCTCTTGAACTGAAGTTTTTAATTCAGCCATATTTTTACTAAATTCTTCCTCAATGTTCATTCCCAGTTCTTGAGAAATCATTAGAATGCTCCATAAACAATCGCTTAGTTCGTGTGCAATGTCCTTATCTAAATTACCTTTGTAGCTTCTTAGATTTGCCTTTGCCATTAGCATTTTCATTAAATCACCGCTGTCGCCAACTAAACCTTCCATATATTGCAAATAAGTCCAAGATTGTTGGTGGTTCAGAGCATTGAGTTCCTGGTAAAGGTGTTTAACTTGCAATGCTTGTTCTAATTGTTGTTGCATTTAGATCTAGGCTAGTTCTTAAAAAAGTTCTGGGTAACGCAGTTTAATTTTCAGAATGAAGGCCACTGTATCGGATGCCCAGATTTCACCCGAGAGAATCATTTCGATGGCTTCTTTGGGAGTTACTTGGATAACCTCAATATTTTCGGTATCGTCTAAATCTTGCTGGGAATTGAACTCTACGTCTAGTGCCAAGAAACCTTGTAGGGTGTGAGTATTTTTGGTTGGAGATTGAGAATGATTGCCCAGATCTATTAGTTTAGATTCCTGGAACTTAATTCCCGCTTCTTCTTCTAGTTCTCTAACCGCTGCTGCTGTTGGCGTTTGCCCTTGCTCGATCATTCCGGCTGGGCCTTCTATGATTACAGCGCCGGTGCCATGTTTATATTGCCTAATTAAAACCAGCTTTTTTTCTTTGGTGAATGGAAACACCATTACAGCAGGACCCATTGCCAGCAAATAGAAGTCTATTACTTTGCCTGGTTTAACCTCAACCATGTCTTGATGTAGGGGCATCTATTTGCTGGGTGAAATATCTTTGCTGCTAATTACTTTCCAGGGTTTTATTTGGGTTGGTGTCATTTTCAATTTTAACACTGAAATTAAGTACTATTAAGCTATAGAGAAGACTTCAATAAGTGCTTCATGTCTATCTTTCATCTCTGCCTTTATCTCCGGGAAAAATAGTTTGATATTGAAATCGCGGTTAAGCTTTTCATTAACCCACTCTTTGTATTCTGTGTATGTTTTCTCTTCTGGTAAATGCATCCATGCGAATTGCAGATAAAAATCTTTACTAAGATGTGTAATTGCATCTGCAGTAGCAAGTATTTTTCCTTCAACTGTTTGAGGTAAATTGCCATTTCGGCATGAATGGGGAGCAATAATTACATCCAAAATTTCTGTGATTTCATTTTTTGAAAAGCCAGATTCTGTAAGAACTTTTAATGTTTCCGCTTTGCCTTTTTCTACAGCCTCTTTTGTATCTCTGTCGCCAAAGACATCTGCAAAATCATGAAGCCAAGCGGCACTTATTGCTAGATCTGCGTTAGCATTAAATCTGTTAGAAAGTTCTTCTGCATTCTTAGCAACAACTTTAAGGTGATTTTCTAAAGCCCAGTGTGCAAAATCTTCTGCAGATGATTCTTATGCCGCTGTTACTAATTGAGCAACTTTAATTGACCTTTCCAACTTCTGCTTCTATTAATTGTTTAATTAAATCTTCGGGCAACTCTTCGCTATGAGGAAACTGAATTGTGCCTTTGGGCTCGGTGTACGGGGCTAACTTTTCCTTAAGCTCGCCTTCGCCAGACATGCCGTAAAGAGCTACATGATTCTTCCAGCCACCAAAGCTAACAATTGTTTTGCCGTTTAATCTAAACGCCGGCATGTCGTAGGAAATCTCCTCGACAGCCTCTGTCGCAACGTTATGCACAAGTTCGCGGATTTTCTCTAAGCGGGTCTGAACATCTGCTGGAAAGGTAGAAATGTAGTCGTTAATATCTGCGAAACGGGGATTGGCTTTGCCCATATAGACTTGAGTATTAAGCTAGATGTTAATTTTTTTTAGGTAAATTCTTAGAAACCCAGCAATTATGTTTTTCAACGAATCAAAATTTTCATGCTCAAAGCTTTCGTCTTTTATAGCCTTAGCTAGATTATATAAGACATACAGCTCTCCATCTTTCTTGAAAAAATGTTCTCCAAGGTTTATTTTGGCACTAATAACATTAAATTCTTTTTTCCAATCTGTTGACGTCCGGATAGTGTAGTTATTTAGGCTATAAAATATCTTTAACATAGTAGCTGCTAAGCGCTTATTGCCGTTGTTAAAGTATTGTCCTTCGCTAATTGCCAGAAAAGATATGCAGCTTTATCATAAAAGTCTAGGTAATAGTCATGAGTAATACGATCCAAAACGCCAGTAACCTTTTCACAAGCCTCCCTATTTAAAGAGTACGTTGGTACAGGGTCATTTTCTTTTTGTAAAAACTCTTCTATCGAAAGGAATATGTGTCTTAAAGATTCATGAGGAATATAAATAATAGGATCATCCTCATTATTCATAAGATAGTCGCTTTAATACGGGCCCTATTTCTTTAATTGATTTTTCCGTGACTCGTCTTACCTCTTCCGCAGAGGCATAATTGATTTTTGGTGCAGGTAAAGATTCTGTTTTTTTTGTAAGTGAATAAAAACTACCTCTTACTTTTGTGATGAATCTCTTGATCATTTTTATTTGAGTAGAATAAAAATATGTTACTTAATACTAGGTTATGTGTTAGATAAAACTAAGGCAATGCAGAAAAATTACGATTAATAGGAAATAATAATATCATACCCATATTAGAGGTATTGGAATCATTAAGAACTCTTACTTAAATAGACGCTTCAAATTTAGCATGTGGAGACTCTGTGCTAGTCTCTACTATTTCTAGTTTATTCCCTTCGGGGTCGAATAGGAAAGTGGTGAGGTTGTTGTCGCGCAGTTTTAAGATTTCGGAATCGAATACTACGCCATTTGCTTCCATTTCTTTTTTTGATTCTGCCAAGTTGTCTACAGTAAAGGAAACGTGGCGCACGCCAAGTGTTTTGGCATCATCAAAAGCACTGCGTTCGTCTCCGCCAAGGCAGAGTTCTAAATATTGACCGTTGGAAATATGCAGATAGACAATGCGCAAAGATCCGTCGTCGTTATTAATGCGAAATGCTTCTTGCAAGCCCAGGCCTTTGCAATAAAAGTTGAGCATGACATTTATGTCTTTTACGCGAATAGCTACGTGGCCGAGTTTGATTGGCATTATTTGGCTTCTAGAGGTTTCCTTAAAATCTTTTCCATAGGTCTGCCTTTGGCAATTTCGTCTACAAGTTTGTCCATGTAACGCATTTCTTTAAACGTAGATTCTTCAAGATTTTCTAAACGGATTCCGCAGATTACTCCTGTTACCAAAGATCTGTTTGGGTTTAGCTTGGGAGCTTGCTCTATGAAGTCTCCAAAGCCTGTTTTCTTTTCGACATGCTGGTCTAATTCCTTTTGGCTATAACCAGTAAGCCAGCAAATAACTTCGTCTAGTTCTGCTTTAGTGCGGTTTTTTCTTTCGACCTTTTGAATATACATAGGGTAGATGTTGGCGAAAGGCATTCTTAAGACACGTTCAATATTTTTTGGATCCATGATTTTTAGGTGAGTGAGTTAAATTACTTTAGGTAATAAACTAAGCAATAGAAATTACTACGTTACCTTTTTTATGACCAGAATCTACATGTCTACTAGCTTCTACTATTTCATTTAGGCTATAGACTTTATCTATTACAACTTTTAGTTTGCCTTCCTCGAAAAGCTTTACTAAGAATACCAAGTCTTCTTTTCTTTCTGGTGAGGTGCCTTGTAAGACGTTTTTCTTTGGCAGAATCATATCTTTTAAACCTGCTACTACAAGTAGTAACTTTCCGTTACTAGTTAACTTGTTTTTAGTTTCGGAAATAGGCAAATTGCCCACAGTGTCTAAAATTAGGTCATACTTTTCATCGGCAAGTAGGAAGTTTGTTTTTTGATAGTCTATTATCTTATCTGCACCAAGAGATTTAACTAAATCATGATTAGCTCCAGAGCAAAGAGCGGTAACATTAGCGCCATAAAACTTAGCAATTTGTATGGCATTTGTGCCAACTGCACCAGAAGCACCGTTAATTAGTATTTTTTGATCTTGTGTTATCTTGGCTAAATCTCTTAAGAAGTATAAAGCTGTGGTTGCGCCGAATGGCAAAGCAGCTGCTTCGTTAAAGCTAAGGTTTTTAGGCTTTAATATAATTGCTTTATCTTCTGCAACTGTAAGGTATTCTGCATGGCTAGACATTTTCATGCCGGTTAATCCAAAGACATCGTCTCCTACTTTAAAGTCTTTAACATCTTTGCCTACTGCTTCTACAATTCCAGCAAAAGTGGTTCCCAATATCTTATTGTTGGGGCTAGTTATTCCAAATATTAGTCTAGCGAAAAAACCAAATCCTGGGGGAAAGTTAGAGCTTCTTACTCTAGAATCGGCAGAATTTACAGCTGAAGATATTACTTTTACAAGCAGTTCATTGTCCTTATGAATAGGTTTTTGCACCTCTGCTAGGTGGATTACTTCTGGGGGTCCGTACTTTTCGTAAACTGCTGCTTTCATTGCGATTATTTATGGTTAGTTATTTTAGAGTAGATAGTTTAAGTTTCTGTGGGAATCACCCTGTCGGTATCGAGCTACAGTGGGAATCGGCCACCAAATTTCTTTTAGAAATTTCTCACCCTCCGGGTATAGTTGAGGTAAATTCGCTAAAGCTCATTAACCCTTCACTTACGACCCCGCCGTCGCTCCATTGCCATTTAGGGCAATGTATCTCCTCTTTCCGATTCCTCTAACACATTTATTTTTATTTACCGTCACAGAGTGACGCCAAATAAAAATAAGCGGGCGATGGGAATCGAACCCATATCTTCAGTTTGGAAAACTAACATAATGACCGCTATACTACGCCCGCAACTTTGCGGCAGTCATAACTCCAAACCAGATAATAGGATTATATCAAACAGAGTGAAAACAGTGAGTATATAAAATTTTTGTAGATTCACGCAGCAGCAAGTGCTACTGCGTGAATCATACGAATGCAGAGGTTAATTAACCATAACGATCTTCCATATCCTTGGATTTTGCTTTCCTAATGCGGATCTGGCTCTCTCGCTTTTTCTTATCTTTGCGGTAGGCAAAGATTGCCAGGCCAATAATTCCCGCTACTGCCAGTAATGCAACCGCCAGAATTACGTAAAGACGCCAATCCGAGAAAATTTGCTGGGTATCCATAATCTACTCCCAATCTTCATCTCGACGAACTTCTTCGTGAGTCTGAATACCTGTCTGTTGCAGCGGATGAAAAACTAGCTGCACAAGAATTAATACAACAACAACTACTACGCCGAATGACAAGCCAAGATTTGCAATAACTACATTTCTTAGCAGGCTTATTGTTAGATCTAACAAGCGTTCAAGCAATTAATGCCTCCGTTTATATACTCACTCTTACGAACAGCAGATTATAACTTGAAAAATGTATTTTAAAAACATTTGAAAATTGGAAAGGGGAGTGAGTATATTTGCGTATTTTTAGTCCCCTTTCTTCGAATGAATTACTTAACGAGGTGGATCTTGTTGATCGCCCTTGCGTTTAACGAGATTTGTTTTTGGCGGCTGAACTTGCTTGGCTTTTTGGCCAGGTCCGAGTTGGTTCGAACCATTTCCACCCGGAAGGTGATCATAAATCCAGGATTCGTCAAGATTTGGAACTTTGACAACCTTGCTGGGTGCCTCCGCGTTTTCTGGCTTCCTTGCTGGCACTTCTTCCCCTTCAATAACTTCTGCAGTAGATTCGGCAATCATAAGCTGGTCGCGAGATTTCCCTTTCGTTTTTTTGACTTTCCTGCGAGTTGTTTGTTGCTGAACATTACCCGCTCGAATTGATTTCACTAAATGCAAGCAGATAAATGCCAGCAGCCCAATTGCAAGGACCCAGATCACTCCTGCCTGCGCAAGATGGATCAAGACGGTGCCCACATCTGGGCCCATGTATGAAAAGAAAAAACCCTCTGTGCCGGGTGGAAGTTCCTGCAATAGCAGTGTTTTCATAATTGTTGCTCCCTAAGATTTGACGCAAATATACTCACTTTTTAACGAACAGCGAATTATACAGCAGCAGCTTGTGTTGTCAAAGGTTTTTGACAAGAAATTTTTGTAAGGAGGAAGTGAATATATTGGTAATGATTTGTCTAGACTTTAGATGCCTTCTTAACGACCACCACGTCGAAATAGAGAGATTAAGCTAATTACAAAAAACGACACTGCGGCTGTAACAATAGCTACGCCTGCAATTACTAGTCCTGGTTGCTGCCAAAAATTCTGAATCTGAATTTCCATAGGTTCCTCCTGGCCAATATATTCACTTCAAAGAACAGTGAATTATACTAGAGAGTGTTAATTTTGAAGGGGAAGTTGAGTGTATCTGCGGATTATTTTCCCCTTTGTTGATTGATCGGGATTTTACTCTGAGGGAGAATCGCGGTTTTCTTGATTCTTCCTACGCTTATCCCTCCACTGAATGTAAAAGTACATAAAGGCGATACCGCTTACGATCATGCCGATTGAGCAAAGGTTTTGGGCAACTGTGCCCCAATTTATATCCATTGGTAACTCCTTGTTTGCAGATACACTCAACTTTTAAAGACCGGTTGAATTATACTATAGGTAGTTGGGAAAGCAACAAAATTTCAGAGAAATTTTACTCATACATGCACTAGACCTAGTATGCTAAAGTTTAGGGTAATAATTTACATTATTCTCACTAATAATTATGCCAGTAAGAGTTGCAATTAACGGTTTTGGCCGCATTGGTCGTTTAGTTTATCGTGCTCTTGTAGAGCGCAACATGCTAGACGGAAAAGTTGAAGTTGTAGTTGTAAACGATATTGTTCCTGCAGATAACCTAGCCTATTTGCTTAAATACGACAGCATTCAGCGCAACATGGTAGAAGATGTTAAGGCAGTAGACGAAAGCACAATTCAAGTGGGTGCTCACTCATTTAAGACAATTGCTATGAAAGTTACTCCAAAAGAACTTCCATGGAAGGACTACAACGTAGATGTAGTAATAGAATCTACAGGTTTTTTTACCAAGAAAGTAGACGCTATGGGTCATATAGAGGCCGGCGCCAAGAAAGTAATTATTTCTGCACCTTCGGACGAAGATGTAAAAACTTTGGTAACTGGTGTTAACGATCACGAATATGCTGGCGAAGTTATGGTTTCTAACGCAAGCTGTACAACAAACTGTTTGGCACCACTTATTCACGTTCTTCTTAAAGAAGGATTTGGTTTGGCAGAAGGTTTAATGACTACAGCTCACTCTTATACAGCTTCTCAGATGCTTGTAGACGGACCTTCAAAGAAAGCATTTCGTGACGGTCGTGCAGGAGCATTAAACATTATTCCTGCAACTACCGGTGCAGCTAAAGCAGTGGCTCTTGTTTTGCCTCAGGTAAAAGGAAAATTAACCGGTATGGCATTCCGTGTTCCTACTCCAACAGTTTCTGTTGTAGACCTTACCTTTAAGCCAGAAAAAGATACTTCTTTGGCAGAAATTAACGCAGCATATAAAAAAGCTAGCGAAACTTACCTAAAAGGAGTTCTTGGTTATACAGAAGATCCTGTTGTTTCTAGCGACTTTATTCATAATCCTCTTTCTAGCATTTATGATGCAACTGCAGGAATTGAGCTAAATCCTAGATTCTTTAAACTTGTATCTTGGTATGACAATGAGTGGGGTTATTCAAATAGAATGGCCGATATGTTAGATAAAGTAGTAAGCTACCAATCATAATAATTGGGCAAATACTTTAAGTTAATTCGTTTATAAAATTATGGAACAATCGGCAGGAGTTTCTGCACAAGTTAGCGCACCTTCGGCACCAGCTGGAGCGGTGCCTTTACCTACATTAACTCCTTCCGAACCTGTTCCTGTAGCAGCAATTCCTGTTACCCCAGTGGCAATTGCTCCTGCCCCCACAACACCTGTTCAAGTTCCTCTAGACACACCAGTCCCAGTCGCAGCTCCCCCTCCAGCTAACGCTCTCGAGCCAATCGCGGCCCCAGCTAACGCACCCGAGCCAACAGTAGCGCCAATCGCGGCTCCAATCGCAGTTCCCGCTCCAATCACAGGTAGTGCACCAGTAGCAGAGGCTTTGACAATAACTCCTTTGGTGCCGCGTAAGCCAGAAAACAAGTCTGGCAAGTATGTAAACCTAGTATTAATTATCTTTGGAATTATATTTCTTCTAATAGTACTAATCTTTTTTGTGTGGCCAGCAATTGGTTTAACCACCAAATAAGATGACTCTGTAAAATCTTCTCAATAAAATGCCCGAAAGACTTATAATAGTAGTAAGCCTACTTTAGACCGCTCAAATAATGTCGTCGAAAAATCAGAATAAAAGTAAGAAAGTTGTTCTTACTGTGCTAGGAATTCTCTTGTTATGTATTTGTGTAGTAGTAATAGGCGTTTATATATTCTTTAAGAGTGCTTTCGACAGCTTTGCAAAGCCTATTGCAAGTTCAAATGCTTCTCCTATGGCAACTTTGCCTGTTGCTACTGCCACTCCTAGTCCGGTAGTTTTAGCGACTCCTGCAACTAAAGTTAGTAAGTTTGTTTCTAAAGATTTTAAAGGCAAGAAGTTCGCCATAGATATTCAACCAGGATGGTCTGTTTCTGAAGCCTACGAAGATAGCACAACTTCTGGAGATGATACAGAAGGGTTCTTTGCAATACGTACCTACTTTATTAGCAACGAAAAAAGTACCTTGCAGATTCGCTCGGCAGATCCTGCAGAAGTTGTAGACAATAGTACTTGTGTAATTAGTAATACGGCAGAATCTAATGATAATACAATTGTAATTAAATCTGCAGATGCTAAAGAAGTAAAAGGCACCTATATGGATTTTATTCTTTACGATGCAGCATACCCTTATGCAGAGACTGCAGACTTTGCTGTGTGTGGAAAAATTAAGTCTAAAGTTGGGGCAGTTTCTAGCGTAAACCCTGCTCAGGAATTGGGAATTAGCGAGGTTACCTATCTAAAAGAAGAGCCATCTAACGAAACAGAAATTTCTACAGCAGACCTTAAGGCTCTAGATACAATGTTGGCTTCTTTAAGAGCAAATTAAAAATCTTAATATTATTTTTAGTGATGTTTTAACTTATGAATACTTACAATCCTGGTGCCTTAAAAGCAAAATTGGCTACTACTGCTGCAATAGATAATAAAAGAGTGCTGTTACGTGCTTGCTTAAACGTTCCTTTAGATAAGTCTGGCAAAATAACAGACACAACTAGGTTAGACGAAGGTATGGCAGAGCTTGCAAGATTAGCAAAGTTTTCTAAAAAACTTATTATTACGGCTCATTTAGGAAGACCAGACGGCAAAATAGTTGCAGAGCTTAGTTTGGCACCTGTAAAGATGTATTTAGAAGAGAAATTGGGAATGCCAATAGAGCTTTTAACAGACATAAATCATGTTGTTTCCGACCCTTTAGAATACAAAGTAACTCTAATAGAAAATATTCGTTTCTGGCCAGAAGAAGAAAGTAAAGATAAGGAAGTGCGTATGAATTTTGCCAAAAAGTTAGCAGGTTTCGCAGATGTCTATGTAAACAATGCTTTTCCAGATTATCGCGAAGCAGCTTCTACTTACGACGTAGCCAAATTATTACCATCATCTTTAGGAGAAAACTTCTTGCAGGAAGTAGACCAGTTAGGTAAATTTTCTAGCCCAGCTAGACCATTTGTAGCTGTTATGGGTGGTGCAAAGCTAAGCGAAAAGATAGACGTATTGTTGGCTTTAGGTAAAACAGCGGATAAAGTTTTAATTGGTGGTGCAATGGCCTATACCCTATT
>Ga0335397_10000987_pt1 | contig 38338 bp, 29 predicted proteins | sample MAT04_FD_205740 | JGI IMG/M metagenome (GOLD analysis project Ga0335397, IMG submission 205740) | Freshwater microbial communities from Lake Fryxell liftoff mats and glacier meltwater in Antarctica - MAT-04 (spades assembly) (version 2) ... | reverse complement strand
CGGAGACAAACCGATTCGCGCGGGTACGCTGGTCGTTTACGCTCAACGGCATTCCGGTTGAATATGATACCGACGTGGCATTCAAGGAGACTGAACCAGCCATTGGTGAAATATGGCGGCCCTTTGAGGTACTGCCTGCCGCATTCGTGGAGTTCGGCGAGTCGTCGTATATTTTTTCAGAAAACAGCCGCGATGTAACCCTCCACGTCAAATCGGGCCGGGGTAAAATGAGCGGTGTCGTGTCCGTCTCAGTGCCGGAAGGCTGGTCGGTGTCGCCTTCGAGCGCGCCGGTTGAATTTACCCGGAAGGGCGAAGAAAAGACCCTCATATTCCGCGTACAGGCTCCGGCTCGAGCAGCGGAAGGGCAACTCTCGGCGGCCGTTCGGGTGGATGGGACCGATTATACGCTGCGCATGGTGACCATCAAATACGACCACATTCCACAGCAAAGCGTTTTAATGCCGGCCACCGCCCACGCCGCCCGTTTGGATTTGAAAGTAAGTGCCAGTAATATTGGCTACTTTATGGGAGCCGGCGATGAAGTGCCGAAGGCTTTGCGTCAAATGGGCTGTAGCGTTACGTTACTGGAAACCAAAGACCTGGACGCTTCCAACCTGGCAAAGTACGATGCCGTGGTAGTCGGTGTGCGGGCCTATAACATCAAAGACGACCTGAAATTCAGCCAGGCAGCCCTCCTCGATTATGCCCAGAATGGCGGCACCCTAGTGATCCAGTACAATACTACCGGTGAACTCGTGACCGATCGGCTTGCCCCTTACCCCATGAAACTTTCGCGCACGCGCACTACCGACGAGACCGCCGAAATGCGGTTCCGATTGCCTGAACATCCTGCGCTGAATACGCCCAACGAAATCACGGCTTCCGACTTTGCAGGATGGGTACAGGAACGGGGGCTTTACTTTCCCGGGGAATGGGACGCGGCTTTCGAGGCACCGCTCTCCTGCAATGACCCGGATGAAAAACCTGCCGACGGTTCGCTGCTCGTAGCGAAATATGGAAAGGGCTATTACATCTATACCGGCCTGTCCTTCTTTCGGGAACTGCCTGCCGGAGTGCCGGGTGCTTACCGGCTCTTTGCCAATTTGATTTCGATGAAGCAGATGCGGCCTTAACCAAAAAACAAACCCCGCGACCGGTACACCGGCGCGGGGCATTGCTCTCATGGTATGATTTGATTTTAAAAGAGAGTCGGCAGTGGGTTTAAAATCGGTTTGGGTTGGCCCCTCTGCCTGCGATTTTGGGGATTACGGAAATCTGGGATGGAACGATTGGGAATCGGTTGCTTTCGGTCGAGCCGATTCCCAATCGCCTGTACTCGGATTAGATTGTTTGTTTTTTGCTATTTCTCCTTAAAGAACGACATGCAGACGCAGGAGGAAGATCGGGTCACAGGCAGGAACAGTTTTTCTCGAAAGTATTTTGTTATCAACTTCCAAACAACAAAAAGCACGAAGGGGCGAGGTCGTCCCTTCGTGCTTTTTGTTGTTAAAAACGCCTACAGATGGTTAAAATCACCTGACGAAAATGAGGTACATAATCAGCATGACTACAACAGTGGCCACACCGAGAATGATCAAAAACCGGCGGCTTTCTGCGGCGTCCTTTTCGGTTTGTTGCTGTTTGGTAACTTTCTGCTTTGTTGACATAATTTTTCCAAATTGATAACTGTGAACAATGAAATGCGAGCCTTTCGGATTTCCTTTTGGTGGATGCGTCCATCGCAGCACATAGTTACGTGTTCGGAAAATTTTTCAAAAAAAAATTTTCAAAAAAATTGCGGGCAACCCAGGTTTAGAGAGGGTACACATTTTCTGGTCTAGAAACCGGAAAGAGTTCTTTGAAATGTTGGAAAAGAAAAAATGGAGGGGAAATTTGTGTTTCTGACGCATAAATCCCCCCTTCCATGCGCAAAAGCGCCCACAAAGATATCCTTAAGTTTCTGCATGAGGTCATACCTGGTGCTTCACGAGGCCAGTTTAGCCGCCGCATTTGTTTGATGGCCTGTCTGATACAGGCTTGTGTTCGCAACGGCCACTGTCGCTTGGAGAGTTTGAGCGAAGCCACGGATGCTTACCGAGCGGAGAAAAAATCCAGTTCACTTCAACAGGCCAAGCACTGGTTGTGCAACTGATGGACGGACTGGCAGGGTTTTTACCTGCCTTTTGCCCAGCACTTTTTACAGGGCATGGCGGCTAAGGGCGAACTTGTGTTTATCATTGACGGCAGCCAAACGGGCCATGCCAATACAACGTTGATGATTTCGGTTTTGTGCCGCGGTTTTGCCATTCCGGTGGCCTGGATCGTCAAAAAAGGCGAAAAAGGGCATTTCCCCGAGGGCATGCACCTTGATCTGCTCCAAATGATCGCCCCAATTTGTCCCGCTGGGTGCAACATGGTGCTTTTGGGCGATGGAGAGTTTGACGGTCAAACCTTGCTCCAATGGTGCTGTGACCACCATTGGACTTTCGTTGTCAGGACTTCCTCTGACCGCCTTATTGATTTCAATGGCGAAATTGCCCGATTCGATTCTATCCGGACCACCCGGAGCATTTGCTTCATCCCCGATGCCTTGCCACTGGCAAACGCGGTGTTCTGGCACGAAAAAGGACACAAAAAGCCCTTGTTCCTGTTGACAAATATCGAATTGGGCCCCGAAGCCTGTCGTTATTACAAACGCAGATTCAAGATCGAGACCTTGTTCAAACACCTCAAGTATGCTGGGTTTTACCTGCACAAAACCCGCTTGAAATGCCCCTTCAAAGTGGCCAACCTCATCATTGTAGTCGCTTTCTCATTTGTTTTTAGTTTCTGTATGGGCGCTTTCATCAAAAATAATGTTGACCTGAAAACACTCGAAACCATCGTCCGAAAAGACAGATTGAATAAAATTACACCCATCGCAATCGCCCAACTGGCCATCAAACATAATGCCCATTGTGTCCTATTTTTCTTTTCCGAACTTTCAAAGAACTTTCAAGCGGTTTTCACTTGAAAAATCTGTACCCTTTCTAAACTGGAATCATAAATATCCGGCTATTCCGACAACAGTTGCGGCAAGGGGGTGTCAATTTTTCATTGGAATAAAAAAGTTGGGATCTTGCTTCCGAAGACGCGAAGATAGGAAGCAGGGCGGGTTCGGTTCCAGGTAAAAATGAGCCTTCTGGCATTTATCATTTTCAGTTGCGTTTTATAGTTGTCTACCCGGTTGCCAGGATACCATACCACAGTTTTTACTTTACCTTCGCGTCCACTAAACCAACTTCCGTTATCCATGAAAAGAACACTTGTTCGCCTCTCCTTCCTCTTTTTTCTTTCCGTCTATTTTACTTCATTTCTACAGGCCCAAGCCCCTCAAGCCTTTTCCTACCAAACCATCATACGCGATCAGGAAGGCCGGGAGATTAAAGATCAAAAAATTGGCATGGAGGTCACTATCCGTAGTGGCAGCTCCACAGGGCTCGTCGTCTACCAGGAAACTTTTTCGAAAATGACTAACTCTTACGGGCTTTTTTATGCAGAAATCGGCCGGGGAACCCCACAAACGGGAGCTTCCTTTTCTCAAATCGACTGGGGTAACGGTACATTTTTTCTCGAAATCGGCATTGATCCAGATGGGAAGACCAGTTATGATCTCAGTTCAACGAATACGATGTTGTCCGTACCCTATGCCCTGTTTGCGGAGCATGCCAACGAGTTGGATGGCAATCCGACCAATGAATTACAAACACTGACTATGCAAGGCAATCAACTCACCATATCCGACGGGAATACGGTGACCCTGCCGACTGGTTCGGGCTCTGACAACTGGGGGAGCCAAACGGTGCAAACCAATGCCACCCTTACTGGCAACGGCACGGCCGCCAGCCCGCTCAACCTCGCCGCACAAGGCGCTGCCGCCGGACAAGTCCTTAAATGGAACGGATCGGCCTGGCTGCCAGCCTCCGACAACGGACCCGATAACTGGGGCAGCCAGAGCGCACTAACCAGCACTGCGCTCACGGGTAACGGCACAACCGCAAGCCCGCTCAACCTCGCCGCACAAGGCGCTGCCGCCGGACAAGTCCTCAAATGGAACGGGGCGGCCTGGCTGCCAGCGGATGACATTGGCAGCACGGGAGGCGATGGCTGGGGTGCCCAGGTCGCCAAAACCAATCCTTCAAAAATCAGCGGCGACGGTTCCAACGCCGCGCCGCTCAGCATTGCTGCGAATGCCATTGGGAGCTTCGAAATAGCAGATGGCTCGGTTGGCTCGGCGGAGATCGGAGACGGTTCCATTGGCTCCATTGACCTCGTTCCTGGTCTGCTCAAAACATATACAGCCGGGGCTGGCATCACGGTTGTCGGCACAGTCATCAGTGCAAGTGATCCTTCACCGACCAACGAACTACAGACCCTTAGCTACGATTCTACAGCTCAGCAGCTATCCATCTCCGGCGGCAACGCTATTAAAATCAACGGTTTGTCAAATCTTTGGAAGCAACAAGGCCTCGATCTTTTACCCTCTAATAGCAGCCTCGGGGTCAACATCCCTTCCGGCAATTTACGAGGTGGCGGCACAAGCGGCTGGCAACTTCAAAATGGCGGCTCCTTATATTTATTCAAGCCCAACGGCACTGGCACAAACATAGCGTTAGGTGGCACTACTGGACTGGTCAATAATGGCGGGATAAGCATCTTCAACCAGTCGGGTAAACAAGTCGTGTACGAACACGCCGACTACGCCGATGCAGGCAGGCTCGCTATGCGTGGCCCAGATGGCAACACTACCATAGGGCTCTTTGGTCATGCGTTCGGCAGCCCATCAGAGGGAGAGGTGCATCTGTTCAGCAATAATGAGCCCGTTGCTTCTCTCTTTGCAGAAAGTGGTGTAGGCAACTTAGAACTTGCTAAAGCTGATGGAAAGTTGCTTGTCAAAGCGGAACAGAGTGGGTTGGACGCCAATGGTGGTGCCATCCGCGTGTACAGCAACGATGCGGCGGTGGCGAGGTTGTATGCCAACAACGGAAACGGCGAACTACTCATTTCCAAATCATCGGGATCCACGCTTGTAACAGCAGGGAATGGCGGGCCGAATGTGGGGTCTGTCACCGTTTGGGCCTCCAATGAAACACCCATCGGGCAACTGTATGGATGTGGTCATCAGGTAGGAATCCTGACATTGAATTCATTGTCAGGAAAACAAATTATAGATCTGGGCCATACGGATGGCGATCATCTTGAAAATGGATTTATGGGTGTTTATAATAAAAAATCGCTTCTTACTGCTGTCGCCGGATTTTACACAGATGATACGTCCAGTACGGTTTATTCCAACTATATAGAAGCAAGTGAGGCTTACTTCATGAATAAAGTCACCAAGGAATGGCGTACCACCATCTGGGACGATGCCAATGGTGGCTTTCTCATAGTGCGCAACAGCAAGGGTGGCAGCCCCAGAGTATCGCTGTTTGTTAATTCAAATGATAAAGGAGTAGTTGCCGCTGACAAAATTTTCACGACTGACCTCGCAGTAACAGGTGTCAAAAACTTCCACATCCAGCACCCTCGCGACCCTTCCAAGGAAATATGGTATGCCTGTGTAGAAGGCCCGGAAGCGGCTGCCTACGAGCGAGGCTCTGCTCATCTGCAAAACGGCGAAACCTTTGTACCATTCTCAGAGCATTTTGCAGCCATCATCAACCCTGCCACGGTCACCGTGCAGCTTACCGCTCAGAGCACCGATACCTATGGGCTGGCTGTGGTGGAAAAAACAGCCACCGGCTTCCGGGTGAAAGAACTGAAAGGAGGTACTGGAAATTTCTCCTTTGACTGGGAAGTGAAAGCGGTGCGCACTGGCTACGAAGGCTACCAGCCCGTCCGGCCATTTGTGCCCAGCATACAGCCAGATGCTTCAAAAGAACCGGCCGCTCACATACGCCCAAAACGGGTGCATGAAAAGGAATAACGCTATAGTTTTCAAACCAAAATAACTCATGTCAATAACATCAATCCGTATATACTTATCCCTGATGCTTCTGTCGTCAGCGATTGGAAGCAGCGGCCAATCACTCCTTACATTTGCAGGAGGCAGTGCCAATGGCTCGAACGGTTCATTTGCATGGACTGCTGGTGAAATCATAGTCAGCACGGCAAAGACCAATAAGACGGTAGCCACACAAGGTTTTCAGCAACCGACAGCAACAGAGATTTCCGTTGTTGACACCCTGACCGAGAATCCGGTTCAGGTAAATGCCATCACTCCCAATGGAGATGCCACCAACGAGTTTTTTCTGATCAAAAACGTACATATGATGCCCGATAATCGCCTCATTATCCTCAACCGATGGCAGGAGATCGTGTACAAAATCGATGGCTACCAAAATGACTGGAATGGTACCACGCAGGATGGCAGCCCACTCCCGATGGCAGCATACTATTACATCTTTTTCGCTGACCTCAACCGAAAAAAATTAGTGTACAAAGGCACCATCCACATCATTCGTTGAATATACGTCTTTGTTGATTTGTATCGCTTTCTATGAAATACCTGCTTCTCACATATTCAACAGGAAGAAATTTATTTTCATTTTTCTATTTGTATCGCTTTCTATGAAATACCTGCTTCTCACCGTTTGTGTAGTGGCTTTTTGCTTGGTTGCAGTGGTCGGCCAACCAAAGCCCGAGTGGAGGGTGCGCTTTTCCAGGCATCCTGACCCGGATAATCGTTTTGAAAAATTACATGACATCATCCTGCTCTCCGATGGTCGCATAGCAGGAGTAGGCGAAACCCGGAGTCGCGAAAAAGATGCCGATTCACAAGGGTTGCTATTACTCTTCGGTCGCGATACGATGGGGCGGGTAGTCAGAGAATCCTATGGCAGCACTGGAGACGAAGTGTTGAATTCCGTGGCTGAAGCACCCGACGGCACACTCTACGCAGTCGGGAAGGCCCGTTCCAATGGGTGCTGGCAGCCTTATCTCCTGCACCTTAACCGAAAGGGCAAGCAGATCGGCCTGCCTTTTCCCATTGACGACATCAAAGCTGACAGCTTCGAACAGATCAGATGGTTGAGCACGGGCGCAGCATTGATCAGTACAATCAACGTCCAGCACGGATTAGACACCTGGCTCCTTCAAGAAGGAGTGCTGAAAAAGAATCAGTCGCTCCCCGCACATTTTTTTGAAGACATAAAAGTGGCTATCCCTACCCCGGACGGCGGTGTCTGGCTTTCTGGCAACACCCATGAACCCAGATTCGACTTCTGGTGCCGCTACTTTGATGCGCAGGGGAAATGTGTCGGCAACCAGAACCAAAAGTTTGGTGAGCCCGAGCTACACGAGACCTTAACTGGAGCAGCTTTGACACCTGACGGCTCGCTGTTATTGGCCGGTCAACAGTGGGAAGACGGTTTCGCCCTGCCGCTCTTCCATACTGTGAACACCAAAAACAACCTGCTCAGTAAGCCCCCCTCTTGGCCCAATCAATGGACAGACAACGAACTCATCGCCGGCGCAGTCTGCTGCACCCGCGACAACCGCCGACTCTTCGTCCTGCAATCAGGAAAAAACACCCGGCCCTGTTTGGTGGAAATGTCACCCATTAATGTGGTTTTGGATTCAAAAACACTCAGTTTGCCTCACGCCGAAGGCTTCCAATCGCTCCGCATCCTTGAAGTACCAGATGAAGGCAATTTGCTCATCGCTGGGCACAACGGTAATGGCAAAGGCGGTACGGTGCATTGTTATTGGCTGCAACGAACGAACCTGCTTCCTCACACGCATAACCCGAATGCCACAGCATCCACTCAAATCGCACGGCCGAGTTTGGCTATCCGTCAGCCTTCTAAAACCCTTATCCGAAGCGATGGATTCATTCATATTCGGGGAAAAGAGCTGTACATAGAAATCGATCTGGCTGTACGGGACAAGTATGAGTCCTGGTATGACGGGGTTCAAATCTGGGCGAACGGGAAAAAACAAGATACAGAAACCTATCGCATTGAACACGACAAGAGCGAGGCGCCCGATCCGGGCGATGGTCTGTACCACCATGTTTTCAGGGCAAAAGACTTACTGCTGAGCGTACCTGAAGATAGCCTGCGCTACCACTTCTCTTTGAAAATCTGCTACGGCGACGGTGACACACTCTGCAATTCCGTAGAGCTACTCTACGGGCGCCGTAAGCCCACGCTCTATGTGCTTGCCATCGGAGCGAACGGTGGGCAAGGCAATTCCGAAGTCAGGCACGCCTTCCGCGACGCGCAGGCCATGACCCGCTTGATGCAGGCACAGGCATGTGACAGTTGCCTTTTTGAAAACGTGGTGACTGTTGCTTTTGCACTGGAAGATTCATCCGCACTAACGTTTGAAAAGATCAGACAGCAGTTAATACATTTTAAAGACATACTAAAAAGCCGTGCTGGCACTCAAAGCGATCAAGCCCAGGACTGTATCGTATTGTCTTTTTCAGGACATGGCGAAATGGAGGATGGAGAAGCCTACCTCCTTGCAAGCGACGCAAACGAGAAGAAAAGCAATCGGCTTCACTTTAAACAGGACTTTATGGACTACATGGCTGGTTCTAAAGTGCTGGGGAAGAAACTGGTCTTTGTGGATGCGTGCCGCACCCAGGTTATAGGTGGTCGAAAAGACCAGTCTTTGGCAAGCGCATTGGAGGTATACAGCCGCGCTGCGCCTGATGTGTTCGCCTTCCTGTCATGCGCCGATGGGCAGAGTTCATGGGAGTCAGACGAATTAAAGCACGGTATTTTTACTTATGCACTGGAGGAATTATTGGATCGGAAGCCTGATAGCCGCTGCCCACTTGGAGAGCAGGCAAGTGCTTATCTCTCCGAGAGATTTGCTTCTCCATGGGATATTTCCAATTACCTCCGACTGCGTGTACCCCAGTTGCTCATGTGCTTCAAACCGGAGAAGAAGGATATGCAAATCCCCCCCCCTTTACTCCAAAAATCAAAAACGGACCTTGACTTCCCAATCTTTTGGCTTCCGAAATAGCACCTTAATCCTCCGCGATCCGAATATTCTTACACCTGATGATTAAGAAAAGCACTTTGACTTGTTGCCTCCTTTTCGCTGCGCTCATTACCCAAGCCCAGCGCAGCCCCTGGTGGAATATTTACCGTCAGAACTGGCAATTGATCAACCCGGCGGCAGTGGATCGCTGGCATTTTATGACCCGCAAACCCGACTACAACTGGCTGCTCTCCAGCGGTGGGCATTTGCAGTGGGTAGGTCTTGAAGGTGCGCCCGTCACAGGGTTCCTCTCCGCAGAAGCAGTGCCGGTCAACCGCTTCGACAATGTGCGCTGGGGTACCCGGCTGCTGTTCGATCAAACCGATGCGTTCACTACCTGGGGATTGTCGGGAAATTTCACCTACAGTGTCCAACTGCCCAACTCGAAAGGCTATACCCTCTACCTGGCTGCGCAGCCACAGGTATCATCGTTTACTGTCAACCGCTCGCGGCTCGTGCTGGAAAATCCCGACGATGCGATTGTCAACTTTTACCACTATGACCAGTGGCAGTTCGATGCTGGTTTTGGAGCATTTCTGCGTGCAAGGCGAGACTGGTATGTGGGTGTCTCGACCCCCAGCCTGGCAGGCTTGTCCCAACACCCAACCGATCAACAACCGATTCTCAATCGAGCCCCTCAGGTGGACGTGATGGGCGGTTTTTATCAAAAAATGGGAGAGGGTATAGCAGACGAGGCCTTTTTTGAATACAACCTATGGCTCCGCTATCTATGGGCAACAAAATTTCTCACCACTCGTGCAGCACTGCCATTGAGTGCAGATGCGACCGTACGTTTTTACAAGCCGGAGCATTACTGGCTGGGCGCGGGGTTGGGCACCAATGGTACAGCCAGCGTGGAAGTGGGCTTTGTGCGTTTATTCGAAGACCCTAAATTCACCTACAACGTACACCCTAATATCTGTCGAATCGGGCTCTCCGTCAACTGGCCTGTCTGGTATTCCTCCATTCGGCTGGGCAGCGGCATCGGGGCAGAATTGACCGCAACGTACGGGTTTAGCGACTGGAAAAACTAAAAACCGCTCCTGAGACACTGCCTCAAAGCGCGGTCGTTTTCAAAAAAGGCGCATCCTGAAAACTTCTTATTGCCGGTATATACGCGACACCAGATTGTCGAGTACATAGGATTGGGCGCGGGCAAAAAACACATCAAGCGACTCCAGGTGCCTGTGGTAACGATAGGTGAGCAGGATAGTCAGTGCTAGTGCGACGAGCGTAGCATCGAATGCCGACGACATGGCGTTGCTTACCAGTCTCATGTAGTCAGGCTTATTGATCAACGAAAGTGAGGCCGTGAGTTCTACAATTGTTCCGATAAACCCAAGCATTGGTATGGTCTGAATGATATAGCGCACCACCTCAAGTTGGCCTTCCTGTTCGTTTTTCCCAATCGCTACTTGTGCATCCAGCACCTGCATGGTATCGCTCACGGAGCGGTCGTTACGATACTGCGTGGCAGTTTTTTTGATGAGAGCGTTTACCCAGTAGAATACGTTTCGTTTTTCGCGGTTAATGACGGCAAGTTTGATGTCGTCCACCTCATCGGGCGAAAGCACCATTTGATCCTGACCAGGCTGGTCGGGCAAAAGCCCTTCGGCAAAACCCTCATTTTCACGGAGCAGTACCCGGTCTTTTTCGCGCAATTCGAGCATCGCATAAGCCGTAGCGATGTAGGCCGAGACTTTGACGAAAGCACTCACCCCTTCGCCTCCCCATACTGACACAAAGCGGTGTATGCCCCGGAGAAATCCACTTCCCGAATCACTCCCGATGGCACTGGCCAGGAAGTACATAGTGAGCCAAAAGATGAAAGCAGCCATGACAGCCAGCAGCAGGTTGAAAGCGCGAGGGGTGAAAACTTGTTGAATATTGTTGTTGGCTTGCATGATGTGTTATTTTTTGATATCGTTGTTGATTTTGATGATATTGATCCCCTGATCGGTAATCCGAATGTCAGCCAGCCATACTTCTCCTCCATCTTTGCTGATCTGGAAGTCATTCTCTACACTTTCCCGGGCACCGATGGAGTTGGTGAGCGCGAGTTTAACTTTTTGAGTATCGGGGCCAGAGGGGCCTGTTTTGTTTTTAGCAAAAACCTTGTACGTCCCGATGGCATAGAGTTTCACCCCCTCCTCGGTAGAGCGGCGCCCCATCCACTTGCTTTTGTCGCGATACCATTCACCCCAGTCCCTATCATTCTGGCCTCCCTTTATTTTCGCGCCGCCTTCTTTCTCGACTATGATGTCAATATTTGAAGCCTCGTTCTCCCAGTAAAGGATAGCACGGCGGCCCGGAGGCACATAGCCCACCAACCGCTTCTCGATTTGGATTATTGTTGGATCCTTCCCTCCGGCATTGCCACACCCTGTTGGCGGCAACACGGTGGCCGAGCGACGCATCGGAGGACTTTGGCTGTCCCACACAGTGATGGTTTTGGCACCTTGGGCGATGGGGTATGGGCCGAAGGTTATCTCAGATCCATAGGCCCAAGTCCGACCGCTGCCATCGGTCCAATCGCTGGCGCAAGCGCCTGATTTGCTGACGGAGACTTTGACGGTGTACGATTCTTTTCCCTGACAACCAGAGGCCTGCGTGGAGAGCGCGATGCTGCACTCTTGTTCTGGTGTCCCCGACCCCTTGGGGCAAGCAGGGTCGTCGCAATGGGTGCGGTCGCATTTTTCTTTCCCGTGTAGTTGGGTGCAGGGGGGGCATACAGCTGCTTCGGAGGGTTTGGGAAAATCTTGAAAACCAACTACCGTGACCAAGACACTGTCGTTGGTTTCTACGCCAGCGGAACTGGGTGCAAGGTCACCAAACACTTTGCCAGATTGGGGGTCGTAATAAACTTTCCCTTGATAAGGGATTCTGGGACAGGGCTTATTCTGGCCTTCTTTCAGCGCGAAGAGCATGAGAATCATCACCGCGCCAGTCATGTTGGTCATGAGGTCTAAGAAGGTCATGTTAAAAATAGATACGGAGCGCCTTGACATGTTGTGGGAGTTAGTTGAAAAATTGAGTGATAGGCGGGTGAGGCAGGCCATTACTGTCGGCCAAACGTGCCCAGGGTTGCTGGGGAGTAACCGGCAGGCGGCAGGTGGGGCACTTCGACATACCGGGCTGGAGCGATGCCGCGCAGTTGCGGCATGTAGCTGCCGACACCAGGTCTTTTTCATTCGGTGCGGCTCGTTCTGGGCCGGGGTTTTCTTGCTGTTTGAACCGCCCCCCCATGCGGCAGCAAGGGCAAACGAGGGTGCCATTGGGGGAGGTTTCCCCGCAGTTTTTGCAGATGAACATGGCTATGACAAGAATGAGGTGAGACAAGTGTGGAGACTGGCGGAGTGTGGCCGGGGAGAGCGGAGCGGGCCGCTCGCCCCGGCCGCCAGAACGGGCGGGCTCAATACACTGGGGTATAAACCACTCCGACTTTGAAATAGGTGGCATTCTGCTTCATCGTGCCATCAATGTCGACTTGCTGGCGCGTATTGTCGGAGATGAGATCCTTGGAGCCAATCTCGAAGCGTGATTCGAAAGTGAGGCGCACTGCACCGTCCTCGTCTAGCTGGTAGTAGAAACCCGGTGCTACGAGCAAGCTGGTGGAGTTCTTTACATAGGTAGCCTGCCGACCGCCAAATTTGAGGTCTTCAGGATCATCGCTATAGGTCTCGTCGTTCACCACGTCTGTATAAACCAGCTCTTGCTTGCCCTTGAAGTGGATGTTATAGGAGGCTCCGGCGCCGAGGGTGATCCCGATCCGTTCGCCGAGTTTCAGCACGGTTACATGGAGCATCAACGGGATGCGCAGGGTTCTATACTTTTCTTTGAAAGAAGCATATCCGGTGAAGTTGGTCTGTTGACCATCTTTAGCGGTATAGGTAAGGGGCCGGTCATCGCCTTCGGTTTCATAAATAGAGCCGAGTTGGGCAAAGGTCGGGTTGAGCATCAGAGTGATGCGCTCCCCAAAACGAAGGCCGATGGAAGCACCGACACTGTAACTTAACAAGGGTTTGGAGAAATACGGAACGTTATTGATCCGAAAACCTTCCGAGATTTTATATTTGGCTGATACGGGGCCGAGGTCGAAGCCAAATATAGGAGCAGGCTGTGCCTGGACGGCAAGAAACGAAAAGAGTAACAGAACAACGAGGGAACAGATGATGCGCGTCTTTTTCATGGCAGTGTGTGTTGAGATGTAGAATTGAATGAAAGAATGAGTGAGATTTCAGAGGCAGCATCATCGCTGCGCCCCTACCGATAAAGAGCCGCACCCTGCCGGAGGGTTATCAAAGAAAAATTTTTTTCTTGAAATGATAACCCCAGCCCTTGGGGCCACTCTACCTTACATACGCGCATCACGAAAACAAATCTGACATGACGAAAGACGAAATCAAATCGCTCTATATCAAGTGTTACCCGAAGGTGGCGGCCTATATCCTCCGCAACAGCGGAAATGAGGCCGATGCAGAGGATGCATTCCAGAAAGCCCTCCTCGGTTTGCTCCGCCGCAACCCCGAATTACCACCTGTAGAAGACACTTCCGACTACTTGTTCATCGCTTCGAAAAACAACTTTGTCAATGAGAAAAAGCGGAATACACCGCCCAAACCCGACGATCAAACACAATCCACTGCCTCTGACGACGAGCCAGACAAAACAGGCACTTCCGATACGGACGAACAAGAGCGTCCCGAAAGCACTGGAACCAACGCTGCCTTCGGTGAAATCAAAGACACTGCTCTTCAGCCTGACGAACTCCTGCACCTGCAATGGCGTCGAGACGCGGCCTTCCGCGCTATTGGCGCACTGTCGCCCGGCGAGCGAAAAATCATCGAATTATCATTTGACGATGATAATGACCTGAGTACGGAAGAGATCGCACACGAACTGGATATCAGCCCTGCAAGCGTTCCGGTGAAACGTGCCCGCGCGGTCGAAAAACTGCGCGATCTGTTGCGAAAACAGGGCTATGAGCCAAAACAAACCCCCAAACGCGCCTCCTAATCCACATAATACTTACCCCGAACCGACCACCACTTTCGGTTTATTATCCACCATCGAAATTTAGCAACATGGAAGATTTCAAGTTCTTCGACCCGATACGGCGCTACGCCCTCGGAAAAATGAGCCCCAGCGAGCAGGCTGAATTCAAGCAACAACTGGCGCACGACCCGGATCTTGCCGAAGTATGGCACGACTACCAATTCATCGCCGATGCTGTCAGCAGCAGCAAGCAGAACGCTGACGACGAAGCCCCACTGCAGGCCGCACAGGATGCTTTGCGGCAAGAAGGCTTCTTCGAAAATGTGCACGAACAGATACGCCGCCAAATGGCCCAAGAGGCGGAACAGGTGACCGTTCCAGGGCAACATCCCCGCCGCAAGGGACAAATAGTTGCTATGTTCCGTCAATATGGTTGGGTGGCCGCCGCCGCAAGCATCGCTATTCTGCTAGCAGCATGCTTGTTTTGGCCGCACCAGGCGACTTCGACCTTTGATTTGCAAGCCTCCCTCCACATTCAGTCTTCTAACCTGGGATTCTCAGACCAAGACACCTCAGCCCTCATGCTACAAATGCTGATAGAAGGCCGTCCGGACGATGTTATTCAACTCTATCAGCACACTGCCAACCAATCTAACAGCGAGATCCGGCTGTGCTACGGTGTGGCTTGGCTCCAAAAGAAAAATTACGGCATGGCGCTCCCCATCTTCGAAGGAGTGATGAACAACCAGAACGCCCAATTCCAGACCGAGTACAAAGCGCGGTACTACGCGGCTCAGTGCTACAAAGCACTGGGCAACAATGCCCGATCCGTGGCAGAGTTAAAGCGCGTGGCATACGACACCGCTAGAGAAAGTGGGAGAAAAAGCGATTTTGCGCAATTAGCTACCGACCTACTAGGCACCAAGTAGCACCAACTCCTACTCGTCTTTATAACCTGCTATCTAGCACTATACATATCATCATCAAAACATGAGAACCATAGTCCTTTCATACTTTCTTGTAGTATGTTTCATTTCAATCTTACCAGCGCAGCAGCCTTCGAAAACGGGCTGGCTCAGCGACGCTTACCTCCAGAATATGACTGAATTCATGTGGGCGGTATCGGGCAGCGACAAAGATTGCCCCAAATTAATCTTAGACACTGATGAAGGATACGCTTCGTACGACAGCGACGATGGTGACATCCATATCTCGCGCATAGCTATACAGAAATTCGAGAACAACCTGGGTGGCAATGCCGATGATGCGATGGCGACCCTCATCGCCCATGAGATCGCGCACGCCCTACGGGGTGACAAAAATCGTCCACGTTTTGCCAGGTGGCTCGACCCCGATGTCAAAGATGCTGAAAAACGCGCCGACCTCTGCGGCCTCATGCTTGCGCACATGTCTGGATTCGACAGCGCACTGGTGGTTTTCGACAAGATATTCCCCACACTTGGTATCCGTGGGGGCTCTAACGGCTACCCGGGCATCGAAGAGCGCTTAGAGCACGACACTAAAGTGATGGCCAAATCACATCGACTTGTAGGTGTTTTTGATTTTGCCAATGCCCTGCTGCTCACCGGCGACGAGGACGCAATACACCACGCCACTTACCTCTACGACTATATGGCTACCAATGACAGCACCGCTGCAGGGGTTGAATTCCTCGAACTGAATTATAACCAGGGCATGGCCGCGCTTTTACTGCTCGTCAAAATGGAGGGCCTTCACTATGCACTGCCGCTTGACGTGGCCGACCCTAAGTTACTCCTATCGGCAGGTGCGGGTCAAAAATTTGTGGAGGGCAAAGACGAACTCTTGAAAGCGGCTCGATTTTATTTTGAAAAAGTAGCGCGTGCCGCCAAGATGTTAGTTGATATTGGAGATAAGAAACGACTGCGCAACGAGACCATTTTCAATGCCCAATTGGCAAAAACCTGCCTCTACCTGCTGGCTGGCAAACCCGACGAAGCCCAGCGAGAGGCCGAATTGCTGGCTGCCCGGAGCGAGCCTTCGGTGTGGAAAGATAAGGCACTGATGGTATCGGCATTGGCACGATTGACCAAAAACAAGGGAGATCAGTCGGCACGAAATGATCTTCAAAAAATAGAGTCCAACACTAAGAACCCTGCGACATTGCGGAAATATGCCCGTTTCAATCTGAATGCGCAACTATCTCCCTCCCTATCGGTACCGCCACCGTGTGTTTCTGAAACATCGGGGCTTCCGTCTCCCAATGCAGCGGGCAAAGAAGCGGAAAAGGGAAAAAAAATTCCGTTGGAAAACGGTGTACGTTTAGCAGTGTCCGCTCCCAACTGGTTGTTGCGCGGTGACCGGGCAAGTTTGGCCTTTATTATGCAAGCCTACCCAAGTTGTCCCTGCTCAACAGCCGAACTAAACGGTTCGGAGGTATGGGCCACGGGCTTCGGCACTTACCAGATATTCCCCATTCAAAGCCAGCCTGATACATTTTATGTAACCCGAACTGATGCAAGCAGTAAAAAAAACCTGCAATGCTTTCGCCTCACAATACTCGAAAAGTATTACTGATTCACCACCTTTTACAAAAACGAAGACCATCATGCGACACTTTTTTCTCCTCCTATTCTTCCTATTCAGCACTTCCACTATGCCTTGTTTCGGGCAGGATGGCACCCAAATGACAACGCTGATAAAAGGCAAAGAGTTTTTCAACGGCACCGTAGACCACCTCTATGCTTACCTGAACAACAACTACAGCCAGTTGGACCGCCTGGAGGGCATTTGGACCTTCACGAAATTCGATTATGATGAGTACGGCATCCAGACCTCCGAGACCCCGAATTTCTGCAAATCGGCCATCGTCCGGGTGGCTGGCGAGTACAAGCGGGCCTTCATCGAGGTCAATCTCGAACGGGCTTTGTGCAAGCAGTACCAAGTGGTATACAACATCCAGACCGGCGGCGGCAGCATCTACTACCCGATTGAGCCGCAGGGCTGTATGTCCGCGAGCGGGCGTTACACCTACAATGCGGAGCATGTGACCATCAGCCGCGAAGGGGTCAGTTTCAGCGGGGGCAAATCAGTGCTGATCGGGGTCAAAATTTTCCCGCAAGGGCAACGCGCAGGGCAGTTCGTGATGCCAGACGCGCCCGACCGAAACCCGCCCCGCCCCTCTCCGGGCATGATAGCACCACGAAAGGACAGGGCCATCACTGATCCGGACGGCTGGGAGCCGTTTATTGACTGGGGCAAGCAGATTTTCCCTTCCTACTTGGTCAGCACGTCCAACTTGGATCCCGGTTTTCTGAAACCGGACGAAAACTACCTCGGCGACCCGCTGAGCGTAGTAGGCGTGGCCGTAAACTGCCCTCGGAACGGAGCGAAGATCAAGATCGAGATAGGCAGTACGCGCTACTCCGAATCCGTGAGTCAGGAATTTGTGCTGCTTAAGCGCGGGGTGCGCTACACGGTTTTCCCAACAATAGATTGGGATTATCAGTCGCTCTTCTGCATCTCGCAAGCCTTCCCCATGTCCATCACCTACAAAGTCACCCTGAACGACAAGACCACCACTGAGACCGTCGTGGCGCGGATGCGGGCCATTGACGACTGCCCACTGAAATCTTACGATTATCGGGGTGAGTTGATTGACCTGCGACCTATTTTCGCCGCCTACGTCAACGAAAACCACCCTGAACTGGAAAACATCCGAAAGGAAATCCTCAAAAAAGGCACGGTCAGCGCGTTTGTGGGGTATCAGAGCGGCGAGGCAATGGTTTATCAGCAAGTCTATGCCTTCTGGAAATACTTGCGCGACAAAGGTGTGAAATACAGCAGCATCACGAACAACGGTGAGAATGAGCATCCCGAAGTGTTCAGCCAGCGCGTCCGGCTGCTGGAAGACGTGATCAAGAGCGACCAGGCTAACTGCATTGACGGCACGGCCATTTTCGCTTCTTGCTTGCTTTCTGTGGGCATTGACCCAATCATCGTCATCATCCCCAACCATGCTTTTCTGGGTTACTACCTCGATGCAGAACATAAGGAATACCGCTTCTTGGAAACCACACTGATTGGAAGCACGGAGACTCCGCCATCCTGTACGCCAGCCAACCCCGCTTTTGTGGACGATGTAACCAAAGCCTTGAAAAGTACGGACAATGCTGCCGCTGTCGCCCGATTCGCCAACGCTACCTGTCATGGCATCGGCACCTACCTTGAAAAGCACGATGTCGCTATGCTGGTTGATGTGCATACCGCTCGGCAGCACATCAAGCCGCTGTACCGCTGCAACCAGTCGGTGGTGCTGGTGCAGCCGCCCCCACCGACCGATATCTTAGACAAAATAGACAAAACAAAGGGTCCGCCCGATGTCTCCGATCAAACACACAAAACATCGGATGCCGACACACAGCAGGTTTCCGATAACAAAACAGGGGAAACGCCTCCTCCTCCTCCCGCTATCTACCTTGCCAACGACCCTGCCCAAACGCCAGCCCTATACCGAGGCATGGCCCCCCCCGACAGTCTGCCTTACAGCACCAATGCGCCTGCTAAAAACGGCACCTACTACAAAGTGCAACTGGAAGGAGTTGGCAAGTTTGACCCTAACCATCCCGTTTACGCGGGGCTGCAGGCTGCGGGCTATCGCATCGACGTGGAATATCTGCCCACATCGAAAAGATATCGGGTCATGGTTGGCGATTTCAAGACTGAGGCCGAAGCCTTGCCAGCTGCGCACAAAGCCCAAAGCCTATTCGAGGCCAACAAAAAATCCTACACGGACAAGGTCTTCCCCGTGCCCATACCGGGCATCGTGCCATACCAAGACGGCAATCGGGGAGCGATCAAATACCGTTACTGGTCAGAACTATATACCCCGCCCAAAAAACTCAGCGATAAAAAGAATTAATATCCCGAACAGCAACGCCTCCCAAGTTTTCAGGACTTGGGAGGCGTTGCTGTTCGGGGAGAAAGAAAAACTGTGTTCCCGCTGATAACCTCCCCCACAATAGCCACTCTTTTTCAATGACATCACAACACATCCCATCACTGAAAAAAGTCATCGCAACATGAACACAAACAACATCAACCCGAATCCCATCGCGCCCAAAGACGACGCCAAGCAACGCACGATCCTTATTGCAGCATTGCTGCTGCTGCTGCTGCTCGGTGGCCTCAATGTCGTTCAGATGTGGCGGGGAAAACAAAGCACTCAACAGGTGACGCAAGTCATGGGTGAGAAAGATGCCACCCTCGCTGATTTGCGACAAACCAACGACCTGTTGAAAACCCAACTGGACAGCCTCAAAAACACCAATGCCAGCTTAAGTACCGAGATAGACCGCTACAAAACGGAACTGGATGCAAAAGAAGCCTCCATAGTCCGCACCATCCAGAGCGGCGATATCGGAGAAGCACGCCGCCAGATTGCCGAGTTGGTGCAACAGAAAGCAGCGTACGCCGACGAGATCGCCCGGCTGAAATCCAGTGTAGCCACCCTAAAGCTTGATTATGAAACCGTCAGTGGAGAACGCAATCAAGCAGCAACCGAACGGGATGAACTGTTTAATAAAGCATCGAGATCAGAAGCAGAATTGGCCGAGGCAAAATCACTCGTAGAAGACCTGGCAGCGGCCAAAGACTTGGCAGAGCGCGAAAATGCAAAAGCACAAGCAGTGGTAGAAGCGAATAAATTCTTGAATGTCACCAACATACAAGTACAGGCCAAGCATGTCAGCAAAAAGGGCGACAAATCAAAAGACACCAAGTTTGCCAAGTCCGTAGATAAAATTGAGATAAAGTTCACCGTTCAGCCCAATCAATTCGTACCAGCAGGCAAAGAGACCTTTCATATCCGGATTGTAGCGGTTAACGCTACAGGGACCACACTCAACGGAGACCAAAACCAGCCCCTGAAAGACAAAGACTCCGGCACTGAATATCAGTTTACCACAGCGGCCTCTTGTGATTACACTCAAATTGAGACGGAAGTCAAGGGTGACTGGAATATTGGTGAAAACAAACTAGCACATGGTGAGTACAATGTGGAGGTGTTCAATCGCGGGCGCAAAGTTGGCACTGGAAAATTCAAGGTAAAATAAATTTTTAATTACACTTGGCACTATCTCAAATTTTCACACTCAAACTTTTCAAGCAATGAAAAAGGTATTTCAAATCAGTACGCTGCTGTCCTTATCACTTCTCACACAGAACGCCTTTGGACAAAGCAAATGGCCTCTACAACCGGATGCCCGACCTCAGGATAAGGAGGTGCCTGTAAAGACTTCGACAGAAAAACCTCAAAAACCTCAAAAACCACTGTCAGGAAAACCAGATCGCCCTGTTCAGCCCAAACCCCAACATGGAAATATCAGGAGGGAAGTAGATTAGTATTGCGAAGATCTTAAAGTCCCGAACACCTCTGTTTTCCGGGCATCTGCTATACACGGATTTTACGTCTCTTGATAAACCCAGGTGTGTAGGAACGGTGCTGGAATAAAGGTCCAAATTAGGGGGACTTATTTTGCCGCTGTTTTTGTTACCCGTCGGTTGTTTAGGTACCACTAAACGCCCTCCTCGTGCCTCAACAGCAACATAACCGTCTCCCCTAATTTGGACCTTTGTTCCAGCACCGTTCCTAACCTGAATTGCCCGCGAATGTCTGATTTATTTTTATTGCCTATCCGCCAGACCACACTACTGGACGTCTTTGTTTCACATGACGACACAACGATTTGACTTTAAATTATTTAAGAAATTGTCGGCGTGTCGTCGTGTGAAACAAAGATGTCCGGTAGTATGCCGCCAGACATGCCCAACGGATCAGCGAAACCCAGTATGATCTTACTTGATCCGGTTCAATTTTCCTTTGTCGTCTTTCACCACATACGGATCCAGGTATCCTTTGTCGCGCAGTTGGTTCTGTGCGGAAGTAGCAGACTCCAGGGTGGCATAGCCTCCGAGGAGCACCAGCGTCATACCATTTTCCAAAGGACGTTTTTCTATGCTGCCGAGCGCTTGATAAGGGCGGGGATCGAAATTTTCCGGGTTGGCCAATGCGGCGATGCGAATATAGTAAGGCTTCGGCTCACCCGTTTTGGATGAAGTCGTTTGTGTCGGCGTGGAATATTCTGTCGGGCGAACCTGGCGGGCGGATTCCGCACCGCTGCGCTGTTTCTGTGCAGCAGGCGTAGCCGCAGCACCGTCGAGAAGGAAGTTTTGCAGACTCTGGTCGGATGCTTTTTCGGTGATCACGATGGCATCCTGGAAACCCCGGTTGATCGCCTCGGTTTTGGCGGCATCAGCGTTGGCATGGTTGTTCCACACCCCCAGGCGGACTTTATTCAGGCCGTTCTCCATCTTGGTGTAGGTGTTGCCGAGGCCATCCAGTTTGGCAAATTCATTCATCGGAATTGAGCGGTCGGCAGCGAACGAACCCACCTGCACGGCATACCGAACGGGGGAGTTGTCAAGCGGCACTGTCGTCACCGGAGCATTCAGAACACCTTTGGATGCAATGCTGTATTCTGTTGGGCGGGCAGCGGCTTCGGCTGCATCGCGCATCACGAGGTTGTCGTCTGCTCCACGTTCCTCGGTCACAAAGGCATTTTTGAATTTCGAATCTTTCACCACCTGTTTCATGGCCTCCTGGGCTTTTATTTTAGTAGTGAAAATACCGAGCCGTACTTTCTGCATCCCGTCTTCCTGTTTGGAATACAGGTTGCCCAGTTTGCTGAGTGATTCGTACTCTGCCAGTTTCGCCTCCGAGAGCGGCTCAGGCGAAGCAGCCAACTGAACGGCATATCCATTGAGCGGCTCCCATTCCTTGACCGGCGGTTCGACTACCGGCTTTTTAGCGGTGATCAATGCCACGTTTGAGGGCTGGGGCTGGGTCGCATTGTACTGTACCGGAGCAGTCGAAGCCGTGGGATTGGTCGAAGCGGCAGATTTGTACATGGCGAGCGGCTTGGTCGTATTCCCGTATTGTATCGGCGCAGTGGACGCCACTTCAGTGTGTGCCGAAACGGGCATGGCGGGTTGTACGAACATTTCAGGAGCCATATTAGGTTCTGGCACAGAGAATGCGCCATTGTGGCTTTTTGAAATTTGCTTCACCACCTCGTCAGCTTCTACCTTGGTAGCATATACACCAAGGCGAAGTTTGTAGCGGCCATTTTCTTCTCTGGTGTACAGATTGCCGTAAGTAGTCAGGTCGGAATAACGGGCAGGCGGTTCTTTGAAGTCGCTGGGCCCGGATGCCAGCTGGATGCTATATCCGTTGAGGGTATTGGTATTCGCCGTAGAGTAGGTCACAGGCGCCACAGCATCGGTCTGCGGAGCAGCGGCGGGGGCATTCTTGGCCAGCCAAACCAACAGGTCCGAAGCGCCTGCACGGAGTTCTACTTCAGGCAACTCGGTGTTGCCTGAAAGGGCGCGATCCGTTTTGACCGTCGTCTGCACATCGTTGTAGCCATCGTGGGCATAGGTCACGATGTATTCCTGTGCCGGGTTGAGCATGAGTTGATAGCGGCCGACATTGTCCGTCTTGGACTGGAGCGTATGGTTGCTGGTATTGCTGCGGGCATATATAACGGCATCCGGCATTGGAGCCGAGGAATATCCTTCATAAACAGTACCCGCATACTGGCTGCGGGTGTCTTGTGCCATGCTGATCCGCAGGTTGTGGCTGCCGGTGGATACGATCGGAATAGTGGCTTCTTGAAGACCTGTCTTGCGGACGGTCAGCGAGCAATTGGCGTTCTGTGGTAAATTAAACGTTGCCTGTCCGTCTGCGTTCGTCCGTACTGAAGTCCGGTAGCATCCCGTCAGGTCCACTTCTGCATTGGGCACCGTGCGGCCCCAGGCGTCGGTGACGAGCAGGCTGTAGTCCTCACTAACCGTATTGTATTGCGCAGGGGAAGGGCTGGAAATATTGGAATATTGCACCGGAGCCGTTCCATAGGGGCGGGTTTGATTGAACTGGTTAGAAGTATTGACCGCTGCGCTAGCCTCGATCGTTTTTCTGTTCACCTGCCAGATATCTTCATTGCCGCGCCCGCCAGTACGATTGCTGGTGAGGTAACCGAGGCGCAGCTCGGTATTGTAAATGAACCCGTAGTCATCATAAGAGGAATTCACGCCGGGCCCGAGGTGGTACACGTTTTTGATTTCCTCTGCACCCAGTTCAGCTCGGAACACATCCAGGCCGCCCAAGCCTTTATGCCAGTCGGAAGAAAAATACAGGTTGGTTCCATCGTAATAGGGCGAGATTTCGTTGCCTTGCGTGTTGAGCGGGCTGCCAAGGTTGCGCGGTACGCTCCATTCCAGTCCGTCCCAATTCGACACGTAAATATCCCAGCCTCCAAAGCCGCCGGGACGAATAGACGCAAACAGCAGGGTCCGTCCGTCGAAACTCAGGGAAGGAAAACCAGTCGGATAAGAATCGTTGTAAGGAAACTGCTTAATGTTGGTCCAGTTGCCGTCTATCACATCTGCTGTGTAGAGGTTGAGGCCAAACCCCGTCGTCTCGTCCACCTGGCGAACACCGTTGAGGAATTTGTTGCGGCAGAATGCGACCCGCGCACCATTGGCAGCATAAGAAACCGGGCCTTCATTGCGGGCATTGAATTGGCTGCGCAGCGGCTCCGGTTTTTGCAGGTAAGTCCCTTCCGGATTGCGCTGCGTCACATACAGCTGGTTCATATCGCTGCCTGTTTCGTCGGTGGCTTTGGTCGTTTTGGAAACAGTTTTTTCCGAGCGCGCCGAGATGAACACGATGCGGTTGCCCATGAAAGCAGGGCTGTAATCCGCTGCTTCGCCGTTGATCGGTTCGTTTTTAGCAATGTAATTGCCCTCTTTTTTCGCAGTGGCGGCGGCATAGTCACACATGGTGGCATAATGCTCGCTCACCACAACATCTCCCCCTTCCCCATACTGTCGAAACCATTTTTTGGCTTCTGTATAGTCGCCCGTAAACATCAGCGCTTTTGCATAGCGGAGTTTCACATCGGGTTTTGCATCGCTTTGTTTTGCGGCTTTCTCATACCACTGCAGGGATTCTGCCGGACGGTTGAGTTGAAAATAACAATCCCCGACTCGTGCCTGGACGTAAGCATTTTTGGGGTCTTTTTTCAGCACTTGCTCATAGGAGTAGCGTGCCAAATTGTAGAGATAGAGGTTGTACTGTTTGTCTGCGCGGGCAAGATCGTCCGACACATTGGATTGGGCAGAAAGCCAAGTGGCTGTGCATAACAGCACCGCCACTAACCGCCCCACACGAGAGAACTTCGTGGTCATAGCAGTATGGTTTTGAAAGTAAAACAGGTAAGCGTGAGAACGTGTTTGGACTGCATCAAGACCGAAACGGTGGAAAAAAGCAGGCCAAATCGCCTAAGCCTGCGGTAAAACGCCGCTAAAACAGCGTTTTTACCCGACTTAGTGTAGTGGAGAGACTATATTTTGAAAGAGGGACGGGGCAAAGGTAACAGGATTCAAAAATATCATGCAAAGGATTTTATAAAAATAGAAAAACCTGACATCATCTACAACTCGATAATGCCAGGTTTTCTTGCTTTGTCACTTCTTAAATAAGTGTTATCGCTCCACAATTGTCGTGTCCCGGTCATACACCAAACAGGTGAAAACGCCCAGTGGATTGGCAGATCCGCTTACGTTGCTGCGGATCCCCGACGGTTGCGCGAAGGGGTTGGCATTGCCGATCAGTGCCAGCTGCACACTTTCTGCGTAGTCATAATAGTCCTTCGTGATATGCAAAATGGTGTTGAATACGGTATCGCCCACTGCAAGATCGTAGCCTGTGCCGAAAGCGATCTTTTCATTGGTAGAGATGCGGTCAGATACCAAAAAGTCCTGTTCCGCAACGCTATCCAAACTGCCGTAATGCAGCATCCGGCGGTAATAGTCCACTGTACTCAGGTCATCGGTAATATAAGTCAGGACACGTGCCAGCGAGTCGCCCTTGCCTCCAAATTCGAGTACCACGCTGTCTATAGGTACAGGTTCCAGCATGATCGTGCGACCCGTAATATTGCCGCCGCTATTGGGTAAAGTGATTTGGAGCACGAACTCCGTATTGGATGTTGCGGGTACGAGGTTTTTCCCAGTATAGTTGAATACCTTGACCGGGCTGAACTCGAACGAGGTGGTGTTGTAAAGGGTGTCTGTCTGACCGTTATAGGTGACAGTCGCCACCGCCCCTTGCCAAAGAGTTTTATCCAAAAACGAAGAGTCGAGTCCCAACGGATCGAAGAACCCATAGCTGCGCGTCAGGAGCATCCGGAAGGGTTTGCCGGGTTCCAGATAACATTCCACGACAGGCTGCGAGTCGTAGTCCGGCAGGTCAATTTCGACATCTTTGGTCAGGTTGCAGGCGCTTATGAGGGCTATGGCGAGAAAAAACAGGATATTTTTCATGGTCGGTATTGTGTGTGTAAAATTTTTCGCAAAATCGCAAAGGTTTAATAATCAAATCTTTGCGTCTTTGCGTCTTTGCGAGAACCAATTGTAGCGAGAAACTTAAATGTTTGAGGGTTAGAACTTGAAATTCCACGTGATGCTGGGCAATATGGGAAACAACGATACCTGCTTGGCAACGATCCGGTTGGGGATGTCACCAATGACCGACTTCTGGGTTTCGTAATCAATGTAAATAAAATACGGGTTGCGGCGGTCGGTCGCATTGTACACGCTGAGGGTCAGGTCGTTTTCGAGGCGTTTGGTGCGCCATTTCCAGACGATGCCCAAATCAGCGCGGGTATAGGGCGGTACGCGAAACGTGTTGCGCGGACCATAGACCGGGACGACGGGTTGCAATTGCTCGCCGGGTATGCCGCCCAGCGACAATCGCCCGCTCGGCAGCCAACTGATATAACCCGAGGTATACACCCAGGTGGCCGTCAATTGCCAGCGTTTGCTCAGGCTGTAAATCCCCACTATGCTCAGGTTGTGGCGGGTATCGAAGCGGGTAGAGAAAAAGTTGCCGTTGTTGATATCAGGAAAGCCGCCGCGTTTCGACCAGGCCAGGGTATAGCCGATCCAGCCCGTGAGGCGGCCTTCCTTTTTCTCGATCTCGAGTTCCAGCGGGCTGAAGGCGTAGCCACGCCCGACCGACAGTTCGGTCTCCAGGTTGTCGTTGCCGTAGATTTCTGCGCCGTCTTTAAAGTCAATCTGGCGTTGCAGCCATTTGTACCAGGCTTCCCAGGTCACGATAATATTGTCGCCGATGAGCCGGGTCGTGCCGATGGCGATCTGGTCGCTTATTTCCGGTTTGATGCCCTGGGTACTTGGATACCAGATATCGGTCGGCAACGAAAGACCGCTGCTGGCGAGCAGGTGGACGTACTGGTTCATGCGGGAGTAAGAGGCTTTGACCGACCATCTTTCGCTGAAAGCATAGTTGGCAGCCAGGCGTGGCTCCAGATTGGCATAGAAAGAAGGGTTGTTTTGCCAGGCGGACAAACGCAGTCCATAACTCAGTTTCAGGCGGGCGGTGGCCGCCCATTCGTCGTTGACATAGAGGCCGTACTCCATGCCGTTGAAATCCTGTCCGCTTTCAAAATTCACCGAACCGTCGTCGCTCCCTGCTTTCAGGCGACCGACCACGAAGTTGTGGTAGGTCGCGTTGGCGCCGAAGCGCACCGTGTGGCGATTGGAAGGCTGGTAGTAAAAATCCACTTTCGTGTTCGCATCTTTCACGTTGGAGCCGAGGTTGAAAGAGAAGCCTTGCAGAATATTCTGGATGCGGTAGCGGTAGTCGGAATAGGTAAACGTGGTATTGGCAAATAGTTTGGGGCCAAAAACGTGGTTCCAGCGGGCCGTTCCGGTCGTATTGCCCCAGTCGAACCGGAAGTCGAACGTCTCGTTCTTGAACCCGAACACATCGCGCCCGAAATAACCGCTCAGGTAAAGCCGGTCTTTTTCCGACAGGGTAAAATTGACCTTCGTATTGAGGTCGTAGAAATAGTAATCCGGGATTGGGTTATAATCTTCTTTGCCTTCGTTGGCTTTGTTGATCGCCCGTGTAATAATGTCGGCATAGGTGCGCCGCCCGCTCACCACAAACGAAGACTTGTCCTTTTGGATCGGCCCTTCGAGCGTCAACCGGCTGGCAATCAAACCTAAACCGCCACTTCCGGTGAATTTTTTATTGTTGCCCTCTTTCATCCGGACATCAATGACCGACGACAGCCGTCCGCCATACTGAGCCGGAAAACCACCTTTATACACCTTCAAATCTTTCACGGCATCCGAGTTGAACGTGCTGAAAAAGCCGAACAGGTGATTGGCGTTGTACACAACGGCCTCGTCCAGTACAATCAGGTTCTGGTCGTTGTTGCCGCCGCGCACATAAAGACCGGTAGTGCCTTCAGAGCCGGGCGTAAAACCCGGTTTGAGTTGCAGGATCTTGATGATGTCTGTCTCGCCAAACAAGGCCGGTATGGCTTTCACTTCTTTCGAGCCGATGGTAGTGACCGACATTTCGATGCTTTTGACCCGCTCTTCCAGGGAATTGGCCTTGATGACCACTTCTTCCAGCATCGAGCCTTCGGGTTGCAGCGATACGTTGAGTTTGAGGGTGCCCACAGGTTGTACCCGCCGCAATATGGTTCCGTAACCGATGTAACTGAACCGCAGCGTGATTGAGTCGCGGCTTTTGGGCAGGCTGAACGAATAAAATCCGTACTCGTTGCTGACGTTGCCTTTCCCCAGCCCGACCGCCTCGACGGTGGCGCCAATGAGTGTCTCGCCGTTTTGCGCGTCGCGCATGGTACCACTCACGGTGGCGGTGGTTTGGGCGATTAGGTTAAAGGGCAGGTAGCAAAGGGCAAAAATCGAAAGCCAAAAAGTAAAAGGCCGTTTGTGGTCAGAAAATATCGCAATTGTTCTGCCCGGCGGGTAGGTAGAGTAGTGTTTCATGCTTAATTTATTGTTGAAATTCGAATCAGATGCCAAATGTCCGTTCGATGCCTCAAACAACCCTAAAACGAACATTGTTCGGCAAAGTGCGCGTTAAAGCATCGTTTCAGGAATATCGTTCGACGAAGCGACGCTCTGCTTCGACTTTAGACATGCCAGATTTGTTACCTGTAGTTCGTTTTTATTTTGTTAAAATTAAAACGACACTGGCAAAACCAAATTTTTGCAATGAAGGTGATTTCAACGAAAGGTTGAAAATGCTCAACCAACGGGCGGAAATGGTTTCACCGCCAGAGCGTGACACCGCCTTCATAAGCGCGGCTGACGCCATCGCTGAACATGATTTCCGCTACCCAGACATACACACCGGAGTCCAGCGGTTGTCCGCGAAAATCAGAGCCGTCCCAGTCCAGGTGCTCGGCGCCAGGGAGTTCGTTGCGGCGGCTGAAGAGGAGTTCACCCCAGCGGTCATAGATATCCAGCCGCTCTACGAGCACCGCGCTTTTGCTGCAATAGAGCGCAAAGCGGTTGTTTTCCCTGTTTTCCGAAATGTCGGGACTGAAAATATTGGGCGCATAGACATCCAGTCGGGGCAGCACCCTCAGCACAACCGAATCGGCCGCCGAGCAACCCAGCGCGTCGGTCACGGTGAGGGTATAGACAGTGGAAAGAAGGGGCATAGCCGTTGGATCAGGGCAATTGGTGCAATTCAACCCGATGGACGGCGACCATTGATACCGCACCGGCAGGTAATTGGTCGTAGCCGTAAGTGGGACCGAATCGCAGACAAGAAGCGATACATCTGGCCCGAGCGACAAGGTATAGCGGGGCGGATCGTCCAGCCGAAACAGCAGCAGCACCCGGCAGCCCAGCGAGTCAACAACTTCCAGGATGTGATCCCCTGCCGGGACACGACCCAATACGGGCGATGTTTGGGCAACGCCGCCGTCGAGCGCGAAATGAAGTCTGCCGGTACCGCCCTGCAAATTCACAGCCTGCACCTGACCCGTGCTATCGCCTGCGCATACCGGGTGAGACCACTCCGCTGTTGCCGAAAGATATACCTCGTACACGTCGAGATTATCGGTCGCTGTACAGCCGTGTACCGATGTGACGGTGATGGCGTAACGGCCAGGTGTTGGTGCCAGTAGGGTGTCAGATGTTGCTCCCGTAGACCATTGATATTTCATAAAACTGCCCGCTCGCAACACTCCTGGCGCACCGTTGCATACAATCGTGTCGGTGCCGACAATGGCAAATTGCGACAAATCATCGAGCATCAGATCCACCGGGAACGATACGGCGCGGCAATTGGGCAGCGTGAGGTTATTGGCCGTATTGGCTACTACCAGGCGGTAAGTGTTGGAAGAGTCGGGTGAATTGATTGGCAGCGTTGGCGTGTTGTTGCCTGGCAAGTCGGTCCAGGTAAAGCCATTGTTTTGGCTGACCTGCCATTGATAGACGCTGGTATTGAAGGGCGAATTGGCCAGTTCGGCGTTGAGGGTGAGCAGCTGGTCTTTGCAAAAAAATGCCGTGACGGGCAGTGTTATTTCCGGGCCGCAGGCCCGAAAGGAGATGTTGTCAATGGCCAAATCGTTGCCAAGGCCGCCGGGCGCGTTGTTACGGAGCGAGAGTTCCACAGCTGTCAGGGCGGGCTGTGCCGTGAATGAAAACCGAAACGTATGCCACTGCGCATCGTGCGGGATTTTGCCTGTCTCGCACACCGCTATACCGTCAATCAGAAAGGTCAAATCTGGTGCGATTGGGACGACATTGCCCAGAATAAATGGCGTATTGACCGAAATCACATCAATCGAGAATTCATAGAGCGTGTTTTCACAGACATCCACTTGCTTTCGAAAAAACAGGCCGGGCGCATTGCTGGCGTTGACGACCATCATGTAGCCGTAGATATTGGGACTGTTGTCCTTGATGTTGATCCAGTCGTTGGTCGCAAATGAACCCCAGGTCGTCGTGTTGTTCGAAATGGTATAAAATCCATCGTTGGGGGGTGGGCTGGTCTGATACTGATAGCCAGGCGCAAAGCCGGGGTTGGTCAGCAGTACATTGGGTACACCCTGTCCGAAATCACCGTTGGGAAAGATGTTTTCGCCCAAATTACCAGTACAAGTGCTGACGCAAGGGGCGACTACAAGAGGGCCGTTTTGTGAAAACAAGGGTTTGTAAAAACCAAAAAAGATGGCAAGAAGGAGCAGGAGCCGCATGAGAGGTTGTTTCCAGCAAAAGTAATGGCCTGATCCCTTCAGACAGTCCATTGTGGAAAAAAACGCTCAGATTCGCCCTCGTTTTAGTCTCTTCGAATGCTGGTCATTATCGCATCTGTTCTGCTTGCCGTTTTTTATGCCGCGCTCATGGAGGCTTACCTGCGCGGCTGGCGGGCTTTGCCGGAATACGAAATGCCTGAGGAATGGGTGCCGACTGCTATGGTCTCTGTCCTGGTGCCGGCCCGCAACGAAGCAAGCCATATCGAGGCCTGTCTGCGTTCCATCCTGTCCTGCTCTTACCCGGCGCATTTGCTGGAAATCATTGTGATAGACGATTATTCTGAAGACAATACCCGGCAAGTCGTCCTGGAAATGGCGAGCGAAGTTCCTGCCATTCGATTGCTGCGGTTATCCGATTTCAATGTGCCGGATACGATTCTTTCTCACAAAAAAAAGGCGATCGAAATTGGTGTTGCCCATGCCCGCGGAGCGATTATCGTGACGACAGATGCGGATTGTGTGGCGCCGGTGGATTGGTTGCGGTGGATGGTGGGAGGTATATTGGCCTCACCGGCCCGACGAGATGTCCAGCTCCTCGCTGCCCCCGTTGCCTTTCACCGCGAGCAAAACCTGCTCCAGCGTTTCCAATCGCTTGATTTTCTGGGACTGATGGGCATCACGGGGGCGGGCATCCAATTGGGGTGGCAACGGATGGGCAACGGCGCCAACCTCGCTTATCGCAAGTCGGTATTTGAGGAAGCCGGCGGTTTTAAAGGAAATGAAAATGTGGCTTCGGGCGACGATATGTTCCTAATTCAGAAGGTGGCGGCGCGTTATCCGGGGGGCGTTGCTTTTCTGAAAAACCCTGCTGCGATTGTCCTGACGGAAGCCAAACCAGATTGGCTTTCTTTCTGGCAGCAACGATTGCGCTGGGGGAGCAAAAATGCTGCATTGCCCGAATGGCCCGTACGACTGGCTTTACTGACGGTATTTTTATTCTGCTGGAGCATCGTTTTAACTGTGGGCTGGTTGCTGTGGAGTCTCCTGGTGCCATGTACGAATGGCGTCAGGACTATAAGTGCCCTGTTGCTTGTTCAACTCCTTGTAAAAAGTACAGCAGACTATCGCTTCTTGCGCGAGATGTGTATGTGGTTCGCCCGGCGCGACTTGCTCCGATGGTTTTGGCCGTCGTTCTTACTGCACACCGCATACATCGTGGTGGTAGGCACGGCGAGCCTGTTTTTTAAAAACTACGTATGGAAAGGGCGGGAACATTCAACACGTTGAAAGGTAAATAAAAAAGCCCGCTCCCCCCGACAGGGAACAGGCTGGATACCATAAACAACTGTTTCGTCCATCTGATTTGAGGTCATACAGGGGGATGTATGGCCGGTACGGTTTTTGGACAGTGGCCGGGGCACCGGATTCAAAAGGAAAATGGGGCGGCTTTTGGGGTTAGGTAAGTTGGGGCTTACCGGTCTTCAGGGTGGTGTGTAAAGTTTTCTAATCGTATGTGTTCGTTTTCAATGGTGGGGGTGTATCAGCCGTGAGGCGAAGCAATTTGGTAGACGATGGGGTCGTCAGTAAGGGATGTATCAGCCGTGCAGGCAAAATCAATTGGCCAAGGGGAAAAGGGGAAAGGAAAAAAAAGTTTTTGGGGCTTGTAAGGAACGCGGCACCAATAACTTAGTCATTTGATGCCACCCTTTGTTCCATCATACGGCCCCTATTTTTCTTTAAATAGCCCCACTATTCGCAGAAAAATAGTGTTGTCTGATGAAAAAATGGTTGACCTAAAATGCCTAAGGAACGGGCAAATAATAACTTGTAAGTTTCAGATAGATTGGTTTTTGCTCAGATGGGCTATCTTTTTGAGCGAATAGTGGGGCTATTTAATCAAAAAGATGGGTCATCTGGGTGAAAAGAAAGCATATCAAATTTACAAGTTATTATTTGCCCGTTCCTAAGCATTGTTTTCAAGCAGCAATCAGGGGTGGTCGCAAGGGTTTCGGATTGTTCAGGAGGATTCAAAGTGTGATTTTTTAACTGAACTTCCAGAAATCAAAAGGTTTTGGAGTCTATTGGGGCAGCATCCACTTGGGGAGGAGGTTGCAGTTTTCAAAAGCATTGGGATCGCTTTCAAATGGTCAGGGGCCGTTTCAAATGGAAATTTTGGGGGTGGTTCTCCGGGGCTTCCGCAAATCAGGGGGGTAGGGTTTTAGGTGTTTCCGGTCTGGGCTGAGGCGTTGGTTCGGTGAGGCTTTGCAAGGACGTTCTCATTCGTTTGAAGTTTGAAGTTTGAAGTTTAAATCTGGTTATTCGGTTGAACTGTTTTCAAGCGTTCGGCGCTGAGGTTTCGTTTTCATCCAGCCTGCGGTCCATGTAGTTTTCAATTTGGTTTAATGGGGCTCCTTCGGTTGGCATTGCAAAAGTGTGGGTGGTGATCGGGGCTAAGCAAACACAGGTTTTTCGATGAGTTCCATTTGGCAGGGGTTAGGAATCGAAGAAGTTTTTCGGGGCCTGGTTTCGTGGAGCGTTCTCCGGTTTGGCATAGCAAAGGTGTGGGGCAGGAGGCGGCCAAGGCAAACACAGAATTTCAAATCACTTCCAAAATTCGCCTAATTGGTTGGAAAATAACTCCTTCTGCAGGATAAGTAGGACTGACCTCAAAAAATTCGTCGGTGTACTCGCCGCGCAAAGTTTGCGCTTTGGAAGTGCGGCGGCGACCGTCTACGGCGGTCACGATCTTGCGAATGAAATAGGTGCGGTCCGTCGCCTGGCTTTTGGGATCTTCCGTCGGTATAAAGTCGAAAGCCAACACCTGGTCGGCAGATTTGCGTTTCCAGAGGGCATGTGCAAAGTTTTTTCCGACCGGCTCGATGCGATCGCGCAGCCAGCCGATGTGTTTCCAGAGGGTTTTGCCGCTTTTGGCGCGGTATCCGACCTCCAGAGAGAGGTCGTCTATTTCTTCCCATTCGGGCGATTCGCGCTCCAGGCGGCAGCGCACTTCAATAATAACAGGTCCAATTTTCATGTGAATCAGTTTTGGAAGGTGAACAATTGTTTGACGTTACAAATATGCCGGCAAACAGAGCCAGGATTCAAACACAAAAAAGAAAGCCGCTTCCATCCACAAGGGACGAAAGCCGCTTTTTTTTTGGTTAGTCGCTGGGGACTTTTGCCCCCTTTAAAACTGAAAATAAATGAACGAATTGCCGCTCTCCTGCACCCACACCAGCATCAGTATTAGAAATGACCATGCAAGGCCGACTTTCCACCACGACAGTTGATGGGCGACGTCCAGTACTTTGGTATTGCGCATCAGCCATTGGACAATCAGCATGGCAGGTATCACGATGGATACTTTGAGTATAGCAAGGGTAGTCAACAGAGCCCGGCTATCCGGCACCAGCCCAAACATGGATTGTAGCAGTTGCCAGGCTTGTGCAAACGTGCCGGCACGGAAAAATACCCAGGTGATGTTGACCAGCATGAACGTGAGCAATGCATAGAAAAAACCAGACAAGGGGCTTAGGAGTGTTGCAGCAGCAGCACCCAAATGGGAAGCCTGCCGGGCTCTGAAAAACCGCTCGACCCACAGGTACAATCCGTGCAAATCGCCCCACACCACAAATGTCCAGTTGGCGCCGTGCCATAGGCCGCCCAGCAACATCGTGACCATGAGAGCGAAGTACGTGTTCGCCAGTCCGTGTCGGTTGCCACCCAGCGGGATGTACAGGTAATCGCGTAGCCAGGCCGACAAAATGATGTGCCAGCGACGCCAGAAGTCAGAAAAACCAATGGCGGCATAGGGGTAGTTGAAATTCTGTGGCAACACGAAACCGAGACACAAGGCAGCACCCACGGCACAGGTGGAATAGCCCGCGAAGTCAAAAAATATCTGCCCTGAAAAGGCGAACACCCCCATCCAGGCATCCAGAGCAGGCAACAGATCATGGGCGTGGAATACGTCATCTGCCGCAGCCGCCAACATGCTATCGGCAAGCACCACTTTCATAAACAACCCCAGCGACAGCAAAAACAATCCGTCGAACATTTGCTTTTGGGTGGCGGTGCGGGGCGTCTCAAACTGCGGCACCAATTGCGGCGGGCGCACAATCGGTCCGGCCACCAGGTGTGGGAAAAAAGTGACGAATAAAGAGAAATCCAGCATGGACTTTACTGGTTGACTCTTTTTGTAGTACATGTCAATCGTGTAACACAAAGTCGTGAAGGTGTAAAAAGAAATGCCGGCAGGCAGGATGATGTTGGGTCTGGCCGGGTGATAATCTACGCCAAAGGCATTGACCAGCATCACAAAATTATCGAGCAGGAAGCCGCCATACTTGAAAAAACACAACATCCCGAGGTTGCCGATCAAACTGATGACCAACAGCAACTTTTTTTTGTGGGGATTTTCGTGGGTATACAAAGCCCGGCCCACAAAGAAATCAACCACGGTGGAGAGCCACAGCAACAAGATGAACACCGGGTTCCAGGCGGCGTAAAAGAGGTAACTGGCCACCAGCAGATTCACTTTTTTCACTGTCCAGGACAGGGGCAGGTGGTGCAGCACGAGCACGATGGCAAAAAATGCAATGAATGTGTATGAGTTAAATACCATAAGAGCGATTGGTGGAGAGGAGGTTATCCTTTCAGGCCAAATTTTTCCTGCATGATCTTGATGAGATGTTGCGTGAATACCACAGCGTCCTGTGGACTGAGGTGGGAGTCTTCGGGACAAACAAAGTGATCAATTGCAGGGTAGTCGGCAAAATGGATACCTGGGCAACCGGTATAAGCCAGCAAGTGGTCCCAGAATTTTGCCCGGGAAAATCCCATGGTTTCGCCCATCAGCGCAGGCCCGCTGGAAGGGGTGCGTACGAAGAGCACTTCTCCGCCCCGGGCCCTGATTTTATCCGTTGCTTCTTTGACCGACTGAAAAATAGCCGCTAATTCTGCTTCCGGCATCGGAGGGGCCTTCATCGCCATTTGGCCAAAAAAATGCCAGATGCCGCTCACCCGGTTTTGCAGGTTGGTGTCTGATACAAACCGCTCCGTCATATACATCTGCCGGTCAAAGGTGTTCCGTTGGAAATCCATCGGGAAAATCGGCATCATAAACACCCCCGGACGGCTCGGGATCATCTGTGCGTCCAATTGGGCATTCAGCGAAAGATTCTCTTTATCCAGAAACACGAACTGGGATTCCAGCACTTTATTGAGTTGGAAACTGGCGCGTTGGGCAGGGGTACGGTCGTGGTAGTACCCAATATTTGTTCTGGGCCGACGCTCATTTCCGGGGAAATTGGAGAAAAACAGACCCTCAGTTACGTCTACAACCAACCGCCCTTTGAAGTGGGGGTCATTGGCAAGGTCGTCCAGCACAGGGCGCGGCGAACTTCCTTCGAGGGCCTGATCATTTTCGGTGCGCAGATACAGAGCACTTGGCGAATTCCTGAGTGGAGCAGGGTGCTTATATATGTGCAGCCAAAAGCAAGACGGGGGCAACATAAAGTGCCGGCATGATGCGTAGAGGTTTTGTTTTTACGTATGGCTATAGACGTTTGTATTCTTCAAAAACGCTTCCGCCCACGACTTTTTTGGATTGGCCCTGATCCAAATCGTTGACTTCTACAAATAACAAGACCATTTTATCATCGGTGCTGATAATCAGTTTGTTCTCTGACAATTCATCCATGCGCCTGTATTACGTAGAAGGCGGGATTGTCGCAGGGTTTCTAACCAGCTGCGAAAAACGGGGGGTGAATGGCGAGAAAGAGGGAAGAAGAAGTGGGGATATGAATTGATTTAATTATCTCTGTTTCTATAAATCCTATTTTTTTAGGAAAAATAGAAATGAATATTTTGGAGCTTACAAAGACCTTTCGAGGAATACCTGTTTTTTCAATTGGCGACATTGAAAAGCACTTTCCAAATTTTGAGCGGGAGAACCTGCTGAATTGGCAGAAAAAAGGTGTTTTGCTGTTTTGCTGCGAATTCGAAACGGTTGGTATAGCCTGACGGGAGAGATCCAGACGCTGGAGCACGCCTACTTTGCGGCCAATAAAATCTATGCTCCTTCTTACATTTCACTGGAGTCCGCGCTGGCCTATTATGGTTGGATACCTGAAGGGGTTTTTACATTGACCTCTGTAACCACACTCAAAACCAACGCATTTGATACACCCAAAGGTCGTTTTCGGTATAATACAGTCAAGTCCGCCCTTTTTTTTGGTTATAAAATCTTATACATTGATGGAAGAGGAATCAAAATGGCAGAACCGGAAAAAGCACTTTTGGATTTCCTATATTTTCATCGCGAGGTTCAGACGGAAACCGATTTCGACTCTCACCGATTTAATCTTATTCAAATGCATGCCGATGTGGATATGATCAAATTGTCAGATTACAATGCGCTTTTTGATATGCCTGCTTTAACAAGACGCCTGTCAACTTTCAAACATCTACTCAATCATGTTGAATCTTTCTGAAATCCTGAAAGATTATCCTGAGTCGCTGTAAATTCACCGATCTTTTATCCTGCGCGAGTATTTGCAATACAAAATCCTGGAAATTCTCTTTGAGGGTCGCTATGCCAACAAATTTTGTTTTTTGGGCGGGACCTGTCTACGCCTGGTGCACAACAATCTGCGTTTTTCAGAGGATCTGGACCTTGATAATTTCCAAATCACGGAAGAAGAGTTTTCAGAAGTCTCCTCAAGCATTCAAAAAGGCCTTGAAAAACAAGGCTATCAGGTAGAGATGAAGCAAATTATTAGGGGTGCTTACCATTGCCATATCCGTTTCCCGGGTTTGATGTTCGAGCAGGGTTTAAACGGGTATCGGGAAGAAAAAATTTTGACACAATTCGATACAGAGCCCCAACATTTTGATTTTCAGCCAGAGATTTTTGTGCTGAATAAACTTGACGTGACGGTGAGCATTTATACCACACCCCTAGATTTGTTATTGGCGCAAAAATTCACGGCTCTCTGCCAGAGAAAGCGGAGCAAAGGGCGCGATTTTTTCGATATTGTATTTTTACTCTCCAAATCAGTTATTCCCAATTACGATTATCTGAACATGAAAATGGGCGTTTCTTCGTCAGCACAATTGCGCGACCAGGTAAGGACCCTGTGTGCAAAAACAGATATGGAAGAAATGGTAGCAGATGTAAGGAACGCGGCACCAATAACTTAGTCATTTGATGTCACCCTTTGTTCCATCATACGGCCGCTATTTTTCTTTAAATAGCCCCACTATTCGCAGAAAAATAGTGTTGTCTGATGAAAAAATGGTTGACCTAAAATGACTAAGTTATTGGTGCCGCGTTCCTAAGCGCTTTTCTGTTTTATCCATCCGATGAAAAGAAAATCAGGCTTTTTTTGCCTATTGTTGAGCAGGCTGATTTGGGTTAGGTATCGCCATTCACCTGCCCTTTTTCTCAACTCCTTAAAAATTGATGAGGGCTTAAGAGTGTTCAATAACCATGTCAATGCAATCGCAACTGATTGACCGTCAATAGCACCCGAAATACGAGCACTAAACACGCTCCCCCCTCACACCACCACATTGATCATCCTCCCCTTGATAAAAATCACCTTCTTCGGCGCCTTCCCCTCCAGCCATTTTTGCACATTGTCCAACGCCAGTGCAGCGGCGACTGCGTCTGCTTCGGACACATCGGCGGGTAAATCCAAATTTGCGCGGAGTTTGCCGTTGATCTGGACAGGTACATTGATTACGTCCAGTTTCAGGTAGTCTTCGTTGTGGGAAGGCCAGGCCGCGTCACACACAGTCGTCGTGTGACCCAGGTGATGCCAGAGTTCCTCTGCGATGTGCGGGCCAAACGGTGCGAGCAGAATAACCAACGGCTCCAATACGGCGCGTTTCGAGCAATTGAGCCGGCGAAGTTCGTTGGTAGCGATCATGAAGTGGCTGACACAGGTGTTCATGCTCATCCGCTCAATGTCGTCGGTCACCTTTTTGATGCAGGTATGGAGGGCGCGGAGTTCATCGCGAGTCAGCTCAACATCTGTGACGGCCCATTCCGCATTGTTTCCGTTGAAAAATAACTGCCAAAATTTTTTCAAAAAACTGCTCACCCCGCTGATGCCCTGGGTATTCCAGGGTTTGGCGTCGGTGATCGGGCC
>Ga0335397_10000986_pt1 | contig 38359 bp, 38 predicted proteins | sample MAT04_FD_205740 | JGI IMG/M metagenome (GOLD analysis project Ga0335397, IMG submission 205740) | Freshwater microbial communities from Lake Fryxell liftoff mats and glacier meltwater in Antarctica - MAT-04 (spades assembly) (version 2) ... | reverse complement strand
CGCCGGAGGATGAAGTGCAGGACGAGCGCTAAGGCGAGCGTCGCAGCGTCAGCTCGACGTGTCATTACGCTCGGCGCGCTCGCAGAAACACGGCGGGCTGACGCCGCGCCGCTCGCCGATGAGAGATCAATCAACGATTCATCAACCGGGGCATCGTTCCCAAAGCCTCAGTCCAGCGTCGGCCACCCTTGTCAGCGTCTAGTATGTGTACTCTTTACGCTGGATGAACATCAGGTCTTCGTCATCAAATGCTGCGTAAAGAGTTCCAAACGCTGGGCCGGAGAGCATGACGCCTTCGCCTCGCTCCCGCCAGAAATCTCCCCACCCCGCACTGTTCATGGTCATCACAAATTCGACGGTGCCATCCCATTCCCCCACGCGCACCAAGTCGCCCTCGCGAATTATATCTCCTGTACGGTATCTCAGTTCACGCATCATGCCGGTGCCACAAACTACGGACGCAGCCGGATTCGAGTCACCGCCACGATCCGGTCCAGTTCCTTAATTTTGAAATAGATGATCAGTTCGGACAATTCGACGAAGCGATTTCCTTCGTCGAGCGCGACTCCCACCGTTTCAGGCCGAAACTTGAGATCATGTTCTACGGCATCGACTTCTTCAGATAACTGTTGCGGACTCAGGGACCGCATCCAAATTTCCGTGATTTCATTGAGCGCGGCCTCCCACCAGATCACGGTGTAATTCGGCTTCATGGAGTCCTCAGCGATTGGAGACGCTCCCGAACCTCAGCCGTCGTGTAGGTCTTTCCCGGATTCGCCGCCCGCTCGCGGATAATTCGCAAGTCTTCTTCCACTTCCGGTGCCATGGCGCGGCCGATCAGTTTTCCTGATCGGTCCCGCAACTCGGCTTGATGCGACGCCTTAAGCGTCTCGGCCTGTTCATCATTAAGGATGATGGTAGTCATGATTGCATTCCATAAGCGGAGGGTTCTCAACTCTGCGAGAATACGGTTTCGAGTTCTGTCCGATTCATTGCATTGATGCCAGATTTCCTCTGCCATTCGTCACGAAATACACTTTACGCCCATAAATCCGCCGATGCCAAGAGTTCTTTCAAACTCAATGTGAAACCCGGCAATAGCGGCGTCATGTAATTCTCTGTTTCCGACACAATTCGCGGCTGCGCGGCGACAGAGAAGACAGTCAATTTCCGCTCAAACCGATCAATCACCCAGTACTCTCGCACGCCGGCGGCAAGATATTCGCTTCGCTTCATCACATAATCGCGGTCACGATCACGCTTACTCTCCGAAACGATTTCAATCACGATTGTTGGAACGTCCGTTTTCGGCTGCGGAAGCCGTTGATATCCGATCCACAAAGCACGATCGGCACGGCGACGATTTTTTGTTCCTGCGACATACTGTTCGGGTAATGTCAGATTGAGGCGGCCGCCATCGGGATGTTCAAATTGATGTTTTTGCAGCCAGTAACCCAGCAGATCATTCGGCCCACGCTCGCTTTCCGACGGTGCTGGCGACACGATGACGACTCCGTTGATGAGTTCGTAGGAATACTCCTCGTCGTAGTCTTCCACGGCATCGAACTCATCCGGCTCTAGTTGCAGGCCGTTGGATTCCGGCCCCAACTTGAGCGGCGTGATAATCTCCAGCAAAGACATCATGACATCTCCGAAATTACGGCGTCGTCAATTCCACCAGATCCAGCCGTTGCTCCTGAATCTCCTGGGCGGCCTCGGTATCGACATAGTCGCTGTGGCAAGAGGCTTTGGTTTCTTCCGCGCCGACGGCTTTCTTTGTCTTGCCGGCCAGCTTGTGAATCTCATCGGGGCTCAGCACGCCGCGTTTGGCGAGGATTTCCTGCTGCTCCGGCGATAAGGCCGCGGAGACCTTGGCCCGGTCCCACTGGTAGTGTTCGTCCTTGCCGGAGGTGAACTCGACGATTTCCTTGCTGATGCGGACGCTGCACCAGTCGTGGCCGCACATGGCGCAGAAATCGGTGTCGACATCGAGGTCTTCGTCGTGATACGCGCGGGCCGTGTCGGGGTCGAAGCTCAACTCGAAATGCTTTTCCCAATTGAGAGCCGCGCGGGCTTTGGTCAGCTCATCATCGCGATCGCGCGAGCCGGGGATGCCGAGGGCGACATCCGCCGCGTGGGCGGCGATCTTGTAGGCGATGCAACCCTGCTTTACGTCATCTTTCTTCGGCAGACCGAGATGTTCCTTAGGCGTCACATAGCAGAGCATGCTGGCCCCGTGATACGCCGCGGCCGTCGCGCCGATGCAACTGGTGATGTGGTCGTATCCCGGAAAAATATCGGTGACGAGCGGGCCCAGCACATAAAACGGCGCGCCGTGACACAGTTGCCGTTCGAGCTTCATGTTGAATTCAATCTGATCGAACGGAACATGCCCCGGTCCTTCGATCATAACCTGCACGCCGCGGCGCCAGGCTCGCTCGGTGAGTTCTCCCAGCGTGGCGAGTTCCGCGAGTTGGGCGCGGTCGGTCGCGTCGGCTAGACCACCGGGGCGGAGTCCATCGCCGATGGAGAAGGTGACATCGTATTCCCGCATGATGTCGCAGATGTCTTCCCAATGTTCGTACATCGGGTTTTGCCGGCTGTGGACGATCATCCATTTCGCGAGCAGCGATCCGCCGCGGCTCACGATGCCAATCAAGCGGCGGTTGACGTAGGGGAGATGCTCCCGCAACACCCCGGCGTGAATCGTGAAATAATCGACCCCTTGTTTCGCCTGATGCCGCAGCATGTCGAGAATCATGGGGACGGTGAGTTCTTCAATTTTGCGGCCAATGATCATTGAATAAATCGGCACAGTGCCGATGGGGACGCGGCTGTTCTCGATGATCGCCGCACGGCAGGCGTCCAGGTCGCCGCCGGTGGAGAGATCCATCACCGTGTCGGCCCCCCACTTCTCGGCCCACTTCAACTTTTCGACTTCTTCATCGGTGCTGGATGAGACCGGCGAGGCCCCCATGTTGGCATTGATCTTCGTCTTCGAGGCCCGGCCGATCGCCATCGGTTCGAGTTGATAACCGAGGTGGACTTTATTCGCCGGGATCACCATCCGCCCGGCAGCGACTTCATCGCGGACCTGGATCGGCGTGAGATGCGGTTCGCGCGCGGCGACGCGGATCATCTCCGGCGAGATGATCCCGAGCCGTGCCTGTTCGAGCTGCGTGATCGGCTGGAAGCCGGCGGGAAAAGTGACCTGTCGATACGAGTCATCACTCTGCGCGAAGACCACATGGTCCGCGCCGGGGCGGAAGCTCAGGGGTTGCAACCCCTGGACTGCTTGCGTACGCCACCCATCCGGCAGAAAATCCCAAGCGGTTTTCTCGGACGGTTGCGGCATGCCGGGGGTGTCGGGTGAGGAAAACGTCCAGCGGCCCTCGACGCCGGGAGCGAGTTGCGGTTTCTTCGCAAAACTGCCGGGCGTGGTGCCCTGTGCCGTCGAGGACGGGTTCGAGCCGAGAGCGGGGAGAGCCGAAGCTTTCAGAACGGCGGACGTGGACATGCGGCGATCATCCTTCCAACAACGATAAATTCCAGGCGTACGGCGAACCGTGAGGGACCATTTCCTGACTCAATCGTAGTCGACTGATGGGGAATTTCAACGGGTGCCCCAAGAACAGGGCGAGACCGCGCGGTGGACGGCGGGATTTGACCTCGTGATGTCTCGCTGATTTCATTATGCTGAGTGGCATAAGGAACGTGCCCATGTCGATGACCATTACCAGTCAGGACGAGAAAACAGTCGTGATTCCCGCTGGTATCGACAGCTTAAACGCCTTTCGTCACTGGGTGTTCTCCGGCGGATTTCCTGAGCGAGGACGCATTTCCTATCTCGACGGCGTGATGGAGATCGACATGAGTCCCGAGGAGATCGATTCTCATGTCACGCTTAAAGGGGCTTTAACGAATTCCATGTGGCAGTTTGTCGAGGAATTCGACCTGGGGCGTGTCTTTGCCGATGGTGCCTTGCTCGTCAACCGAGACGCCAACATCGCCAATGAACCTGACCTGATGTTCTGTACCTGGCAAACCTTGATTTCCCAGCGGGTTGAGATCAAGGAAACGAAGCCGGGTAATCGTCGTTACATGGAGTTGAACGGCTCCCCGGATGTTGTTGTCGAAGTGGTCAGCCGCGCGTCGATCCGTAAAGACAAAAAAATTCTTCGCCAGAAGTATTTCTCCGCCGGTGTGCGGGAATACTGGCTGATTGATGCGTCCGGAGCGGAAATCGACTTTCAACTTCTCACGCGCGGCGTGCGCCAATTTCGGAATGTGCGCCCGGGGAAGGACGACAGCCGTTTATCGACGGTATTCAATCGCCGCATACGCATGGTCCGTGAGCCGGATCGGATCGGCATGTGGCGCTACCGAATCGAATGGTTGCAGGCCGGCGGATGATCAGGACGGTGATTCGTCCCAGCGGCGCGGCACGCGGGTCGGCGGGAAGGGGGTGGGCAGGTCAATCGTCTCTTCAGGCGATTCCTCGCCATTCCCCAAGTGACTGTCGCCATTTCGTTGGTGACCGTTCGTCTCTTGCTCGTAATCGCCTTCTTCGAGTTGCCGGAGGGATTCCTCGATGCTCAGGCGACGATCGGCTTGCAATAAGGCGGCCGTGTCCAGCGATTGGTTCGTACCGCCGACATCTCGACTGCGACGGCTCCGTGAATCGCTGACGGCGAACCCAACGACGGTGGCCAGCATCGCCAACCCCACCACACTAATGATGGCGACCATCCAGGGGACGAGATCTTCCACGGGAGGTGGTGCTTCCGGAGAAATGTACAATTCTAATCGGCCGGCCAGCAACGTCGGCGCGACATGCAAACGGCCGCCGGAGGTCTCGTAGCCTTCGCGTTTGAAGAAGTAGCCTGTCACGGTGACCGAACGGCGGGAATCGTCCTGCGGTTTGATCTCTGGCGGAATCTCGGTACAGATCACGCGATAAGGATGATTGCCCGAATCCGCCGTGAAAATCCACGCTTCGTACAAGCGCGAGATTCCGTAGTCGTTGCGGGGTGCCTGGAATTCGTACAACTTCCAGAGATCGCCCTTGATCGTCACCGGCCGGCCACGATACTTTTCCGGCGAGGTCATCATGTTGACATATTGCAGGCCCGGTTCGGCTTCAGACCGCATGCGGCGCGGGGAGATGTCAGCCGCTTTGGCGAGGATGCGGTAATAGGCGTCCGCTTCGTGCTGACGGACCCCCACGGTGTTGTCAGCGACTTCCGCCAGCCAGGATTTCGGAATCGCAATCCGCTCCGCGGCGTCCACCCGAGGTTCCGCATCCACACGTGGTCGGCGCGGGATGATGCGGATTTCGTCATCCTTGAGACGCGGTGGGCCCTCTTCATCGACGGAGAAGTCCACGTCATCGGGAGACTGCACCTGTTCCGCGTTCGCGGGCGGGGCGGGGCGGGTGGCAATCCTCCAGGCCTGCCAGGCGAACATAAACAGCGCGATCAACCCCACATACCCCAACATCCGCAGGTGCAGACGGCGGTCTTGATGCGGCGGAGACGGTTGAAGCGGCCCCTGAAATTTCACGGCGATAAGCAGTCGGAAAAGAGAATGACCTGTCCGAATGTCGACCCGACTCGGACGCCAAATTGTATCGTAACCACGGAAATCCCGGAATAGCGCCGCAGAACAGGCTACTCCAACAACTTCAACGCCTGAAACGATCAGGCGGAGTTCTCCTACTCTGAGTCACGCCGCTGACGTTCTCATCCTAGTCGAGCCAACCCTCCGATATTTAACTGTGTTCACTGAGCGTTTCTGGCGCGGTTGATCGTTTCCCGCGCCGTGTTCCCACCGCTCACCAGGGAGGATTTATGAAACCGCACAAGCCCATCCGGATTTCCGTGCCTGCGGCGCTGCAACTGATTGATCTGATCAGCGAACAAGCTCGTCAGTCAGAGAATGATTCGGTAAAGAAGATTCTGCTCCGTGCCGGCATCAAGATCGCCGACATCGCGCTGGAAGGCGAAACGCCATCCCGCCGGGTGAAGCGCGCGGCCTGAGTTGGCAGCTGACCCGCCAGCAGACATTCTTCAGACAGAAGTCGCGTCGTAAGCTTTACAAGCCGCAGGAATGCGTGTTTGTCGGAATGTCGCGGTGCGTCGTCAGATTGACGACGCCTGCAATCGGCGAATTCTGCCGGTTTGGGGTGAATCAGGCGTTTTTCCGCCGGAAGCTGTTTCCATCCGGTTTGGCACGCCGTCTGCATTCCATGTTAAGTCGTGTGCGATCAGGACAGTTTCACATGGCTTCAAGATGACGCAGGAGTGAATCATGTTACGCAAAATCGTGTTGGCGACGGCGGCAATGATGGCGGTGATGGTGGCGACCAGCGGCCAGGTGGAAGCCGGTCATGGTCATGGTGGTCATGGACACGGCGGCTACAGACACGGTGGCTATCGCGGCCACGGTCATAATCACTACCGTGGTGGCAATTACGGCGGATATCGCGGTTACTATGGCGGCGGCGTTGTGGTCGCACCGCGCGTGATCGCTCCGCCTGTGTACGGCTATCCGGTCTACGGCCAGCCGTATGGCTATCAACAGCCTTATGGCTATCAACAGCCGTATGGCTACGGCTACCAACCCTATGGTCAGGCCTTGGGTGTTCAGACCGGAAACTTCTCGTTGTTTCTGGGGCGGTAGTCCTCGGTGCAGCCCCTCATTCAGAGTGACTGTCAACGTTTGATCAAACTCACTGACTGCGGAAAGCCCGCTGGATCATCAGATCCGGCGGGCTTCCGCTGTTGATATCGCCGCGGAGACCGCCGTTGTCAACGGCGGCTTTTTTTTAGATCAACCCTGAATGCCGCAACAGCGGTTCCACACTCGGTTCCCGCCCCCGAAACGCCCGGAAGACTTCCAGCGGATGCTTGCCGCCACCCAATGCCAGTACCGTGTCGCGGAATCGGCGGCCCGTTTCCATCACGGCGGCATCGTTGTCCAGGCCGGCTTCCTCGAAGGCCGCAAACGCGTCGGCACTCAAAATCTCGGCCCACTTATAACTGTAATAGCCCGCCGAATACCCGCCCGAGAAAATGTGCTGGAACGAACACAGAAAGCGGTCTTCGGGCAACAGCGGCAACAAGCTCGTCAACTGGGCGATCCGCCGCTGCACATCAAACGGCGATTCCGCCCCCTGTGGATCATAATCGCTGTGCAACTCCAGATCGGTCATCCCCAGCATCAACTGCCGCAGCATCATGGTGCCGGCGCGATACGTTCGTGAAGCATACACCTTGTCGAACAGTTCATCCGGCAGCGGGTCGTTCGTTTGATAATGGCCCGTCATCGCCAGTAACGTCGGCTTGTGGTAGCACCAGTTCTCCATGAACTGGCTCGGCAGTTCGACCGCATCCCATTCGACGCCCCGAATGCCCGCCGCATCCGCCAGTTCCACTTTCGTCAACATGTGCTGGAGGCCATGCCCCATTTCATGAAACAGCGTCTCGACTTCTCCAAACGACATCAGGCTCGGCTTGTCCCCCATCGGCGGCGTCTGATTGCACACCAGATGCGCGACCGGCAACTGAGTCCGCCCATCGGCCAGCCGCCGGCGTCCCAAACAACTGTCCATCCAGGCGCCGCTCCGTTTATTCTCCGGCCGCGAGTACGGATCGAGAAAGAACGCCGCGATCGGTTTCTTCGACTCATCCAGAATATGGTAATACCGGACATCGTCGTTCCAGACCGAGATTTGACCGGTGGCCGGCTGCACTGTGACCCCAAACAACCGGTGCATCAACCGGAATAGTCCCGCGAGGACTTTCTCGAACGGGAAATACGGCCGCAGTTCTTCGTCGGTGTAATCGAACCGCTGTTCCCGTAACCGCTCGGCCCAAAAGGGGATGTCCCACAACGCCAAAGGAGTCGTATCGCCGCGCGAGTCTTTCATCGCCTTCAAGTCGGCGAGATCACGTTCGGCCGCTGTCCACGATGCGGTCCGCAGTTTGGTGAACATGTCGCGCACGGCTTCCGCCTTGCCGGCCATTTTGCGGGACAGACTGACGGCGGCGAAATTCGCGAACCCGAGGAGTTTCGCCTGCTCTTGCTTGAGTTGCAGAATTTTCGGAATCAGGCCGCTGTTATCAAACGGGGCTTGAGCCGCGCGCGTGATGAAGCCGCGATACACCTGCTCCCGCAAGTCCCGATTTCGACAGTGTTCCATGAACGGAATGTAGAGCGAGGTTTCCAGCGTGATCCGCCACGGCCCGGCTTCCGGGGTGGCTGTCGGCGTGTCAGCATGCGCTTTATTCCACGCTTGGGCCGCCATATGCCGCAACGTCTCCGGCCACCCTTCGGCGTCCTGAACATGCGTGATGTCCAGTCCGAAGGCCTTGGTGGCATCCAGCACATGATTCGAGAACTCGGTGCTGATCTGCGAGAGTTCCTGCTCGATGGCATTGAACCGCTCACGTGCCGTGCCCGTCAGCCCGATGCCCGCCAGTTCGGCATCGCGAATTCGATCGGTCACGATCCGCTGCTGAGCTTCTGAAAGCTGGCTCCATTCCGGACTGCCGGCCAAACCCTTGAGCGCCTGATAAATCGGCTGGCTTTGGCGGGCGCGCAAGCCGAACTCCACGACTTGTGGCAGCACCCCTTCATACGCTTCGCGCAGTTCCGGCGAATTCTTCACGCCGAACAAATGTCCCACCGGTTCCCACGCATGTTCAAACGGCTGATCGAGTTCTTCCAACGCCCCGATGGTGGATTCCCACGTCGGCCCTGCCGATTGCTCGACCGCTTCCAGCTTCGTCAGTGCCTCTTTGAGCCGCAGCTGCACGGCCGGGGCCACATGCGACGGTTCGATCTTCGCAAACGACGGCAGCCCTTCGGTTGCCAGCAGGGGATTATTATTCGCCTCAGTCACGATACCGCATCCTTATTTGTGAGAGGCGCTCGCCTCCTGGAAAGTGTGAAGCGCTATCGTGCAGAAATTTCGAGCGGGTGACAATCGTAAACCACGAAACACCAGCCCGCCGCACAAGCAAGGGTTCCTCCATTCTTCAACAACGGACAGCCGTAGGGTGGTGCCGAGGGCTTTGACGAGGCCCACCATCATGAGGCTGACGGCCGAATTGTGGTTTCCTATTTTGACGCGCGAATCGACCAGCCCCGTCGCATTGAAGTTCTGCCGCAAATTTGGCCGATGGGCATAGTGAGATTGCGGGTCGGCAAGAATGACCGACTTTCGCGAAATCGCCAGCGGCAAGGAGGCTGCAGTGGGGCAGGCAGAAAAAACGGATGTCCGAAAAGGCCCAACCGATCCGATCCGCACCGGCAATCCCATCAGCCCGGCGATCGTGAGCATCTTCAAGCGGCTCGGCAGCCAGCACTGGGAACTCCCCTATCTGGCCAACCTCATCACGTCACTCACGCTGATTCTCACCGTCTGTCTCCTCATTCTGCTCTACCCCACCATCGGGTTGGCCATGCAGTTGACGCAGACATTTTTGCGTCTGATCAAAGAGACATTCGTGGAGATGAAGCCCATGCCGGCGGTCGAAAAACTCGGCCACGGCGTCGCGATCAGCGTCTACGGCGTCTGCCTCTCCCTCTTCGCCGTCATCACCCTGCCGTTCTACATCGTGGCCTATGTGCTGGATTGGATCGGCGTGAAGATCAAGACCGCGTGAGTTAGAAAGCCAGCCCGCCACGCCGCGCATGCCAGGGTTCTCGCATTACTCGCCATGTGCGCGCCTCACCAGATCGCGAAATGTTGGCCGTAACGATTTGTGCAGATATCTCGCAAACGAACTGTTCAACTCGTTGACAGCAATCAACTCCACAACATCGGCCCAATCCTTGTAAGCTCGACGAAGATCGCCCTCGCCACACGCGATTTTCGATTCAATCAGCCGTGACAGTGTTAATACGGGCAAGCCTTCGATTTCTTTGACGATCCGCCCTTCGCCGGGATTAGGCAGCGACACTTCGCTCCCCTTGCCGGCCTTTTCTCCGGCGAGCACGAATTGAACTGGAATATCGGACTCACTGCGGAACTCAACCTGATTGCCGTCCCAAATAAAGCCAGCATCCGTAAGAACTTGCCGGATTGCGGGCGTATCTTCCTTGCGGACCAGCAGATCAAGATCGGCTGTGTTTCGCTGATATCCGTGCAGACAGACTGCCACGCCGCCGATGATCGCATGCGGAATCCCGGCTGCCGCCAGCAATTCGTGACACCGCACCGCCGTGTTCCACAGCGATTGGTTGTCAAGCATGGCGTAAACTCGTTGGGCGGTGGGCATCGTCGTCTCAGTCAGTCACGCGAATTCCGTGTCGCTCGCCGGTGAGAGTCGGCACGCCGCTCGACCGAATGCTGATTTCCACTTGTTGCCCCAAGGCGTTCAGAAACCGAAAAAGTCGGTCGATGCTGTAGGTTGTCACGCGGCCGCGCAGCAGGGCGGAGAATCGCGCATCGTCCAAGCCGAGGAGTTTGGCAGCCCGCGCCGGAGTCAACTTTCGTTCGCCAATGAGAGCACGGATTCGCTGGACGAGTTGGGCCTTGGCGAGGGCCAGATCCGGATTGGGAATCCCCAGATCAGCGAAAACGTTTCCCGTACCGACGTCCGTCAGCGCGGAAACATCACGATTCCGCACGGGGGCTCTGGATTTTCCAGTGGGCATAATTCTGTTCCGCGTCTTTCAACCGGCTGCGAATCTTATCCAGATCCACCATCGGCGTTTTGATACCTGATTTGCTCTTTTTTTGAAAGGCATGCAACACATAGACGATACCGGCGAATCGCACCGTGTACACCGCACGGTATGTGTTTCCATCTTCATCTTCCGCCACTTCGAGAACACCTGCTCCGCCGAAGCCCTTCAGCGGTTTTGACGCCGGGTGTTTGAATCCGGTTTGCGCATCAAACAGCGCCTGCCCGAACACAACGCGGACTGGTTTGGGAAACCGTCTCAAGTCAGCACGGCTAGAGCCGACCCATCGCAGCGGCTTCGCCACCGGTTCGTTGTCTGCACTCGTCACCCGGATTATACCTCATTCAGGTGGCTGTCGAGTCAGGATTTCGGAATTGTCGTCCGGCGTGACACCGCACCGCCGTGTCCCACAGCGATTCGTTGTCGAGCATGGCGTCAACTCGTTGGGCGGTGGGCATGGCGAAATTCGTCAGAGGATTCGCACGGGGAAAGTTAGTCCAAACACTCGTATCGGACCATGAGTGACGGTCTTGGCGGTTCTGTAGGAACCTTAAGAATTACGCCTGCTCGCTCAAGTTTTCGAGCCTCTTTCACATGAGCCATCGCCGCCTTTGGTGATTTGTCTAGAATCAGTTTGAGAATCTCTTCATCAGTACTTTCGGGATTGCTGCGAATCTGGTTTCTAGCGTCGAAAATGATCATGCGTATGGCATAAGAATCGTAGACTGCTCGATACTCGTTTTCCCTCGTTTGATTTTCGGCGTCAATTTCTTCAAAACATACCGAACACGGCATCAGAACATAGTCGGCGATCTCGAGCCAAGCCACATATGTCGAGTTTGATGACGTCACCTTCGGCGGGGTGACATGGATGGTCTCGATTTTGTTGGATACCCATCGTTCTACATCTTCGTCCTTCGGTGGCGTTTGCAGAAAATACGACCGAATCATTGCGGCCACTCGGTTCCGCGTCGCGTTACTATCGCCATTCAATGTGAAAAATATTTCGCGAGCTTTCTTTTTCCATTCTTCACGAGCATTGAAACTTCGCGCTAACCAGTTGGTGATGGCTTGGGAAAGTGAATATATTGGCTCTGCTTCATCTGGTATTAGTGTGGGTGTCGAATCTGTCATGAAATGTCGCCTGTGTTATTCGGTTGGAAAACCATTTCGAGAAAATCGTCTTCCGAAATAATCCGAATATCATATCCTTTCTCTCGGAGACTTATCGCATCTTTTAGATTACCTGACACTTCTGACCCTTTAGCAAGCTGGCGGGCATCCTGAAGTCCTGCAACGAGGTAATCTGTTCAGCTGGAAACAGAGGTCTTGGCGGTTCCGCCAAACTGCTTCACAATCTGCTGGGCTGATTCGCGTTCAAACGTTTCCAACTTTCCGGTAAAGACGACGTTCTTACCATTCAGGGGATGGACTGTTGAATCAAAATCCACCGGGATTTCAAGTTCAATTTTAGTGGAATTAGGGCGAGATCGAGGCGCACTGGATGGTGTCCAGTTTTGATCTGAGAAAATCTCCCCAATTGTCAAATTAAATTTCACTGCAAGTTTGCGAGGGCATACATGGTTATTCTCTTGAAGTGCGCGGAGAAGTAGCGAAGCGGCTGCATATGAATCGCTACCCGCATGATGATGATCAAGAGAAATCCCGTGAAACATGGCAAGATAATTGAGCTTATGCGATATCAATTGTGGCCAAATCTGCCGCGAAAGTTGCAACGTACAAAGGTAGCTCAGGCGGGGAATTGGGATTGAACATGCGTGAAGCGAATGGCGAAGCACGCTGATATCGAACGATGTATTGTGGGCGACTATCAGCTGTGTCTCAAATAGACCGGCAATCTCAGGCCAAAAAGAGTCAAGCGTTGGGGCATCGATCACGTCTTCTGCTGTGATTCCGTGAACTTTAACATTCCAGTGCGAAAACCGGAGTTCACGGGGTCGAATTAGTTGATAAATCGACTTTTCAACGGCACCATCTCGAATGACCGTCAATCCAAGTGCGCAAGCACTATTTCTTTTCTCATTTGCAGTCTCAAAGTCCAATGCAACAAAATTCATTGGTACTCACCTGGGTTCGAGCAAGGGGCGTATACCACACGAAAAGACTTCGTGGACCGTGCCTGCGGATTCTTACGAAGTCAGCATCATGTTGAGCAACCTAAGCCACTTCCCTCACGCCAGAATGGCGTGCCTCACTTGCGGGTCGTTCGACGGGCCGATCAGGCGTTGGTTTAAGCCTTGATACGGGTAGCGCAGCTGGTGCGGGTCGAGGCCGAAGAGGTGCAGGATGGTGGCTTGCAGGTCGTTCGGGGTCATTTTGTCTTTGGTCACGAAGTAGCCGATGTCGTCGGTTTCGCCGTGCGTGATGCCCCCTTTCACGGCTCCGCCGGACAGCCAGACGCAGAAACTGTGCGGATGGTGATCGCGGCCCAGCGTTTTCAAACCGCCGCGGGCTTCGTTCATTGGCGTGCGGCCGAACTCGCCCCCCCAGACGATGAGCGTATCTTCCCACAGGCCGCGCTGCTTCAAATCTTTCAGCAAGGCGGCGATGGCTTTGTCCACGGGCCGGCATTTGTTCGGCAGACCGCGGTCGATTTCCGTATCCGGGCTGGTGCCGTGGAAGTCCCAACCCCAATCGAACAGTTGGACATACCGCACGCCCTGCTCCAGCAATCGGCGGCCGAGCAGACAGTTGTTGGCGAAACTCGCCTGGCCCGGTTGCGCCCCATAGGCTTCCTGAATGTGCTGCGGCTCCTTCGAGATATCCATCACTTCGGGGACCGCCATCTGCATGCGGAACGCGAGTTCGTACTGGCTGATGCGAGTCAGCGTTTCCGGATCGCCGATTTCTTGCAGCTCGAGTTCATTGAGTTTCTTGAGCGTATCGAGACTTCGCCTGCGGACGGTGCGGTCCATTCCGGCGGGATTGTTGGCGAACAAAATTGGTTCCCCCGAAGACCGGCATTGCACCCCTTGATACACCGATGGCAAAAAGCCGCTGCTCCACAGAGCTTTGCCCCCCGTCGGATCGGACCCGCCGCTGACGAGGACGACGAAGCCGGGCAAGTCCTGATTCTCGGAACCGAGGCCGTAGGTGATCCACGACCCCATCGACGCGCCGCCGAAGCGGTTGGTGCCGGTGTGCAGCAGCAAGTCCGCCGGGGCGTGATTGAACTGGTCGGTCGACATCGATTTGATGATGCACAAGTCGTCGGCGACCGTCTGCAATTCCGGCAGCACATCACTGATCTCGTTGCCGCCCTGTCCACACTTGGTGAACTTGTGCGGCGTACCCAGCAGTTTGGGGACGCCTTTGATGAACGCGAACCGCTGCCCGGCGAGATACTCCTGCGGGCATTCCTGGTTGTTGAATTCCACCAGCTTCGGCTTGTAGTCGAACATGTCGAGATGAGGCGGCGCGCCGGCCATGTGCAGATAAATCACCCGCCGAACTTTGGCCTTCAGCGGCGGCGTTTTCGGCGCGAGCGGATTCGCCGCCGCCGCTTCAAACGGATTTGGCGTCGCGGCAGCGGCGGGCTGCCCCATCATCCCGGACAGCGCCATCGCCCCCAGGCCGACCTGGCTTTGGCGGAGGAAGTAGCGGCGGGTGGTGTGCAGGAGGGAGGCGTGGAAGGCTGACATGGAAGACTCGTCGGGGTTGATTGGAACTGCAATGACCTTCTTCTACATAGCTGTTTCGGCGGGCAAAACACGTTTCGTTGATTCAGTCATTCGTTTGGGCGGACGAGTAATCCCAGGTCGGCCGAGTAGCTCGGCTTGTCGTCGCATTTCTGCGGAAATGGCTCGAATATCGCCATTGAAGCGATCTGACAATTCATCGCGAACTCGCCGGATTTCGGCGATAATTGGATCGTCGGTTTCAGGAGACTGATTCATCTGTCGGCTCCAAAAGTTCGTGAGGAGTGCAGATCATTGGAGGTCGATATCCCGCCTGATAGCAAATCGATTCAATCCGATGGCGATGCTCGACGTTCGCTAGATGACGACAATTCCATGTTAGCAGATAATCCACTCCATTGACTGCCGCAATTGCAAGATGCAAGGCATCAGCCGCCGCGCGTTGCGGTAGTGGAATGCCATTCCTCAATTCATCCGCCAATTCGTCGGCTTCGTCTGTTCGTTTCAGGTTCGGAATGTCAGCAATGAATTCCAATCGACGCTGCGCGGCATCTGGGTCGCCAGCGGCGGCTTCCAATTGAACGGCATCTGACACAAATAAATCGAACTGATCTCGCCGTTTCTCCCACCATTGTCGGGTGACTTCAAATTTCCCTGCGACGACGACGTTCTTGACGGGTCGCGATGTCAGATAACTGACAATCGTCGTCTCCAGATAAACGCTCGGTTTCATCTTCGAGTTCGCCATGTCACCCCCGCATCAGCACCGCATCCAGATTGAGCAGCATGTTCGCCACCACCGTCCACGCGGCGGCTTCCGCCATATCCAGTCCGGCCGGCAGTGGGCCGATGGGCTTGGTCGCCAGGTCGGTCGCCTCTTGAGGATGCGTGCTGAAGTGTGCGAGTTCGGTGGAATAGAGGTTAGTAACAGCGGAGAGTTCGGCGGGGGTCGGTGGTCGGCTAAGCGCAAGCGTCAATGCGAACTTCGCGCGACTTTCGGGAGTGGTTCCACCTTCGCTCAGAATCCGGCGGCCGAATGCTTGTGAAATCTCGACATACGCCGGGTCGTTCATGGTCACGAAGGCTTGCAGCGGCGTGTTGGTGCGGATGCGGCGAATCGCGCAAATTTCGCGGCTCGGGGCGTCGAAGGTCGCCATCGACGGATACGGCGTCGTCCGCCGCCAGAAGGTATATAGGCCACGACGGAACTTGTCCTCGCCAGGGCTTTCGACCCAGTTGCGCTGGCCGTTGAACGCGGCCTGCCACATGCCGTCGGGTTGGTACGGGTAGACCGATGGCCCGCCGACTTTGCGGCTCAGTAAGCCGCTGATCGCCAGCGATTGATCGCGGACCATTTCCGCTTCCAACCGAAACCGAGGGCCGCGAGCCAGCCAGCGGTTGTTGGGGTCGGCCGTGGCGGCTGCGGGCGACACTTTGGCCGATTGCCGATAGGTCGCCGAACTGACGATTGTCCGCAAGAACTGCTTCGTGTCCCAGTCGCGCCGGCGATATTCGACGGCCAGCCAATCGAGCAAATCAGGATGGCTCGGCAGCTCCCCTTGCGCGCCGAAATCTTCCTCTGTGGAGACAATGCCTGTGCCGAACAATTGTGCCCAGTAGCGATTCGCCACCACGCGGGCTGTTAGCGGGTTCTCCGCATCCACAATCCATTGTGCCAACGCCAAACGATCCGGAGTCGTTTGCGGGTTCGCAGCCGGAAACATCGCCGGAAATCCCGCCGTCACTTCATCGCCGCGCGTCAGGTAATTTCCTCGCAGGAAGATCGTCGTTTTACGGCGCTGATCGCCCGCGAGTTCCTGCAAGACAGGAACCGTCGGCATCGTCGGGCGTGATTTCTCCAACGCCGCCAATTGCTCGCGCCCAGGTTGTAATGAGGGAGCGATGGTGCGGTAATAGTCGGATAAACGACGAACGTGTTCCGGACCGCGCGATTCGGCCGCGAGATCGAGAATCTCCAGCACATCTCCCGGCACGCCGATCCGTTTCGAGATCGCCGGATCGTTCGTCGCGGAGATGCGGAACCGGCCTAGACTTTGTGCCGTCTCGTGAACGAAATACACCGTCACTGACAACGGCGTGGCGGTTTTGAGCGGCTCCTTGAGGACCAACGCCGCGAAGTGGGGTTCCGTCACTTTTGGCCCCACGGCCCACCCGAAGTTGGGCTTCTTCATCAGGTCCAGCACGCGACCCACCGAGAAGTCGGGTTGCGAGTAATCCGCGAAGGCACCCGCAAAATCCAGCGACCGCCAGTTGTTCGGTCGCAGTTCTTGCGATGGTTTCGGCGGCTCAACCAGTTGTTTTTCCCACACAACTTTCCGCTCATTGTCGAGCAGGACCAGTTTCAAATTCGTCATCCGCTCGCCGACACCGCCATCCGTTCGGTTCCACAGCACCACCCGGTCGATCTGGAGCGGACTGCCGAGATCGACTTCCCACCACGGGTTTTCCTGGGCGGCGGTGTGCGTGACGGAGTTGCCGGCAAAGTAGTCGCCGTTGGTGTTGCCGTCGATGCCGCGCGTCGCTTCGCCACCGTAATCCGTTGTCGATTGCGTCGCCTTGCCCGCCTTGGCGACGTTTTCGTTTTTGGAGAAGACTTCGATTTCCGCCAGGTGCATAAACTGATTCGCCCCGGCCCGTTCCACCCGCACGAAACGGCCGACTGGTGTGGCCCCAATATCGCCTGTGGGCTGAATGACGGCCGTGATGCCGGACAGCACGAAGTTCCCATCATCGGCCCGCCCCGCGCCGCCGCCCGGCAAACTCGCATCGGGAATCGTTTCCAACCGTAGCGCCGTCAGGCCGGTACTGGGCACGGCCAGTTGCACTTCATACGTTTCCTTTTCCGGCCGCGGCCCGCTCGCCAAAATCGAACCGTCTGCGAGCTTCTTCAATTCCGTGCCGTTGATCGCCGACATCTGCGTAGGTTCGAGCACTGTCCACTCAGACTTTGTCGCGAAGGTTTGCTGCCAAGCTGCGAACTCGGTCAGCAACTCCGGCGTGTCGGCGTCGAGTTGCTTTTTCAACACGGCAAGCTGCGATTCAATTGCCGTCGATCTGCGTTGATACTCGGCATCTGGAGCGGGCATCACCGGCTCTTCGTTAGGCTGGTCGCGATCCGCCGTTTGATTCAGAATCGCGAAGACCTGGTAATACTCCTGCTGCGTAATCGGGTCATATTTGTGCGTGTGACATTTCGCACAGCCCATCGTCAGGCCCATCCAGGCTTGAATTGTGGTGTCCACACGGTCCCAGATGGCGTAGGTGCGGAACTCCTCGTCGTCGGTCCCCCCTTCAGTGTTCGTCATCGTGTTGCGATGAAATGCCGTGGCAACTTTTTGATCGACGGTCGCATCGGGCAGTAAATCGCCGGCGAGTTGGGCGATGGTGAATTGATCGAAGGGCAGGTTGCTGTTGAAGGCGTCTATCACCCAATCGCGATACCGCCACATGTTGAGCCGCAGCGGGTCGGAACCATATCCGGCGGAATCGGCATAGCGCGCCAGATCCAGCCAGGTCCGCGACCAGCGCTCGCCAAAAGATGGATCGGCGAACAATCGGTCGAGCAGTTTTTCATAGGCATCGGGCGAGGAATCGCTCAGGAACTCATCTAACTCCGCCGGCGATGGCGGCAACCCGCGCAGATCGAGACTCGCCCGACGGAGCAGCGTAGATCGGTCGACTTCCGGTGACGGTGACGGTGACAAACCGTACTTGATTAATTCACGCCGAACTAAAGCGTCAATCGCCTGCGGTGCCCCACCGGCGATAATCTCCGGTGCGACCGGTTTCACGAACGACCAGTGCTTCGCATAGGGAGCCCCTTCCGCCACCCAGCGCTGAATGGTGGCGATCTCAGGAGCCGTGAGTTCATGACCAGAAGTCGGCGGCGGCATCTGCGTTTCCGCATCGGTCGAGGTGATCCGTCGGATCAATTCGCTCGCCACGGGGTCGCCCGGCACAATCGCGGCAGTCCCGCTGTCTTGCTTGGCCAAGGCGGCGTCGCGCAGATCGAGCCTCAAGCCGGCTTCGCGGTGGCTTTCGTCCGGTCCGTGGCAGGCAAAACAATTTCGCGATAGCAGCGGCCGCACTTCGCGACCAAAATCGACAGCGGGTTCCGCAGCCACCGCCGGCAGCCCCACCATCACCAGACACAATGCGAGCAAGAGACACCGGCGCATGACAAACCTCGAAATAGTGTTGGATCAAGGGCCTCCGATATTGTACCGGGTTGCGAAATCGCAAGCGACTGCCCAGTCGAGATTCTGAATCAAAACGTCGGGTAGCCGGGGCTGGACTGAGGCTTTGCGAAGGAAGCCCCGGTTCGGCGAGCGGCGCGGCGTAAGCCCGCCGTGTCTTTTCCGCAATCACCGGGGCTTCGCGAAGCGCTCCAGCCCCGGCCACCCGACCGCTCTTTGCCGTTTGTGCCGATTCTGACGAACATTCCTGAAGTAACGATCGTCCGGCAGTCGATGTTGATCCTGTGCGGGCCGCGTTTCGACGCGGCGTGGCATTGGGTGTCATAACCAACTGTGCCGCAATGGGTTCCGTTTTTTGGTCACGAAGGGATTCGGCATGAAACAAGGCATGATCACGGCACTGTTGGTGGCAGCGGCGATGGCGGTCTGCGGCGGCGCGGCGGATGCCGGCGGACAAGGCCAGCCGACCGATTGGAATCGGTTTTACTATTACCCCTATGTTTACTATCCCCACAATTATCAGGCGCCGCAGGAATACAACCACATGTACAACCGGTATCCGCAAGAGCGGCAAATTCCGGTCTACAACAAGGATTGGTACAACTTCTACCCGACAGAGCGGCCCTACCACACCGGGCATCACTTCATCCTGGACGTGTTCTAACTCGCGTCCTCGTCAGCTCATCGGCAAATTTCACCGATCATTCAGACCAGCCCGGCTTTCATCTTGAAAGCCGGGCTGTCTTTGTTGTCACGCATCGCATCCCATCTTGACCGTTTTGCCACTTTCCTCTTAAATCCCGCTCTGATGAGGAGTTCCGCCCAGAGAGGTGCCGGGCCGCGATGACGTTTGACCGCTATCTGCTGCGCAGCTTCTGGCATACCTTCGCGGTTTGCTTCACGGCTCTGTTCGGTCTCGTGGTCGTGATCGATCTCTTCGAGAACCTCGACGAGTTCATCGACCGCAACGAAGGCCGCGGGGTATTCAGCCTGCTCGAACGGGTCGGCTGGTTCTATGGGTATCAGTCCGTCCTCTTTATGGATCGAGCTGGCCCCGCGCTGACCATCATCAGCGTGGTCGTCGTGCTGATTCTCTTCCAACGCAGCGGTGAGCTTTATCCGCTGTTGGCCGCCGGCGTCTCGATGCGGCGTGTGCTGTTTCCGCTGGTGCTCGCCTCGATTGGCATGAACGTGCTGCTGGTGGTCAATCAGGAATGGATTGTGCCGCAGTTCGCCGATCAGGCGTTGGAAGGTCGCGGTGCCTCGTCCAAACGAGCGCCGGGTGTCGAGTCGGCCTATGATCATGCCACGCGAATCATTATCGATGGCAAGAAACTCCTGCCGGGACGGGGGACCATTGAACTCGCAGAATTTGTCCTCCCCGCGCCGGAACTGGTCCAGCAGTTGACCATCCTGAAAGCCGAGAAGGCCGTGTTTCGTCGCGGGAAAGGAGACCGGCCGACCGGCTGGTATCTGGTGAAGGTGGAACCCGCCTTCGCCGATTTGCCGATGACGCAGCGCGGCCGGGACCTCATTTATGATGAACCGCAAATCGAAGGGGTCTTCGTCGCCACCGATTTGACACCCGACCAGTTGTACAAACGGACGTCGAGCTATGCGATGCTTTCGAGTGCGGAGTTGCTGCGTCGAATTCAAAACCCTGCGTTTGGAGTAGTGTCGGTGCATCGCCTGGTGCTGCATCTCCATTCGCGCTTCGTACAACCGCTGCTGAACTTGATCGCCGTGCTGATCACGATTCCGCTGATTGTCCGCCGGGAAAGTCTAGGAGTCGTCGTCGATGCGGGTGTCTGCGCGATGTTGCATGCAGCGCTGTTTGGCGTGGTGCAGTTGTCTCAACTGCTGGGAGCCAGCCTACTGATCGCTCCGGATCTGGCGGCGTGGCTGCCGGTGATCTTCGGCGGCTGCCTGGTGACAATCGTAAGCGGTTGGCTGCGAACCTGAGTTTTGATTTGCGAGGAAGATGGATTCCCATGCCGACGCGGTCGCCACCAGCGAAAATTTCTGGAACGAACCGTGTCCGCCCGGAACTCCGCCCACCGGTTGTGTTGCCGGATGCCGATACGAACCGCCTCACGCGCGTGACGAATCCACCGCGCTTCATTGTATCGCCGTCGATGCTGGTGTTGCCTCCGTTGACCGCTGACGCGGCAACCTCATCGGCTGGCGATTGGCGCGAGGAACTGGCCGCTCAAGGGAGGATCTGGCGTCGGCATTGGCAACATCAGCTACGGACACCGTGGCGATTTCGCGGCGACTGGCCCGTGGCTGTGCCGCTGGTTGTGATGGCCGTGCTGACGCTGATCTTTTGCGCGACATCCCTGGATCAGACGGTCGCGGGTTGGTTTTATCAGCCGTCCTCTGGAACCTGGCCCTGGGAGTTTTGCCTGTCCTGCACGGCTTTTTATCGCCTGGGAGTCTTCCCCCCGTTTCTGCTGGCGATCTGCGGCATCGCGATGCTCGTCGGTGGCCGCTGGTTGGAACCGACAGGCTCTGTTCAGCGAGCCGGGCTGTTTCTCGTGCTGCTGATGGCCGTCGCGCCGGGGCTGATCGTGAACATCGGCTTGAAGGAATTCTGGGGCCGCGCGCGACCGCATCAGGTGCGGGAGTTCGGCGGCCGCCATTCATATTCCATGCTTGCGCAGCCGGGCAGTTTGCCCACCGGGAACTCATCGTTCCCATCTGGCCATGCGGCGATTGCATTCTACATGATCGCCCCCGGCTTTCTCGTCAGCCGCCGCCGGCCACAATGGGCCACGTGGTGGTTTCTCGGCGGGACCGCATTCGGACTGTGCATGTCCGCCTCACGTGTGATGCAAGGCGCGCACTTTGCAAGCGATGTCGTCTGGGGCGGCGCGATCGTCTATTTCACCGGCGTGCTGCTGTCGCGATTGTTGCTGAGCGATTCTTCCCGAGCGGGGGGCTGACGCTCCTATTCAGAGAGCGTTACTCCTTGGGAATCCGGTTCAACGTGTAATACGCCTCTTTGTGCAGCAGCGGCTGACCCGAGGCGGATCGGACGCCGTCCGAATGCAACTCGTGGATATTGCCCGCTTGCAGACCGGCCACATGCAGGCGAACCCGCAAGCGATCGGCGGAGATGTCGACTGACGTGATCTTTGGTTCGGTGAGATCGACTTCCGGGCTGCCGTAGTCGGCCTGGAAAATGTAGGTGTAGCCGGTCATCGAATACGATTCGATTTTCTGTGCCGACTCGGCATCGACCGGTTCGGTGAAGGTGAGTTCAAAACCATCGGGCTTGGCACGCATCGTCAGGATTTCAAACGGCGTCTTTCCGGTCCAGTCGATCCGTTCCAAGGCAAAGGGTTTGTTGCCGCGTGAGCCCCAGCCGCGATTTGTGCCTCCGACGAACATCGACTTGCCGTCTTGCAGCAACGCCAGCGTGCCGGAGCCGAAGCCTTCGCGAAACGGAAAGCAGGCCCCCTGCATGGTGCCGTCGATGGTTTCCAGATCGCACCGCATGACGGTGCTGTTGGTCTGATCGCCGACAAACATCTGCCCGGCAAATGGCCCGAACGTGCCTTTGGAAACATCACACGCGACACCGCTCGCCGATTGGCCCATTTTCTTATACGGGAACAAAATCACCGGTGGGACGTACTCCGGAATCTTGGCGGCTTCCGTCATGAACCGGCTTTTGGAAAGAGGTTCCTTCGGTTTCGGTCCCATGACGGCCTGAACTTCCGCCATGTCGTACCAGGAGAATCCGCCGGGATGGCCGACGAACTTGCCTGGCGCGAGATGTTTCAGCGCACAGGTTCCATTCCAGGGGCCTTGATTGTCGGTGTAGAACATGTCACCGGTGAGATTGGGGCCGATGCCGCCTGGCGAGCGGATGCCGCTGGTTGTCGGCGTGAGTTTTCCATCGGGCGAAATCCGCACGCACCAGCCGCGGTACTGGCATTGGCTGCTGAACGAGCCGGTCAGGCAGAGGACGACCCACATGTTGCCCTCGGCGTCGAACTTCGAGCCAAAAGCATATTCGTGATAATCGCCGCTGACTTCCCAACCATCGTTCACGACTTCATACACGTCAGCGATGTCGTCGCCATCGGTGTCTTTCAGGCGGGAGACATCGCCCCGCTGGGTGACGTAAAGCCAGCCATCGCGGTACGAAACGCCAAGGACTTCGTGCAGTCCGTGCGCGAAACGTGTCCATTTCATGGTCGCGGAGTCATCGGCGAAGGGATTCGAGACCAGCCAGATTTCGCCACGACGGGTTGACATCGCGAGCCGCCCATCGGGCAGCAATTCCATCGCACCGACTTCGAGCGAAACTCCTTCGGGGAGCGTGAACGCCGTAAGCCGATAGACATCGTTCTCGGTCAGTGCCGGTTCCGCGGCGGGCAGCCAACCAGTGCAGAACACCGCACAGACCAGCGCGGCCACTGTCGAGCTTGTCCAACGCAGCATGGAATGAGTTCCTGGCGGGCGGTGATCTGCAGGGAAGTTCCTGAGATTGTGCCTGCCGGCTGCGGCGAGATCAACGCTGGAAATCGAGGATTTCCCGGTACGAACTGATGTGCGCTTTCAGTTCCTGCTGCGCGGCATCCAATCGACCGTCTTTCAGATGATCGAGCACGCGGCGATGGCCCGCCGACTTTTCTGTCAACTGCGAGTTGAGTTTTTCGACCACTTCCGCATGACGGGTCTGCTGTTGAATGCGAGAAAAAAAGACAGCGACCAGTTCGTGAAACAGAAACAACGGGGCCAACCCGCTGGCATCGACCATTTGACCATGAAACTGACGTTCGAGATCCAGCCAGTCGGCAAGTTCGTCCACTGTGTCGAACGCCGTCGCGGCTTCATTCAGCTCGCGATAGATGCCGGCATCGTGCTGAATCCGGTCATGCAAGTAAGGAAGCATTCCCAATTCGATGACGAGCCGGGAGTCAACCAGTTGTTGCCCCGTGGCGTTCCGCAACGAGGGGTGGAGTTCGAGAAATTGAATCACCCGGCGCAGATTCACTTGGCCGACCGTAGTTCCACGTCGCGGGGTGGCTTCCAGAAAACCGAGAAAGCCGAGGGCCTTGGTGGCTTCGCGAATGCTGACGCGGGAGACGCCGAATTGCTGGGCGAGTTCCAGTTCCGTGGGAAGTCGATCACCCCGTTGCAGCTGATTTTGAATCACATATTCGCGAATCCGGGTCGCCACGACATCGCTCAGCCGACGCCGTTCGGTATGAAGTTGCAGCATGCTCAATTTCCAATGATACAAATGCGGAAAGACGCGTGGCGAAATCTCTGGCAACCGAATTCGTTAGGCAGGCTAATGGATATCGACGATTCTTTGTCTCAAGATCTAACGCTTTTGTCCAACCTTTCGACCTGAATAATTACAAATCCGCAAGAATTATTCGCAGATCAGTTTCGGTTGGGATACGCAGCCCGATCGAGTCGGTCATTGATGGCCCTCCCCAGGCCAATATCTGTTACTCTATGCGCCAGAATGAGTTGCAGCCCAGAATTGTCCAGTCGGTGCAACGCGGGAAAGAGATTCGCCGCCATTTCTGGCAGCTCACCGACCAATGACAGAATTTCGATGTGTCGGTAGTTTTGCACAAGTATCGGCTTTGCCAATAGTAGGCCGACTTCATCTCCAGGTGCCGTCAGGGGAATATCGTCGATCAGCCGCAGCGGAGTCCGCGGGGCGTAATGGGAGGGTAATTGCCCCGGGGCCAGTGGTCTGGCGGACGATTCCGCAGTCAGCATTTGAATCGGGCCAAGGATGTCCTGAAGAGCTTCCACTGTGACGCCCCCCGGCCGCAGCAGGCTCGCCCCTTCCGTTGCCAGTTGCACAATCGTCGATTCGACGCCGACTTGGCACGGCCCGCCATCGAGGACCAGATCAATCCGATCTCCCAACTGATCCAGCACATGTTCTACCGTCGTTGGGCTGAGCCGGCCAAACAGGTTGGCGCTGGGGGCTGCGATCGGAAAATCCGTGTGTTGCAAGACTTGCAGCATCAGCGGATGTGCGGGCCAGCGGACGCCAACGGTCGGTAAGCCGGAGGTCACCAAATCGGGCACCCGGTCGGACTTCGGCAGCACCATTGTGAGCGGCCCCGGCCAGAATCGTTCGGCGAGTTGCCGCGCGGGTTCCGGAAATTCCGTGACCACGGTCGAAAGCATGTCCCACGAGCCGACATGCACGATCAGCGGATCGAACTCCGGCCGGTCTTTCGCGGCGAAAATCTGGGCAACCGCGCGGGGATCGAAGGCATTCCCCCCCAAGCCATACACGGTCTCCGTCGGCAGCGCGACGACGCGGCCGGCGCGTAACGCCTCGGCAGCTTCGGCAGGATCAAGAGTGACACGGCAGCGCATCATCTTGTGCTACCGCGCCGCGCGTGACGGTTCAAGTCGGTCTTTGGGGCACGATTCACGAAACACCGCGGCGCTTGATTTTTTTGCATCTATGACGTGTGATCCGTAAAGCTCGAAATCTGGATCGCTCCCTCCTGCCGGGATCACATGATGACTTTGCGAACGCCTGCGAACGGGTGGCTGCGGTTGGCCGCGCTCATGATCTGCTTCAACTCGGCGCTCCTCGCCGACGGCCCGGTCGACAACAACCCGGACACCGTCCGCCCCGTCCCCAAAGTCGGCATCGAAGTGCCGGACGCGGATCGACAGGAACTGGAAGCGGGGTTGGCGAAGCTGGGGGCGTTGCTCGAAAGATTGAAGCCTGCCGGGGAGCCGATCCCTGATGATCCTGCGTACCGCGCGCGGCAACTCTACGCGGATGTCGCCATCTTCCATCGGGCTGTGCGCGTGGCGTTGGACGATCAGGAGTTTTTCGATCCGAAGGAGATCGACGCCGCGAAGAAACTGCTCGCCGTCGGTTTAGAACGAGCCGAGCAATTAAAGCAGGGTGAAACGCCGTGGTTGAAAAAGCCCGGCCTCGTGGTTCGTGGTTACATATCGCACATCGATCACACGCCGCAGCCGTATGGTCTGATCATCCCGGAGACGTATGACTTTTCGATCTCAAGCGAAACTCCAAAACCCGTGACGAAGGGCAAACGCCATCGCATGGATGTCTGGTTTCATGGCCGCGGTGAAGTGCTGAGCGAATTGAATTTTATCACGCAGCGCATGACGAGCGTCGGCCCGATTTCGCCGGCCGATACCATCGTACTGCATCCTTACGGACGCTACTGCAACGCGAACAAGTTCGCCGGGGAGATCGATACCGTTGAAGCCATTTCTGCAGCCGGTCACACATATCGAATTGACCCCGCATTGATATCATCGCGCGGGTTTTCGATGGGGGGAGCCGCTGCGTGGCAGTTCGCGGTGCATTATCCCAATCGATGGTTTGCCGCGACACCGGGTGCCGGTTTCTCCGAAACGCCGGAGTTTCTCAAGTTCTTCCAGAAAGAAACGCTGAACGCGTCGTGGTATGAAGAAAAGTTATGGCGCTGGTACGACTGCCCCGGTTATGTCGAGAATCTCCTCAATCTGCCGGTCGTCGCCTACAGTGGTGAGGACGACATCCAGAAGCAGGCGGCCGATTTGATGGAAGCCGCTTACGAAAAGGCGGGGATGAAACTGCCACACATCATCGCACCGAAGACGGGCCACAGTATTACTCCGGAAGCCGCGAAAGAAATTGAAGGGATGCTTCAGCAGTGGGCCATGCCACGCGATGAGCGGTCGAAAGTCGACCGCATCGATTTTGTGACCTACTCGCTAATTTACGACGATTTCAACGGCGGACGGATTCTCGGCCTGAAAGAACACTGGGAACCGGCACACCTCTCAGCCACGACAAACGCCGCCGGCAACCTCGTCGTCACGACGAGCAATATTACCGCGTTTTCGCTGAAACCCATGTCAATGCGGCCAGCGATCGCAGCGTTGAGTAGCGGTATCGTCATCGACGATCAGCCACTCAAGGTCGATCTTTTCCCGATGAGCGCATCGCCCGATGACCTGATCGGCGGTTATCGAGTCGTCGACGATAAATGGCAGGCCGTGAAGATGCGCGACCTGTCATCGGTGACCGCCGGCAAAAAGAACCGCTTCACCTGCGGCCCCATCGATCACGCCTTCATGTCATCCTTCATCTTCGTCAAACCGAGCGGCCAGTGCGCGCACCCGGAAGTCCAGCAGTGGGTCGATGCCGAGATGAATCGGGCGATCACCCAATGGCGACGGCAGTTCCGGGGCGATGCGCGGGTCAAACTCGACACCGAGATCACCGACGACGACATCCAGACCGCGAATCTCGTCCTGTGGGGCGATTCAAAATCGAACGCGCTGATCGGGAAACTCGCCGGCAAATTGCCGATCCAGTGGAACGACGCGGAGATCACCGTCGGCGAGCAGAAATTCGACGCGCCGCATCATGCACTCATCGCTATTTCACCCAATCCGGAGAATCCGCACAAATACATCGTCCTCAACAGCGGGTTCACGTACCGCGAGTACGATTACCTCAACAATGCCCGGCAGACGGCGAAGTTGCCGGACTGGGCCGTGGTCGATCTGCGCATGCCGCCGAACAGCCGTTGGCCCGGAAAAATCGTCGCGGCAGATTTCTTCGATGAATCGTGGCAGCTCAAGCCGCCACGAAAGTGACCGGTTCCCAGTCAGGGCGAATGCTGATCAACGGTCAGTTTGGGTGGCACTTCCCTGAGGGTTTGCGAAGGGCGTGGTCTGCGCGCGATCGCCACGCCCGTCGAGGACTCCGGGACGTGCAACCCAGACGCGGCTTTGCAGTTCCACACTACCTATGAAGACACGCGGGCGGATTTGAAGAACATCTCGGCGTCGGCGTAGAGCGGTGAGATTAGGAAATCAGAAGGCATGAACCACGAAACACACGAAAAGCACGAAAATATTCAGATCCTCTTTTCGTGCCATTCGTGTGTTTCGTGGTTCGTTCTGATTGCCTCGGTTTAGTCAGTTTGGGTGGCACACGTCCCTGAGGCTTTGCGAAGGGGGTGGTCTGCGCGCGATCGCCACTCCCATCGAGGACTCCGGGGCGTGCCACGCAGACCAAACTGATCCAGTCACCTCGATTTCCCGGCAATCAGGCGGGGCGTCGTCAAGTTGCCTGCTACGAAAATCCGATCTGACCTGATGAAGCGTTGGGAAAGCCTTGAAGTTGGTACGCGGTATGCTACTATCAAACATGTCGACCCAGTGATGATATAAGCAGACACCCCGCGTGGCACCGGCGGATCGAATCTCAAGATCCCTTCAAAGTCGGCGCGAGCGGGGCGAGCCAGTCGTTCATTCTTCTTGGTGTTCCGCAGCGCAGGTTTGGCGGTCATGCCGTTTTCCGATTCAATGTCGCTGGAATTGGCCCTGACGAGGCTGGAACTCGTCGACCCCGGCACGTTGAGCGACTGCCGAGACGAATTGGGCAAACGCCCGTCCCCGACCGATCTCCTGACCGCCCTATCCCGCCGCAACGCCTTGACGACCTACCAAGTGGGGCGGTTGAATAAAGGGGAAACCGATGGTTTACGCCTCGGTCCCTATAAGCTGTTGTATCGAAATGCCGCAGGGAGTTTCGCCCGCGTCTATCGCGCCGCCTCGGTGGATGACGGCAGCATCATCGGCATCAAGCTGTTGCGTCAACGCTGGGCGACGGATTCCAAAATTGTGGCATTGTTTCGCCGGGAAGGGGAGTTGGGCAAACGGCTCAAGCATCGCAACATCGTTCCGATTTACGATGTCGTCAGCGAGCGCAATCAGCATTACTTCACAATGGAATTCATCGAAGGGGGCAACTTCCGCGATTTTCTCCGCATCCGCGGGAAATTCGCCCCCGCCGAGGCGACCCGCTATCTGATTGATATGGCGGAGGGGCTGAACTATGCGTTGTCGCAACGATACACGCACCGCGATCTGAAATTGACGAACGTGCTGCTCAGTTCCCAGGGAGTCGCGAAACTCGTCGATTTTGGTCTTGCCGGCAACGATGGCGGCTTGACGCAGTTCGAGGAAGAAGTCGACCGGGCGCTCGAGTATGCCGCCTTGGAAAAAGGATCAAAGGCACCCGACAACGATCCGCGTAGCGATTTGTACTTCCTCGGTGCGATTTACTACGAACTGCTGACCGGCCGACCACCCTACCCCCCGACGAGCGACCGCCAGGAGCGCAAGCGATTCAGCCGATATCGCGATGTCCGGCCGCTGCGGGCCGTGGACCCGAACATCCCGGCGGGTGTCGAGAACATCGTCACCCAGTTGATGAAGGTGAACCCGAACGACCGCACCCAGTCGACGGCCAAGGTTTTGACCGATCTGCGGAGCGTGCTGCCGGGGTTGCTGTCGGCTGATGCCGCCGCGGTGAATAGCCAGAATCACGCGGGTTATGCCGAGGATGACCCGCTACTCGCCGACGACACCGCCACGTCGCTCACGGGGAGTGACACCTCGGGAGAAGATTCCGGGGGCTTCGGCGATCGTACACTGAAACCTTCGCCTCCGTCGATCATGTGCGTCGAGGACCGGCCCAATCATCAAAATGCCTTACGCGATTATTTCACACGTCACGGTTATCGCGTGCTGTTGCTGACCGACCCGCAACGCGCGATCTTGCGCATGGCGAGCGATCCACCGGAGGCGCTGCTGCTGATCGCCGATGTGCTGGGTGATCAACTGCCGAAGATCATTTCCGCGGCCATCACCCCCGCGCGGCGTTACGGTTCCGCCGTGATCGTCGCATTGGGCAAACATCCTGTCTCGGGCTTGAATCGGTTCGAGAAGGAGTCGATGGTCCGCATCCTGTCGCAACCGGTGACTCTCCGCGACATTCGCCATGCGGTTAAAGACCTGCGTCAGAAAAACGCGAGCATGGGCTGATCCGATCTGGGGGGACCGAGTGCGGATTTGTTGTGCTACGACTTGTCCTCAAGTCGTGTGCTTCAAGAGGCACGACTTGCGGACAAGTCGTGGCACGGGCCGAGTCGGAATAAACTTCTTCCCGGGCATCGCCCCGCAGGCAACTTTTTCCTGGCTCGGAGTTGAAGACTTTTGGCACGGACGCTAGACTACCTCTTTCCGCCATTGTGCGGATAAAGTGCGTATTGACGGAACGTCTTTTCCTGTCAATGGTTAAGTCAACAGCAGCCGCGATGTGTGCGGTGCGATCGAGCAGGTGTGCGATGACAGATCCAATGCCGAAGACCACATTGATCAAGCCGGCCGAGATTAATCCGGAATGGTATGTGGTGGATGCGACTGGTTTAACGGTGGGCCGTCTGGCGACTCAGATCGCCACGGTGCTGATGGGTAAGCACAAGCCAACTTACACGCCGAGTGTGGATACGGGCGACTTCGTGATTGTCGTGAACGCCGAGCAGATTCGGTTCAGCGGCAGCAAGATGGCACACCCGAAGAACGATAACTTTTCGATCAAGATGTCGAAGAAGTTCTACCGCTGGCACACCCAGTGGCCGGGCGGATTACGGGAGATTTCCGCGATCAACCTGTGGGAAAAGAACCCGGAAGAGATTCTGCGCAAAGCCGTCCAGCGCATGATGCCCAAGAGCGCCATGGGCAAACGGATGCTGGATAAATTGAAGTTGTACGCCGGCACGAGCCACCCGCATCAGGCACAGCAGCCGCAGCCGTTCCCGCCGCACCTGCTGCCGGCCCAGTCGTAATCAGCCGAGTTCCACAGCTAGTCGTGATCATTGCCTCGGGGCGTTCCCCGCGTTTCCTTATCAGTCAGAGATCAACGGATACCACTCATGTCGGAAGTTGAAACTCTCGCCGCAGACCCGACCGCCGTGCCGGAATTGACGTTCACCGGAACAGAAGCGACTTCCGAATCGGTCGCTGCCCCGGTCGAGTTCCCCACATTCCGTCCGCGTGGCAAGCTGGACAAAAACGGTGTCGCAATGGGAACCGGCCGACGCAAAACCGCCGTGGCCCGTGTGAGGCTCAAAACCAGTGGCTCGGGCAAGTTTGAAGTCAACGGCCGTCCGATGACCGAATTCTTTCGCCTCGAACGCGATCAGATGATGGTTGAAAGCCCGCTCAAGGCGACGGAAAAGCTCGGCACTCTCGATGTCTGGGTTCGCGTCGAAGGTGGCGGCACCACGGGTCAAGCCGGTGCGGTTCTGCTCGGCATCGCCCGCGCACTCGAAGCCATCGATGTCACGGTCCATGCGAAACTCAGCGAACGCGGGTTTCTGACGCGCGATCCCCGCATGGTGGAACGCAAGAAATACGGCTTCAAGAAAGCCCGCCGCAGCTTCCAGTTCTCCAAACGCTAATTGCCAATTCTCCCTCGATTACGAGGGTGGCTACGAATTTCCATCGCCCCGTCGGATACCATTCCGCACGGGGCGGTTTTTTTAATCAGGCAACTAACCTGCCAAGCTCAGCAAAAAATTCTGCCGCTGATACCTGCCAGCTTTTTTTGACTCTTGCATCTTGGCTCCTGTTTCTTTGATTATCCCATGAGCTCCTCGGGCATCTACCATCACCTGTTGCAGCCCGACTTGCGGCTCATGCTGCAGGAAAATGATCAGTACGGCCTGAAAGAATTCTGCGACACGCTGAACCCCGTGGTCGTCGCCGAGGTGTTGCAGGGGTTGCCCCCGGAGGATGCCCAGCGCGTTCTGGCCTGTGGTTCGGTCGATCATCAGGCCGAAATTTTCGCATTCATCGAGCCAAAGCAGCAGATCGAACTCGTCGAGACGATGGATCGTGCCCAACTGTCCAAGCTGATCGAAGCGATGGCCCCCGACGACCGGGTGGACATGCTGGAACATCTCGACGACGAGCATGTCGAGGCGATCCTGCCCCTCGTCGCGCAGGCCGAACGCGAAGAAATCCGCAAGCTGCTGTCCTACCCGGAGTCATCAGCCGGGTCGCTGATGACGACCGAGTACGCCTCGCTGCCGGAAAATATCACAGCCCGTGAAGCCCTGGAGCGACTCCGCCAGCAGGCTCCGGATCGTGAGACGATTTACTATGTCTTCGTCGTCGATGATAACCGGCATCTGCATGGCGTGATCACGCTGCGGGAAATCATTCTCGCGCGGCCGCATGCGCTGCTGTCCACGCTGATGCGGCGGGATGTCATCTCGGTCCATGTCGAAGACGACCAGCAGGACGCCGCCCGGCAGATCGCCCGGTTCGACTTGCTGGCATTGCCCGTGCTGGATGACGATCAACGACTTGTCGGTATCATCACGCACGACGACGTGCTGGACATCGTCCAGGAAGAAGCCGCCGAGGACGCCTATCGTCAGTCGGCCATCGAACCCCTCGAACACAGTTACTTTTCGACGCCATTGATCGAAATCGCCTGGAAGCGCGGCGTCTGGCTGCTGGCGCTCGCCGGGGTTGCGTTGATCACCGCCGCGATTCTCGATGCCTATGCCGATATCACCATCCGCCACGGCTGGCTTGTCTGGTTCCTGCCGATGGTGCTGGGTAGTGGCGGGAACACCGGTTCGCAATCCTGCACGCTGGTCATCCGTGCGATGGCGATGATGCAGATGACACGCCGCGACAAATGGCGAATCATTCAACGCGAAGTATTGACCGGCCTATTGCTCGGCGTCTGCCTGGCGACGTTCGCGCTGCTCGCCAGTCACTGGATCTTTCATAAGGATTGGGTGCAGGCATCGGTGGTGGGGGGGACATTATTCATCGTGGTGACGATGGGTTCTCTGCTCGGCTCGCTGCTGCCGATTACTTTGGACGCCATCGGCTGGGACCCGGCCCTCATGTCGAACCCGATGATCGCCGCCGTCAGCGACACCCTCGGCGCGACCACGTATTACGCGATGGCCTGGTGGCTGCTGGAAGTTGTCCACGGTCCGTAGCAATACGTTGGAGTTCGGGCTTTAGCCTGTCCTGAACAGCCTGAAGGCTGAACTCCAACAAAAAAACGTCCGGCTCTCGGGGGAACACCAAAGTGGTGCGGTGTTCGCACTGCTGATCTATAATTGACATCAGCCCCGAGCTTGAGCACATTGACACCGAGGGGGCTTTAACCTTGCTCGCTGACACGCACAAACGCAGGCTTCACACAATGCACAGACCGAATAAAGTCGAGGCAATTTCAGGTTTTCGCCTCCGTGTGACTTACTCCGACGGCACCGAGGGGGTCATCGACCTTTCCACAGATGTGGGTCATGGCGTTTTCGCACCGCTGGCTGACGAACAGTTTTTCAAGACGGTCTATATCGGACAGTTTGGACAAATCGCCTGGTCAGAAGACATCGAAATTTGTCCCGACGCCGCCTATCAAGAAATTCAGGGCAATCGGGTCACCGAGGCCACCCATGCCTGAAGTCAGCAGGTTTTACGGAATCATCATTCGGTTCTATTATCGTGATCATCCTCCGACTCATTTTCATGCCTTTTATGGAGACCACGAAGCACTCATCGAGATTGAAACAGGGACGATTCATCAAGGATATTTGCCAAAAACGGCTTATAGTCTCGTCGAGCGCTGGCGCATGATTCATCTCCAAGAGCTGCGCGACGATTGGAACCTTGCACGGCAGCAACAACCTCTGTTGCCGATTGCTCCGCTCGAGTGAAGTGTGGCAGCCTGTCCAGAACAGCCTGAAGGCTGAACTCCAACAAAAAAACGTCCGGCTCTCGGGGGAGAACCGGACGTTTCGTGAATTGGGAAATTGTCCCGACGTTGCGAACGCCGGGCTTTGTTGGAACTACTTGCTCCCGGCAGCGCTGGCGGCGGGGGCTTTCGGGCGAGCCACGCCGGTTTTTTCGGCGCTGGTCTGCTTGATGTTGCTCGGCTTTTTCGCACCGGCCGGAGCTTTCGCCGCAGGGTTCACCGTGGCGGTTTCCGAGTGGCTGGTGGTGTTCGTGAGGTAGTTGTCGACGCGGGTGTCGGCCTTGATCTTGGCGAAGACCTTGGCGACGCTTTCCTGCGTCTTGCGTTCGACCAGCTCTTCGTAAAGCTGCTCGCGAACTTCTTCGATGTCATCCACCACTGGCTCGGTCCGGCCTTCGCACTTCAGGATGGCGTACCGCGTGCCGGCTTCCGTGGGGATCTCGACCACGCCGGAAATTTCGCCTTTCTCCAGCTTGAACACGGCCTTTTCGATCGTTTCGTTGCCGGAGTGCATCGGGATCGGCGGGATCGCACCACCCAGCGATTTGCTGTTCGGATCGACCGAATGTTCCTGGGCGAGCTTCTCGAAATTGTCCGGAGCTTTCTTGCATTGATTCCAGACATCCTGTGCCCGGCGGAGATTGTCCAACATGATCATGCGGCATTTGACCCGTTCGCCGTACTGCCGCTCGAACTCCGTCACAAGTTCTTCGTCGTCGATTTTTTCCTGAGCGCTGGTTTCGGCGAGTTTCCGCAAGGCGAGCATCGGCCAGATGACGCTGATGCGGTATTGCTCGGGCGTGATATTCCGTTCGGACAGCAGCATCTTCTGCCATTCCACCGGATCAAGATTGAATCGCTTGGCGATCTTGACGATCTCCTGTTCGACTTCCGTCTGGCTGACAACTTTGCCTTCGGCTTCACACGCCTGCTGAATGATCAGGCGGTTGATCAGATCGTCGAGAACTTCGCGACCGTGCCGGGCGATACACTCCCGAGCCAGCATGTCCTCGGTGACGATCTCCTTGCCGACTTTGGCGACGGATGCGGACGTGGCTTTTCTGGCCGGCGCGGCGTTTAACTTGGCGCTGCCAGGTGCGTCTTCCGTCGCGGCCGAGCCGGGCTGGGCTTTCCAGAATTGCGAGGCGATGCCGCCGGCGACAAGCATGGCGACCGTGCCGAGGGCGATCATTCGCCAGCGGGAGGTCCGCGTCGGGCTAGTGATTGCGGAAAGGGGCGTCCCTGCACCCATGATGGAACATCTCCAAACCAAGATTGGAAGGTCAGCAACCTAGCGGTCGGCTCCAACCGACCAGGCGCTTCGTCAATGTCGCGAGTTTTAGGGGAATGCGGGAATTGAGTCAAGTTTGGTTTGTGAAATGCCGAGAGGGTTGGTCTGAACAGGTGATTTCACGGCAATGCATATCGTCTGAACACCACATCACAACCCGTTCATCGCAGAATACGCCGGAGTTTCCAGCGCCAGAACAGCAGGCTGCGAAAGCTCCAGCCGTGGTGATCGAGAATCGCGGTGCCGTCGCCACAAGTCAGAAGTTTCGGCCCCGTGGCGATAGGTTGCAAAGGCAATAGCGGTTCACGGCGAAACCATCGCCGCAAATTGTCGCCGAGCAGTTTCGCTTGCGCGGCGGCATCCCCCGTGATGGCCCCCTGCTCCGCCCCCATGATTTCTCCCGCAGCAAAGAACGGCAGATCGGCCTTGGTGCGCAAGGTCTGCTCGACATCCAGCCACCCCTCGGTCGATCGTGGCAGCGGATAGTTGCGCAGGAGGTTTGGAGGTGCGGTGCCGGTGGCCCAGATCACCAGATCAACACGCAGCCGTTCGCCCGTTTCCAGCAGCAACTCACAGGGGCCGTCTTCGTCACAGTCGACCACCGGGGAACCGAGTTGCACGGTGATGCCAAGTTGTCGGCAGAGATGATGCACCTGGCGGATCGCACCGGCCGACCAACCGGGCAGCAGTTCAGAACTCGCGTCGATTAGCCGGATGTCGGCGCGCCATTGTTCGCGGCGGATGCGCTCCGCCAGACACAACGCGAATTCCACAGCGGCGGGCGAACTGCCGACGACTGCGAATTGCAGCGGGTCGGGGCCAGGGGCAGCGCGATGCTGTTGAATCAACTCCGCCAGTCGCGATTCCAACCGGGCGCGAAATGTCGCGCGGGGTTGTAACCCGACCAGCGTGCGATGCGTCTGGCAGAGATTCTCGCGGAGATTCGCCGGGTTGATGTTGATCGACACGGCGTCGAAGGTCCGTTCATCATGCACGGCCAGTTCCAGCGTGTGCGTCTCCAGATCGCAACCGACGACTTGATCGATGATCAGTTCGATGCCCGCTTCTTTCGCGACCTCAGCGAGATCCACTTGCGCATTCCGCGCGGGAACACGGCCGGCCAGCACCGGGGGGAGCAGTTCCGGCCAGGCAGCTTGCGAGAACGGTGCGATCAGCGTGACATCCACCCCGCGCAGAGGCTGTGTGCGCAGTCCCTTCAGCAGATGCAAATGAACTTCCTCGGCCCCAATCAGCACCAGTTTGCGCGGCCGGCGGCGGCCCTCGGGCGAATCAGGCAGTGGGGGCAGCGGCTCATCGGGATCGGAATGAGACACTACGGAGGGCTGCGAGGGTGCCCAGGTGGAAGTCTTCGGCAACCCAGATTTCGTCTGGTCTGGGGAGGGCACTCGTCAACTTTCATTCGGTAGTCATCAGGATCATCGCCAAGCCTCCAACGCCAGCCACCAGGAATCTGTTGGCCGCCTCATGAGGGAATAGAAGCAGAGTTAGCCGCAAAAAGGCGCAAAGTTCGCAAAAATCGACGAGGAAAAATCATAACCCTTGGATATTGCCGGATTCATTTTGCGTATTTTGCGCCTTTTTGCGGCCGATCTTCTGAATGATTTTGGGCTGCATTTTTGGAACGAAACTCAATGAGATTTCCGCAGGAGTTCACGCTTGCGCGCGAGAAAGTCGGCGTGATGCGGCAAATGACCGCTTACGCGGCCGAGTACCGCCGCCAGGGTCAGCGGGCCATCGAACGAATGGATGCCGACGCGTTGAAAATCGTCCGCCGAGAGTGACCGCAATTCGCGGGTGATGTGCCTGCGGACGGCGGAAATCAGATCAAGTTCTTCCGCGATGTCGCGATTATCGTAATGCAGACGGGAGATAAACCGGTTCTCATCACGACCGGGAATCTGCGGGCCATCTTCCGCGATAATCGCCTGAATTCGATCGGCATTGACCAGCTCGAAATCGGTGAGGTGCGCCACAACTTGCAAGGCACTCCATTCGCCGGGCGGCAAAGGTTCGGTCAGTTTGTCGGCCGGAAAATCGGCGAGCGCCTGGCGGAGTGCATCCGGGCCGTGAGCGTACTTGTCGATCAGCGCCGTGATCTCGGCGGGCAGGGAAGTCATGAAATTCTCCTCGTTGGCGCGGGGGCATCGTCTCTCATCAGGCCAGGGACTGCAGTTGCCGCTCGGCGTCGTCGCAGGTGGCGACAACCGGCCACAATTGGTTGAACTTGGCGATTTCAAGGATCTCCTGACCGACCGGCGAGACGTTGCACAGCACCATATGTCCGCCGCGCGGATGGATGTCGTTCCAGATCCGCCGCAAGGTTTCCAGAAAGCTGGACCCGAAATACGGTGACTGGCCGAAATCGACCACGACATTGGTGATCGACTGATCCTTGAGTTGCAGCAGGATGCGGTCCAGTTCATCGAGGGCGGCGGAATCGCCTAGGCCGCTGACGGTGCCATGCACGGAGAGGATCAACGTGGAACCGTTCACGCGCATGGAGAAGATTTTTGCGTATGACATCAGGCGGCTCCGTTCTGCGGGGCGGCTTGTGGTGTTCGTCGTTTGATGAGCGAGACCTCATTGCCGGTGGTGTTGTATCGGACTTCATCCATGAACGTGTGCATCAAGAGCAGACCGCGGCCGCAGGGCCGTTCGAGATTTTCGGGCGCGGTGGGATTGGGCAGCCGCGTTGGATCGAAGCCGGGGCCTTCATCGCGAATGATGTACTCCGCCGATTCGGCCGTGAATTTCGCCGTGACGTAAATGCGGCGATCGCGATACGGTGCGGAGACGGCACGTTCCTGGCACAGTTCGTAAAAGGCCCGGTGGTCAACTTCCCGCAGCGAAGAACTGACTTCGAGATTGCCGTGATAGCAGGCGTTCGTGAGCGCCTCCTGCAAGGCAACGCCAATCCGGATGCGTGCCGTCTCATCGCAGATGCCGCGACTCGCGGCCCCTTGTTGCAGAAACCGCACCAGCGACGACAAGAGTTCGGCGTCGTTCTCGATGGCGAATTCGACTTCCTGCCGGATCAAACGGCGCATCAACCGGGCTTGGCCACGATCTTCTTTGGCCAGCGATAACACCTGGCGCACGGTGTTGAGCAGCTCCTGAGCCAGCCGGCGTTTGGGCACGTAGCTGGCGGCACCGACCTGCAGCGCCGCGACGGCGACATCTTCGCTCCCTTTCGCTGTCATCAAAATGACCGGCAAAAACGGGTACATCTGGCGAATGGTGCGCGTGAGTTGCAGTCCGTCGATCTCCGGCATATTCAAGTCGGTGACGACCATGTCCGGAACGTGCAGTTCCAATTGTGCCAACGCGTCTTGCCCGTCAGGGGAGTAAATCACATCGTACTCGCCGCTATGCTCCAGCAACCCTCCAGCCAAGCGGCGGTCGGTCGCGGAATCGTCCACAATCAATACGGTCGACATGATGCAGTTTCCGCGAGGGGGAAGAACGATCCGAATGAATGTTCAATGGGGTAGGCGCGTGTCATTCTCCTTAAGACATCGTGCCGTCGTTGGCCGGGGAGTTCAAGTACCGTTGCAGTTCTGCCAGTACCAATCGTGTCTGCCGGTTCAGTTCCGGTAATTCCGGCGGATCGTCCGGCGGCGTGGAAGACTGGGTGGAGAGTTCCAGCGTGCGCGCCAGCTGGGCGACATCATCGGCCCCAAAGGTGAGCAGCCCACCCTTCAAGGTGTGTGCGAAGCGGCGGGCATCGGTCCATTGACCGGCTGACCACGCCGCCTGCAACCGCTGCAATTGCACCGGCGCTTCTTCCAGAAACGCTTCCATGACCTGACGCAGTAATTCCTGATCATGATTGACCGCGGCCAGCGAGGTCGACAGATCGATCAGCGAGTCG
>Ga0335397_10000985_pt1 | contig 38370 bp, 33 predicted proteins | sample MAT04_FD_205740 | JGI IMG/M metagenome (GOLD analysis project Ga0335397, IMG submission 205740) | Freshwater microbial communities from Lake Fryxell liftoff mats and glacier meltwater in Antarctica - MAT-04 (spades assembly) (version 2) ... | reverse complement strand
TCAAAATCAAGGGGGACCAGGACGGCCAGGGCCGCCGGAGGCATACTTGTCGCCTTTTTTTGTCCCTTCCGGGGACTTGGATGTCCCGGAAGGTTTCTCAAAAAATGGCGACACGCTTGCTTTAACACACCAGGGTTTATTCCACCAGCCTCCTCCAAGCGACTGAAAGAGCGCAGCGGTATCACTATAACGGGCAGCCTGCGCCTGAATGCGGCTAATAACCGTTTGTTGATACTGTTGTTGTGCATTTAATAAATTAATATAACTTACGCCTCCAAGTTTGTATTGCTCTTGATTAAGGCCTAATGAACTGAGCGCCGCATTTTCCGCATTAATTTGTGCACGTAATGTCCTTGCGTCTGTTTCCAGAGCGCGTAAAGAATCTGCTACGTTTTGAAAAGCGACTAAAACAGCTTTACGATATACACCAGCTGCCTGGCGGTAAGCTGCAATATTGGCTCGACGCTGAGCCGTCAACGCGCCACCATGAAATATGGGTTGCAATACTTGCCCCATTATTGACCAATATTTATTCGGATCAGTAAATAAATCTGCCAGATGCGAACCTGTCCATCCATAGGTACCAGTAAGTGTAAATTGCGGTAAAAGATTAGCTGTCGCAACACCTATTTGCGCACAGGCGGCATGCACTAATGCTTCTGCTGCGCGAACATCAGGGCGCTGTCTTACCAGTTTTGAAGGAAAACTCACTGGCAGATTTGTTGGTAAATGCAGACTGTTTAAATTGATAGTTGGTAAAGGTCCGTCTGGTAAAGTACCGACTAAGACTGACATGGCATGTTTTGATAATGAGAGGCTCTTTTGTAAAGGCGGGAGAGTGGCTCGTGTCTGTTCGACCAAGGTTCGTTGAGTTAATACATTTGCTATGGAAACACCGCCTAACTGGTATTGTTTGTTGAAAATATCCAGCAAACCCTGTTGGGCAGTTATCAATTGGATTGTCGCTTTAATTTGTGCATCATAAGACGCAATACTGATTGCCGTGGTGACGATATTGGACGTTAATGTAAGATATGCGGCAACCAGTTCAAATTGTTGATAATCAATCTGAGCACGAAGTGCTTCGAGTTGACGGCGTGATCCCCCCCAGACATCCAGAGTATAAGAAACATTCACTGATGCATTATAAAGGTTGAATATACTGGTGGTGGCTGGTATCAGATCACCGTAAGTAGCTGCAGTAAAACGCTGGCGTTGTACATAACCGGATGCATCAACCGCAGGTAACATAAGATTACCGAATTGCACATTATAATTTTCCTGAGCAACACGTAATGCAGCTGAAGCAGTGGCAAGATCCGGATTATGAGCAAGTCCTGCGCGTACCAGACTATTGATATCCCGTGAATGAAATAATTCCCACCAGGCCGCTGGTATATCGACACCATTAACAAATGTTTGCGATGCTCCGCCTTTTCCAGGTGAAGAAGCTGTTTTTGCGGGGAGTGACGTTTCAGTATAGCGTTTTGGTTTGGGTGAGTCAGGAGAGCGAAAATTTGGCCCAACCATACAGCTCGCCAGCAAGATTGAAAATAATGCTGTAAACGCTGTTATTGCTGTCCTTGGCCTGAAAATTCCCACTTAACACCAGAATCCGTTTGTTGTTTTTTGATGTTAACAAGGTAGCATGTTCAATTATATTTGGCTAGCCAATCAAGGCGTGTAATAGTTTGTAGGCAATGACAGTCAGCAATGATGCTACAGGCAATGTTAATATCCAGGACATAAATATGTTACGGATAACAATCAGATTTAAAGCGCCAATACCGCGAGCAAGACCTACACCCAACACAGCACCTACCAGTGTCTGGGTGGCCGATACCGGAATACCCGTGCTGGTTGCAACTACCACAGTCGTTGCTGCTGCTAACGTTGCTGCAAAGGCACGGCTTGGCGTTAAAGCAGTAATCGAACTACCCACTGTTTCAATCACTTTACGACCGTACATTAGCAAGCCAGAAACCACGCCAACACAGCCTAGAAGAATAATCCAGGCAGGGTAATTATCTACGCTTAATGATTGGTGAGTAAGCAGGCTATGAATCATGGTCAAAGGGCCGACCGCTAAAGCGACGTCATTTGAACCATGGGCAAAAACCATTGCACAAGCTGTTAAAGCCATTAATACGGCAAAATATTTTTCAACCTGTAAAAAACGCTCGCGCCGTCTGATATGCGGTGTTTCAGGAATTTTTTTAATGAATATCATGCCAATTATTGTAATTGTAATACTGGTTGCAAGGGTTACTGCCAGTTCCTGTTTTAAGTTCAGATGGATATCAAAATGCTTTAATCCTTTAAAAACGGTAATAAATGACAAGACTGTGCCAATGAGAAAAAGGTAAATTGGTATATAAATTTTTGCTTTGGCCAGAGGATCGCTTTTTACGAAAATGGTCTGCTGAATACTGATAAAGAGTCCGTATGCAGTAATACCCGCTATCAAAGGAGAGGTAATCCAGCCAATAGCGATATGCGTCACCTGATCCCAGTGAACAGCGTCTGTGCCTAAAACGACGGTGCCAAAACCGACCATAGAGCCGACCAGCGCATTGGTAATGGAAACGGGAACGCCCAGATAGCTGGCCATATTCATCCAGAAGGTGCAGGCCATCAACACGCCAAGCATACCTTCAACCAGAATTAAGGGCTGATTGGAAAGCTGGCTGCTGTTTATAATGCCATCGCGCATGGTTTCAGTGACACCGCTGCCGCCTAAAAACGCGCCGGCAAATTCAAAAATAACGGCAATAATCATTGCCTGACGAACGGTAATTGCTTTTGAGCCCATAGTTGTGCTCATAACGTTTGCCAAATCGTTAGCGCCTACGCCCCAGGTCATGAAAAAGCAAAGTGCAATTGCACAAAAAAGTAAAATAATAGAATAATCCATCAATTCAGTTACCGAGCAATAAGAATTTGAAGCCGACCGCCCACAGTTTGAGCATGATCGGCCAGATCGCCAATCCATTGAACCAATTTATATAGAAAGACAATTTCAATTGCCGGGAATTCCGTTTCCAATTCAAAAATGCGATGTCTTATATGAGAAAGCATATCATCACTGTCATGTTCAATTTCGTCAAGTGTCATGATCATTTCTTCAACAATTTTGACTTCACTGCCGCGAAAGCCGCTTTCAAGCAGTTCATCAAGTTCGTTGGTTGCCTTGCATGCCTGCCTTGAAGCATCAATACAACGACTCAGAAAAGGAAAAAACACATCAGATAGTTTCTCAGGAATGGTCATTTTACGGCTCATGATCAAACCTGCAATATCTTCAACCTTATTAGCAATGCGATCTTGAGCGCTTAATAGCTCAAGAAGATCCGTGCGCGAAACGGGCAAAAACAGTCCCGTTGGCAGATGCAAGCGTAATTCACGTTTGATTACGTCGGCTTCTTTTTCAAGATGCACAATTTTTTGCTGTATAATTCCAGCTGCATCCCAATCCAGTTTTGTTACTGCTTCAAAAAAAGGCAGAAGGTGCTTTACGCATTGATGCGCTTTGCGCATATGCTGTTCAATAGGTCGAATGGGCGATGGCCCGAACATATTAAATATACTTCCCATAGTGGATGTATACCTTAATTTTTAGTTGGCGAAAGTATACCTAAAGTTTAGCTGTTATCACAGGTTTATTATAAAAATGTTATTTTTTGAATTTAAACACAATATTCTGCTAAACTCATTGAAGCAGTTCTAATGGAGGAGAACAACGGAATGAGGAAATTTTTGTTGCTGTTATGGTTTGTGAGCAGCTGTACTTTCGCATCACAAATGATAACCAAAGTCATTAACCTGACTTATCAGCAGGCGCAGACCATTATTCAATTGGTCAATCCCATACTACAACCTGGTGAGCAAATTACCGGAACCGGGCAGACTTTAATTGTAAAAGTATCGCCTGAAACGTTAACGCAATTACGCGTGATTATTCATAAACTGGATCAGCCACCGATAACCCTCCAGATTAATATTTATCAAGGTGATCCCAATTGGCTGAATAATCAAAGCGACGTTAATATGAGTATCAGTACTCAATCACGTGCAAGACAAAAACGCAGTCAGTCAGTCACCGTTATGAATGGTGAGTCTGCTTTTGTGAGTACAGGGGATAATCAGCCAGTTGTTAGTAATGTGGGCATCGGCTTTTTTGGTGCAGGTGTCAGTTATCAACGCCATCTGGTACAAAATGGTCTTTTAGTTGAGCCAACCTTGCAAGGACAGCAGGTAAAATTGGTTATTCGACGTGTTCGACAGCAAAACAGTCCTGCTTCAGATCAGGCATTTAACGAACAACAGGTAAATACAACGGTTTTAGTGCCTTTAAATCAATGGGTGCCATTAGCAAGCGCAGAAGGTGCGCAGCCTGATATTAATCCCAATACTCGATCGATACATGCAGGTCCGCAATTTTCACATAATTCAACGTTATACATTAGAGTGATTGTGGTTGGCCCTTAGATTGATGATCTTGACAATCTGTTCTAATCGCCAAACAATACCGCTTCTTTTTTGATTCGGTAATAATCCATGCATATCGCAACTATTAAAGCGCGTGAGATCCTTGATTCACGCGGCAATCCAACTGTCGAAGCTGACGTTATTTTAAAAAATGGTGAAATGGGACGTGCCAGCGTACCTTCTGGTGCATCAACAGGTAAGCGAGAAGCCTGCGAGTTGCGTGATGGAGATAAGCATCGTTATGCCGGTAAAGGTGTAGCTAAAGCTGTTCATTATATTAATCATGAAATTAATCAGGTTTTAGATGGATTTGATGTTAGTCAGCAAGAGCAAATTGATGCCAGTCTCTGTGAACTTGATGGCACAGAAAATAAATCCAGGCTGGGGGCGAATGCCATATTGGCTGTATCATTAGCTTGCGCAAGGGCTTTTGCGCAAGCTAGCAAACAACCTTTGTATCAGGCTTTGAATCAGGGGCAGATCATGAATATGCCCGTGCCAATGATGAATGTGTTAAATGGTGGGGCACATGCTGATAATAATGTTGATATCCAGGAGTTTATGTTAATGCCCGTAGGAGCCAGAGATTTTCCTGCCGCATTGCAAATGGGCACAGAGGTTTTTCATGTGCTTAAGTCGGTTTTAAAAAAACAGGGATTAAACACAGCGGTAGGTGATGAAGGTGGTTTTGCGCCCGATCTTAAATCTAACCGTCAGGCTTTGGATATTCTCTCATCGGCAGTTGAACAGGCTGGTTTCAAATTAGGCCAGGATATTGTTTTTTCTTTGGATGTCGCGGCCTCAGAATTATATAAAGATGGTTATTATTATCTCGCTTCTGATAATAACAAACTCGATAGCGCCGGATTGGTAGCTTATTACAGCGAACTGGTTAATAGCTATCCCATAGTCAGTATTGAGGATGGTCTGGATGAAGGTGATTGGGCAGGTTGGCTGCATTTAACCGACGTGTTAGGCGGTAAAATACAATTAGTTGGCGATGATTTATTTGTAACCAACCCACGAATACTACAGGAAGGAATATCGCGTAATATTGCCAATGCCATTTTAATTAAATTGAATCAAATTGGTACATTAAGTGAAACAAAACAGGCAATTCAGCTTGCTCAGGCTAATAATTATCGATGCATTATGTCGCATAGATCAGGTGAAACAGAAGATACTTTTATTGCCGATTTAGCAGTGGCTATGGGCTGCGGACAAATTAAGACTGGTTCTTTATGTCGAACCGATCGCGTTGCGAAATATAATCAATTATTACGCATTCAGGAACTTTCAAATCTTCCCTTTGCAGGCAGAAACGCTTTAGCAAGGTAAGCCGCGCCGTGCCGTGGTTTATTCACGGCACATTATGAATCAATTGATTAGAGCAGACTGACGTTTCTCAGATTGTAAACATTTTCTAATATTTTCCATTGCAGTAAAAATATTAATGATCCGTGTTGTCTGATTTTTCATTCTGATGAGCGTATTATATTTATTGTCAAATTCAAATAGCTCATTTTCACGCTGCATAATTATTTTTCGAGTTTTTTCTATTTCCTGATCACGCAAGTACATTTTGAAATTGTTATAGATAAAAGAAACGCTATAATAGAGCGTAAGCGAGATTGCCAGACTGAACTCAATAAGCCGCGCATTCGGTTGTCTGATAGCCGTTTCGAGCGTTAACTTGCCAAATTCCCGGGCGACATTAGGTCCGCCAGACAGGAAAACAAACATGGATGCAAAGCTTCCCAGAAAAGTAGGGATTAGTCCGCCTAACAGGGAGGTAAAATGCGCTCTTAACCAGGTTTTGCTCGCGTAACGCGGCATGGATTTTGAGTTTACCGGATTGGCTAGTAGATCCGTATAAAGATTAGAGCAGCTCTGTTTTTCAGGTAATAATTCTTTATGGGATATAAAGGTTGACTGATTCGACTGGATGATGTTTTCAATCTTTTTTATGATTTTTATCAGTCGCTCGCAATAAAAATTATAAAAAATATTATTTTTATTTGCATTTATTTTGGCATTCAGTGCGCTGGATATTTTTTTAGTCCATTGCTCATAGCATGGAAAATCATTAAATTCTAAAAACTCGTTATCCGAGTCAGCTTTAAGGCCGGAATGTTCTTGAACATATCGTAAAGAATAGTTCAAGTACTTAATTAGAGAAAGGACAACTTCTTCTTTTTTGCTAACCATTAACTCTAAAACGTTTAATTGCAAATTATGAATTTTCTGATTGTGGATCGCTTTTTTACTATTTTGTGTAGTTAACTTAAAGCTTAAAAAGCCTACAGTAATACTAACAAATAAAGCCAGTAAAATGATTGTGATAAGCATTGGTACCGAATTAAGGTGTAATCCCAAGAAACCGGAAAAACCCATCCAGGCTCCAAAAATACTGGTTATTACCGTATTAAGCACCAGTGCAATGTTACCTGATTTTTCAGCCCGATTAGTCTGAATCTTGAAATTTTGATCGCTGTTTAAAGAACCTTGCGCCAGTAAACATGTATATTTCTGTTTACCTAGCAAATTTTTTAAATGATATTCACCTAAACGTAAGTGGCCAAGTAAAATATTAAGTTCCATTAAATTTAAATTTTCTAATTGAATGTTTATATTCATAATAATTAACCTCTGTGGATACTTATCGTAACGCATATTTTATTAATTGAACACATTTGTTAATTAATTGGCAATAAAAAATCTATCGCAAAATAACTTATAAAGGTTATATAATAATCAAATAATTATTCATCCAGGTAAGACATGCGCTCAATGGCCTTTTTTTTATTCCTAGCCTTATTAGGTTTGCAATATAAACTATGGCTTGGTGATGGCAGTATTTTGCAAGGACAGCAATTAGAAGAAAAAATTGCTATACAAACAAAGCAAAATGAAGCTTTGGAAATTCGCAACCGTGCTATCGAAGCCGATATTGTCGAGTTACAAAGTGGCGAGCAAGCGCTTGAAGAACAAGCGCGTTATGAGCTAGGCATGGTTAAGAATAGCGAAGTATATTATCAATTTGTAGAATAATAAAGCACCATATGTTAGCCGGGTCTTGAAATTATCGCATTGGGTTGAGTTAACGACTGAGCAGTTGGTTCTTTATAGTGCATGTTAATATTGTCACATATTATTATGGGTAAACCATCGTGTGCTCTATACTGAATTTTGGCGGTAGTCATACCTGTTTCGTCCAATTTTTGTTTAATCAATAGCGCTTTTTCAACATTGCTTACTTCTGTCCAAAGTTTTAATCCGTTTTGGCTATTACTTTTCCAACCGGAATGGTTTGTAAGGCAGGTAAAGATATCTTTTATTGCTTCAATTTGTTCACTAGAACCCCTATTAAAAAAAGCTAAGTTGCCTGCCGGCGGTATTTTAATGTGATTTATATTTATAATGATGTTTTTTAATTGGTCAGCCGAAAGAGTGTGGACAAATTTTTTCATAAATCGGCTATAAATAGCTTTTACTTTACCTTGATCTTGATAAAGTGGGGTAATTTTATCCAGAAGAACAAAAGCACAATCATGTCTTTGTTTTGAAAGAGCCAATGAGAATGCTTTTTCAAAGCATTCGAGTCCTTTTGTAGGATTACCGCTGCAAATGTAAATATCACCTAATGAGCAAAGTATAATAATTTTATACATCTCTGAAGATGCGTTTAAGACCGCAAGTGCCTGGTGTCCTGATTTTAAGGCAACCGTTAACTGATCATTAGCACAGGCATCAAGAGACTGACAATACAAATCATTTGCTATTGCTACGGCTTTAATCTGATTCAATTTATCCTGATTTTCATACACTAACAGATTATGCTGCGCTTGCTTAATTCGTGTTGCAATTTGCGCATCCCACTCGATGGATTCATAGAAACTGGCAACATAATAAAGTTTTTCCAATTGCAATGATGCCACTGCTTTTTGTTTTGCAGCATCGTCAGGCACAATGTTTTTTGCTTCAAGCGCCTGCAATACATAAATTATTTTAACATCCAACTCTGCTAAAAATTCGAACTCAGGCTGGTCTTTACGCAAGGGTGTATTTTCAATTATTGTCTTTAACACAGGATAATAAAACAAGGCTGTTAGCAATGATTCAGGGTCAGCGTTTATAACTAACGCATCAATCAGACTAAAAAGAATTCTAATATATGTTTTACTATCCCGAGAATTGGCTTTGTCTTGATATTGTTCTTGTGCTTCTAATAAGTAAGCTACACTTCGCCTCGCTTTCATCTGAAATTGTGTCAATAAAATTGTGTTATCGGTATCTTTGTGTGAGGATTTGGCAAGTTCCAGAAAAATACGCCCTTTAGCAAGCCCTGCACGTATTACAACAGCCCTGCCATGCGTTTTTTCTGTCTTTATTCTCGTTATCAGGGTTTCGTAAGTGTCATGAGCTTCTTTGTACTGTTTTAGATCCATTTGTATAGTGGCAATATTATGAAGTGTCACAAAAAAAATATTATGCACTTGTTTTTTAATTTTATTATTGTCTAACAGAATTAGCAGGGTATTGAGGATTTTAATTCTCTCTTCATATAATAAAATTGTAAGTGTTTCATTTTTTTCTTGCACTGCATCGTATGCCCTTAATCTAAATAGGTTTCCAATATAAAGATATAGATTAAAATAAAACAATATTTCCGGCTTGCATAACGTCTGGGTATTTTTTATGTTACTCAAAATTTCCTTATAACAATCATTTGCTTTATCATAGTTACCCAAAATAGTATAAGAATTAGCAACATTTAATAAATCCATAATTGAATTCTCATTGTTTCTTATCATATCAAGAATCTGAATAGCTTCAATTTCAAACTTGATAGGTAATACGTCGCGCACCATTACTTGTTGTGTATCAAAACTATTATCCTGCGAAGTTGAATGCATGATTTTATGACGACATTGAGTGGTTTTTGCCATTGATTCATTTAGTCGGGGTGGAGCAAGTTCAGTAATCAGATTTTTATCCCTGCCTAGCAAGTCTCTAATTAATTGTCCAATTTTTGAAATGGAAAATTGCAATGCGTATTCTTTGGTAGGGGACATTGGTGATTGACGTAAGTTGTCAGCATAAGACAGTTCATGAGATAGAGCACTTAATCGAATATTTTTATTGTCTTGCATTGGATATTCGATGTTTTGTTTTTCCTGAACTAATGATTTTTTTTGGAGCACCTTGAAAGGAGTAACGCGAGGTAAGGGATTTTGTTTTGATTGTATGTCCTCAATCGCTTTTAAAACAGTTGACGTATCCAAAGGCAGGACCTGCTCTGCTAAATTGGTTTCAATAGCTTTTTTATTATACTCGGTTATAAATTTAAACATTGCTGTTTTGAGCGCTTTTAACTTGGCAAATTGCAGCAAACCTTCTTTCAAGGTAACTATTTTTTTATTCTTGGTATTTTTATAGACGGTTGCCATTTTTTCAATTTCCGCAAGGCTTTCAGCAATGCTCATAGTGCTAACACCACGACGAACTTTAGGCTCGGGTTTTGTTACGGTAACAGATTTCTGGACAGATGGAGCTGATGTTTTTGTAGGCAAAGGATCAGCGGTGGTGGATTTACAAATACCTTTGGCAAGTTGTTTCAACTCGTCTTTATCAGAAGTGCTAATTGTCCCCAGATTCATTTTATGGTTTTTTTTCTTGTCCCAATGATTGTCTGTATTATCGTCAACAATAATTTCATCTTGCATAAGTATGTTAATAATTAAAGCAAATTGAGGAAGCCACTTTTGGTTAATTCTATCTAATACAGGTTGCTGGCTATCGCTGATCATAGCAAAATATCCATGCCCAATTTGATCCCGAAATTTTTTGAATGCGGTGAATAAACCACTTTCTTTTTCGTAATTAATATAATCAATCAGCTCTTTCGAAGTCTCGCCAAGCTTGGTTAACACTCTGCCAAAATAATATCGATGTTCTCTGTTCTTAAAGTCAAGAGTAACAAGATTTTTATCATTTGTATCAGTAACCAAATTAGTTATTAATTTACGTGAGTGGCAATAGCTTGTAAGAGAAATCAGAGTCGATGCTTCTTTAAAACTATCAGGCAATTTACTTGCATTGTTGCCTTCTTTTTCTCTGGTGATAATTAATTCAATTTTACTCTTTATTAATTTGAAATCGTTTAATAATGGTGTGCTTATTTCTTTCAAAATAGCGCTATCTTTTCCGGTACACTCGATAGAATCCAGTACTGCAAGGCATGTTAATTCCAGGCCATTCGGCCTTCTTTTAGCCTGTTGTGCCCTGTTTATCGTACCGTATTTATTTCTTATATATTGATGAGAATATTCGCCCGTATCATTAAACGATATCGATTTTGATAATTGGCTGATTTTTTTGAATAATTCGAAAAGAATCTCGGTATTACCATCAGGTAATAGCATTAAGATGGCATCAATTGAGGCGGATATTGCATTTAAATTTTCCAGATCCTGTGCTTTATCCTGTCTTGCTTTATTTATAGCGCTTGATGTTTGCGTTGGATCGGTATTTTTTTTTGTCTGATCGAGTATAAAATTAGTTATATTCAAATCAAATGCGTCTGTCTTTTGTTGAGATAAATGTATTTCGAAATTCCCATCTTTACCTTTGATTGTAACAATGTATGTTATCAGGTTATTTGAAAGCAGGTCGGATTCGAAAGGGGCTGGCTTAAATTTTCTTTTAAGCTCTTCAGTATCAAAATCACTGATTTTATACCAAGTAATAAGGCTTTCAGTGAGGAGACAGGCAAATTCGGCTACAGGTTCTAACGAAGCAAACATCTAGAGGATCTCAATTTTACAATGTAGTTTTTAATTCGGCAGATTGTCGCACAAAATTTCTACAAGTACAATATTTTATCCTGTTGATTGATTAATGCATACTTCTTAAACGCGAATAAATTCGATTCCCAAATCCGATGGTGGTTCCTGAGCCCATAAACTGATTACAAAGCCACCACTGCCAGAACCAGTTGGTTTTGCTGCTAATGCATTATGCTCAAGCAATAGCTGGAGGTGTTGATGCAAGTTTTCGCTCACCAACCCCCATTGATAAAAGCATTTGCTGCTTTCCTGAATGCCTTTGACAAGCATTTTCAAGGAAGTATCACTTTGTTCTGATTCAAGAGCCTGCATGCATTGATCCACCGCTATATGCATTCCTTGATCGATTTTTTGCGCTTTGTTGGCATCAGTTTTCCATAATTGATTAACCTGGTTAATACAATGCGACGTGATACCAATTTGCCCGCAGGATGACAAATACCACTGTGGCTGCCATTTTTGAATGATAGCCGTTGATTTTCCCTGATTAAAATAAAGACCTTGCTCACTATTAACGCCCGCAATATCAAGACCGCTACTGGTTCCATGAAAAAGGTTTTCGAGTTTTTGGCCAAATGAAAGTACAGAGTCATTGTTGAGCAGATTTTGCGCAGCAAACCAGCGAGCCATTGCTACACATAGAGCCGCTGATGCGCCCATGCCAACACCAATGGGAATATTGCATTCAAGATGAAAATGTCCCGTAAGCTTGTTTAATGATTGACCTAAAAGATGTTGCCCGTGTTCGAGCACACTCCAAAACAACAGGTGCATATCCGCATCACTGCTGCCACTATAATCAGCATCGAGATCAGATGAAGAGGGTTCATAACGTAAAGTCAGCTTTTTTTCAGGAACCGGAAAAACAAGCGCTCCATGTCCTCGAAGTACCGCATGCTCGCCAGCCAGAATCCATTTTCCGTGTGTTGTTGTCTCAAAATCATAAAACATCGTAATTTCCAATCAGGTAATCTTGTTTAAATTGTCTGGCCATATCAGTTTGATCGGGACGATAAAGTAAATGGATATTCGGCCCTGCATCCATAGTAACTAAAGGACCATCGCCTTGAGTTACCCATAAATCCTGAATAGTAGATAAAATTTGTTGAGTATTCGGGGTAATATAAGTAAAAGGCTCGTCGCAGGTAGCGAACAGCTTATGCATGTCCTGAAACTCTTGCCAGCAAATAGTATAAGCGGCTTGCCAGTCCTTTACATTTAGTGCCTGCATAAGCAGTTTTAAATTCTCGGTAGCACGCTGGCTGCGTCCGGCATAAAGTGGACTGCCAAGAACGCGTTGATGTGCTTCGCTCGATGAAACTTTTTTTTCCGCGTGGCTGATAATTACAACCTGATGTTGCAGTTGTGAATAAGGTAAATCAACGCTTTTAACGGTTTCTTCCTGCCATATTGCCCAAGGCGAAAAAAAAGAACGGCACGAAGAACCTGAGCCGAGACGACTTAAAGCGGCTTGTTCTTCAACTGAAGGTAAGGCTATTTGCATGATTTCACAAATAGCTCGCACAGCGCAAATAGTGAGTGCCGCAAAGCTTGAAGCAGAGCTTGCAAGGCCACTGCCATGAGGAAAATTATTTGAGGAGCGCACTAAAAATGCACCAGAATAACCAAAATGATTTTTAATACGTGCCAAATGATTTAAAAAACGTTCTTGAGAATGTGCCGATAGTAATAATGGTGCTGTTCCTGGTGTTGGTAAAGGTTCCCAAAAGTCACGCTTTCCGGTTTGGCTTTCTAATTCGACATGGCTCAACAGATTATTAAGTGTGTAAGACAGAGATGGATTATCGGGTATATTCGAACTGCTCTCTTTTTTCCCCATGTATTTTATTAGCGCAATATTGGCGGGTGCCTGTGCAAACCAATGCATGATGTGTATCCTCAATGATTAAAAACTGGAGCATTTCTCAAGCTCGACTTATTTGAAAATCGAGCTTGTTACTTATTATGAAGCATTAATCGATCTAAGCTTCGTAGCCGCTAATTGGGCTGTAGGTGTATCGGGATAATTACTGATTACTTGTTGCAAGCTCTTTTTAGCTTCATTTTCTTTACCGGATGCGGCAAGGGCATAGCCAATTTTTAATGTGCAGGCAGCTGCTTTACTGGACGTTGGGAATTGTTTTAAGACCGTTTCAAAATGTTCAATTGCCTGTGCGTAATTTTTTTTCACCATAAAAAGCTCACCTAACCAATACTGTGCATTAGCGGTATAACCACCATGTGGATATTGTTGTACAAAAACCTGCATGGAAGTTAATGCATCATCAAAATGTTTATTTTTAACCAGATCATAAGCCGTCATATAGCTCATTTGCTCATCGGCTGGATTTTTACGATTGGGGTTTGGTGCTAGAACAACGGGGGTGGAAATAGTTGTTTTGGCAGCGGGTGCCGGCACATTAGTGCTATTGGAACTCATATCCAATTCAATTGGTGCAGTGGCTGGTGCGGTCTGTGCAACGGAATGGTTGCTAAGCCGGGCATCCAGGTCTTTATAAAAAGAAAGTTGCTGTTGTTTCATCATTTTCAGGTCATGTGCCTGAACTTCAAGCTGGCCACGCAATTCACGGATTTCCTGCTGCATGTTTTGGATTTTACCAACAGGGTCACTGTCATTTTCTGCAGGACTGCCATTATCTTGTGCCAATGCGATTTCATCATCCGCATCATTATCATCATATTTTGCATTGGTACCAGACTGCACAGCAGTCTGGTTGTCATCAAGAATCGCAAAGTTTTCGCTATCGTCTACAATGGGGGCCTCGGCCAAGGCATACATTGGTAGCAGGCAGCTAAAACATAAAGCCAGAAAACGGCTGGGCGATTGGATCATCGGGTTGCCTCGTAAGTTAATTCAACACGGCGATTTTGCAGATGTGAACCTTCGTCATGACCAAAGTTAGCTGGACGCTCTTTACCATAACTTACTACGCGGATCTGATCACGGCCAACACCTGCCATGCGCATTAATTCAGCTACAGTATTAGCACGACGTTCACCCAGTGCAACGTTGTATTCACGACTGCCTCGTTCATCTGTATGACCGGCTAATAATACACGCGCGCCACGATGAGATTTCAGGAAGTCAGATTGCGCATTCAGAGAAGCCATGTATTTGGGTGAAAAAGTACTTTCGTCGTAAGCAAACAGGTAACGTTGGCTATGGGGCGCTTGGGTTGTATATGATTCGCCAGGTTCTTGACCAGCAAAATGAGTGAACTGACCCAGACCATGTGCAGAAGCATCGCCATCAGCATAACCACTGTAGCCGCCTGGATTTTTAGAGCAGGATGCGAGCAGGACCATACTTGCAGCAACAAGCCCTAATTTTAAAAACGATTTGGCTTTCATCCTTTGTTCTCCTTTTTATTCTTAATTTGTTTTAAACGCCACAATGGCGACTCATTGTACAATTATTTTTGGGAGTCCGCTATCCTGAAATTATTTTGATGGCGAATCCTGTTTTACATGGCTTTTTATAAAGGCCAATAAATCTGCAGTGAATTGTTTGGCGGCTATATTCGCTGCAATCACACCGCCATAAGGTGTATCCATAGGGCAGAGGATATGTTTCCTGATAATGTGAGAGGCAATAACAGTATTATCATTTGCATGGGTTAACACAACCTTCACGGTGAAATCCAACTGACTGGGTCTGGTGAGAAAATTCTGATGAAACTCAATGACCTGTGTGTCCAGGCGGTAGTAGGCACTTTCAACATGAGGGCTAGATGCAACTGCAAAAAACAAATGGGATTCCTGCAGACTTTGCAAAATCAATGGAAATAACATATCTGCCGGTGGATCAGTCCATGCATTATGAACGAAGGAGTTTACTTCAAATTGTTTTTTAATATAGAGCATTTCGTTTGTATCATAACCGGCAACGGATTCTGGGTGACTTACGAATATAGTCTGACGAATATAGTCATGACTTTTTAAAATGCTGTATGCACTCAGGCGATATTGGTTGGTGATCTGATCTTTGACTGGTGAACACGCAGTCAGTAAGCAGATTAGCAAGGATGATATCAAGACTGAAAATTTTTTCAAAATTATTCTCCAGGACCAGGTGCAGGCGGCGTATTTCCACGAATCACTACAGATGGATTTTGACGCATCTGAGTGCTTACCTTTTCCAGATTAGCTGCAATTGTATCAAGTCGTCGCAACAGAGTAACTGCTGGCGGTATAGCCTGTTGCGATATTTTATCAATGGTTATTTTACCTGCGTCCATTGCAGCGGTAACACTAACCCCAGCCTGGCTAATATTTGTAGCCATAGTGCCCATCTTATGGGCGCTGTTTTTTAGCTCACGCATTGCTTCAGGTAATTCATCACTGACTTTAGCGATATTTTTTAAAAGAGTATCGGTATTTTTTAAGCTTTGATCGATGTTTTTACTGTTTGATGCAATAACGTCCGTAAATTTTTGCAGGTTAGCAAGTGATTTTTTCAGATTCAAAATATTTTCCTGATCAAAAACCTGCTTCAGTTCAAGACTGACACTGTTAACATTCTCCGAGACTTCTTTAAGAACACTATCAAGCTGATTAAATAATGATGGTTTGGATGGGATTATTGGATAAGGTTCCTGAGGAAGTTTTTGCAAGGGCGTCAAGTCTGATGAGCTGGTTGACAGGCCAACATACGTTGTTCCGGTAATGCCCTGTGAAATTAACGTGGCTGTTGTACTGGTGGTAACGGGCGTACCGTCTTCAATATTCAGCAAAATTTTAACCAGCTGTGGATCAATATGACTCAGCTCAATTTTTAAAACAGAACCTACCTGTACACCATTATATTTAACTGCTGAATCTTCACTTAATCCAGACACTGCTTCATGCATATAAACAGCATATATAGTATATTTTTTTTGGTCAAATCCGACCGACAACCATAAGCCGCCGGCAATTAATGCTGCACTCAAAAGTACTACTGCCAGGCCGACCATCGTGTAATTGGTTTTCGCTTCCAAAAAATACTCCGCGGTTTATCGTTTATGCTTTACTGAAATAATCAGCAATCATTGGATGTTCATTCTTCATTAATTCATCAATTGGTGCAACATCTAATATCTTGCCTTCACCAACAAAAGCAATTCTGTCTGCTTGTTTTAACGATTCCATGTCATGACTAACCATAACAACGGTAAGATTTAATGCATCTCTCAAAAAAAGAATTAGCTCATCAAATCTTCTTGCGCTATGTGGATCAAGACCAGTCGTTGGTTCATCTAAAAACAAAAGTTCTGGATCCATGGCTATGGCGCGTGCTGCTGCTGCACGTCGCTGCATCCCACCACTCAATTCCGCTGGGAATTTACTTGCCGATTCTTTCGGTAATCCTACCAGAAGGATTTTAAGTAAGGCTAGTTCTTCCATAAATTTTTTATCGAGAGAAGTGAATTCTCTCATAGGAAACATAACATTCTCAAGTACTGTCATTGATGAAAAAAGAGCACTATGTTGAAATAGCATGCCCCAGCGCTGTCTTAACTTGGTTGCTTCACTGCTGGATAAGGTTGAAATATCCTTTCCAAATATTTTTACCTCGCCTTCGGTAGGTTTTAACAACATTAGTAAACAGCGTAAAATAGTAGTTTTACCGCTGCCGCTGCCACCAATAATAGCGAGAATTTCACCCTGATTAACAGTTAAATTAACATCTGAATGTACCCATTGGCCGCCAAGGCAGTTTTTCATACCTTTAATTTCAATAACTGGCTCACTCATTTAAAGGCCCATCCAGCTATAAATAACGGAAAAAACAGCATCTGCAATGATAATCAAAAATAAAGCCTGCACTACACTTCGTGTAGTCTGGCTGCCAATGCTGTCTGCATTTGCCTCAACTAAAAATCCCTGATAGCAACCCACCAAAGCTATTAATAAAGCAAATGCAGGTGCTTTGTATAGTCCCAATAATAATTGTTGCACACCTACAGAATCTTTCAGGCGAGCAAGAAAATCATAATAACCGACGCCAAGCATGGATTTCGACATGAACATCGCGCCCAGAATGCTAAAAAAATCTGACCAGAATATCAGGAGTGGGAAAACAAATAATAGTCCGAATACTTTAGGCATTACTAACAATTCAGTAGGAGACAAGCCCATGGTATTTAATGCATCTACTTCTTCATTAATTTTCATACTGCCGATTTGAGCCGTAAATGCCGAACTGGTTCGACCTGCAACAATAATGGCTGTTATCAACGGGGAAAATTCACGAAAAATGGCCATGCCGGATAAATAGGCAATAAAAATATTAGCGCCATAGGTTTGTAGTTGCAGACCCATTTGGTAGGCAAGAACTACTCCAATAAGAAAGGAAAGCAAACCGATAATGGGCAATGCCTGAATGCCAGCGGAATCTACATTTGCAGCAATGCTTGGTAAACGAAAGCGTCGCCAGTGTCCCAGCGCTTCGATAACATTAATACTTAAATCACCAAGCAAAATAATAAATCCATCGGCTTGCTTTAATTTACACGCCGCTTCCTTGCCTATTCGATACAAAATATTTTTAGATTTTATTGGCGGAATTTCATAATGCAGAATTTCTTTTTTATCAGCGATCAATTCAAGCAGGGCGTTTTGTTGTTCATTGAAACCCACTAATTCTACGTTTTTACCTTTTTCTTCAAAAATGTTAACAATTTGACTTAGTGCAAGTGCACCCGCACTATCAAAGTGAGTAAGATGCTCAGCGCTTATCGTGATTTCTTCCTGTTCGGGAAGCTTTGAAAAATCAAGGGATTTTTGCAGGTTTTCTATTTTGCCGATAGCCCAGAAACCTTCACATTTATATCCATCCTGTTCATCAAAGATAAATTTAGCTTCAGATTTTGTTTTGCTCATGATTGCCATTATTGCAAATAATAGCCTAGGATAATACGAATGGCTTCTGTCGGCAAAGTGCTTGGTTAAAAAATGACTTCAACTCAGCAGTTTCGAACGTTTTTATGGGATATTGATCCAGGGTATTTTCGCCTCAGGCAGGCTTTAAAAACAGTTCTGGCACTGTTAATCACACTATGGATTGTAAGAGATTACCCTCTGGTAACAAAAATTGTTGCGTGCTCTGTGTGCGGATTTTCCATGCAGGGTGTGGTAGCGCGTTCTTTTGTATCGCAATTTTTCCATGTGCTGCTGTTTGATATAGTTTATTTTGCGGTTTTTATGTTGGGGTTATTTATTCGTAATTATCCTGAGCTAAAAGCACTGGTATTTATTTTGTTGGGATTTAGCGTTAATTATATCAGACGTTTTGGTTTACAAAATAGTATGGCTCCGGTGATGGCATGGATGCTGTGCTTTTTAGCAACGGTTCTACCATTTAATTTTGACAGTGATCTTTGGACACATATTCAGGGGCTGATAATTGGTTTGCTCGTTGGCAGTGTTGTTTATTTAGTTGTTTATCCGGAAGATTACCCTACGTTATTTGTAAATAATTCAAATCGATTATTTAAATTATTGGCTTTTGGGATGATTGATACACGTCGTTATTTATTAAAAAGAGCGATTTCCCAATCCTTTGAACGAGAAAAATTTGTCCTCATCAAAAAAAACATAAACCATTTGATAGACAGTAATCTGGCTATTAATCAAAACGATGTATTTAGTGTGGAGCGCAAGGAAATCAGTGAAGTATTAATTCATCAATATGCGCTTGTACATGCTTATTCTGTCATGCTGGAATCTTATCGAATTTTAAAAATTCATGATTATCATTTGTCGCCAGCACTTAGACTGGCTTTAAGTACGATTAACAAGCAATTTATTGCAGTGTTTAAATCTTTGTCAATGTCATCGGATTATTCAGTTCATACAACGCATACTGCCGTTCCTCTTGCTTTGCTTGCTGAAAAATTTTCTAAAGATGAATTGGTTGATACGTCGCTGGTAATGGCATTATTAAACCTTAAATTAAGTTTTAATTTATTTAACCAGCATATTGTGGCGTTGGTGCGAGTAAAAAATGGTCATTAGCAATACAACTAAAATGGCTTTGCAAACAGCGTTGGCTATCTTGATTGCAGAAATTGTAACGCAGGTTTTTTATATCGAGCGCGGTTACTGGATTATTTTATCGGCCATGGTACTGACAACGCAAACCTGGGGTGAAAGCCTTAAACGCTCGCTGGAGCGGGTTAGTATGACTATTTTGGGCGGGATTTGCGGAACAGCTCTTTATTTTATGCTCCCGTCAAATCAATACATAATTGTTAGCTTATTGTTGCTTTATGTGTTTTTTGCTGTTTATTTATTGCCCATATACCATATGGCAGGGGTATTTGCTTTGACAGGTTTTGTCGTATTCCTGTTTGCCATGGTAGGTGGATGGAATTTTGTTTTATTAGGTGAACGGATTGTTGATACGGCTTTGGGGGCATTAATCGCAATTTTGGTTGGCTGCTTTTTTTTACCCGTCAAAACAGATATTTCCGAACTATTTGCAGGCCATTTTGAGAAAATGCTTGCAGCATTACAGCTGGCGTTTGATGGTAAACTACACACTAATCAAATTGCCGCAAGTCAACGGCTTTTTTCTGATTTTCAAATGATTAGAAAAAATGCTATGGCCATTAGTTATGAGATTTTATTTCATCGTATGAATCGCCGTGATTTTTATTTTTTAATAACTCAGACTGCTTTTTGTACGCAATATGTTGTCGGTTTAATTGATGCGTATAGCTGGCTTGCGCCTTATCTAACCAAAGACGATCATGAAGGCATTATGACGGCGTTAAATACTACTCGTCATAATCTGGAATGCCTGAACATGCGTTTACGAAATCAACCAGCGCCGCCCATGCTGCCCGCTGTTAATTTAACCGAGTTATTAACCAAAGCCATTCATGCTGATCCCAATCGATTTGCAGCTCTGGATACGGAAGTGCTCGGTTTCTATAATATTATTTATTTTTTTACCCGATTAAATACACGAATCAATGATATTTATTTTTTATTAGGCAAAGTGAATTATCGATAAGGAAGGCGTTAGGCAATTTTTCCAGCTTATGATAAAATTAAAGCCATTTTATCGATGCAGTAACGATCGCATGCAAGATAGCCGCAGTCAATTTGAAAAACGTAAACAGGATCATATCGAACTGGCCATGCTGCCTGTAAATCAGGCGAGTGAGCTTAATGTGTTTGATGGTATAAATCTTATTCATGAGGCGCTGCCTGATCTTGATTTCGCCGATATAAATATTACCGGCACACGTTTGGGTAATACCCCTGTTAAACCATTTCTGGTTAGTTCAATGACAGCGGGCCATGCAAACGCCTCTGCAATTAACCGAAATCTTCTCGAAGCTTGCACCCGCACAGGTTGGGCAATGGGCGTTGGTTCGCAGCGTCGTGAGCTTTTTGATGAACAGGCTGCTTTTGAGTGGCAACCATTACGCCGTGATTTCCCACAGGCCAGTCTTTATAGCAATCTGGGTATTGCCCAGTTGTTAACTACCTCAACCGCTCAAATTAATAAATTAATTAACTCGTTGCGAGCCGATGGCTTGATTATTCACTGTAATGCCTTGCAGGAGTTGATTCAGCCAGAAGGTACCCCCAATTTTAAAGGATGCTGGGACGCTTTGGCCAAATTGGTTAAAGAAATCTCTTTGCCAGTTATCGTCAAAGAAACCGGTTGTGGATTTTCATCGGCTACATTAAACCGCTTAAATGATATTGGCGTGGCAGCAGTCGATGTTAGCGGAGCAGGCGGCACGCATTGGGGGCGCATCGAAGGACATCGCGCCGCTAGTAATTCCATACGCGCCCGAGCCGCGGAAACATTTAAAAACTGGGGTATTAATACGGTACAAAGCGTAGAAAATGCTCAAGTGATTAATCCTGATTATGAAATCTGGGGTTCAGGTGGCATTCGCCATGGTCTTGATGCGGCAAAGTTATTAGCCCTTGGTGCATCAACTATTGGTTTTGCCAAGCCCTTGTTGGCTGCAGCACTGGTAGACGCTAATCAGGTTTATGAATTAATGATGACAATCGAATATGAATTGCGGGTTGCTATGTTTTGTACGGGTAGCCAGAGTTTAAGTGAATTAAAGGGGAAGGCATGCCTATAAGCAATCAGGCCAGTAAATTATTTCAAGGTTTTTCCAGACTGGATCGCGCTGAACGTTTTCAACGACTTGTACAATTGGGAGCGTTGACGGTTGACGATCTGCAATATTTGCGCGACGGCGGTGTTCAGGATACGTTGCTTGCCGATAAACTGATTGAAAATGTCATCGGCTATTTTCAGTTGCCTTTAGGTGTAGCTACCAATTTTTGTATTGATGGAAAGGATTATGTTATTCCTTTGGCGGTTGAAGAAACATCAATTATTGCCGCTTTATCCAAAACAGCAAAATGGATAAGGCAACAGGGCGAAATTAAAACCTGGGTTGATGGTGAATGCATTCTTGGTCAGATTCAGTTAGCTAAAATTAAAGATTTTGATCGCTTTTCTAAAATATTCCACGACAACAAACAGTTTTTGATAGAAAAAGCGAATGAAGATGTCGCAACCAATATGGTGAAACGGGGTGGCGGTGTTGTCGATGTGCATTTACGCCGCTTGCCACGTGAAGATGGCGGTGATATGGCTGTTATCCACCTGACTATGAACAGTTGTGATGCGATGGGTGCGAATATCATTAATCAGGTATTGGAGTACCTGAAAGAGCCGATAGAACATCTTACCGGTGAACAGGTAACCATGTGCATCCTGTCTAATCTTAATGATCAAAAACTGACAACAGCCCAGGTTATTATCAACGATGTTGATCCAGAGCTAGGCGAACGTTTGCAGGAGGCCTCTTTTTTTGCTGAAAAAGATCCTTATCGTGCAGCAACACATAATAAAGGTGTGATGAACGGTATTGATCCGGTATTGATTGCAACCGGTAATGACTGGCGTGCCGTTGAGGCAGGTATGCATGCCTATGCCGCTCATAGCGGTCATTATCAGGCTATTACACGCTGGCGATACCACGATGGCCGTTTAACCGGCCAATTAACTGCGCCTATTATTGTAGGAACCGTGGGAGGTGTCACATCATTACATCCAACAGCAAAACTTTGTCTGCGTATGATGGGTATTGAATCTGCAAATCATTTATCACGTATCATAGCAGCAGTGGGGCTAGTACAAAATCTCGGTGCGATAAAAGCACTTTGTACAGAGGGTATTATTCAGGGGCACATGAAATTACATATTGATAATTTATTATTAGTAGCGGGCGCCCAAGAGCATGAAATGCCCGTACTTAAAGAGCGCTTGCAAACCTGGTTATCGGACAATAAACGCGTTAGTTTAACTAATGCGCATGAGTTATTGGCTGAAATCAGACTGCAACAGATTGCCCAATGAACTGGTTAATCCCGGCAAAAACATTTTTACTTGGTGAATATGCCGCAATCGCTGGTGAGTCAGCGATTGTGTTAACAACAACCCCGTGTTTTGAAGTGTCGCTATCGCAAGGTAACAATGCCTTACACCCCGATTCACCAGCAGGGCAATGGTTACGCTCTCAGAATTTATCCCTTGATTGTTTATACTGGTTTGATCCTTATCAGGGCAAAGGCGGTATGGGTGCGTCCAGCGCACAATTTATAGGTGCCTATCTGGCCAGTTGTCACATCAATCAGATTCAACCTGATTACGAGTCCTTGCTAAACGCTTATTATCAATGTGCCTGGCAGGGTAAAGGTTTAAAGCCAAGCGGTTATGACGTCCTGGCGCAAACGCAGCAAGGCTGCGTCTACATCAATAAAAATCGTCAGCAAATGCACCGCTTTGACTGGTTATTTCCTGATATTGCCTTTTTATTAATCCACAGCGGTCAAAAATTAGCTACTCATCATCACTTGCAATCAACAACCTTACCAACTGATGTTCACGCACTCTCAGAGACAGTAGAGCAAGCAAAACATGCGTTTGAACACAATGATAGCCACGAATTAATTACGGCCATAACCACGTATCAACAACAATTGGCCAGTAGTAATTTAACTGCCCCACATAGTTTGCAAGCGCTTGAATACTTACAACAAAGAAAGTCAGTTTTAGCGGCAAAAGGGTGTGGAGCGCTAGGTGCAGATGTTTTATTGTTAATTGTATCTGAGGAAAATTTAATCAATGAAACTAATGATTTAACTAACGGTGGCTGGCATGTTCTTGCCACGAGCAAGAGTTTGTTCAGAGAAAAAACATTAATTGAAAATAATCCATATAAAGCCTTGAATTTTTCCCCGAATCCGGTATGATTGCAGCCTTCTTTGGGCCGTTAGCTCAGTTGGTAGAGCAGAAGGCTTTTAACCTTTGTGTCATAGGTTCGACTCCTATACGGCCCACCATTTCAAAATGGTGGCAAACACAGCCAAAGAAAAATAGAGTTACCCATATAATGGGCCGTTAGCTCAGTTGGTAGAGCAGAAGGCTTTTAACCTTTGTGTCATAGGTTCGACTCCTATACGGCCCACCATTATATATCTCACCCCAATGCGCTCGTAGCTCAGCTGGATAGAGTACTTGGCTTCGAACCAAGGTGTCGGGGGTTCGAGTCCCTCCGAGCGCACCATTTAAAATCAACCAACCTATTGCAACTATTGTAATCCATAATCTAATTTTGTTAAATGGCCATGATCCGTGGACAAAAAGTGGTTCAATAGTCTCTAATGTTTGGAATTTTCACTTGTTAGAAGGCTAAAAAATACCATCATAAAAATTGAGATTGGTATATTTGCGAGACGATTGAAAAGAATATTATCGAAATCCAGAAGATAGCGCAGTGATGGTATTTTTTGTCAGGAAAAGGCTGCATTGCCATAGCAGCGAGAGCAGCACTATGAGTTAAGGACGTCTGCACCCAATTAAGGAAATAGGATTAAATGATTATTTTAATAGTTTTGTTGGTTATTTTTTTTCATATGAGCCTTATTTGGTTTTGGTATCTTTATAGTAATAATCCATCAGTAGTCGATGTCGGATGGGCCTCAGGGCTTACACTAAGCGGACTAATCTATTTAAACCAACAGGGTTTATCCACTCGCAGCGTATTGCTAAGCCTGGCTCTATTTATTTGGGGTATTCGTCTTGGAGGTTATTTATGGTGGACACGTATTAGATGTCAACACGTGGACAAGCGCTACACCACTTTAAGCAGCTCTTGGAAAATTGATAAACCTTTGGGGTTTTTTATTAATTTTCAGCTACAAGGGCTTTTTATTTTTATTGTTTCGATGTGTTGGTACTTCACTTCTTTGAACAATGAAAAAGCCATCAACATTCTTGATTTATTCGGGCTATTTATTTTTATAATTGCTCTGATTTTTGAATCAAAAGCAGACATGCAGCTGCAACGATTTAAAAAAGAATTTCCAGGGCAAGTATGCAACCAAAAGCTATGGCGTTTGAGCCGACATCCAAACTACTTTTTTGAGTGGCTCATTTGGTGTTCATTTAGCCTTTTTGCATTGTCATCACCCTATGGCCTATTCGCCATTTTTTCGCCAGTAGCACTTTATCTAATTATGCGCTATATCACTATTCCAGTTACCGAGCGAGGCTCCATAAAATCCAGAGGAGAATGCTATATTGAGTATCAAAAAACAACTCCTGAGTTTTTTCCTAAAATAAATGGTTTTTGGTTGCCTTGACAGGGCAAACGCATCTAATTGTCAAACAAAAACTCAAATACTCTACGTTCCGCGCTTTATGCGCGGAATCCAGCCAGATCCCGATGTTAAAACGCTCTGGATGCCGTGCATAAAGCACGGCACGTGGGAATCAATTGGAAATTTATGCTCAAAATTTAGATGCGTTTGCCCTGGTTGCCTTGAAAAGAATTGTCTACTTTCAAATGAATCAGTACAATCATGGTTTATTAGGGAATACTTAATTCTTTATTCAATACTCACTTAAGTCTAACATCAAAGGAAATAATGTTTTTCGAAACCAGTCTCGGTGTGTACGCTCGCGCCATCTTATACAAACTCAAGCGATTATATCTGCCATATTTACTAATTCTGTTTGCTTTTCTAAGCCTGTATTCTTTGTTGAACTGGTTTTTTGTTATTAAAACCAACCATTATTTTGTCCAGGAAATGGTGATCAACACGTTTATTCCAGGTATTTTGGCGGGGATCGCCTTAATGATTTGGATAAATCCAGGGTTAAGCGTACTTCGTCGAACTCAAAAAGGCAGTACATTACGTATGGTTTACCAAGTGATTGCTTTATCAGCAATGGTTATTCCTACCCTTTTTGCGCAGTACTATATGCACGCTTCATTAGGTAAGTTGACTGTTTTTGATGATAGTACACAGGTACAACAAACTGATGTCACCAAATATTATCAATTCAAACATTTTTACGTCGATAAATCAGCTATGAGCATCTATCCTTCTTTTGAAATTTCGGGCAAACGTCATGAAGAATTCAGTATGACCCTCTCCATAGCTATGCCAATATATACTGATAAAAGCCAAGCTGTTTCTGCATGGCTTGGCGAATCCTGGCATAAAACAATTGGAAACCATCCAACAGAGATTGAAAAAGAAAAACAATTTCACCTTTTTTTAAAAAAAACATTGGTTGAACTGGAAAAAAGCGATTTAAATCATCCCGGCTATCTTGAACGTGCTGATCATTTGCATGGCTTTAATTTACTACAAAAAGCCATGCAGAAAAATCCCAAATATATTCCAGGAAAATCATTTTTGTTTATTGCTTATAGCACGCCTTATTCAGAAAGAGCTGAGGACTATAAAAATTCTTTTAAATTAAGCATTATTCTCTTGGGTGGATTATGGTTATTATTGGTAATTTTTTCAAAACAGGATGCGGTTGCCCTAGGCGCATCTAAGAACATATCGATAAAAAAATACGCTTTTTTCAAACAACTAAGCCAAACAAAATATTACCCCATCACAATTTTTTTGATAGGTATTAATTGCCTTGAGTATTTGATCATGTTTTTTAAGGATTTAAATTTAAATGGTTTTGATGCTGAAGAGCTCCTTTTCTGGGGGGCTAACTTCAGGCATTTAACTGTTGAGCAGCATGAATGGTGGCGATTGTTAACCAGTATGTTTTTGCATAATGGTTTTTTCCACCTCTTACCCAATATGGGAGCACTGTATTTTTGCGGTATTTTTTTAGAACCACTGATTGGAAAAATTAAATACCTGGTTGTTTATCTTGTGACCGGAGTAGTTGCTGGTTGTGTTAGTCTGTGGTGGCACGAAGCCACTATAAGTATTGGCGCTTCCGGAGCTATTTTTGGGTTATTTGGGGTACTGATTGCTTTACTGGCCGAAAAAAACTCCCTGACCGTATTCACAGAACGTAGCGCCATCTTAATACAATTTGCCATGCTTGCTACTCTGGGGTTATTAACCGGTTTAATGGGTTTTGTGGATAATGCTGACCATATTGGAGGGTTTGTCTGTGGTTTGTGTATAGGGCTTATGCTACGACCGAAGTATGCAGCGCGGATAATTGTGGAGTATTAAGGTTCACCTTTTTCGTGAGGGTAATGGGGGGTGTAAGATTATTAGTACGCAGAAACAATCAGTTTTAAAGAAATTAACTTAGATATATGTTTTGTTGTGATTACCACGCTCTTTGCGGCCAACGAACATCTGAAAAATATTACCACTTCCAGAATAAACAGTTCCGAAGAAACGCTAAATAAAAGTTTTTAAATGTAGACCTTATAGTTCACTTATCCTATAGGTTCATGAAGATGAACCCAATAAGTTAATAATTGATTTGTTTAGGCAGTTTTTCGTGATACTGATGTCGCAATGCATTTACCTGGCGTAGCTTGGGTGAAACGAAGTGAAACCCGGGTTACAGTCCTGCGGACTTGCACGAAGATAAAACAAACCCGCAGCTAAAAACCTCATCCCGATATACTTTATTTGCGCAGACAGATTTTTTGACTTCATCAAATAACAGTCTACCAATTTTTGCAAGGAATGTGAGTCCTGAATGAAGTGATGTCAGGTTGAAGGATTCACTGCAGATAACGTTGGAAAAAAAATGCTATAACGTTATCATGATCAACCTTATACAATAATTTATAATGCATTTAGCCAAAAAGAAGATTCGCCTTGGTATCGATATACATTTACAGACAACGATTCAAGTAATTGAAGGAAATACAATTCATGTCACTCCCTAAAAAAAGAAAACTGGTAATAGGCATAAGCGGTGCTACTGGTATTATTTACGGTTTAAGATTATTGGAGTTTTTAAAGCAAACTGATATCGAAACCCATTTGGTGGTTTCAAAGGCAGGGCATCAAACCCGCGCGTATGAAACAACACTTTCCGCAAGTGCCTTGGCTGAATTGGCAGATTTTAATTACAGCAATGCGGATATAGCGGCACCTATTGCAAGCGGATCGTTTAAAACAATAGGCATGATTATTGCCCCTTGTTCTATGCGAACATTGGCTGATATCGCTTGCGGAACCACTTCAACGCTGATCAGTCGTGCAGCGGATGTGGTATTAAAAGAGCGTCGAAGACTGGTGATTATGGCTCGTGAGTCTCCTCTCAATCTGGTGCACATTGATAATATGCGGAAAGTGACGGAAATGGGTGGTATTATTGCTCCGGCTTCCCCCGCTTTTTATATGCAACCCAGTTCGATTGATGATTTGATTAACCACAGCGTTGGCCGAATATTAGATTTATTTGACATCGATCTTGGTATTGTAAAACGTTGGGAGTCTACCCCTGCCAAAACCCCCAAGAATACTAATACTGATCATGAAAGCTGACGCATCATGATCTAAAATTTTGTTTAATACTTGCTATATCGGTTTCTGTTTCGCTGGCAACTTTACTTTTTTTAGCAAGGCTTGTCTTCGAAGTCAAAGCCGTTACAGGTTTCGGTCTAACGGTAGGTATATTTTCAGGCACAGTATAACTGTCAGGTAGTAAATGCCTGTTATTTTTTAAAGCACTGGTATTAAAAAATCTCAAGGGCTTTTTGATTTGGCTTTCTAATTGGTGAATGTGAGCGGTCATTTCTATATTTGCTTGTTGTAATGAAGAAATTAACTGATTGGAGGTATCATTTTCAGAAATAGGTGGGGCGCTTGGTTTAAACTTACGCCTTGCTCTGCTTAGCTCGTTATTTAAGTAGAGTATCTCCAACTGAGCTTGAGCCACTTCTTCGACTAAACCACTGTTTTTGCTAGTTAGACTTTTAATTTCTTCGTTACTAACAGTGGCACTTGTTTTAGAGGTATCAACCAATTGTTGCAATTTTTTCGATTCATTAATAAAAAATGTTGTAACATTTTGTTGTTGCTCATTATCTTTTAATAACTGTTGTAAATTAGTCATTACATACGCATTTTTCTCTTGCAAGAGATTAACCTTACTTTCTTTCTGTTGTACCGTCTGTTCAGCTTCTAAAAGCGATGTTTTTAGTGCATTTATTTCAAGATTCTTACCGTCTATTGCCAGCTGTTTTTCCTCAGAAAAAGATGCGCGCAGGTTGGCAATTTCAGTTTCTTTACTCTCTAATAAAAGGGTTTTATTACTTAATTCTTGTTGATTTTCAATATACTTAGCGCTTAGCTCAGTATATTGTTCATTAAGCTTTTCGTATTTGCCACCTATTTCTGTAAGATTTTTTTCTATAGCCTCGTTTGTAACTCTGGTACGTGATGCCTCAAGAAATTGAACAAAATACTGTAACTTATCAACCTCAACAGTTTTTGTGCGCACGTCCGCTTTTTGTTTTTCTAATTCGTAAGTCAATAGGTTCAGTTGACTGTATAAACTTGATAGTTGTAACTCTCTGGTGGCGAGTAATTCATCTTTTCTATGCATGCTTTCTTGAAAAGTATGCATATTATTTAATAAAGCCAGGTTGCTAACAAACGCATCATTATTAGAACGTTCTAATTCCTGTATTTGCCGATTTTGAGACGATATTTGTTGCGTTTGCTCAGAAATAGTCACTTCCTGTCTCTGAAGGTATTGATTCTTATTTTTATGACTGAGTTTAGGTATTATGTGCTTTTTCGCAAAAGACATTATCATTGTTTTAAAATGATCGTGATATTTACTTGTTTCAAATAACTTAATAGCTTCATCAATAGTGGTTGTATCTTTAAAAATACGTTTTATTATAAATAAAAAATCAGGATTGAATAACTGGTTAATGAATGCTTCTTCTAATTCAAGGTCAATGTGTTCAGCAATTAATTTAATTTCATTAAAAGTTGCTAATTTAGTTTTTAAAATATCGGGATGGTGAATCAAAAATGAGCCAATTTCTAAAGATAAATGAGACTGTTTTAATACCGTAGTTAAAATCTCTTCCAGGGAGAAATTTAGATGACAGATATTTTCTAATAAATAATCAGCGATACCTCGATAATTAGATTCCGAATTATAATTTGAGATTATAAATTCGTTTAGCGGCGCTGCATATTTTTTTAGAAACGCCAGTAACTGGGTCTTATCTAAAATGAGTGTTGGTAATTGATTCTCTTTAAGTAACCTCGAAAGCAAATCTTTTAATGCGGATGCGGGGAACTCTTGTAATTTCATTAATTTTTCAAAGGTATCTATATCGGACATAATTCACTACAGTTGAATAAGGTTATATTTTTTGACAAAGCGATATTTTTAAAATGATTGTTGATTTTCCAGATTACCGCCGTGCAAAAAACAGGTTCTTAAAGAATAAGTTGTATCTTTAAAATCATAGTGCGCAATAATATGCTAACTATCGCTAATTATCAACTTTTTAATTAATAATTAATCAAAAAAAATTCTTGGCTAATTGAAAAAAAAGAAGCTCCACTTTTATCTGCAAGATCAAAAATGCGATATAACAACACGCATCAGGGATAATAATTCAGTAAAGTATTTGGGTAGGGAATACAATCTTTGTTGTATTCAGAGAAATAGGGGAAAAATGATAACCGTCTGTTGCCTGGATCGGGTTTGCGCAGATCGTTAATAATGGTTCCCAGCTTAGAGCAAGCTAATAAACTATTGTGTCTCTTATCCATTCCAGCTTCTGTGAATTTGTTTTCAGCTTGACGAAGAGAGTCGGACGCTCTTCTTAGCCGGGTTGATTTTAGTGTTCCATCATTAATTGTACTTGCTCCGAAGTAATTCAAAACGGCTTCATCATAATCACTAAAACCATCATTAAGTATACTTAATCCAGGCTCTGTTAAAGCATTATAGAAATCAGTTTTCAGACGCCGTGCCATATTAATAATATGCATGGATTGCTCAAAATCCTGATAATTATTTTTTATAAATAAAAGCAGCCCATACTGGCTTAATAGACATGCAATATTAAATTTATTATCCAGGCTTAGTATGTTTGGCGCTGAATTAATTTTTAAATGAGGAATAAATTGTAGTAACAACGTTTCTAATTTCTCGACCGCTTTTTCTAATTGGTCAATATTTTGATATAATTGTATTGTTTCCTGCATTAAACGGATATAACCAGGGTGTGTGCCTAAGGAATAAACCGGCTGTAATTGTGAATCCAAAGCAGCAATCTTGGTTTCAGCATCTGGAAATTTACCTTGTGCCATTAATAAGATAATCGTATAAAAATAATTACGGAATAAATCGGTCGTTTCATTGGTCGCTAATTGTTGATAATGGGCAGTGTAAATAGTATAGGCAAGTTCTAAATTTGTTTGCGCACTATCGAATTGCCGATTCTTTATATTCATTAATGCCTGGCATTGATAGAGTAGGGCAATATTCGGATGCGCATCTGTTTGAAAAAAGTTTTTTTTAATTTCCAAGGCCGAGGCAAATAATTTTTCTGCTTTGTCAAAATAGCCCTGAGCAGTCAATACATCAGCCAAATCATGTTTCAAATAGCCAAATTCAATAGCATTATCGGGTAAGTAGCACTTTCGTATCTCATTTGACTCCTGTAAAACAGCTAACGCTTTAGGATAGGCACCAATATTGTAATAAGCATTTGCACTGGCGTGTAATACAAAAGCGCGTTGCAAATCCCAGCGCTTATCACCGTAGTTTCTTTCTAAAATTTCATTTGCAGCGCTAAAACTGTTAATTGCTAACACATATTCGCCGTGACGGTATGCGCAGTCCGCTAATTGCGTATGCGTTTCAGCTAAAGAATAACTATCAAAACCATAAGAATTATTCTTTTTAATCGTAATCGCCAAGCGCAATAAACGAAGACCTTCATCATAATTGGCAATTACGTGCGTGAAAAAAACACCGACATTATGGGCTAGGTTTGCAAGTTGTTGCTGAGAAGTTTTATCTGTTTTTTCCTGTAAAATCTTAATCTGTTCTAAAGCAGAGGGTAATAATTCTTTTAAGGCAGGCCAATTATCTCGACAATTATGCATTTCTTCATAATTGTCTGGAAATTGTTTAATAAGTTCTTCAATTTTGCTCATGTAAGAAATCCCTTTCTATGTTAAAACCGATTGATTCCCGAGACCTGGATCGCCCTGCCTGTTTTTTTACGCAGGAGTAGATGCACATGCTCGTCTACAGTACGTTTCTTTTTGAAAAAAAGTGATAATAAAAGCAATAATAAACCCAATTGGTAACGCTGCGAAAGCTATTTGGTATGCTAGTCATCGATTATGAATAAATCAGCACATAAACATGGATATAATTCTGAGGCTATACATGCTAATGGGCATAGACGTCAACTTAAGAAGTAAACCTATTTTACCAGGGCAGGAGGGTCTAAATTATAAACGTGGGTTTACGTTGACAGAATAAGTGAAGAGTATCAGTGGCCTGGAGTTTTTCATTTAGTAAGAGGTACTATACAGGTTCCAATAGTATTTTCTTTAATCGCTGTGCATCTTTAGGGGCGTTGGCTTCTCACCGTAACTCCAGGCAGAAGTCTCTCTCGCCAGCTAACGTAAACAGAATTGCAGGTGATTTTAGTTGCGTTAGTAATAAAGCTTAAACTGGCTCAGGATTATTCACATCAATGAGCCAGTTTTTAAGCCATTATCTACTGCAGCGTAGAGCACCATTTGCATTACGCCAGCAGTTGGGGCGTCCTGTTACGGGAGTTGCATTGGCACCTGGCGCATTTAGCACACATCGCCCATTACCATCTACATGATATCCTTTTCCACATCCTTGAGCTGCATTCGCAGTGGACGTGTACGATAACCCAAAAGACAAGAGTGCTCCAAGCGCAATTGCACCGGACAACCTTGAAAAGTAGATAGAATATGTCCTCATAGCATCCTCCATATGTTTATTTGTATTTCATAAGACATCATAAGTATAGAGTTTGATTTTTAATTATGCATAATTATGAGGTAATTAAATCAGGAATTGCATTATTCACAATAACCGACCATTATTAATTTTAAAGGAGTTACCAAATTATGTGATAAAACCCATAAATAAGGACATTATTATGATGGTTTTAGTTTTTCTCTTGTATTTGATCGTTGCAGTTCAAATTTTTTATAAACAAGGCAAGTATATTTTCGTGCAATATGCGGTATGTCTTTTATATACCTTATATGTATTTAATTATCATAGTCATTTGGTGTAATCATGATTAATTATAATAAAGTACACCATTTAGGAAATTTGCTCGGTCTATTATTTATTTGTATTGCACTAACAGTCGCTTTTATTGATCAAATCAGCGCTCATGATCTTCCCTGTCCTTTATGTTTATTACAACGAGCTTGTTTTATAGCGGTAGGCATTATGTTAGGTATGAATTTATACTATGGCATTAAAACATCGCATTATGGTTTTATGTTGTTTGCCGGTTTTCTTGGACTTGCTATTTCAGTGCGACAGCTCTATTTACACATTAATTTCGGCGATCCTGGTTATGGCGATGAGATTTTTGGACTTCATTTTTATGCTTGGGCAGCCATTTGTTTTATAGCAATTCTTGCTGCTATTGCAAGCGCTTTAATTTTAGAAAAAGGCTTTATTTCAATTAATCCTATTGTTATAGGTTGGCCTGAAAAAGCGGTAATTATAGTGTTTATTTTATTAATTTCGGCAAATTTATTCAGTACTTTTTTTGAATGCGGTTTTACCGCTTGCCCTGACAATCCTGTTAGCTATGAGTTATTAAGAAGCTAAAAATTGTGGTGGGATAGTTCGTTAAATTATGAATTAAAAGAATAGCCTTCCAATGCAAGGCTATTCCAAATTGATTATTCACCGCATTTTTCAAACATTTCTTTAATTTTTTCTTCTTTTTGTTTAATCATCTGTGGATATTGGATTTTTTGTTGCGCATTCAGCACACCAAAAATTTGATTTTCAGCAATTGCTTTTGCCTTGATAGTTGCACCAATTAGCTGAGCTTGCTCAGTAACCAAACCATCCAGTTTTGATTGATCCATTGAGTCGGACTGAATTAATTGATTCATTTGGTCACGAAGATCGCCCATTTTTTTCCAGTTTGGCATTTGATCATTTTTTAATTGTTCTTTAATTGCCTTGATTTTTGTTTGTTGAGCACCATCAAGTTTTAAAGTATCAACCATATGTTGTATCCGATCGCCACACATGGGAGAAAGGTCATGAGCAAAAACCGACTGCCCGGCCAGAAAAAAGAGAACGAAAGCTATTGCTCCAATAATATTTTTATTCATTATTTCTTCCTTGGTTTAATGTGTGTCTGCAACAAAGAGTATAGATTAGTTTACAGATTTTGAATTAATTCAAGCGCCACTAAACCCTGCTTGTCCTAAAAAATTATTGAAACAACCCCGTAACATGAGTGATACAACTCTCTTTGGGTAAATGCCTTCTGTTGCCTTGATAAAAAATTGATTGGAATTTTCATGCTCACCAAGTGCGAACAGGTAACGAAATTTTGTTTCTATAGCGGCTAAATCGTAAGGACACCGCTTAAGAGTTTCTTCTTTTGTCTTGCCTTTGCTTTTGCTGTTTGTGATGTATTGGCTTTTTTACCGAGTCTTTCGGGGGCGCTATCAGGGCGATCTCACCAAAGTTCAAAAAATAAAATTTACGAAACCATATTAACCCATTTGAATGTAGGGCGGACAAAACGAAGTGTGTCCGCGCATTTCCATTTAATCACCTTTGTTACGCGTGGGCACGTCGCTTGCCGCTCCTTTGTCCACCCTACCGGCAATTGTTTAATTTTAGCACTTTGGTGAGATCGCCCTGGGGCGCTATGTTAGGACGTTTAATCTTAATATAATCTTAATTTATATGACGTATAATAAACATAATGATCAATAAATAGGCTGGTTAATGAAAATTTCAGAAGTATCTAATGATGATTGGTTATATTGTTCAAACAAACATGCGCCACAGCATGGAATCGGTAAATTACATGCTGCTTTATCAATCGAACATTTCGATCAATACCATCAGCGTATCTATAATCTGTTAAAGCGGGCAGTGGAGGATGGTATTATCCCTGCTTTCAAAATTTTAAATCGAGGCGATAGCGAGAATCTTATTAAGGAATTAGGTGGTACGGATGTTAGTATACTGCAAAATCCTAATTCGCGGCTCTACAATAACCCATTCACCATTTACTTGTATGAGAATCCAAATGTTGCTCAAATATCCGACTTGTGTAAGCAACTTGAATATGCTTTGGCCTATGTACCTGAAGCAGATGAGCGTTATATAAGTTCAGCTGATCTTAAAATAAGTGAACATATTACTTATCGTGTTGAAAAAATAGATGGTGATTATATTGCCATTGCAACAGCAAGTAAGCAGCAGCTTGATTTATTGAAGAAAGAGGCAGAGTCTTCAGCAACCTATATTGCTTTAACAAAACAAATGAACAAACAGGCTGAACAAATAACTCAACATGAAAAAACCGAACAAAATAATCAGCGTGAAAATGAGATTCAGGGTTTTTATAATAAACATTACGCCGGTTATAACGAATCCTTGCATTCTGAGGACATACAAAAACAAGTCTATACCTCCTGTGCATTCTTACAGATCGACTGGAATGCTTTAAGTAAAGAAAAAGATTTGGAAAAAAGACAAGCAATACTTAATAGACAATATCGTTTGGCAGCTAAAAGATATCATTCAGATCATTTACAACCTACCTTAGTCGACACTGTTGAAAAAGCCAATGAACTATTTAGTTTAGCTACGTTAGCTAAAAGAGTACTTGATACCGTAATAATACAGCCTGAGCTTATTGATAAAAGCAAAATTTTAGAGCAAGAAAAACATCACGCTAATCATCAATATGAATTAAAAACAGGCTTTAGTGATAAGCCTTATGATTATTCTTATATGGCAAAAGACACAAGTTATGTAAGTTTATTTAAAAATTGGGAATATATTTCAAAAAAGATTGAGGTTACGGAGCCGGAAAGTAATTCGTTAGCTATCCAACTTCATATGCCAGAATTAAAATTATATGAAAGACAAAGTGAGACGGTTATTGTTCATGGTTATGAGGCCTTTTATCTTTTATTTATGGCGAATGCTTTGCCAAGGTCATTTGGTCAATACCATTTAAATTTGATTTTCTCCGATAATTTATCAACGAAAGCAGAAAAATGGCTTTTAGAAAAAGTCTTAACCACTCCCGAGTTTATTGGCTTCCTGGATACTTATGATTTAATTTCTCTTTCAAAGCGAGCAACTGAAATTGGTCTATTAAATATAGGCGGCAATTCGACGGAAGTATTTCAGTATTATTATTTAAATTATCCTGAAACACTTTATAAGCGTCGTCTGGAAAGAATAACAAATGAAAAAGACTTTAATTGGGAAATAGCAAGCGAAGTTGTGATACAGAATCCAGAGAATTTACGACATTTAGATAATGCAGATGTTTTAATAAAAAATCAAAAAATTAAAGAGTTTATTTGGCAGGATAAAGAGCTAAGTCGTACTGTTATTTCAAATTATCACATGAATTATATGGTTTTTGAGCCATTCTTTAAAAAATCAGGTCGGGCTGATGTTGAGAAAGTGGCATTAAAAGAAATTTTTCATGGGAATACGAGTTTCTTATTATTATTGTCTGAAAATAGTATATCTCAACTGATGAAATATGTAGATGAAAATAAAGATATTTTCCCAACTTGGCTTAATTCTGAAATGGGAAAATTCTTGGAAAAACAAACAAAAAAACGCGACATTATAATGCCTGATCAAACCATTAATGACACGAGTTATAATGCAAGAATAGATGCCTATACATACATTAAAACAGAGTTTATTGCTTCCCCAACTATTGTGAATTTTTTAAATAAAGATGCACTTATTTGGTTGGCTTCAGAACCAGAAATAAGCTATCTACACTATTTGGCTATCGCAGAAGCTTTAGTAAACTTAAACGAGGATGATGCGGCACTACGCTATTTAAAAAAACTCGCCACTGAAATAGGTGTTGCTAGCAATAATCTTTCAGCCAAAGATATTCTTTTCGTATTAAAAGAAGAAAATTTGCAGAAAGAAATTAATAATATGCAGAAAGAAGAAAAAGCCAAAGCTATTTCTTCCTTGATGAAACAATATGAAAGCGTATTAAGAGGGAATGAGGCTGGTGATTTAAATGAAATTAAAACGAAATTTGATTATTTTAAAATATCAGATAAAGTTTATCAGATAAATCAGAAATATGAGGATGATTTAAAAAATCAATTTTATTTGCTCCTCGATCGCTTAAAGAAAGGCGACAATTCAAAAGAAATAAAACAGGAATTTTTTAATTTACAAATACGTGTAAATACGAGCCAATTAAGTTGGAAGGACATTTGTGAGCGAGATAGAGATAACAAATTTTTAGAGGGAGGTAAATTTTATAAACTGATACGTTATATTATTAATATTATTGATAGAAATGCTGTGTTATTCCTGGATGAAAATGAGGGAATGCCCATTCCCGGTTTCCCTTTAAAAACAAATACATTAGAAGCGCTTGAGCAAGTTTTTTTTCTTCATCAGTGCCTTGGAATACCTTCTAAATTCTACGATAATTTATTCCTGATTTTAGATATAAATAAAGAAGTAGCAAGCGTAATTGCTGATACAGAAAAATATGATCAAGAAAAAGTACAAGAACTACTTGTTTATTATCTGGATAATGAACTTTCAGTCTATGGTGATGGGTATAGAAAAAATGCGGCTTATAAAACTTTTCGCTACCGTGATGATCAAAATATAAAGCCTTTTAATGAGCTATATAGTTTATATAATCGTTTGGATAAAGTGAGCTATTTTGAAAATCATGTACCCGCATTATATACCAAATTACTTTTCGCTGAGAGACAGTACAAACCCGAGAATCATAAAAAACCCCCAGGTAATAGTTATCATATCACGGGATCTGTTGATTATCCAGATAACCCAAATCGGCCGCTTATGAAGTACATAGAGGTTCGAAAATACAGTGAAAAAACCAACTTTGAACTTGAAAAATTCGCCGTTCAGTATGAGCTTTTCAGGATAGTAAATCATTTATACAGGCCTTTACATGAAGGTGAATTTTTTGAAATAGAAAATAATCAGGCACTGAATTTACACCGTGAAATAGTAAAAATATTTCATCCAAATACGGGGTTGCAAGATCAAACAAATTTATCAGTCATCACCGCTGATATGACGGGTTTAATTTCCAAATTTCTTACTGGTTATTCCGATTCTAAGCTATATAATCAATTAACCAAGGCAATAAATGAAAGTAAAATCTTAAGAGATCATTTTAAATTACATGAAATAAATGATAACAAAAAAATAGCTTATCATATTGTCAAAGCAATTCCTCAGACTGAAGTAAATTTATTAATTACTAATGCGTGTCCATCAGTACCTGCTCTGATAGATAATAATCCATCTTTAGGGGATATTCGCCGTCAAGTTGTTGTCAGGGGCATAAAACCGCGGATAAACGGCGCAGGATTATGGTGTAATTTAGTACAACCCAAATTGGGGTCAAAAAATGCATAGTTATCGAGACTGTGGTCACAAAGTGCCGTGCCCACA
>Ga0335397_10000983_pt1 | contig 38438 bp, 23 predicted proteins | sample MAT04_FD_205740 | JGI IMG/M metagenome (GOLD analysis project Ga0335397, IMG submission 205740) | Freshwater microbial communities from Lake Fryxell liftoff mats and glacier meltwater in Antarctica - MAT-04 (spades assembly) (version 2) ... | reverse complement strand
CTGATACTGCTGGTGCAGTTGGTGAATTCAAGCAATGGACCCCGGAAAAAAGTGGACTTCCGGCAACTCGCCTTCATACTGGGCTGAATGGGAAGGTTCCCAGCTCAGGGACCGGGAGTTTCTGGTGTCTTCTGCACGGAGTCTCGCCCATGCGACGTTTCCTCCTCGTCCTCTGCTCCGCGATGATTGCGGCTTGCCTCATCGCCTGTGGTGGAGGTGGTCAGCCGAATCAGCAGCCAAATATCCCAACCCGCTCTGAACCTCCGAAGACAGGAGGGGACGTCGAGCCTTTGAAGGCAGGGGGCGAGAAGCCGAAGCTAGGGACTGACACGACCGCACCAGGACCGAAGCTCCAGCCCATCTCCTGGACCGGCAAACTCGGGAAGGGCAAACTCGGAACGGGGATGACGGCCTACGACGAGTTGCCTGAGCCGTGGAAGGGGCAGTTCACCGACGCATGGAAGGACGAGCTGTCCAGCTTCGAGGCCCGCGTCGCAAAGGCCGAGAAGCTTGCGGAATCGGCGAAGCTACCAGTCGCGAAGGCCAAGGAAGAGTTGACCAAGTTCGAGGCTCGCAACAAGGACGAACTCAAAGCGAAAAACTCGGTCACCCTTTCGATTCAGAAAGATCGACTCGCCGCGATTGCGAAGGCTGAGAAAGCCGCAGCCGAAGCTGATGCTCTCGTGGTTGCGGCGCAGCAGAGCCTCGCGACCTTCGAGGCGAACGACCCTCCCTTCTTCCGAAAACCATTCGTCAATTGCAACTCAATCAAGGACATCGAAGACCAACTGACAAAGATCGACGAGGAGAAACACAACGAGGAGATTCAGAAGGCTGAGGCAGAAGCGAAGCGGAAGCGTGACGAGGAGCTGGACTTCAACGGCCTTGTCCTGTTCCGCTCAACTCTCCGTGGAGGAACTCGGGCGATCACCGGAACGGTCGAGAACCGATCTGGCAAGAACTTCAAGTACGTTCAGGTGACGGTTGGCCTCTACGTTGGTGGCAACAAGGTCGGCAACGCGATCGCCAACGTTGCCGGCCTCGACTCTGGGGAGCGGTGGATATTCGAGGCGACGACCTTCGGAACGGACTACGCGACGTTCAGGGTCACCGAGTTGACGGGGTATTAGCTCCTTCCCTGCCCCAGGAGCTTGCGACTCTTCGCCCTGCGTGACATGATGGTGCCACTCCCGAGAAAGATCTCTTCCAGGACTCCGGGTTTGCTCTCCGCTGGCATTTCTCGACGATTTCGGATTGTTTCAGCCTTGCTCGACGTGAGAAGACACCGGCACCAAACATCTCTCGAAGAATTGATTCTTGGCGGTCAGATAGCGGCGAGTCGTCGTTGTGATCCTCGGTGCCGGCCGGCGGCGGCGTCTCAGCCCCTTCCCTCTCTTTCTCGCTGCTCTCAAGCGTCACTCCGGGGGGCGTGTCGTCGGGCAGCTCGTCGGCGGGATCGGCCAGCTTCGTAGCGTGCGACTTCACCAGTTCGGCGAACGCGGGGGCGAAGGCTTTCACGCCGTCATCCCAATTGGCGATGCTCACCCCAGTCGGGGCGGCGTTGGGATTTACCACCGTCATCTTTTCGAGCTTGCCTCGCCCTCGCACGGTTTGGCGACCACTGATGCGGCCGTCTGGCATCAGTTTGATGGTGCCGTCGAAGAATCCACGCATCAGCACGAAGTCGAACACCGTAGACGATCTGCCATTGTCCAGGTCGTCCTTCGCTACCAGCCCTTGGACCGTCAACCGCCACTGTTCCTTGCCGATCCGTTCGCAGTGGTACGCGGGGGCGTCTTTCTGGTCACCGGCCTTCCGCATTTCGAACACTTCTCGCCATTCGTCCCACATCCTTGCTGAAACGTACTCCATCGCCTCCGCAAGCCCACATTCCCCGGTCGCTGCGATCGTAGCTTCCACAACGACGGGATGCCCGAACATTTGAAGCCGAAGTGATATTCGACGTTCGATCAATCCCGCGCTCGTGAGCAGCAACATCGCCCGTTCTGCCAACGCGGGAAAGGCGGTAACGTCGTACTCGGTCCACGCCTGCGGGACTGTTCGCAGGAACAGGGCTATCAAATCTTCGAGGGGGTCGCCCGCAGGGGCGCTTGGTGTGAACATGACGTGTCTCCAGGGTGTTTGACCACGGCGACCGCGAACAGCCTGGAGACTGTTCGCGGCCCCGTGGTCGGGTGCGGCGATCAACCGCACGGGTTTGACATTAACGAAGCGATACCCATCTGCACAAGGTGAGGCGTCCAATCACGGCAACGGCCAGGAATGCATTCCTCGACTTCTGGGTGACCCAAGCCACACTCGAAGCGGGATCGGCCGGTATAAGCAATCCTGTAACGACTGAGACCACGCCACGAAAACCCCGACCAGCGGGCAGGGGCCAGGGCAACGACGTTGCGAGAGAAGTTGGTGGAGCAGGCGAAGGATCGGCAGCGCGATGCTGTCATAGCGGGAAACAAGAACCGTCATGGAAAATCGCCAGTTCAGGAAACGTTTCCTGAACTGGCTCAGTGGGGGTCAGTCCCGCCTTCGGTCGCTTTCGGTATGACAACGTAAAACAAACTCTACCTAGGTGTGCGACTGTTCCCTGTGTGGGGCTGTTCACAAAGTGCACAGGAGGGACCCAAGGTTCTTGGACAGATGTCATTGCATCGATCGTCGGGTTGTTATCCTGTCTGCGAACCCAAGAATTTGGTTGGGGTCGGTGCGACGGTGCCCACCAGAGCCGCGATAGCGGCCTTGATATGTTCGGGAAGCGTAGGCCATGATGTCACGAGTGCGGTCAGTTCCGCATGGCCGATGCCCCCTTCGAGCCTCTTGCCACTGCACCCGGCACTGCACCCGGCGGCGACGGTCGGCGTAAGTTGCTTGTGGGCTTGCGACTTCCGACGCGGTGTGATCGGATTTTGGCTCTCTTCGTCAAGGTTCGAATCCTTGCCGGGTAACTCGATGCAGATTGACGCGGGCCGGTGCTGAGAAGCGCCGGCCCGCGTCATTTCAGGGGTCGCGTCGAAAGACACGACGCTCCGGCGGCAATGCCAGATGTGGACATCGTTGCCGTGCGATGCCCTGGGGTGTGTCTATCGGAGATCCACGCTGATGTCGGCCGAACCCGAAACGGAAGTGATCCTGTGCCCTGCGTGCAAACACACGCTCCGGGTACCCTTCGACTGGTTGGGCCAACCTGTTCAATGCCCCGAGTGCAAGGCGATGTTCCGTGCGCCCGCGCGGGATGGCACTGGTGGACTCACGGAACCAGAACTGATCTCGCGCCCCGCATCGAAGCTACCTGCGACTCGTAAGCCGCTGGATGTCATGCTGCTGCTCCCGGCGTTCGGGCTACTGTTCTGCGGGGTCGCGGGGGTGATTGTGAACGGGATCACGACCTACCGGCTCTACGACCAACCGGCGGCGATGCACGACGCCATCCAGCAACAATTGCAAACCCTGCGTCAGTCAGGGTTCGGCAATGATGACCCGGAAGCGGAACGCGATCGTCTGGATGGGGAACGTGCTGCACAAGTGGTGCGGGTCATGCGGTGGGCAATGCCCACGTTCACGGTGGTAAGCGCAGTGGCGTTCCTGGGAGGAGTCTCGATCGCGACGCGATGGAACTATCGACTTGCTCAACTGGGTTGCGTTGCGGCAGCGGTGAACGTGCCGCACCTGTGCTGTGTTCCGGGATCGGTCGCGGGATTGTGGGCGCTTCTGATGCTAAGTTCCGAGGAAGGGCGTGGTCATTTCGGGTGACGAGCCTGACCGGGGCTTCCGCCTCCCACGTCACTTGTCGTTCTTAAACACCGAACTGCTCCCGAGGCCAAGGATCGTGGCGGCTTCACTCGGTGCCACGTAGCGGCTCAGAAAGAAACGGATGGCCTCATCACGCAGCAAGGCTCCCACGTTTACCCGAACGATCGGATTGTTCGTCGTTCCGGTGATGGCGAGCCGGATTGTGCGATTGGACAGGAAGTCGCTCACGTCGCGAATTAGTCCAATAGGAATCGGCCCGATCGTGGGAAGCCGCAATCCAAATAGTCGCAAGCCCGGCACATCAGGCCCGATGGTTCCCGTGTGAGCAACCACGTTCAGATCCAGGCGACCAGTGGTGGTGATTGTCCCCTCCGCGAAGAGTTGCGCGGTTGGGTTCGCCAGCGCCAGGCGATGAATGCGAAATACACCATCCGAGAGAGTCCCACGAATATCCCCCGCCCCGAAGGGCTTCAGCAATCCCGACGCATTCATGTATGGCGTCGCCTGCCGCAGAATCGGAATCTCGCGAACCGACGTGTTATTCAACGTGGCGATTAGCGTTCCCGTCACGTCTTTCATCGATCGCACGCGCTGCCCCCCGAGATCGAAGCGACCCGTAATGCGGCCGTTTCCGAGGAACGCATTGTCGCCAAGCGAGGGCGAGATCGCACGCAATGGAACGTCGATGAACTGAAGTTGCCCGTTCAGCCGGGTGTCGTAGCCCCAGTCCATCGTCACCTCGGCACGAATACGTCCTGAGCCGGCTTGCAGTGCGGCTTCGCGAATTGTGAGCCGCCCATATCCCCCCGGCGATGTGGCGATTTCGAACGGTACGCGCAGATCGCTCACTTCAATCCCTGAAACAGTTCCACGCAGAAGCGCGAGTGTGCCAGATGCCCGCGTCTCAGTTCCCAAGCGCCCACGAACCACCAGCGACATCGGGCCTGAGAGCAGATCACCCGATTCCCCGAACGGCGCGAGGAGTCGTTTTGCGTCTACTCGGTCGAGTGAGATGGTGAAGAAGTTTCGGCTCGGATCATCGAGCCGCATGCGGGCACGTGCGCGAAGTTCGCCGCCTGCAATCCGGCCTGAGACCTCGGTGAGTTCGACGACTCCGTCGCGGAGTACCAGCACTCCGGTTAATTCGCGAGCCAGTGACGCATCGCCCCACATCAGGCTCGTCACAATCACACGCCCGGCCCCCGCCGAAAGATCGTTGTCGAAATCGAAATTCGCATCCACGCGACCCCGCAGCGGTGCCAGAGATTTGAAGCCAACCGCCGGCGCGATGCGAGACAAATCGATACCCGTGAGTTTCAGAGACCCGCGATCGCCCACGCCGTCGGCCGGCTTCTTCTTCTGGCCCGGGTAACGCCCCTTGATCTCGAACGAACCCCCAAGGGTCTTTCCCTCCAGTTCATACTCCAGCGTCTTCCCCTTGAGCGCCGCCTTGCCGACGAGTCGTTCCGCCGGAACCCCTTGTACCGTCAGTTTGGGTGCGGTGATATCCAGGTCGATGTTGCCGACCCGCGACTCTCCTGCTTTTGTTGTTGGGATCGTTCCGCCGACTTTGCCAGTCACTTTCCCGGTGATGCGCACGGGGAAGTCCGGGATCAGTTGAGTTGCCGCCGCTGCGTCCAGTTCCTTGAATGCAATCTCGAACTTCCCCGCCTTGTCGTGATCGAATGGCACATCGGCCGAGCCGGTCACTGTGCCGCCGAACACATCGGCGTTCAACTCCGAGAGCGTGATCCTGTCCTGCGTGAGTTCCCACTTCGCCGAGATATGGTTGGCACTCGACTTGGCCAGCGTGAGTTTGGTGGCCTTCACCGTACCCGATGCCTTGAACGTGAGCGGCGAGATTGTGCCGATGACTTTCGACTCCGTTTCCAGCACACCTTCGATCGGAGCCGGCAATTCGAACTCGGGCACGAGTTTCCGCAGATCCGTGACCTCCGTTCCGGTAGTGCGAACGACAGCCGTGAAGGGATACTTCCCCGAGACGCCAACCGTCGCCTCGCCGGTCACAGGGATGCCCTCCAGGGTCATGCGTGCTTCCTTCATCGTGAGCGTGCCGTTCGCAAGTTCGCCCGAGAACCGCACGTCCTTTGCGGTTCGTCCCTCGACAGTCAGCGTGGTCGCGGTCAACTCGCCGGAACCGCTCCAGACGGTTGGATCCCAGAGCTTCTCGTACTGCGACTTCAGGTTCACCTTCCCGGATACCGTACCGTGAATGTCGAGGTCGAGGTCGGGCACGGCCTTGGCGAGTTGTTCGAGCGAAATGGCATCAAAGGTAAGCGACGCAGTGGCGTCGCCGGCGGGTGAAACCGCCATCGTCGCGGAGCCACGGAATGTTCCGGGCGTGGCTCCCTTCTCGGGCTGATCGATCTTCCCGCTCAGGTTCGTGAGCGTGAGTTTGCCGTTCTTGTAGACCATCTTCGCGGCGATATCGCGGACGGTGAGACCCTCGAACTTGAGGGCCGACGACGTGACCTGGCCAGTAAATGCATACGCCGAGCCGCTGGTCGCCTGGCTCGCAGGCACGGCGACCGCCGCTTCGATCGTCATCTTCCCCGTGATGCGGTAACCGAGTTTGACGTTCAGTTTCTCGAGCAACTCGGCGATCTCGACATCGCGGAGTTTGATCGTCGCGTCGAGGGTGGTTGGGTCGTCGTCCTGCTTCGGCGGGTCTTTCTTGGGAGGGTCGGCGGGTTTCTTCTCCTGCTGCGGTGCAGCGCATTGCACGAGTGTTCTGCGTATGCGTTCCCCGCGTGTGTTGTCCTTCTTGGGTTGCTGGAATTCCAGTCGGCTACCGTGCTTCCGGAGGTGAATCGGAATATCGTCGCCGGGGAAGCCGAGAACCTTCACGCCGGTAATCTTCCCGTTGCCGCTCCCCTCGGGTTCGATCCGCCCATCCGCGAAGATTTGCAGGGAGATATCTGCGGTTCCTTGCAACTTCCCCTCGAAATCCTTGGGGAGTTTCCACTCGGGCGGCAGGCGGCGGATATCAAGTTCCTGGCCTGAAGCCTTCAGTGCCACAATCGAAGGCTCGGAGCCAAAGTCGAGACTGCCATCGACCGCAATGGTACCGCCCGCGACTTCGCCCTTTGTTCCTGTGAGTGTGACCTTCGCGCCGGTGATCCCGATCTGCCCCGTGACGTGGGTCAAAGTCAGGCTCGCATCGGGGAGCGTCAGCGAGGCAGCAGCGGGCTTGATCACGACTGAATAATCGACGCTGTCGCTGGAACCTGCCCACACGCGCACTGCGATCACACCGCGACCATCCGCCCGGACACGTTCCCACACGACCGGGGGGACGAAGGGGACCGATCCGAGGCGGTCCATCGTCAGCGGGCCATCCGGTGTGGCAAGTTCGACCCAGCCGATCTTCGCGGCGCTGTCGATCTCGCCGGAGACGTTCCATTTCGACCACGCGGGGTCGTCGATGGTCCCCTCAAGTTTGACGGCGTTCCCGACCGGGGTCACGGTAAGATCGAGGTTCGCGAACGCAAACTCGGGTCGGCCAACCTGATGCACGGCGAGTCGGCCACCCGTCATGTTGATTCGGGGGAAATGGCCACTGCCGCCACTTCCTCCAAGGGATCGCGGGAACGTGGTGATAACTTTGCCGTCCGCCGCGACGTGAATGGTGAGGGTTACGCCATCGAGCGTGATCCAGTCCGGTTCCACGCTGCCGCGCGCCAGGCCAAACAGCGATACGTCCGCTTTCGCGTTGCCGATGGAGAGCACTTCAGACTGGTTGATATCCGTGGTCGCGGGATCGTACACGCGCATTCCGATGCTGGATGTGAGGAGGCCGACCCGCACCTCAGTCACATCCACTGGCATCCCGATTTGCTCGCCAATCTGTCGCGCGACCATCGACTTGCCGGCAGATGTGCCGAGGTAAATCCCCAGACCAATCCGCAACAGGATGACGCATGCAAGAATGCCACCGATGCTGTAGAGGGTCCAGTTCCGAATGCGTCGTGCCGATGCCATGTCAGTCCCTTCTTTGACCGCGAGCGAGCCGCGTAGTCAACGATGAGGCCAGCAAATGCACATGGCGTTCCATTGGACAAGATTCAGCCCGAGATGACGTGGATCCACCCGGCATGACCGCGTTAATCGTTCCATTCGCAATGGGCTCAACTCTTCTTCTTCTCACCGGCGATGCGGAAGGAACTCCAGAATCGTGTGATGTTTGCTGCCTTCACGCCGTCCTCATTTCCGGCGACCATCAGTCCGTAGACGCGGTCGCCCGACACAAACAGCCGCACGCGAGCCGCACCCTTGTCGCTGGAATCAGGCAACTCCAGGGTGATCGCCAGTTCCTTCCCAGATGTTGGGCCAGCCTTGAACGGCTTCTCGCTCTCGGTCCTGGGTTGTGCGTCGCTGTCCACCTCGGCGAGCAACGCGTTCTTTGCACTTTCCAGCGTCGCAGTGATGTCCTTCTCGCCGAGTGGCCCGGGAAGTGGTGTGACCGATACGAGATACGATACCCGCTCTCCTTCACTTTTCACGATCTGGAATGTCGTGGTGGCCTTGCCTGCGGGTGTAATTGTCTCGCGTTTGCGTTCCTCCGGTTTCCCGGGCATGTCCACGGTGAAGCCAATTCCCTTGTCGGTGTGGCGTTCCCAGTGACTCCGCTTGAGGGTGAAGATCTCGGATTCGCTGCCCGGTTTTGTGGCGAACTCGGTCGGGCGATTTGGCCCCACACTGAGACAAAGTGTGAGGTCGTCGTTCTCGAACTTGTAGATGCCGCGGATGAGGACGTTTTTGGCGGTCAGGTCGATCGTCTTGGGAGATTTGGCCGTGTCGAGCGTCCAAGCGAATTCGATCGGGGCGTGCTTCCCTTCCTTCAGCGTTGCCCTGTCCCTGGTGAAGGTGAAGGTGTTCCCCCGGTAGTTCTGCTCGGGTTGCGCTTTTCCGCCCGCCTCCAGACCGATGATAAGCCAGATCCCCTCGATCAGTTCTTGATCGGTCTTCGGCTTCGGGTCCACTCTGCGTGGGGGTTCGATGGGTTGATCGGCTTGCGAATGGGAAGCCACGACGCCGAGCAAGATTGCGAAGGCCAGCGAGCGCATGACGTGGCTCCAACAAGTGAAGAATCTCATCCTCCAGCGTACACAGTTCCGCGACCAATCGCGACAACCCGACATCACCAAAATGGTTCCAGACGGGGGAGACACCCCTCTCCAGAGACTCCAGAATCACCGCCAACTCCTCAGAATCACCGCCAACTCTTCAGAATCACCGCCAACTCCTCAGAACCATCCGTCCTCATGTGGAAGAAAAACCATCAGAATGACGTCTGACGCCCTCCCAATAGTGCAAGATATCCGTGGCCAAGTGCTAGTCTTGCGGCGAATTCAAGTGCCATGATGGCCAGGATCACACGGGGACCCACCGTCAGCCCATAAACCAAAACGCCCATCGATAGGGCATGACCCGTCCGCTAGTGGACTCTCCCACTCCAATCGATGTCACAGGCACAATCATCCCACGCGCTCGCGCTCTCACGCATTACTCACCCCCGATGGATGGCGTCGATTGCATCGACTGCGTAAAATTGACACATTGGGCAATCAGTGCCGTCATCCCACGAGATTCAGCCGTGAGTTCTCAGTTCCGACCCGGCCATCGGCCAGCGTTCGCCTTGCTCGCCATGCTTCTGTTCGCGTTCCCGGCGATGTCTCGCCCTGATGAACTCGAAGACACCCGAAAAGAGATTGCCGAGGTCGAAAAGCAGATCGCCGAGCTTGGGCGGAAGTTAGAGGAACTGAAGCATCTTCTCGCGCATCCGCCGATGCCGGGCACGGTTCCCGCGACCGCTGTCAAGAAGATGAACTGGCGATGCGTTGGGCCTGCGAATATGGGCGGCCGCATCACCGCGATTTCTGTCGTCGAGAGTGACCCGACCACATTTTACGTCGCCACCGCATCGGGCGGATTGCTCAAGACCACGAACAACGGCATCAGCTTCACCCATCTGTTCGATCACGAAGCCACGGTTTCCATTGGTGATGTCGCGGTTACTCCGTCGGACCCGAACATTGTCTGGGTTGGCACGGGCGAGAACAACCCGCGGAACTCCGTGTCGTATGGCGACGGCGTTTACAAGAGCACCGATGCGGGCAAGACCTGGAAGAACATGGGTCTGAAGCAGTCGTTCCAGATCGGCAAGATCGTGGTTCACCCGAAGGACGCGAACACGGTCTACGTTGGTGCGCTCGGTCGCCTCTACGGTCCAAACGCGGAACGGGGGTTGTTCAAGACTGAAGACGGTGGCAAAACCTGGAACAAGATCCTGTATGTGGACGACAAGACCGGCACGATCGACTTCCGGCTCGACCCGTTCGATCCGAACACGCTCCTCGTCGGGATGTGGGAATGCCGGCGAGACGGCTTCGACGGTGTGTTTGGCGACTCGAAGGAATGGCCCAGCCCCGACCAGTATGGCCCCGAGGTGACCCACGGCCCCGGTGGCGGCTTGTTCAAGAGCACCGATGCCGGCAAGACGTGGAAGAAACTCACCGAGGCGAAGCTGGCGAATGGGCTGCCGAGCGTGAAGACGGGCCGCATCGGGATCGACTACTCGCGCAAGACGAAGGGCCTGGTGTACGCGATCATCGACACCGAGAACGTCGGCAAGGGGCGAGCAACACTCACTGTGGTGATCGGCATTTCGAGCGATACCGCGAAGGACGGTGGCGTGAAGATCGACTCCGTGACCGATGATGGCCCTGTGGGCAAGGCTGGCATCAAGGATGGCGACATCATCATCGCGCTCGATGGAATCAAGTTGCTCGACTACGACTCGATGATCGACTTCATGTCGAAGAAGAAGGGCGGCGACGTGGTGAAGTTCCGGGTGAAACGCGGTGAGAAGGAACTGGATTTCGATGTGAAGCTCGTGGCGAAGGAGACCGAGGACAAACCGACCGGGCCGCCCACGCTTGGCATTCAGCTTGGCAATGGCTTGCAGGTCGTTGCGGTTGTTCCCGATGGTCCCGCGGCCAAGGTGGGGATTCAGAAAGGCGACACGATCACCGCACTCGGCGGCACAATGGTGGATGACGCAAAGGGTCTGACTGTGGCCCGTTCCAAGCTAAAAGTGGGCGACAAGGTGAAGATCGCGGTGAACCGCGAGGGGAAACCGAAGGAGTTCGAACTCACGCTCACGGCCGCACCGAAGGGGGCGCCACCACTGCGGCCGTTCCAGATGCAACCCGTGGTCGGCGGGCAGCAAGCGAACGTGCAGAAGGATCAGGGGAAGGACGGCTACCAGACCGGCGGCGTCTTCTCGAGCAAGGACGGTGGCGAGACCTGGACCCGCGTCAACAGCCTGAATCCCCGGCCGTTTTACTACGCGCAGGTCCGGTGCGATCCGAACGACGAGAAAGCCGTCTATGTCCTTGGCGATCTGCAACTGTGGCGAAGTGTGGATCGAGGCGCGAAGTTCACGAGTACACCCGTGCGTGGCGTTCACCCGGATCATCACGCGCTCTGGATCGACCCCGCGAATAGCAGGCACATGATTCTCGGCAACGACGGCGGCTTTTACGTCACCTACGACCGCGGGGAAACGTGGGATCATCACAACAACTTCGCACTCGGCCAGTTCTACCACGTCTGTGTGGACAACAAGAAGCCTTACAACATCTACGGCGGCTTGCAGGACAACGGAAGCTGGGGCGGTCCCAGTCGAACGCTTCGCGGCACTGGTCCCACGAACGACGACTGGCTTTTCCTCAACGGTGGCGACGGCTTCGTGATGCGCGTCGATTCGGCTGACCCCGATGTGGTGTATGCCGAGAGCCAGAACGGCGGCATGAACTGGCGAAACCTGCGGACCGGTGAGAATCGCGGCATCGGTCGCGGTTCGGTGAAGCCCGGGGAACCGCTGCGGTACAACTGGAACACCCCGTACATCCTGTCGAGCCACAATCCGAACATCTACTACTGCGGTTCGCAGTATGTGTGCCGATCCATCATGCGTGGTGCGGACCTGAAGGCGATCAGCCCGGACATGACCGCGACGAAGAAGGGAACGCTCACGGCGATTGCCGAAAGCCCGAAGAACGCCGATGTGCTCTGGGCAGGGACCGATGATGGCAACCTGTGGATCACCCGCGACGGCGGAACCAAGTGGGACAACGTGTACGAGAAGCTGAAAGCAGCCGGGTTGCCTGGCCCACGGTGGGTGGCGAGCATCGAACCGAGCAAGACCGTCGAAGGCCGCTGCTACGTGTGCCTGGATGCCCACCGTTCGAACGACGACAAACCATACCTGTTTGTGACCGAAGATTACGGCGCGACATGGAAGGCCATCACCACGAACCTTCCGGCGTTCGGCTCGACCCGCGTCTTGAGGGAGGATATCACGAATCCCAGCGTGTTGTACTGCGGCACGGAGTTCGGCATCTGGGTATCGCTGAATCGCGGGGCGGCGTGGGCGAACCTGAACAATAACCTGCCGACCGTGGCGGTTCACGAGGTCGCACAGCCCACGACCGCGAGCGAGATTGTTGTGGGAACGCACGGTCGTAGCGTATGGGTTCTGGACGTGGCGAGCATCCGGCAGATGACGGAGCGCAAAGAGACGGTCGGCAAGGACGAGAAGACCATCGACCCGCTGAAGGAAGCGGTCACGCTGTTCACGCCGCCGACCGCAACGCGATGGAAAATGGAAGCGGGCCGCGAGTCGCCATACTCGAAGGATGTGCGGAAGTTCTACGGCACGAACCCAGTAGCGGGGACGGCGTTCGAGTACATGCTCACGAAGTCAGCGAAGGCGGTATCGCTCAAGGTGACGGACGCGATTGGGAATCAGGTTCGCGAGTTCCGCACGGCACCGGGCGATGCCGGGTTCCACCGATTGCAGTGGAACCTGAGCGGCCCGAAGGGAACGGTGTCCGCAGGAACGTACCGCGTGACGCTCACCGTGGACGGCAAGGATTACGTGCAACTGCTGACCGTGGAGAATGACCCGAAGGCCGACCCGAAGGCGATCATCTCGTTCGAGATCGAACGCCGGGGGTACGAGATTCGGCAAGAAGCGGCGGAGCAAGCCGAACTGTTGCCGCCCGTGCCGCGTGTGAATGAGGATTGATCGCGGAAAGAGAGGGTGACGCCGGCCTCGCAAGGGCCGGCTTCCAAGCGTTATCCGCGGCCGACGAATGGCATCTGCGTTGCCATCACAGTCATGCACAGCACGTTCGCATCGAGCGGCAACCCGGCCATGTAGACCACGGCCTTCGCGACACACTCAACATCCATCGTCGGTTCGACAGCGAGGGTTCCGTTCGCCTGCATCACGCCGTCCTTCATCTTCGCGGTCATCTCCGTGCCGGCGTTGCCGATGTCGATCTGACCGCACGCGATGTCGTACTTCCGGCCATCCAGCGCTGCCGATTTCGTCAGCCCCGTGATGGCGTGCTTCGTCGCGGTGTATGGTGCCGAGTTCGGTCGCGGCGTGTGCGCCGAGATGGAGCCATTGTTGATGATGCGTCCGCCGCGTGGCGTCTGCGACTTCATGAGCCGAAACGCTTCCTGCGTGCAGTAGAAGACCCCGCTGAGGTTCACGTCCACAACTTGCTTCCACTTCTCGATGGTGAGGTCTTCCAGCGGCACGGGCGGGGCACCCATACCCGCGTTGTTGAACAGCAAATCAAGCCGACCGAATGTCGCCTTTGTCTGCTCGAAGAGTTGCTTCACGGCAACGGGGTCGCTCACATCGGTTGAAATGGCGAGGTGCCGCGAATCCGCCGGCGCGACCGCAACCGTTGCCGCGAGCGCATCAGCGCGTCGGCCGGCAAGGACGACGGACCATCCTTCGCGCAGCAGAGCGAGCGCCGCCGCCCGTCCGATGCCCGAACCCGCCCCGGTGACGATCGCGATTTTGCCGTTGAGTTGCATGTTGTTCCCTTCGTATTTCCCTGGGACCGCGGCCATCTTGGCCGCTGCTGTACATCGTTTGTGGCGTGAAGAGACAGTGCAATCGGCATACTTCTGCGTTGCATCTGCGGGCAAGATGGCCGCGGTCCCAGGGAAATACGATCACTTCTTCAGTTGCTTGTCGAAGAACGCGATCATGGCCTTCTCGGCAGTCTCGGCGTCCTTCCCTTTGAAGCCGTGGCCAGCGCCTTCGAGCGTCAGCAATTCGGCCTCGACGTGCGACGCCTTGAGCTTGTCCACCATCCACACCGCCTGTTCGTGGGCGACGTACTTATCCTCGGTGCCGTGGATGCACAGCGTCGGCGCGGCGTTCGGCGTCACCCAGTAGAGCGGGCTGGCCTTGATGTGAGCGGCGCGAGCCTTCTCCACGTTGCCGCCCAGGAACAACGGCAGCACTTCCGCCGCGTCAACGCTCTTGCCATACGACTTCGTGAAATCGCTCGGGCCGTACACATTCACGACGCACTTCACCTTGCTGGACTGCTCTGGGTTGCCGCCGTCGCCCTCGAACTCCTTGACATCGGATGTCACCGCGAGGAACTGTGCGAGGTGCCCACCCGCCGAACCGCCCGTCACGCCGATGCGATCGGGGTCGATATTGTACTTCTTCGCGTTCGCCCGCAGCCAGCGCACGGCCGCCTTCGTATCGTGGATCGCGGCCGGGAACGGGTATTTCGGTGCGAGGCGATACGACACGGTGACCGCGACGTAGCCCTTCTCGGCAAGTCGGATGATCTGGCCATCGTAGCTCTCGCGCTTCCCGGCACGGAAGCCGCCCCCGTGGATACACAGGATCACCGGGAACGGGCCATCGCCGCTCTTGGGTCGGGCCATGTTCAGCTTGAGGTGCTGATCGTCGGGGTTCATATACTCGATGCCGGCTTCGAAGAGCACGGTATCGGGAACGGGCGGGCCTTTCTGGGCCGGAGCCGAGGACACGGCGAGGAGAAACGTGAATGGCAGCGCGAGGAGGAATCGTTTCATGAGGCGACTCTTGGGAGGGGTTGCGGGGAGATTTTAAGCGAGAAGGTAGAGACTGTCTGGCGGAAAGCAGTGGATACGAAAAAAGCACGCATTCGGCAGTTCGAATGCGTGCTGTTCGGGATGCTTGTTTATCTCGGGATGCGGCAATCAGCGTTGCATCGCGGTGAGAATTTCCAGAATGAGTCGGCTCTGATCGGTGTCGCTGAGGAAGATCTTCTCGGCGAGGACGTATTCGCTGACGTACGCGGCGACGACCTTCCGCATTTCCGCGATATCGACTCGATGGAGGTCGTAGACACCCAGGCTCGCGAGTTTCGAGATCAGCCGCTCGATGATTCGGTTGCGGTGCCGTGTGAGCGTGTCGGCCGAATCGATCTGCCGAGCTTGCGGGTTGGCGATCACGTCGCTTCCGCGTCGGGGAGTTGTAGCAGGGGAATCGGAAGGCGGTCGGATTCCCGATCCCATCGATGTCGAGCCGGAACCAACTGGCCCTGGAGTCGCGGCCGGCGGTGCCGTTCGTGGCAGATTGGTGGAGGAACCCGAGGAAGTGGCTGAGGCGGTTCGGGGGGGATTCGCTGCCGTCCCCGAACTGCTCGGTGCTGCTGTCGCGACCGATTCCACCCGGATGAACGCTACGGTCGCAGCGGCACCCAGAGCGGGCGGGGGAAGGATGGCCACAGCCCGGAAGCCATTCGGGAGTTTCAGGTCGAAGGTGTTCACGCTGGTGGTGATGCCGCCGACGGGGTCGGCGTGGGTCGCGAGGCGATCGAGCGAGGCATTGAGGTGATCCTCGTCCCGGAATCGCACGTGACTGGGGATCCAACCACCTTGATCTCGACGCACAATCACGGCGTGAGGTCCAACCACCATCACTTCACGAACGGCAGCATCGTTGAACAGTTCTTCGAGTGGCCCATAGCCAAGCAACTCCGCCAACACTTCATCGACCAGCCGTTCGCGGTCCGGCTTGGCCATTCCGCGGCCTTCCTGGTCGGCGATCTGTTCCGCATACGTGCGCAGGCTTTGACGCAGAAGCGACACGGGCATTCGCTTCGACGTACTGGGGTCCATCCGATCTTCGAGCTTGGCCAATACTTTGATTTTGATCGCTTCAAAGGATTGAGCAGTCCCGGAGGAGATGATTCCGGATTTTGGACCCTGTGCGGCGGAATACCTGCCGGAGGGGTTTGGCGGCAGCATACGTTCTCACCCTGCGTAAGTTGGCGCTCTTTCCTAGCTTAGAACGCAATTCCAATCGCGGCACAAATCCAAGGCCCGATATCCGAAATTTAGCCATCAGCATCGAATATCAGGTGGGGCAGTGCATTGTTCACATTCGAAATCGGATTTCGAACTGTTCAGGCAATGCCTGCCTTGCTCGAACGCGTCCTCAACCAAACCCACCCATTCCGTATCTCGAAATTCGTGCCCCTGCAAATCCCATGCTCCAGATTTCGCGAATTCAGGAACGTACTTGACCTGGCATGGATCTTCGCTTAACCTTCTCATTCAGTTCTCCGGCCGCCCGGAATTGATTCCGAAATTGCACCCATGGATGGGACGCCCGCCCCAGGCGAGCCGCCCGCTTGACACCATGACCCCAACTGGCGTTCCGGACCCTCTCGCGGTCTACCCGGCGTTTCACGCTGGGCCGAATGCTATTGTCGTTGCAGCACCTGCCAAACTCAACCTCTTCCTCGAAATCCTTCGCAAACGGCCCGACGGCTATCACGATCTCGAATCGCTCATGCTCGCGGTCGATCTCTTCGATACGCTGGAAATCCTTGTCGATCGCAGCGGCAGCATCACGCTGACATGCGACAGAATCGACCTCCCGACAAATCACGAAAATCTGATCGTCAAGGCCGCGCACGCCCTGCGAGCCCACGTCGGCCGCGACGATCTCGGCGCGAGCATCCGGCTCACAAAACGCATTCCGATGCAGGCCGGACTCGCTGGCGGTTCCGGCAATGCCGCCCTCACGCTCGTCGGCTTGAACGAAATCTGGAAACTGGCGCTGACACGCGACGAACTCGCGGTTATTGCGTCGTCCATCGGGTCGGACGTGGCGTTCTTCCTGACCCCGCCAGCAGGATGGTGCATCGGGCGGGGTGAGATTGTAACGCCGGAACCGGTTGGTCGAACGCTTGATTTTGTGGTGGTGTGTCCGTCGATCGGGCTGTCCACTGCCGAAGTGTACCGGAAACTGGCGGTCCCGGGGTCGCCAGTCAGCGGTGAGAGTGTTCGGGTAGCGGTTCGAGCGGGTGATCCGATGGCAATTGGGCGGGCGTTGTTCAACCGACTGGAAGAACCCGCGTTCGCTCTGTCGCCGAAAGTGGAGCAGATTCGCAATCGCCTTGCCGGGGTAGCCCCGTGCGGAGCGCGAATGTCTGGAAGCGGGTCGGCGGTCTTCGCCGTTTGCCGCGACCGGGCCGAGGCGATTCGAGTGGCGGCTGCGTTTCGCAGTGCCAGCTCGGTTCTCGACCAGGATTCTCGAATCTACGTGGTTCGCAGTTTTGCCCCCTGATCCCGCATGAAGGAGAAGCGCGGTGGTCATCACGGAAGTCCGCATCAAGCTTTGCGAGGCGAACAGCGAGCGATTGCTCGCGTTCTGCTCGGTCACCTTCGACAATGCCTTCGTGGTCCGCGACCTGAAGATCATCGAGGGGACGAAGGGAATGTTCGTGGCGATGCCGAGCAGAAAGCTCACGGATCGCTGCACCAAGTGTTCATGCAAGAACCACCTTCGGGCACGGTTCTGCAACTCGTGCGGCACGCGTCTCGACGAAAGTCGTGCGATGCGGGACGTCGAGGGCCGCGCGAAACTGCACGCAGATATCGCTCACCCGATTCACTCCTCTGCACGGGAGCAAATCCAGGGAGCCGTCATCAAGGCGTTCGCCGAGGAGCGGGAACGAGCCAAGATGCCAGGTTACATCTGCACCTACGACGATTACGACTACGATGCCGACGACTCACCAGTGAGCTACGGGTCTATGGTCAGCGAGATGGGTAAGGGCGTTCGCGCTCATGCTCCTCACGCGGCTCCCAAGGGTACCCACTTCCACACGGAAGCACCCGCGGGCAAGACGGTCGCAAAGGCGACCGACGACTTCGGAGCAGGGATCGGCTGATCTGAAGTTTCACGTTTCGAGTTTCGAGTTTCACGTTTCACGTTTCACGTTTCACGTTGAAGACAAACGCAATTAGTTCTGTCTTCAACTTGGAGCGTGAAACGTGAAACGTGAAACGTGAAACGTGAAACGTGAAACTTGAAACGTGAAACTCGAAACTCGAAACTACTTCTTCTCGCCAGTCTTGTAGTCCGCGAGTTCGGAGTCGAACACGCGTACCTTGCCCCAGCCCGCCTTGTTCTCCTCAATGAACTTCAGGTGTTCGGGGTGAACTGCGTACTTGTCGTGGGCCGCCTTGTCCGTGAACACCAGGTGCAGGGCGACATCCCATTCCCGATCGTTCACTTCACGCTTGAAGTCGTCTGCCAGCACACCCGCCGAGAAGAACACCACACCATCGTGCTTGACGAGATACTTCTTGCACGCCTCCACGAGCTTCTGCTTGTTCTCCGCAGTCGGCTCCTTCAACTTGAAGTAGACCATGTGTCCGATGTTCGGCCCCGTGGCTGCTTTCTTCTTCTCATCCTTGCCAGAAATCCCACTGAGTGGCAACAGGGTGAACAGTAACGCGGTGACAACCGCAGCGAACGCGATGCGTTTCATGAGAATATCTCCAGAGTGACAGAGTGACCGATTCACGGTTCGGAACCGTATAGAGATGATAGCGGTCACACCCCGTGCGTGGCCGCGTGTTGGAACTGGGCGGTGATTCGCTGCATAAAATGACGTTTCGGTCGCCAGCTAAATTGCCCAAACTACCAACTTCTGAAGTTCTCGCCCGAAACTTGCTCCACGACACGAGCGAACTTGTCTGGGTGACCTCTTCGACAGTATGATTCCACTTGCATTACCTCCGCTCCTCCCCGAGGACTCAGCCTGTGAGCGCCACCCCGATCGGGACATCTGACGACAAGAACCGTTATGGTCGCCAGATCGAGGAGGCGTTCGAAGCCGCCGCCAAACTGGCCGGCTCGAACCTCGCTCCCAGCGAGTTCTACGAGCAATTCCTGAATCGCGCCCTGGCCGCGATCGAAGCGCCCGCAGGGGCCGTCTGGCTTCGGACGCCGCAAGGATTCCTCCAGGTCGCGTGTCAACTCAATCTCGACAAGGTCGGGCTTGATGCGAAACGTGGCGGGCGGCAATGCCACAACGAAGTGCTTCGGCAAGTGTTCCAGGCCGCGCCACCCCGGCCCGTGATCCTCGAACCCAACGGGAGACTTGCACCCGGCCCCGGCGAGCCTGGGCCAGTTCCTCCCGCGAACCTCACGGACCATTTCGCGCTGTTTGCGCCGATTGTCACCGCGGATAAGCAATCGCTCGGCGTGCTGGAAGTCTTCCAGGACCCCAGCCACGACCCGCGAATGTACCCGGCATTTCTGAACTACGCGTTCCAGATGGCGGGTTACGCCAGCCAGTACCATCAGTTCATCACCGCTCGAACTGGCTCCGGCACCGAACGGACCTTCGTGCAAATCGAGGCATTCTCCCGACTTGTCCACAGCACATTGAACCCGACCGAGGTGGCCTACCACATCGCGAACGAGGGGCGAAAGCTCGTCGAGTGCGATCGGTTGTGCGTCGGCGTGCGATACGCCCGGAAGAAAGTGACCGTCGAATCCGTCTCGGGTGCCGATGTTGTCGAGAAAGCCAGCACGCACGTTCGCCGGATGCGGCACCTCATGGAGGCAGTGTTGGCCTGGGGTGAGCCGCTGATCTTCAAGGGAACAAAAGACCCGGGCTTGCCCCCCGCTGTGGCCGAGTCCCTCGACGAGTATCTCCACGAGAGCCAGCCAAAGTTGCTCGTCGTTCAGCCGATCCGCGACGAGCGTGAGAAGGACGCGACCAAACCCGCTCGCTCCATCCTGATGCTGGAGAGCTTCAATCCACCCGAGAACGCCGAGCCGCTCATCCAACGGCTCGACGTGATCGCAAAGCACTCCGCCCCGGCGCTGTACAACGCTGCCGAGATGAAGCGGGTGCCGCTCAAGTTCCTGTGGTGGCCGCTGGCCAAGTTACAGGAAGGCGTCGGCGGGAAAGCTCGATTCATCGGCATCTCGGTGGCCATTCTGGTCACGATGCTCATCGCGGCGATGGTCTTCGTGCCGTACCCGTTGCGGATGGAGGCCAAGGGGCAACTTCTCCCCGTCGAGATCGCGCAGATCTTCCCACCTCGCCCCGGAGTGGTCCGAGAGATTCGGGCCAAACCCGGCGACAAGATCTCGCCGAAGTTCGAAGCGGTCTCGCTGTTCGACCCGGAACTCGGCTCCCGATACGGCGAGGCGCAGGACAAGTTTTCGCTCTCCGTTCGCACGGTGGGGTTGCTGAGGCTGCAGATTGACGACCCGAACCTCAGTCCTGCGGACAAGGTGCCGTACCGCAAAGAACTCGTGACCGCCGAGAGCGATCGCGATTCGGCGCGAGCGGTGATGGAGGCGCTGGACCGGCAGTATAATGGCGGCCGCCCAGCTTTCAGGCCGGGCTGGTTCCGGGCGTTTGCGCCGGAGTTCGATCCGAAACTCGCCCGAGAAGCGAATGCTTCTCACTGGACTGTTCTGAGCGACGACCGCCGCGAGAATCTGCTCGGCAAGACCGTGAAGCCCGAGCAGGAATTGCTCCGCGTCGGGAACTTGCAAGGCCCGTGGCAGATCGAACTGAAGATCCCGCAGCGGAACATTGGCCAGATCCTCAAGGCGTACTCCGACACCGCGTATTGCAAGACGGAGGCTGGAACGGGTAAACAGTATCTCGATGTGGACGTGTTGCTGTCGAGCCAGCCGGACGCGAGTTATCTTGGCCGACTGTATCGCAGCGACATCTCGGCGCAGGCTGTGCCGAACAAGACCGAGAACGACGAGAACGAACCCGTAATCACCGCGTACGTGAAGTTGAATCTCAGCGGCTTCCCCGACAACCTCAAGATCCCGACCGACCAGTTCGTCACCGGTCTGGAGGTTCGCACTCGCATCCGCTGTGGAGAACGCCCACTGGGCTACTCAATGTTCCACGGCGTCTGGGAGTGGTTCTATGAGAAGGTAGTGTTCTTCTTTTAACCGAAATAGTGGTCGAGAGTGGTCAGTTGATAATGAAGAAACCGAAACAGCGACACGGCTTCTACTTTCTGCGAGGATAGCGTAATGCCTGCTCAAGTCGCTCGATTGCTCATCGTTACGATGGTCATCGTTGCAATTCTGATCGGGTGTAATCGCTCAGTCCCCGAGGGCACTGCGCTGACGCAGGTCGAGCATGTGGAGGCGAAAGGGCAATTGCTGCCACTCGAGATTGCTCAGATCTTCCCACCTCGAGCGGGCGTCGTAAAAGAGATTCGAGCCAAACCGGGCGACAAAATCTCCCCCAAGTCTGAGGTGGTGACTCTGTTCGACCCGGAGCTCGCTGCCGCCTACAGTGGGGCTCGTGATAAGTTCAATGTCGCTGTCCGATCACTGGGATTGTTCAAGCTGCAACTGGACGATCCGAACCTCTCTGCACAGGACAGGGTGCCCTATCTGAAAGAGTTAGCACAGGCCGAAAACGCCCGGGACTCCGCAATGGCGGTGATGGACTCGCTGGATCGGCAGTTCAACGGTGGTCAACCAGCGCGAACGCTCGGATACTTTCGGGCATTCGCGCCTGACTTTGATCCGAAAATCAGCCGCCGAGTTGGGACGGCGTACTGGACTGTGTTGAGTCAGGATCGCGGCGAGAGCCTTCTCGGCAAGAGAGTGAAGCCCGAACAGGAATTGCTGCGAGTCGCCAACCTCCAGGGCGCGTGGCTCATCGAGTTGAAGATTCCTCAGCCGAGCATCGGGAAAATTCTCCAAGCGTTCTCCGACGAGAAACTCCGCAAGGAGCCTGTCACGGGCAAGAAATATCTCGATGTGGATGTACTGTTGCCGAGCCAACCGGATATGTGTTACCTCGGCAGGTTGTACCGTAACGATGTTTCTGCTGAAGCCGCCCCGAAGAAGACCGTACACGATGAAGTGGAACCGGTCGTAACTGTGTACGTCAGACTGAATCTCGACCAGGCCGACTTCCCGGAATCTCGCCGAATTGCTCCCGACCAGTTCGTCGCTGGAATGGAGGTTTGTACCCGCATTCTGTTGCGGTGAACACTCTGGGCTACTCGATGTTCCACGGTGTTTGGGAGTGGTTCTATGAGAAGGTAGTGTTCTTCTTTTAACCGGTTTCAAGTTTCAAGTTCCAGGTTGAAGATGGGTGCCCTGTCTTTCAACCTGGAACTTGAAACCTGAAACTTGAAACTTGGATCTGAAGCAGTCCCGCCGACCTTTGGGCGAGTCCGTCTCGAACCCAGGCGGCAACCCTACTACAACCGCACACGTCCCAACTTGGAGGACAGATCATGCGAACTCGTTCATTACTGCTGGTTGCCGTGCCCGTGCTGCTTGCTGCCACGCTCGTTGGATGTAAGCGTGGGATTCCGGACGGTGGAGCCGGAGCGCCCGATCAGGCAGCGGCAGACGTTGTGAAGTCCGCTCTGATGACGGATAACCCGAAGGCCGATGTCGGCTCGCCTCTCTACAAGCCTGCTGGCGCACCACCCGTTTATAACGCTGCCGCACCCGGTGCCGATCCCATCGTCATCCCCAATTGCACCGTGCAGTTCGAGGATCGCCAAACGGTGTCGGCCGAAGTCGATGGCAAGATCGAACTGATCGCGACCATGATGAAGCAACGCCCTGATGGCGTGTGGGAGTATCCCCTTGGTGACGGCACGATCGTCACGTACGATCCGGCCAAGTACGATCCGAAAAACCCGCACCCTCGCATCGAGTTCAACCCTCGCGATCGGCTCGCCCAGAAAGACAACCCGGAAAAGTGGCGGCCCTACTACAAGCTCCGCGAAGGCGATCTCGTCTCGGACGATCAAATCATTTGCCTGATTGACGATTCACTGGTGAGCACGAAACTCGCGTCGGCCGCCCTCATCAAAGAGGCCGCGAACCAGGGGATCAAGGCCGCTGAAGACGGTGTGAAGTACACGCGCGACAAGATGAAGCTGTACGAAGGCCGAACAGACTCGATCTCCAAGAAGGAAATGCTCGACGACCAGATCACGCTCACGCGGTTCCTGGAGAACTTCGCGCAGTCGTCGTCCACAATCGCCAAGGCCACTCAGGAACATGACGAAGCTGTGGTGATGCTGCACCGCCACCGGGTCAAGAGCCGCGTCGATGGCATCATCCGGAGCGTGGCCAAGCGGCCAGGTGAGTTCGTTCGAGCAGGGGAGAAGATCTACGAAATCCAATCCACCGAGAAAGTACGCCTCGAAGGCAACCTGGATGTGCAGTACTACGATCGCTTGAAGCGGAACATGGCCGTAACAGTTGAACCCGCAGTACCGAGCGCGCCGGTAAAGTCGCACGCCTGGCACCGTCAGGGTGTGGCCGGGGTCGCCGTGACGGGGAATCCTGCACAACCGCTGATCGTTTCCGCCAGCCTCGACGGTTCCGCCCTGGTATGGGATCCAAATCTGAAGGACGAAGCGAACCGCTCTGCCACGCCGACAAACCTTCCTCACCCTGTTCCGGTTCGCTGCGTTGCTTGCACCCCGCCAGGGTCGAAATCAATCCTCGCGATCACGGGTGGTGACGACGGCAAGGTCCGCATCTGGGATCTCAGCAACCCGAACTCGCTGCCGAAGAGTCCCACACGGGAACCGAACGAGAGTCACGCTTCGAGCGTGATGGCAGTTGCCGTTTGTCCTGATGGCCGGTTCGCCGCAACAGCCGCAGGTCGAGAGATTTTCATCTGGGATCTGGCCGCTGGCAAGAAGCTCTACACGCTGCCCGATTCGCACCGAGACAGCATCACGTCGCTGTCGTTCACTCCACAGACGGAACTCGTGACCGCCTCCAAGGACCGCACGCTGAAAGTGTGGAAAATCGGGACCGAAAAAGCAGCGGTGATTCGCACGATCGACCATCGTTCCGGAGCCGTGGACGTTCTCGGCGTCAGCCCCGATGGTGGCCGCGTTCTCTACGATCAGGACAAGAGTCGAGTCGATCTCGTCAACCTGTCCGATGGCCAGACGATTGGGCAACTCACGAATGTCGGGCCGAGCGTCGCGTTCGCAACGCTGGCCATGTTCGGACCGGATCACGTGCCTGTGAACAGTCCGGTCGAGAAGATGCCCTACACGATCGTGACAGCGGGTGGTGAAGGCGATCTCAAGGGCGGGCTGCAAGTGTGGCACGCTCCGCGAGCTGGCGGTCGTGGCTCTGAAGTGGCACGGTTCATTACCCCCGGGCGGGTCGCGGTCACATGCGCCGCGTTCAGCCCGCACAAGGATCTGCCGTTCCTCGTCGTGGGAACAGAGGCAGGCACCCTTCATCTCTGGACCCCTCCAGCCGGGCCAGCAAAGAAGCTCGAAGGTCGGATCACCAACATCGACTCGACCGATCCGCGTTTCGTGACTGTTCGTGTTGAGATGAACAACAAGGGGATCGGCCTGCTCGACCGCAGTGCCGCCACGGTGATTGTCAATCCGGTGCAGTAATCACCTGACGTTTCGGGTTTGGCGTTTCGCATTCCGAGTTGGTGGAGAAGGGGCATCGTCCCTTCTCCACCACGAGGAGTGAAGCGTTAAGCTCGAAACGTTGTACGTTAAACGCGCAACTCGAATCGCGAATATGAATACAGACACCGAGAATCTGAACGATCCTGCGGAACGGCGAAAGTCGGTGCGGCTGAAGGTCCGCCCCGACCTCCAGACATACGAGCAGACATATGAAGGGAAGAAGTACCACGTAATCAAGGATCCCGTGTGCCTCCGGTACTATCGCTTCAACAAACAGGAACATTTCGTTTTCGAACTGTTCGATGGTGAGCACACACTGGAGCAGGTGCGGGACCGGTTCGAAAGCGAGTTCCCCCCGCAACGGCTGGAATATCAGGATCTGGAAGTGTTTGCCCGGCAGCTCGTGACGGCTGGGTTGGTGCAGCACGAGCAACAAGGAGCCGGCAAGCATCTCTTCGAACGGCGTGCGAAGCAGCGCCGATTCAAGAAGTTCACAGCGTTCACCAACATCTTGTATCTCAAGATCCCGGTGTTCGACCCGGATCGCATCCTGAACTGGATGTACAAATACACTGCCTGGATTTTTACGACGTGGTTCCTGATCTTGAGTGTGTTGTTCATCCTGTCGGCGGTGGTGCATGTGATGCTCCACTTCGATACGTTTAACGCGAAACTCCCGGCGTATCAGGAGTTCTTCTCGTTAAACTCCGTAATGTATATGTGGATCTCGCTGGGGGTCGTTAAGATCATCCATGAGTTCGGGCATGGGCTATCGTGTAAAGGGTTCGGCGGTGAAAGTCACGAGATGGGCATATTACTGATGTGCCTCAGTCCGGCGTTATATTGCAATGTCACAGATGCCTGGACCCTTGCCGACAAGTGGAAGCGAATCATCATCAGTTTCGCGGGGATTTATGTTGAGCTAATGATCGCGGCGGCTGCAACATTCGTGTGGTGGTATACGCCGCAATATCCTGTCGTGAATAATATCGCGCTTTGTGTGATGGTGTTGTGCTCGGTATCAACCATCATGTTCAACGCGAATCCACTGATGAAGTTCGACGGGTACTACATCCTGGCGGACTGGATCGAAGTTCCAAATCTCCGTGAGAAATCCACGAAGTACTTGAATGGCCTGTTCCTCGCCAAGTGCCTGGGTGTGGAAGCACCGCCCGAGCCATATATGGCACCGTGGCGAAAATGGCTTTTCGTGTTGTACGCCGTCACGAGCTGGATCTACCGCTGGGTGATCATGTTTGGAATCCTGTGGTTCCTGGCGGATTTCCTGGGGCCGAAACTCAAGATCCTGAGCCAGATGCTCGCACTGGCTTCACTCGCTTCAATGTTTGTCATCCCAATATACAAGGTTGGCAAGAACATTCACCAACGGGGGCGGCTACCTGATATGAAAGCCACTCGAGTTTATACAACCGCGATTGTTTTCGGCGCGTTCCTGCTCGCGTTTTTCCTCGTGCCATTACCCGTGAGCCGCATTCGCGATGTGGGCTTGATCGTGATCGATTACAGCTCAGTCGAAGCAATCGCGCTCGAAGAACCGGCCCGCCTTGTGGAACTCGCACCAGGCATTCGACCCGGTGCGCTGGTCAACAAGGGCCAGCCACTCGGAGTCTTTCAGAACGACGAGCTGGATCTGGAAATCGACCGGATGACGAATTACCGCGATGCCCAGCGCTTGATTGCGAAGCAGCACGAGGCTGCCGTGGCCGGGGTGCGTGGTGAGGGAAACGAGGCGGAAGTCAAACGACGCACGCTCGAAGCCCAGCAAGCACGGGAGCGGGCCGTGACAGCTCAGAGCGGGCTGGACCGACTGACCGCGCGGTGGGATGCGATTCACAAGCTGAAGGCACCGCGGGATGGTGTTCTCGTGTCTGCTCCGGCTCCCGACGAACGGGGGAAACTCTTCGATCGTGGATTCTCGGAGGCACCCCCGCTATTCTCGGTCGGTGACCCGAGCAAGCTCATCATTCGCGTGCCGGTTAGCCCGCCCGACTATCGGCTTCTCAGCGATGACCTCGTTGACCGAAGCGAACTCGATGTCTCGATCTTCGTCAAGGGCCGCACAGATCGCGAGTTCAAGGGAAAGGTTCGTCGGTTGCCACCACAGAACGCGCAGACCGTTCCCATCCAGTTGACGCAGCGTGGTGGTGGTCCGCTCGCCGTGAAACCCGGTGGCGACCCCAACATCCTGCAACCGCTCGCGCAGGTGTACCTTGTGGATGTGGAGATTCTCGACCCCGACTCCGCCATCGATCCGGGCCAGCTTGCCGTGGTCAAGATTCATACGAAGTGGCGCAGTGGTGCGTGGTGGCTGGGCCGCACAATTGCCAACGCATTCGATGTGGGCCTGTATTGAGATGAGCTATTGGCGAGCCACGGGGTTCATCCCCGTGGTGGTTGGTTCTGGTGAGCGCCGCACCCACGTGGATGAACCCCGTGGCTCGTCGTCGCCCCGCCTTTGCAGTCACTTCATGTAGATCTTGAGAATCAGGCCCATTGCCACGAAGCAGGCCACGGTGACCACAACGACGATGATCGTCGTGAGTTGCCCGCCACCATCGGATTGGTTGCGGCGGCGCTTCGGGCGGCTCTGCTGACGACCGCGGTTGCGGTTTTGGCCACGCGGTGGGGGCGTCTCTTCTTCTTCAGGTTCGATCTCGGCTGTCGACCCAGTTGTGGAAATCTGGGACCACGTATCGACATTCGCTGCGCGTGCAGGTGCAGGTGCAGGTGGTGCAGGCGCTGGTGTGGGTGCGGGAACCGCGTATTGACCCGATCCTGGCACTGCGTACTGACCTGAACCCGGCACCGCGTATTGTCCGGAACCCGGCACGGCATAGTGGCCCGAACTCGGTGCGTGGTAGACACCGGAGCCGGGGCCGCCGTGGGTTGGGTAATGTCCGGAGCCGGGTTGCTGCATCATCCCGCTCAACTGGCCCCCGGCGAACGAGTACGGGCCCGAGTTCGAAGCAGGCAGGTCGAAGCTGATCGAATCGCCAAACGACGCCAGCAGGGATTCAACCCGCGCCACCACTTCCGCAGCCGACCCCGGACGATGTGCAGGATGTTTCGCGAGCATCTGGTGAATGAGAATCGCGAGCGCCGGCGGCGTATCGGGGCGGATCAATTCCAGCCGGGCGGGTTCTTCCCACAGATGCCGTTTTGCCTTCTCCTCAATGGTGCCATCGGGGAAGGGCGGATGCCCCGTGAGCAGGAAGTACCCGACTGCGCCGAGGCTGTAGATGTCGGCTGCCTTGCCAGCGAGTTGTGGGTGATTGGTCTGCTCGGGAGCCACGTAGTCGGCGGTGCCAAGCCAGCTTCCGGGGGAAGGTGTTTGGGCCAGGGATTCCGAGGTCGGGCTGAACTTCGCGATGCCGAAGTCGGAGATCTTCAGGAGCAGTTCAGGAGCGGTCTTCGATGGCCGCGATACGAGTAGGTTGGTCGGCTTGATGTCGCGATGGAGCATCTTGCGGCCATGTGCGTGTTCCAGTCCACCGGCAGCTTGCCAGAGCAGCTCGCACGTCTCGGAGATTGGCAGTGGGCCACGTTCCTTGATCAGCGTTTCGAGATTCGGGCCGTCCACCAATTCGAGTACGAGATAGAAGCGCTGGTTGATCTCGTTGGCGTCGTAGGCGGTGACGATGTTTGGGTGGTTCAACTGGGCGGCAGCGCGAACCTCTTGCTGGATCGCTTGCCGGGCGGCTGCCGTGTCGGTGAGGTTGGCGGCCAACACCTTCACCGCGACAGGGCGGTTCATGGTCTGGTGGCGAGCCTTATAGACCCGACCCATCGGGCCGCGGCCGACCTGGTCGAGAATGACATACGGCCCGAGGTGGAAGCCATCGGATTTGCCGGACAGGAGCCGCTCGGCCTGGAATCGGGTCAGGTGCCCGGCGGCGATCAGGGCGCGTGCGGCGTCAGCGGGCGTGCCCACATTGGCGGGCACTGCAGCCTCGACCTTGGCGAGTTGCATCGGGGCGAACAGGTTCGCAGCCCGGACCGAGGCCAGGAATTTTTCGCGGGGACTCGACACAGGCACGGCAGGCGAGGTCATGGGCTTGGCCCCAGAACGACGATGTACGGATGTTTGCCTGGGGAGGTTCGAGTCGGTAGGGATGCTGGCGAGCAGGGCCGCACGAGCATTCGGGGGTTGAGGGGACACGAGATTCTATCCCGAGTATAGGACAAAGAATGACCCGCTGTTTGGTCGAAGTTTCCGAATCGCACATTTCGCGCGAACATCTCTGCTTATACGACGATTGAGCGACCGGCGTTGACGTAACTGCGGAGTAACTTGCGACAAAATTCTGCTGGGGCGGGCATAATTCCGAGCATGGCATGAATCGGCTCATGCCACCTTTCGATTCTACCCCAGATTGGGAGCAAGCCTTCCCCAATCTGCGTAACCTTCATAATCCGCTCATGTCTCGGACGCTTGATCGTACTGACGAGCGGCAGACGACTCTCCCCGGATTACACGGGAACCAACCTCCAGCTGAATCATCTGGGTGGCTCACATTCCCCGTTCGCCAGGCTCGTCAAAAACTCACCGGTTTTTCCCTCGCGGGGCGCGTTCGCATCGGTTAACTTAAATCCTTGCCGCGAACACCGCGACATCCCGCCAAGAAACCGGGCGACTGCCCGACTCGCCAGCTCGCTGACTCATCGCGAGGAACAACTCATGCTGCTGCCACTCCTCATGACGCATCCTGCACCCCACGCTTGCGCTCGTAGATGCGTGATCACGTTGCTTCTCGCGGCCTGCGCCACACCGGCGTTCGCGTTGCCACCTGTTGATGCCGTGGAACGCAGGGCGATCGCCGGAGCGCCAACCGCAATCGAAATTGCCCCGGGGAATGTCAAACTCACCGGCCTTCGCGATGCCCGTCAACTCGTGATCTCTGGTAAGTATTCGGACGGGACCGTGCGAGATTTGACGGCCTTTGCAGATACGAAGGTCGAACCCGCCGGGATCGTTGAAATCCAGGAAGGCGTTTTCCTTCGACCCTTGAAGAACGGCACCGCGACGATCATCGCCAGTGCCGGTGGGAAGGAAGCTCGCGTTCCCGTCACAGTTAGCGCGATGGAGACTCCTGCCCCGGTCAGTTTCCGGCGCGATGTGGTCGCAGCCCTGAACGTCGGCGGTTGCAACATGGGTGCGTGTCACGGCACTCCCAGCGGCAAGAACGGCTTCAAGCTCTCACTGCGTGGTTTCGATCCGCCCGCGGACTTCCTCCAACTGACCCGCGATCAGTTCGGCCGCCGCGCTGGCAAGCAAGACTCGGAACAGAGCCTGCTGTTCATCAAGGGAATCGGCCGCGTGCCTCATGAGGGCGGTCAGCGCTTTGGCGCGACGAGCCTTCCTGCCGAGATGATCGCCACCTGGCTCGCCGAGGGAACCCGCGACGACGTCCCGAACCAGGCACCCATCAAGAAGGTGGAAGTGCTGCCGGGAGCGCGAATCCTCATGGCACCGAGCAAGTGGCAGCAACTCGCCGTGAACGCCAGCTTCGCCGACGACATTACCCGCGACGTGACCCGCCTCACGGTGTTCAGCAGCAGCGACCCGAGCATCGCCGACGTGAGCCCGAACGGTATGGTCGAGTTCAAGCGAGCCGGTGAAGTCGCGATTCTGTGCCGATACCTCGAAGAGATGCTCTCGGTGCGGTTGACGTACCTCGAACCCCGCGAAGGCTTCGTGTGGCCCAGCCCCCCAGAAACCAACTACGTCGACAAGCACACCTTCGCCAAGCTGAAGCAGATGAGCATTGCCCCGTCGGATGTCTGCACCGATTTCGAGTTCGTGCGGCGTGCATACCTCGACTGCATCGGTCGGATGCCCAGCGTGGACGAGAGCAAGGCGTTCCTCGCGGACAAGGACACCAAGAAGCGCGACAAGCTCATCGACAAGCTCGTGGATACCTCCGAGTTCGCCGACTTCTGGGCGCTCAAGTGGGCCGACGTGCTTCGCAGTAGCCGCAAGACGATCCAGACGAAGGGGAGTTACGGCTTCCAGGCGTGGCTTCGCGGCCACTTCCAGAAGAACACCCCGTGGGACAAGGTGGTGCAAGAACTCATCACCGCCAACGGCAACTCCTACTCGAACCCGCCCGCGAACTACTACCGCATCGCGAAAGATCCGCAGAGCCTCGCCGAGACCACGGCACAACTGTTCCTCGGCGTCCGGATGCAGTGTGCGAAGTGCCACAACCATCCCTTCGAGCGATGGAGCCAGGACGACTACTACGGCATGGCCGCGTGGTTCGCCCGGGTGAAGACGAAGCCCGAAATGGTGATGGGGACCGCACCGGCGAAGAACGCGGGCAACGCCGAGGTGATCTACGCCAGTCGCGATGGCGAGGTGCAACAACCCCGCAGCGGCAAGACCATGAAGCCCCGTTACATTGGCACCGGTGATGCCGACGTGAAGCCCAACGAGGATCGCCGTGGTGTGCTCGCGGTGTGGCTCACCAGCGGCGACAACGCCTTCTTCTCGAAGTCGGTCGTGAACCGCGTCTGGTTCCACCTGATGGGGAAGGGGATCGTCGATCCGGTCGACGACTTCCGCGAATCGAACCCGTCGTGCAACGATGAACTCCTCGACGCGATGGCCAAGGATTTCGCCGCGAGCAAGTTCGACATGAAGAACCTCGTTCGGACCATCATGAAGTCGCGCACGTATCAGCTTTCCGCTCAGCCGAACGACTCGAACAAGGAAGACAACAAGTACTTCTCGCACGCCGTCACGAAGCTGCTGACCGCCGAGCAACTCCTCGACGCGATCTGCGACTTCACCGCGATGCCCGAGAAGTTCGCCGGGTTGCCGATGGGTACGCGAGCCACGCAGCTTCCCGATGGTGAAGTGAACCACCCGTTCCTGAAGGCATTCGGCCAGCCGGCTCGCGAACTGGCCTGCGAGTGCGAACGCGAAAGCGACGGCAACCTCGCACAGGCGCTCCAGCTCATCAACGGCCCGACGGTGAATGAGAAGGTTCGCAACCCGAACAATCGCCTCGGCAAGCTGATCGCCGCGAAGGCCAGCGACGAGGAGATTCTCACCGAGTTGTTCACGGCTGCGCTGGCCCGTGCCCCGTTCGACGACGAGAAGAAGATCTCGCTGGCCCACGTCGCGAAGGGGATGGACAAGCGCAAGGCATGGGAAGACGTGGTGTGGGCGCTCATCAACACCCGCGAGTTCCTGTTCCGACATTGAGCGAATTGGTTTTCACCCCGAAGGGTGGGACAACATAGCCCAGGGCAAGACAGCTTGCTGTCGCCGCCCTGGGTCCTGGGCGAATGCGACATTGATGGTCGCGGGTGCCCTCGCTATTGACCGTGCGTTCACGAACTGCGCGTCCACGACGTGGATCTTATTCGGAACGAGATCCGGGTACGCCAGGGCAAGGGCGACAAGGATCGAGTTGTTCCCCTCCCCGTCGCAGTCCGGACAGACCTTCGCGCTCACCTCGACGCAGTGCGGGAACAGCACGGGGCCGACCTTGTTGCGGGCCTGGGCCGGGTGCCCTTGCCCGACGCCCTGGCCCGAAAGTACCCCGGTGCCGATCGCCAGTGGGGGTGGCAGTGGGTGTTCCCGGCAACCTCGCATTACACCGACCGCAAAACGGGTGTTCAGCATCGGCACCACCTCCACGAAACGGTGATACAGGCGGCGTTTCGGGACGCCGTGCGCGCGGCCAAGATCGCCAAACACGCCACTCCGCACACAATGCGCCACGCCTTTGCGACGCACTTGCTGGAAGACGGGGCCGACATCCGAACCGTGCAGGAATTACTCGGACATGCCAGTGTGGAGACGACCATGATCTACACCCACGTTCTCAATCGGGGCGGGCGGGGCGTGGTCAGTCCGGCGGACCGTCTCTGAGCGGTCGCCGTGTTAGGCAGACCGTGTTATGCAGACCGGGCTGGTCTGCATAACACGGGCGAACGAGTCCCCACAAAGATGCGAATACCCTTGCCAGCCAATCCGTTGCGGTTTATCCTGGCGAATGTTAAACCGTGTTGGGCAGACCACAAACGCAGATCTGTCCAATTACAAGTTCGGCGGCGGAGGGCGCGGCGATGTCGCGGACGTTCGGGCGGGTGACGATCGACGACCGTGGCGTCCGCAAAGCGCCGCTGTTGTGGTTCTTCGGCTCCCCGTTCGACGTGGCCTGGGACGACATCACTGGCTGGGCCACCTCCGAGGCAGTCCTGGCCGGTGGTGGGTCTGAACAGGCGGTGTCCCGCTCGGTGGAGCTGCACACCGCCAAGGCCGTCCACTTCGCCGACGTATCCGGCCCGGACTTTGCGGCTCTGGTCGAGGAGTTGGAGCGGCGACGGCCGGGCAAGCGGGTGGAGAGCATCCTGGTCACCATGCAGCGGTTCCGGGGCACGGGCCGGTAGCTGGCTGGCAGCGCCCCAGACGCCGAACCGCTCTCATGGCCAACCGACTTAAATAAAAACGAAGATCCCGGGTCGGGCTGAACGCCCGTCCTGAAGCACTTTGAAGCCCAATCAACTCGCACTCGTTCACCACAGGTTACCCTCCTGACCGCACCGGGATGGTTCGCGCGCTGGCTACTCATCTCACGGCAGTGACAACGGATTGTCACTGCCGAGGCGGTGCGGAACATGTGCTCGCGTGAGGATCGTTGGTAAACGCACGCAAGGCTCTTGTACCGCCCGAGGTCGATGGCCAAAATGGTGTCCGATGTCGTTGTCATCGCAAGCCTCCAAACGGGAAGGGCGGCCACCCTACATCGTGACGCCCACGGCTTGCATGGATCCTTTTGGCCGTTTGTGTGAGGGAATACATGGGGCCAGCCGACCCAGGCGCACGCCCACGGCGGCGGATCGTCTTCACGACGTTCGGCTCGCTGGGCGACTTGTACCCGTACCTCGCGGTGGCCCGCGGGTTGCAGGCCCGGGGGCACGATGTGGTCGTCGCCACCACCCGGCGGTTCCGGGAGCAGGTTGAGGGCGCAGGCGTCGGCTTCCACGCCGTTCGCCCCGACGGCCCCGACATCACCGCCGACCGGGAGTCGATGCGTCGGGTGATGGACCCCCGCCGGGGTGGCGAGTACGTCATCCGCGAGGTGATGATACCCGCCCTGCGGGAGTCCTACGCGGACATCGCGGCGGCCGCCCGCGGAGCCGACCTGCTGGTCTCGCACGTGCTCACGTACACCACCCGCCTGGTGGCGGAGAAGGAGGGCATCCCTTGGGTGTCCACCTTCCTCCAACCGCTCTGCTTCTTTTCGGCCTACGACCCTCCCGTGCTGGCGCCGCTCCCGGGCCTGTCGAGATTGCGCTTCCTGGGTCCGGTCTTCCACCGGGCGCTCTTCGGGCTTGCCGAACGGATGTGTCGCCCGTGGGTCGCGCCGTGGCACGAACTGCGGGCCGAACTCGGCCTCCCGCCCACCCCCGACAACCCCGCTTTCCGTGGGCTGTACTCGCCGTCGCTCAGCCTGGCGATGTTCTCCCCGGCATTCGCGGGCAAGCAGCCCGACTGGCCGCCGCAGACCGTGCTGACCGGGTTTCCGTTCCCGGACCCGGACGACGGGCCGGGAATGCCGGCCGAGTTGGTCCGCTTCCTGGAGGCCGGGCCGCCACCGGTCGTGTTCACGCTCGGCTCGTCGGGCGTGTTGGCCGCCGGCTCGTTCTACGAGGTCAGCGCGGCCGCCGCCGCGCGGTTGGGCCGCCGGGCCGTGCTCATCGTCGGCAAGGACCCGGCGAACCGCCCGGCATCCCTCCCGGCCGGAGTCGCGGCCTTCGACTACGCCCCGTTCGGTCAGTTGTTCCCCCGGGCGGCCGCCGTCGTCCACGCGGGGGGCATCGGGACCACCGCCCTGGCAATCCGGTCTGGCCGGCCCATGCTGGTCGTGCCCCTGTCGCACGATCAGTTCGACAACGCGGCACGAGCGGCACGCCTCGGGATCGGTATCACACTTTCCGCGGGCCGGTACACGCCGGCCCGTGCGGCAGCCCGGTTGCGCTCGCTGCTCGACCACCCGCAGTACACCGAGCGGGCGACCGGGTTCGGGGAACAGATCGGGCGGGAAGACGGGGTTCGAGCCGCGTGTGACGCTCTGGAAGGGGCGGTCGTGGCAATCGGGCCTGTCGTCGGGCCGGCCGACCCAGGAACCTCAAGTGAATCGGAAGCCCCATAGCCGGGGCGGTGCAAATGAGCCTCGGAGAGCGGGTGAACTTAATAGGGATCGATACGACGCGGAGTTCAACCTCCCGTCGCTGCTCTGCTTCTCTGTTGCCATCACACGCGTCGCATCGATTCTTTTTCGTTACTTTGCGGGCCGACCATTGCCAGCATCTACAAATGCCCGGTACTTCGGAGCTTCGGCAATAGCCTGATCCTGGTATTCGAGCAATCCCCAGGAACCCCACTTCGTCGGTGCCGTGGCGTAGTTGAAGAGAACGTAAAGCTCGCCACCTTCTTCGCTCCAGTGGCGAAGATGCTTCCGATACAGGTCGTACATTCGTGGGTGGCGGTTGGTAGCGTGGAACAGTTTGGTCAGTTCGGCGTTGTTCTCCGCGCCGGCGTGCCCCACAAGATGCTGTCCACCTTCGTAGGCGACGAGTCGCAGGTTGTACTTCCCCGCAATTTCAACCTGCTTACGAATCACCTCGCGATTCGGGCCGTCAACCTCCTTTTCAAGGGCGTCGAGCAACTTGTCAGTCGAAAGTTTGGTTGTCGCATCCGCAGCCTTGGGATCACCGTACTCGTGCCCGAAATAGGGTGCAATGGCCAACGCATCCGCGTGCTTGTAAGCGTCCTTCCAGCCCACGATTTGCTCGCTCAACCACGGCACTGCTGCTTGTGAACCAAGTACGCGAACCAACCGCTCGCGACCGAACTCTTCCTCCCAGATCTTCATCACCTCCACGGCTCGCTCTGAGTAAAATCGAGCGTGCTCGGGTTTGCCAAGCCTTCTCTCCTCGCCGCGCTCACGTGCCCAGGTCGCTTGCTTAAACTGCCAGTTCCACACCTCATTGCTGAACTCGACATACGCGGTGCGTTCCTTGCTGAGTTGGGTTTTCACGAGGCGAGCGAACTGACGAATAAAGTCGTCGTCTGCAAGGTGTGGCATGCAGAACCACGGATCAACCTTCGCCGTGTTCGCGAGCGAAACCATCATCTCAAGCGGGACGCCTTGCTCGGTGGCATAAGTCGGATCAGTGGGCTTGGAGCGGTCCGTCCACTTCGCGAGCGTGCTGTTGTTAGTCCGCTGCCAGTCCATGAAACGCACAACTTTCGCGGGCTTGAGTCGTTCGATGAACAGTGGATGGAACGGGGAACGTGCGTTCTCGTGGCCGGGCATCCACACATGGAAGTCTCGGATCGGGTCGTTGGCGCGACTCGACTTCAAATCAATCTGAATCCCGCCATCGTCGGGTTTAACATCGACCACCGCCCGATTGTTCGTCTTCTCGATGACGCGCGTAACGTCCCATCGCTTCACCTCCACTTCGCCCGAGCCGCGCCAGGTCGCAGTGTACTTTCCGGCGGGGTAGTGCCCGCCAAGGTCACGAAGTAGGAGTGTCCAGGCCGTTTGCGAGGCATCGGGAAGTGGGTTGCCATTCTTATCGAAAGCGAGTTTCCCTTTTCCTGTGGGAGTCCAACTTCGTGCTCCTTTGAATACGTCAACGAATGCCCACTCGCGGGACCAATCTTGAACGGCAGCGAGATTGAGTCCGAGAGCGGGAGTTCCCGTGGGTTTCGGACGCGGAATCCGTACCGGAGGATCGCCGAGTCCCTCCGTGGTTTCACGACTTGGAGAGTTGAAACTGCTCGAGCACCCGATTGAGCCAGCCAATGCCAGCAATACGCTCAGCATAACCAAGCGGGTGCGGACGAATAATGCGTGTGGCATGAGCATTCCTGCAGATGATGCGGATACGATTCGATTGGGCGAACGGTATGCCCACTACCACTACCCGACGTAGACGCCGTTGAATGCGTTGAACTGCGTCCGTGTTCGACCAGTGAGCGGGTCAAGCACGGACATCGTCGGGGCCACCGGACCGCCAAACGCGGTGTGCAGTTCAGCCTTCCCGTCACCGTCCAAGTCAGCGAGCGTGACGCGGACACCACCAGTCACCGTCGGTGGACCAACAAGGAAGTTACTGAGTTGCTGTGGGCTGCCGGTCGAGAGCGACTGGCCCGAGAACCCGAGAACGAGATGACGCGCGGAGTGATTCCCATACCCACGGCGATATCGGCGAAACCGTCTGCGTTGATATCGCCGGCCGTAACCCAACCGCCGCCCGTGTTTGTCATCGGACCGAAAGCGAAGGACTTGAACAGCGATATTGGAGCCGACTCCGTCAATGTCGTGCCACTGAAGCCTGCGAGGCGTGCTCGGCCAGAGGCAGTGCTGACGACGATGTCCGACGTGCCGTCGAGGTTCACGTCGCCAGCCGCCACACGGATGCCACTCCGGTTCAATGCGCCGAACGCCAGGAACCGGCTGGTTTGGGTGTCGGTGGCTCCGTCGAACACCTTCACAATGGGTGACTGGCCAGACCCGGTGCCAACAACGATATCGGAGAACGAGTCGCCGTTGAAGTCGGCCGAGGCGACCGTCACGCCCCGTGTGTAACCCGATCCGAACGGTTGGAACGATCGGATCTGTCCCCCCGTCACACTGTCAAACACCCTCACCTCACCCACCACCCCGGCACCGGTCGCCGCAATGATGTCGGTGACGCCGTCACCGTTGACGTCTCCCGTTGTGACCTGGATACCGTTGGTGAACCCGGTGCCAAACGGTGAGAATCGGAACCGCTCGTTGCCCGTGGACGAGTCGAACACGCGGATGAGTCCACTAATGTCTCGGGTGACCACCGGTTGCTGGGCTGGCGAGAGGTTCGACGGGGGAAAGTTCGGCGTTGTGCTAATGCTATTCGCCCCACTGCCAGTTCCCCCGAGACCCATTGCGCTGCCGAGCAAAGCCCGTTTGCTCGTGACAGAGTTGCCGCTTCCAGGCAGTGGTGAGAGGCCACCAGTTGGAGGTATTGGAGGTATTGGAGGTATTGGAGGTGTTGGAGGTAGGGTCGGAGGTCCAGGAGGCGAACTTTGGGGTGGGATGTTGCCCTGGAAACGGAAATTGTGGAACTCGGCACCACCACCCTGGATCAAGTTACCACCAATGATCGCGTTCCCCTCCACGTTGCCACCGTTGAACGTGACCGAGGCGAACGGGGCGAGAAGCGATGCGCGGATGTCGGAGAGCGTGCTGGTGATGGTCGTCGCCTGGTAGAAGTTCAGCAGCACATGTTCCCGATCGACACCGCTGACTGCTAGATCGCCGCCAGACACGTTAATCGATGTGCCCGAGATGTTCACGAGCACCGTGGAACCCGCCGGGGCCGAGATGGTCCGCACCACATCCGTTCCGCCCCACTGCTCGGCGGAGACGTTGAACACGTTTAGCAGCGGGTCGTTCCCTTGCAGGGTTAGCGTGTACGTCAAACGGCTCTCGACAGTGACGCCCCGCTCGATGTAGGTGCCCCACGTTGTCGATTTGGCTTGTACTTCGGCCCGAAGGTCATCGAACGACCGGCCGCCCGACGTGACAGCGTTCCCGTTCACTTCCGAGAGAAAGATTGGCGACTGCTGCCGTGTGGTGCCGGAGGCGTTGAAGAATGGGAGCCCAGTGTAGGTTCCCTGGTAAACCACGTTCCCATTTACCGTCCACCCGAAGCCGCCGATGTTGGCGATGTCGCCGCCGACAATCAACGTGTCGCGGGTCGGGTCGAGAGGAAGTTGCGCCCCGCTCGGATTGGAGTTCGGGGGCGGAGCACCGAGCGCGTAGTTGCCAAGGAACGTCGCGTCCTGGGCGACGGCGAGCCGTCCCTCGGTATCGGTCCCCTCGGGAGCAGTGAAGTTGCCGAAGATCAAGGCGTTGTACTGCGCCGTGTAGAGCGGCGATTAGAACTCCCGTCCAGCGACAATTAGAATTCCCGTCCGAGAGTCTCGGCCGTAGGCAACCTCCACAAGTTGGGGGTCTGCGATG
>Ga0335397_10000979_pt1 | contig 38527 bp, 30 predicted proteins | sample MAT04_FD_205740 | JGI IMG/M metagenome (GOLD analysis project Ga0335397, IMG submission 205740) | Freshwater microbial communities from Lake Fryxell liftoff mats and glacier meltwater in Antarctica - MAT-04 (spades assembly) (version 2) ... | reverse complement strand
CGGTTGATACTCAGCGCCGGCGATTACCCCAGCGCGTACCTGCGAGCTGAGCGCGTCCCATCGCACGGTTTCTATGTGCAGTATAGCAATATATTATGGTCTTATATCAGATTCGTTTGAGATTTTATTTAATTTTATAAAGTAAGGTGGGGCGGGAGGTTACGCGGAGGGGGAATTTGAGATTTGAAATTTGAGATGGGGAAAACGGGGACGGGGATGAAACCACAGAGCGTTGCCATGAAGGGGCTGCGCCACGCAAAAAAAAAGGATCTAGACCAGCAACCGAATGGAAAGGGGCCCTGGGCTGAGAACCCGCACCGACCTATTCTCACTGGCAAGCAAGTTGCCAGCGCCGCAGGGCACCCGGCGACCACGCGACGGATGCTCCGTTGGAACGAGCAAGGCCGTGCGAACATTTCCGCTTCAAGGGAACCTGCGGATGCTCAGAGCAAAAGGGAACGCTGAGCGTCGCGGGAAGATCCTCGAAGAGGGAGATCCGTTTTGAGTCCACACTGCTGGCCCCTAGGGGCCAGGCAGTGGCACAGCCCCCGGCCAGCTGTGCCACCGGCCCCGAGCGATTCCTTCGGGCCTACTCGCCATCACCAACCGCCAAGATACGCCAACGAAAAACGAAGTGAGAGGGAGCCTGACCATGAAGGCGGGTATCGCTTGCGACGAATCGGATGCCGAAAAGGTCAACATGAACGTCCTAGAGCATCTCCCAGGTGAACCTGCGTTGCCGATGAAAACGGCAATGTTCTATGTCGTCCGAATTTTGGTGAGGATGGTAGCGCTTGGCTTGCTTGCCGTTCTCACTGCTCCACTGTGGCCCCTTTATTGGCTTGGGGCATTCGTGTGGGGGAAGCCGCCGAACGTGCCCAAACTCTGGCAGGTGCGCCGCTATCTTCGCCTGACGTGGACAAGTTCGCCTCCTGCACCCGAACTTTCTTTGGGCAAACGATGCTTGCTGACGATTGCAATCATGTACAAGGTCGTTCTTTCGCCGGTTCTCGGACTCGCTTGGTTTCTCGACGAATTACTTTTCGGGCGGGTTCTTGAGTCCACGTCGGTCGTAGCTCCGCTCATTGAAATCAGTGCAGGAAGGAGCGGCAGCACCCAATTGGCTCGCTACTTGGAGGACGATCCAAGGCTTGTCGCACCAAGTCTGCTGCATTGCCTCTTTCCGTATCTCTGGCTGTGGAAACTGGTTCCTTGCTCCATCGGAAGAGTGGTTTCGCCGGAAGCTTTTCGGAATTGGTTGGAGCGGCAGCTTCCAGCGGAATTTCTGGAGCGGCACGAGGGCGATCCGTTTCGTACCGATACTTTTGATGGGGCCATTTATACGACCCACCTCAATCCACTTTCACTTCAAATCTCTCCAGGTGCCGCACAGGATGACTTTGGTTTTGCCAGGATCGCTCCCCATAACCGCACACTCTGGGAAGTCGAGTTCATTCAGTTGATAGACCGCATCGCAAGAAAGACGCTTGTGTATGCTGGGAGCGGAAAGGACGGTGGAGAGCGGCGATTCTTCGTGAAAGGGCATTTCCTGTGTGCGGCTGATGCACTTGAACGTAAGTACCCGGATGCGTCCTTCCTCTGCATGATTCGGAACCCCGCCGCACGGATTCAAAGTGCGATCAACTATCTGCGAGTCAATCCTCACGACTCTGCGATAGGCCCTCCGCCGTGGGGATGGCTTGCGGAAGCCATAACCAGAACCGAAACAGAATATTGCGAAGTCGAGCAGGAGTGGTTCGGGCGAAGTGGTGGTGCGAAGCGTTATGTGATTAGGTTCTCGGATTTCGTTGACGACCTGCGGTCTACGATGTTGGGTGCCTTTGGCTTCTGCTTCGGCGACACGGTGTTGCCGCCGCATGTTCCGCACGAACATCCTCCCCGAGAACGAAAGAACTACCGCATCAACCGGTCGCTTCAAGATTTGGGCGTGGATGAGTCCCAGCTCCAGTCGAGGCTCGCTTCCTACATCAAATGGTGCCAGAAAACTCTGTGAAGCTGACGAATCCCTGCGGTGCTGAAGGTAGATTGCCATGGGGTCGACGGCCCGCTCCCCCTTTTATCGACCCGATCTCCATCTTGAACGGTCCGGCTTTCTTATCGCCCAACATGAAGCCGTGGGCGTTGCTCTCCTCTGGTTTTACTGCACCTGCATTCTTGACCGGCTGGGTGGCACGAAATCCGATTCCTCCCCCAACTTAGTTGCCTGATGGGTGAACCTTTTCCCCGACTTGTTCGTTTATCATAATAGTGCGGTTCACATCTCGTGCCGGTAGGGCGCCACGTAACCGGCCCGTGCCATAGGTCGCTTAGCCCTGAACGACCTTGAGGAGACCCAACCATGAAAGAATCCGAACGCATTCCGGTGCAGATCTGGCAGGAGCAGTTGGCCGACAAGCTCCGTCGTGGCTTCGCGAAAGAGATCAAAAGCGAGCTTCGCAAAGGTTTGTATCACGTGGTTGTGGCCTTTCCGATGACCGACGGCGGCACGACGTGGGAATCGTTTGCCAAGTTCTCTCGCCCGGATCGGGCCGAGGATGCGGTGAAGACGGTCCGCCGGCTGGTGGTCTGGGACAACTAGTCCTTCGCTTGGATACGCCGTCACTTCACCAAACTTTCCGCCCGGCGCGCCCCATGCTCGCCGGGCATTTATGTTTCGAAGGCAGCCAGCGATGCTTTGTGCCGAAGAGCAAGCAATTCAATAGTCGAGCGAGCAGCATGCCTTGAATGACGGATCGCAGGCCCTACAAAAATCGAGTGTTTCTATAAAATCAGCTTTGATACGAACTGTTCATTCCGCCCACTTGTGGGGACGGGGCTGCCTTTCGTTCCAGAGCACCCTTGCTCTCTTTTTTGCTCCGCCCCATTTTTGCGTCGACGCTTTGCTGCGGCTACGATTCCACCCCAAATCGAGACGCCCACACTCACTCCTGCTCGTCTCCATTTTGCTCGTTGCCACCGCGCGGCACGGCGACCATAATTGCCACAGTCGGCCCCCAGCCTCCCTCCAGGCGTCTCGCCATGCAATCACTCTCCTTTCGCTCGCTGAGCGTTGCCATCGCGCTGCTGATGTTCTGCGTCATGCCGACCCTTGCGCAGGACGAGCCCAATACCGACGTCGACAACTCGCTGCTGGCCAAGAAGTTCTTTGTCGGCATGGCCGTGAAGCTCGAAGCTCCGCCTGAGGCCCTGAAGGAAGCCAAGCTGACGCAGGAGGCCGTGAAGCAGACGGTCGAACGTGCCCTGAAGGCCCAGGGAGTACGCGTGGTCGAAGTGGGCAACGACCGCCAGGACATGGCCATGATCGTTCGCATGACGATGAAAGCCGACGGCGGCCAGGTGGTCGGCAGTTGCGAAATTAACGTGATCGTCGTCGTCGAGGACGCCAAGAGCGGCAACAAGAAGCCGCGGATGGCGTTCGATTCGTTCGGCAATCACCCGGGACGTTCGGCCAAGGAAGTGGGCGGACTCCTCTTCAAAGCCCTGAACAAAGATCTGGGCACGTTTGCGACCGTCTACAAAAAGCACAATCCATGACCCTTTCGGACTTCACCGTCCCTCGCTATCTCGTTCCCTTCCATCCCAAGAAAGTGGCCCACCACTTTACGGATGTGCTGATCCTGGGCGGAGGGCTTGCCGGACTGCGGGCGGCCATGGCGGTCGATCCGTCCCTCTCGGTCCTGGTCGCCACCAAGGAAGGGATCTACCACTCCAACAGCAATTACGCGCAGGGCGGAATCGCCGGAGTCCTCGACCCCGAAGACCGCTTTGAAAATCACATTGCCGACACCATGACGGCCGGCGGCAGCCTGTGCGATCGCGAAGTCGTGGACTTGGTGGTTCGCGAAGCGCCCGAGCGAATCAATGAATTAATCGCCTGGGGCACCCACTTCGACGAGAAGCACGGCCACCTGGAACTGGGGCGCGAAGGGGGGCACAGCCACCACCGCATCGTCCACGCGCTGGGGGATGCGACCGGCCGCGAGATCATGCGGGCCCTGATCGATCGCGCCCGCAGTCTCACAAATCTGGAAACCTGGGAAAACACCTTCACGCTCGACTTACTGACGCAGGACGGGCGTTGCCGCGGGGCGATTGTCTGGCAGCCGCAGCGCGGCAAGGTGATGCTGTGGGCCAAGCAGACGATCCTCTGCACAGGCGGGGCCGGTCAGCTCTATCGCGAGACGACCAACCCGCCGATCGCCACCGCCGATGGCCACGCCATGGCCTTTCGTGCCGGGGCCGAGCTGCGCGACATGGAGTTCATGCAGTTCCACCCCACGGTGCTGTACATCGCCGGCTCCAGCCGCAGCCTGATTACCGAGGCCATGCGCGGCGAAGGGGCCTGGCTGGTCGATCGCACCGGGCATCGCTTTATGCCCGACTACGATAGTCGCGCCGAACTGGCGCCGCGCGATGTGGTGAGCCAGGCCATCGTGTCGCAGATGGAAAAGACGCAGCATCCGAACGTCTATCTCGACCTGACGCACCTGGACCCGCAGGCGGTCCGCGTGCGGTTCCCGGGCATCGACGAGATCTGCCGCAAGTTCGATCTCGATATCACGCGCGATCGGATCCCGGTTCGCCCCGGGGCACACTACATGGTCGGCGGCGCCACGACCGACCTGGATGGTCGCACGACGCTGCCAGGCCTGTGGTCGGCCGGCGAAGCAACCTCCAGCGGTCTGCACGGCGCGAACCGCCTGGCCTCGAACAGCCTGCTGGAAGGGCTGGTCTTCGGCGCTCGCGCTGGCGAAGGGGCCTCGCGGGCGGCACGCCGCATGCCCGAGGTCTACACGGCGGCCCCTTTGGTGCAGTTGCCCAACGCCCGGCAGTCGACCGAGTCGCTCGATGTGGCTGACATTCGGAACTCGCTGCGCAGCTTGATGTGGCGCGACGTGGGCATCCGTCGCGAAGAGAACCGCCTGGTCGACGCGGCCGAAACGGTCGAGCACTGGTGCCGCTACGTGCTGTCGCGGCAATTCGAGGAGCCGGAAGGCTGGCAGTTGCAGAACATGCTGTGCGTGGCCCGGGTGATGATTGCCGCCGCGCTGGAGCGGCGCGAGACGCGCGGCGTTCATTTGCGATCGGACTTTCCGGCCCGGGACGACGCTCACTGGAACCGGCACATCAGCTTTTGCCGCGATGAATCGTCGGTCCCCAGCAGCTAGTGTGCTGTCTCAGAAGTGTGGTGCCTACTGCGATTCGACGTTGCAGGTGATCGGCACGGCGCTAGCCGCCGGTAGCCCCTGTGACAACGCAAATGCACCGGCGGCTAGCGCCTTGCCACTCACGAACCCACTGCCGACCGATAAAACCCCATCTGCGTGAGACACTACACGAGAGGGGCCGACTTCGATTCGCGCGCCGCGCTTGCATCTCGTCTTTCCAAGCGTTACCCAATGGTCTTGCGATGCGTTGGACGCACGGGTGCCAGGCCTGCGGACCCGGGCAACCGCGCGTCGATCAGTTCATTCAAGGGGATGCCTCTCATGACCAAGCCCGCCGACGAGATCCTGGCGCTCCGGGACGAAATCCGCCATCACGATCACCAGTACTACGTGCTGGCCGAGCCCGACATCACCGACGGCCAGTACGACAAGCTCTACAAGCGGCTGCAGCAGCTCGAGGCAGAGCATCCTGAGCTCGATTCACCCGACAGCCCCACGCACCGTGTGGGCGGAGCGCCGATCGAGGGCTTTCAGACGGTTCCGCACCGCAGTCCGATGCTCTCCATCGACAACACGTACACCGAGGACGAGGTTCGCGAGTTCGACGCGCGGATGAAAAAGCTGCTGGAGGATGAGCAGATCGACTATGTGGTGGAGCTGAAGATCGACGGCGTGGCGGTTTCGCTGACCTATGAGAAGGGGCTGCTGACCCAGGCGCTGACCCGCGGCGATGGCGAGAATGGTGACGACATCACCTCGAACATCCGCACGCTGAAAGACGTGCCGCTGAAGCTGCTGACCAAGAAACCGCCCGAGCGGCTCGAGGTGCGGGGCGAAGTCTACATGACCAATCAGGGGCTCGCTCACCTGAACAAGCAACTGGAAGCGGCCGGCGATCGGGTCTTGAAGAACGCCCGCAACGGCACGGCGGGCAGCTTGAAGCTGCTCGATCCGCGGCTTTGCGCGCAGCGGCCGTTGCGGTTCTTCGCTCATAGCGTCGGTCAGGATGCGGCTCTGACCGCCAAGCGGCACACCGAGTTCTTAAAGACGGTGGCTGAGTTCGGCCTGCGGCCCACCCCGTTTGTAGAGAGCTATCCTTCGATCGAGGCAGCGCTGGAAGCCTGCAACCGCTGGATCGAGCGGACCCACGAGCTCGATTTCGAGATCGACGGGCTGGTCATCAAGGTCGATCGCTTCGATCAGCGGAAGCGGTTGGGTTACACCGCCAAGAGCCCGCGGTGGGTCATCGCCTATAAGTTCGAGAAGTACGAGGCGATCACCAAGGTGCTCGATGTCCGGCTGCAGGTCGGCAAGTCGGGAGCGCTGACGCCGGTCGCTTACCTGGAGCCGGTCGAGATCGCCGGCACCACGGTGCAGCATGCCAGCCTGCACAACTTCGACGAGATCGAGCGCAAAGACATCCGCATCGGCGACACGATCGTGGTCGAAAAGGCGGGCAAGATCATCCCGCATGTGGTCCGGGTCGAGGAGCACAAGCGGACCGGCAAGGAAAAGAAGATCGAGCGCCCCACGCACTGCCCTGTCTGCGGCAGCGAGGTCGAGAAAGACCCCCGCAGCCCGCGGATCATCTGCATCTCGCCCGAGTGCCCGGCGCAGCTCAAAGAGAAGCTTCGCTTCTATGCCAGCCGCGGCGCGATGGACATCGAAGGGCTCGGGGACAAGCTCATCGAGCAACTGGCCGATTCGAAGATGGTGAAGCGCTTCGCCGATCTCTATCACCTGAAGCTCGATCAATTGATGGAGTTGGAGCGGATGGGGAAGAAGTCGGCCGAGAACCTGCTGGCCGGGATCGAGGCCTCGAAGGAGCGCGATCTGGCCTGCCTGCTTTGCGGGCTGGGGATTCCGCATGTCGGCTCGCGCGTCTCGGAGGTATTGGCCGGTCACTTCGGCGACATGGAGTCGCTCGCCAAGGCCTCAGTCGAGGATCTGACTCAAGTGAACGAGATCGGCGAGATCATCGCTCAAAGCGTGCAGCATTTCCTCAGCAACCCGCTCGGCAAGGAGACGATTGAATCGCTGGCGGAAGCGGGCGTGAATATGAAGTCGCTGACCGCGTCGGATCGCCCCGCCGAGCAGAAGCTGGTCGGCAAGACCCTGGTCGTCACCGGCACGCTGGTGAAGTATGCGCGGGACGAGATCGAACGGCTGATCGCCTTGCACGGGGGCCGGCCGGCTTCGAGCGTCTCGAAGAAGACCGACTATCTGATCGCGGGCGAGAAGGCGGGCAGCAAGCTCGACAAAGCGAAAGAGCTTGGCGTGAAGGTTCTAACCGAGGACGACTTCGAGAAGTTGCTCGGCTGAGCACAGCTACCCGAGAAAACGTAACGCGTCGGGCCGCCCGCGAGGCAACCCGACGCGCCGTTACTCCCTATTGGCTCATCTCTAGATGCGCGGCGGGGCTTCGCTGCGATTGGCCAACCGCAAGTAGATGACCAGCGCCAGGATGGCGCCGATCGTCGACATCACCAAGCCGCCAACGTGAAAGCCGGGTTGCATCGGGTCCTGGCCAAAGAGCAGGGCCGAGATCATGCCACCGACCAGCGAGCCGATCAGACCCAAAACCATGGTAATAAACATTCCCATGGGCTGACGGCCGGGTACCAACAAGCGAGCCAAAGCGCCAGCCACCAGACCAATGATCATCCACCAGATAAAGCCGAGCATCGTTGAGTCCTTCACTTCGGGGAGTTTTCAATGTGTGTTTCACCGCGACGGACGGGTGATGCATCGCTGCAAAAGCAAACGCTATGCCGGACTCGAATTTGCGGCTTATCCCTCAGAAGTTTGCGAATTTGGATCGCCATTCCGCGTTGAGGTCGTTCAGAAATGGATGCCGCGAGTCCAGGCTGGCTTCCCGGCGACCAGCTCCGGTGTTACATCCCAGCATTCAATCGGTCGCGATCTGTAGCTTCCATTCGCTCGATACCGGCGATCCCTTGCTGACGCTGATGGAATCAGCATGTTCGCCCGACACTCACAGCTGTTGGTCGCTCTGACTACACCTGCACGTCCAAAACCATCCGAATAAGGGGTTAAGAGACGGCACGGATTATGCACCCAGGAAGAACATAGTCATCGCTTGGCGATCAGGTGCATCGGACGCGGTTGTGCACGGACTGAAGACCAGGCTTGTTCTCTGGGACCGGATCGAGCAGTTCCTCCGGGCTTACGAAGGCTTTGAACGCTGATCTGAGGGCGAACTATTGGCGTTCTGCGTGCCCCCCTCTTTTGTGTTTGGACAGCCATGAACCACGATTTTTGCGTCATGTGCACGGGTGTAACGGTCCGGACGTTTAATGCCTATTCGGAAGTTCGGACCCTGGTGGCTCGACTCTATCCCGAAGCTCAGTACTGGCCCTGGGCCAAGAACTTTGATGGGCGTTTGTGGCGCGAAGTCCGCGTCGCCGGCCAATGTGTGCTGGCGATCGGCACGCGACTGACCGAGTTTGAACTGGCGCGTCAGGGTGCCGTTTGACGCAGAGGGAGTGACTGGCACGGAAGCATTTCGTTTACGATTCCGCTTCGGAAGGATGGCTGTGATGGCTGGTTCGGACATTTGTCGCCTGCGGACGCCTGAGGATCTGAAAGCGCCCGTCGACGAGGCCATCTCGGTCGATGCCAGCACGGATGTGCGTTACCGAGAGGAACTGGATGAACCGTCTGAAGTCTGCATGCGAATGCAGGATCACAAGATCTCGATGCACGAGGTCCGCCATATTCGCGAGGCGATGCTGGAGGCCGGCTACGCACTGGGCAACCGCTTCGATCTCCACGAGAACTGCCACGTCCATCTGGCGCGCTCGATCGCGACGGACCGCGATGTCGTCGCCAAGGTGATCGTCGACCGCTTGATCTCCAGCAGTTCCGCACTGGTCCGCTTTCAACTCGAAGCGCACGAGCTGGCCGAGTTCTCACATCCCAACCTGGTGCGGGTCGAGGATTACGGCTCGGTAGCCAACGTCCACTACATGATTCTGGAATGCGCCGATGGCATCAATCTGGCGACCCATGTGCTGCGATCGGGCCCGTTGGCGCCGATCCTGGCGATCTCGTGCGTGACGCAGGCGGCCCAGGCCTTGGCCTATCTGCACGAGCGGGGTGTGATCCATCGCGACGTCAAACCGGCGAACCTGGTGCTGAGTCCCGAAGGCCAGGTAACCCTGATGGATCTAGGCATGGCCCGCATGTCGGACGGCTCCGCCGGCTCGATCACGCGGCTGTTCGATGACACGCTTTTGGGAACGGCCGACTACATGTCTCCCGAGCAGGCCCAGGACTGCCACAAAATCGACGCACGTTCCGACATCTACTCGCTGGGGTGCACGCTCTATTTTCTGCTGGCAGGCCGGGCGCCGTTCTTCGGAGACACACTGGCCGCCCGTCTGATGGAGCATCAGAACAGCACTCCCCCCGACCTGGCGCAAGGTGAGTCCCATGCTCGCTTGGCGGCCCTGTGCGTACGGATGATGGCCAAGTTGCCTGCCGACCGCATCCAAAGCGCGGCGGAAGTCGTGGATGAACTGTCGAAATGCGTCGCGTAACTCGAAGTCGGGCCGCGGGAAAGCAGGCCCCCTTCACTTGTCGCGGGCCCTTACGAACAATGCCAGTACATCTTGAACTTGCCTGTTCATCGTAAGGGACCATGGTATGGACTGGATCAATCCCGCGATTCGCATTTCGAACTCCGATCCGAACCCCAGCCGCGAGCAGCCTGCGCGCGATCCCCAAAGCGCCGGGCCGTCGGACGCCTCGCTGTTGGACGCCTATTCGCAGGCCATCGTGCAGGTCGTCGAGACTGTCTCGCCTGCCGTGTTGAGCCTGACCAGCACCCACCCGCGGGGCGGCTCGGGCTCGGGTTTTCTGGTGACGCCCGACGGCTTTGCCGTGACCAACAGCCACGTCGTCGACGGTCAGTCCGAGTTGCGGGCCCTGACCGCCGACGGCGACCGCCTGCGCGCTCGCGTGATCGGCGACGACCCGGCCACGGACTTGGCGATCTTGCGGGTGGCCGCGACCGATCTGCCCTACACGCAGCTGGGAAACTCCGAGGCCCTGCGCGTCGGCCAACTCGTGATTGCGATGGGAAGTCCGCTGGGCCTGGAATCGACGGTTTCCTCGGGGATTGTGAGTGCTCTGGGACGCAGCCTGCGCGGCCGCGATGGGCGGCTGATCGACAAGGTGATCCAGCACACGGCCCCCATCAATCCGGGGAATTCGGGCGGCCCGCTGGTCGATTCGCGCGGGCGAGTGGTCGGCGTCAACACGGCCATGATCGCGATGGCTCAAGGGTTGGGGCTGGCCGTGCCGGCTTCGACCGCGGAGTGGGTGCTGCGCGAGATCCTGACGCACGGCCGGGTGCGACGCCGGCAGTTGGGGATCTCGGGGACGGTCACGCCGCTTCCCAGGGCATTAGTCCGCAAGCTCGACATCGTCGGTGCCCATGGAGTCGAGGTGATCGACGTCGTGCCCCAGAGTCCAGCAGCCGCAGCCGGGCTGGAAGCGGGCGATCTGATCGTGGCGCTGGCCGATCGCGTCGTGGAAACCATCGACGACATCCACCGGCTGCTGACGATCGCCGCTCCGGAGCAAGATGTGCCGCTGACGGTGATTCGCGATGGCGAACTGGTGCGCGTGCTGGTCCCGCCCGGGCGAAAGTAGCCGCGCGAGGACTCGCACTTTGTGGTGCAGGCGGCTGCGCTATTGTGGTGCAGGCGTCCCGCCTGCCTCGAAGTGGGACCGATGTTCCAGCAAGCGGGACGCCTGCGCCCCAAAAGACGCTCGATGCTTACGAAGCATTTCGCCGATAACGAGAGATAACGATCCTCGTTGTGCTGCATCGCACCGAGGGGAGCGTTGCCCGAGTCGCCTGTTCCGCAAGGTCAGACGCAATCGGAAAACTCAGCCCAGCTTCCCTTTAAGGTCTGTAGCAGATTTGCGGAGCACGCCATGAAGTACGCGGTCTTGATGCTGGCCCTGTCGCTCGGTGGCATGGTCTCGGCCACGGTCCCCACGATCGCTGCCGACTACGAACCCAACTGCTGCGGATTTTGCGGCAACTCGAACTGCAACAAGGTCTGCCGCGTGGTCTGCGAAATGAAGGACGTCAAAGAAGTCCGCTACAAAGTGGTCTGCGAGGACTTCTGCGTCCCGGGACGCAGCAGCAAGTGCGGCTGCAGTTGGATTCCCGGCTGCGGCGACGTCCATACCAAGCGCAAGTTGGTGAAATACGAAGTGAGCTGCAAGAAGCCCAGTTGGAAGTATCTGGTCGAAGACCTGTGCCCCAGTTGCACGGCAGCCGTCGATGCGGTCCCGCTCGACAAGGCCCCGCCGCTGCCGCCGGCCCCTAAGACGGCCGAAGCCGTCAGTTACGAAACCGAAGACGAAGTCGCACCGGCCGCTCTCCCCAAGGCCCGTCGCTTCCCCTGGTTCCCCGCCAACAAATAAGGCGGAGCGCTAACTTTCTCCCAACTGCGACTTCTTCCGCAGCACGTGATGGTAGTGCTGCGCAAAGCGGTGAGCCTCGTCGCGCACGTACTGCAGCAAGCGCAGGGCATAGGCATGCCGGCTGAGCTTGAGCGGCAGGTCCAACTCCGGCACGTAGATCTCTTCCTCGCGCTTGGCCAGCGAGATGACCGTGGGCGGGGTGATTTCCAGTTCGCGGAAGGCGGCCAGCGCGGCGTTCAACTGCCCACGGCCTCCGTCGACCAGCAGCAAGTCGGGAAAGACCTGCCCTTCGTCCTCGAGCCGTTTGAAGCGCCGGGCGACGACCTCGTGGATGCTGGCAAAGTCATCAACGCCTTGCACGCCTTTGATCTTGTACCGGCGATAGCCCGGCTTGAACGGCAGCCCGTCGATAAACTGCACCAGGCTGGCCACCGTCTCTCCGCCGCCGAGGTGGGCGATGTCGACCCCCTCGATCGTCCGCGGCGCTTCGTTGAGCTTTAAGATCCGTTTCAGTCCGGCCAGCCCTTTCTGCGGATCGATGAAGAAGACCTCGGGCTGCGCGTGCGTATCGAGTTCGCCCCGCTTGTCGAGCGTCTCGAGCAGATGGATCTCGTCGCGCAGTCGGGCGGCGTCCTCGAACTTCAATGCCTTGGCGGCCGTGGCCATTTCGCCCCGCAACTCGCCCAGCAGCTTGTCCTTCTTGCCGTCCAGGAACATTCGCAGACGCTCGATGTCCTTGCGATAGGCTTCCTTCGACACCCGCAGATTGCAAGGGGCGGTACACTGATCGATGCTGGCCAGCAGACAAGGGCGGAACCACCGCCACTTCTCGTCCCCCTCGTCGATGTCCAGCGAGCAGGTGCGGAACTTGAAGATCCGCTGCAAGACCTGAATCGCCCCGCGCAGGGCCCCGGCGCTGGCAAACGGGCCATAAAGTTTGGTCCCGCGATCGGCCGGAGTGCGGGTGAACTCGACGCGCGGGAAGTCCTCGCGGATCGAGATCTCGAGATAGGGGAAGGTCTTGTCGTCCTTGAGCAACTGGTTGTACTTGGGCTGCACATCCTTCACGAGCCGCGCTTCGAGCAGCAGCGCGTCGACTTCGCTGTCGGTTGCCAGGTAGTCGACGTCGGCCACTTCGCGGACTAGATCTGCCGTGCGGCGATCCAAGGCGGCCGCCCGCAGGAAGTAGCTTCCCGCGCGGGCGCGGAGCTTCTTGGCCTTGCCGATGTAGATCACCCGGCCTGCGTTGTCCTTCATCAGATAGACGCCCGGCGTCTGCGGAAACTCGCGCACCCGGGCGGCGGCGCGGCGAAAGCCAAAGTCGCTGCCGGCGGGAAGCTCGGCCAGTTCGCCTGCTTCCAGCGCGGCATCAACCACGTCGGCATCGACTTCGGGCAGTTCCGCGTCGGCATCGGCCGCCGCATCGGCCAGCGCCTTTTCGGCGGCGAGATCCGACTCGTCGCCTTCGGATGGATCGGGGAGAGATGGAACGTCGGGCAAGGAGACCTCCTGGCGCGTGCTGCATGCGCCTGTCTCCTCATTGTACGGAACGGGCTGTCGGCGAGTAGACTCGCGTCAAGTAGCAGGCACACGGAGTGTGCCGTCCGCCCGTTGTGGTGCAGGCGTCCCGCCTGCCTGAAGCGTTGCCGATGTTCCAGCAGGCGGGACGCCTGCACCACAAAAGATCACAGCCTCTCCGTGTGCCGTCCGCCTCCGGATCTGGGCGGCAGGACGCTAGCCGCCGGTAGTACACGGTTCGAGCATCCCTTGGGCATTCGTTCTCATCGGCGGCGGCTAGAACGTTTAACTCGCAAGCGATTGGGAGATCGAAAACTGGGGGCCACCGGCGGCTAGCGCCGTGCCGCTCAGTTTGCGTCGCTGACCGTTGGAGAGGCTTCGGGCGGACGGCACACGGAGAGGCTACGATCTTTTTTTATGGCGAGGGAGCAAACGCCAGCTGTTCCGGATCTGAGCGGCAGGGCGCTAGCCGCCGGTAGTACGCGGTTCGAGCATCCCTTGGGCATTCGTTCTCATCGGCTGCGGCTAGAACGTTTAACTCGCAAGCGATTGGGAGATCGAAAACTGGGGGCCACCGGCGGCTAGCGCCGTGCCGCTCAGTTTGCGTCGCTGACCGTTGGTGAGGCTTCGGGCGGACGGCGCACGGAGTGTGCCTGCTACGTTACGGGGCGATTCCGCCGCTGCTTTTGACACTCATGCCGGGCGTGAAGTGCGGGCGAGGAATCCGCCGGTGCTTCCGCTCGGCCAGCAGCGTAAAGATCTGCCCGGCCGCTTTCCGCGAGGCCCCGCCGGCCGAGACCTGCTCGGCCAGTTCGTCCAACTGCTGTTCGACGCGCGCCCGCTCCTGGTCATCCTTCAACCAGCGAACCACATGCGATGCGATCGATTCCGACTTGTCTTCGCAGGTCAGATACTCGGGAAAGGGGATCCGCGCGGCATCGGCCTGGCCCGGGTGATAGGGCGTGTTGTCGGGATCGAACGGGTCCCGAGCGGCTAGCAGATTCACCAGCGTGATGTACTTCACCTTGCGAAAGATGCTCTGCACCCAATAGCCAAAGGGGCTGATCTGGTAGACGATCACCGTCGGCTTGCGATGGTGCAGCAGTTCCAGCGAGACCGAGCCCGATACGGCCATGGTGCAAGTGGCCAGCCGCATCAACTCCGGCGTGCGGCCGACGTGTACTTCGGCTTCAAAGTTCAGCTCGCGCAGCATCCGACGGGCCATCTCGGCTTGATGCGGTTTGAAGCTGGCAATGCGGAAGCGGACGTCCGGCACTGCCTGTCGCACGTACTGTGCGGCTTTCAGAATGGTCTTCAGGTTCAGCGCCACTTCCTGCGTCCGCGAGCCGGGCAGCAGCGTCACGATCGGGCCGCGGCCCATCGACTGGCTTGCCATGAAGGCCTGGTCGGGCTGTTGCCGACGGACTTCGTCGAAGAACGGATGCCCGACGAACGTGGCCCGGCAACCGCGCTCACTGAACCAGGTCTGCTCGAACGGAAGCGCGCACAGCACGTAGTCGACAAAGCGGCGCATCTTCTTGATCCGCCAACTGGCCCAGGCCCAGATCTGCGGCGGCGCGTAGTAAAAGACCGGAATGCCGGCCGCTTTGGCACGGGCGGCGATCCACCAGTTGAAGCCCGGGTAATCGACCAGCACCACCGCGTCGGGGCGATGATGCCGAAAGTAGGTGCTCGCGCGAGCCACCAGCCAGAAAAACGTGCAGATGTTCAGCAGCACCTGCAGGATCCACATCACGGCCAGCGATGTCAGATCGTAGTGCAACTCGCAACCGGACTTGGCCATCTCGGGACCGCCGTAGCCGACGCACTCGATGTCGGGCGAGCGTTCGCGGAGCGCGCGGATCAGATTGGCCGCGTGCAGGTCGCCGCTGGGTTCGCCGGCCGAGAAAAAGATCTTCATCAGTAGCTCCTGGAACTCCTGCAACTGACACGTTTGTCGTCCGTAGGGGCGAAGCTGCGACTTCTACAAGGCAGTTACGCAGCATCGCTTTCGAACCGATCCACATCGTCGACCACTTCCAGCACGATCTTGGCGGGAGCCACTTCGGTCACGGTATAGTTGCGCGTGCGGCGGAACTGCCACCAGACCGACAGCAGGTCCCCCCAGCGCGACTCGACCGCGGGGGTCGATGCACAGCGACGAGCGGCGCGACGCCGTTCGCGCACGGCGACTTCGTAGACGCGAAAGCCCCGCAACGCCACCAGCCAGGCCAGATAGCGCTCCATGCCGGGACCGAGTTCGAGACCTTCGACGGCTTCGCGACGGGCGGCCCAGAAGCGGCAGCCCGGGTCGCGAACTTCAAGGCCTAGCAGCATACGCTCGGGGAGCGAGCGGAAGGTGCGCCACCAGCGGCGCAGCCGGCGCCCGCGCCTGCGGCCATAGACCAGGTCGGCGCGGGCCAAGTGATTCAGCATGCGGGGGATCTCGGCGGCGGCATAGCGCCGGCCTGCCTCGATATAGATCAGATGCCGCCCGCGCGAAGCGGCAATGCCGGCCGAGAGGGCCGCCGATGCTCCGCTGGCCGGATCGAGCCACAGCAACCGCATGCGGGCGTACTGTCGGGCCAGATCTTCCAGGGTCTCGCGATCGCCGCGCGACGAGCCATCGTCGACCACCAGCACTTCAAAGCCTCCCCCCAACCGTTCCAGCACGGGATAGAGTTCGGCCAATTGCTCGACCAAGGTCGTAGACGACCCGCGGTGAGCCAGGAGCACGGAGTGCTCGAGCATGGGCGACATCCTTGTCGGAGAGAACAGAGTGGGCCAATAGCCGCGGCCGGAATCGCGATGATTTTGGCGGGGCGGATTATGGCAGAAGGGGACGGGGGACAGAAGAGGAATAGGTGGGATAGGCGGAGTCGCCCGGCCGGTCGGAAGCGGGAACAAGCTGCGAACGTCTAAATCCAACCACAGCGGGCCTTTGCGATTGGTTCCTGGCCGCCGATGTCCCCCCACTTTTTGCCAGCAGTGACTGTTACGCGCGCTGCGGTCCGATACAATACGGGTCTCGCAACCAGGTCTTTTTCTGCGCAGGAGGCGACAATGGCCGAGTACAGCAAGTACCAACAGAAGATCATCAAGAATTACTATGACAATGCGGATACCATTGGTCTGCAAAAGCTGGGTGAGCTGGTGACCAATTTGTACCTGGCTGAAGGGAAGGCGCGGGCTCGCCATTGGAAGACGGCCGTCAGCGCCATGGAGAAGCTGAAGGTGCCGCAGTCCCGCATCGACCACCTGGTCAAGTCCGACGATCCCGCCTTGCTGGCCAAGCTGCTCGAAGAACTGCTGGCCAAGGCGAAATAACTTACGAAGAAGCACGTACCATCATCCCCCCGGCTCCCCGCTCGGCATCGTGCCCGGGGAGCCAAACCGCCTCGAGGAGGCCCCCGCGATGTCCCATTCGATCTCTCGCCCTTGGATTCGTCTCGCCCTGGGCTCGCTGCTGTTGAGCGGGCTGGTCGTGTTGAGTGGGGGCCTGGCCCATCAGGCCAGCGCCTTTTTCGCCGAGGACGAAAAGGATCCATTCGCCGCCGAGATCGAGGGGCTTCGCAAGTTTCAGTTCCTGATTGGCAACTGGCGGGCCAGCAGCCAGATCCCCGACGGTAAGAAGACCGGCACGGTCGAGGATCTGAAGTGGGCCTGGCATTTCGTCCGCGATGAACCGCCGGCGCTCAAGGTGGCCATTCAAGACGGCGACTTCCTGCGGAGCGGTCTGCTCCGCTACGATGCCCAGGACGACAAGTACCTGTTCGTGGCCGAGCGAGTCATCGAAGGGGAAGACAAGAAGCCCAAGACCGAGACGGTGATCTTCGAGGGAAAGTACGAGCCCTCGAAGGACGACCCGAACGTGAACGTGCTGGCGATGGTCCGCAAGATCACCGGCAGCCCGCTGCAGGAGCAGGTGACGCTGCGGCTTCGCGAGAAGCACCATTACATCTTTCAGCTCGACCAGCGGCGCTCGAACAAGCTCCCCTTCCGCCCGATGGTGATCTTCTCGACGACGCGCGAAGGGGAATCGATCGCCAAGCTCGAGGAGGCTGCCAAGGGCCCCGAATGCTTCATCTCCGGCGGTCTGGGGACGAGCAGCATGACCTACAAGGGCAAGGTCTACTACTTCTGCTGCTCGGGGTGTTCGGAGTCGTTCAAAGAGAACCCGGAAAAGTGGATTGCGGAAGTCGAGAAGAAGAAGGTGACTACCAAGAAGTAGCCCTTGGGGTCCAGGCGTGTATAGTAGCAGGCACGTAACGTAGCAGGCACACTCCGTGTGCCGTTCGCCTTATTGTGGTGCAGGCGTCCCGCCTGCCTTGAAGTGGGACCGAGGTTCCAGCAGGCGGGACGCCTGCACCACCATGGAAGGACGGCACACGGAGTGTGCCTGCTACTTGACGCTGGCGGGTTCAGTAACGCAGTCCTTTCTGTCGCTCTCGGTCCGCTTCTTCGGCGGAGCCGTTGTCTCGATGCCGCGGTTGATTTTCTCGCGCATGAATCCCTCTGGCAATCGCGACCGAGCCCAGGGAGGGCACCTTGTTCAACTCGATGGGATTCGCGGTATCGCGATCCTTTTGGTGCTGGTGGGGCACCACGGCATCCATACCTACCGGACCGCCGAACCCTTCGAACGCTCCGTCGATTTCGGTTACCTGGGCGTAACCCTGTTCTTTGTGCTGAGCGGCTACCTGATCACCAGGCTGCTCATTCTCGAAGAGAATCGGAGCGGAACCGTTTCCCTCAAACGGTTCTATGCGAGACGTGCCCTGCGGCTGTTTCCAGCGCTATGGCTGTACCTGCTGGTGGTCGCAGGGCTGACCTGGGCGGGCGCACTCGTCGGAAACCCCTGGACAAGCTTCGTCGCCTCCTTGCTTTATATCAGAAATATCGTCGGTCAAGGGCACGAAACCAACCACCTGTGGAGCCTTTCGCTCGAAGAGCAGTTCTACTTCGTCTGGCCGGTGCTGTTTTGTCTGCTTCCCCTCCGCAATCGCGCGCGATTGGCCTGGGCGATCGCGGGCATCGTCGTGGTTTTCGCTTGGCGAACATTGGCCGAGCGGTACGGGTTAGCGAGAATCGATGTGATCTTTCGCCGTAGCGACTTCCGCTTCGACTCACCGTTGTTCGGTTGCGGACTGGCCTTGGTGGAAGCGCTCTACCCGCAATCGCTGGCGATCTTGAATCGTACGCTCGTGCGAAGAACCGTGTTTGGCCTCGGTTCCGTCTTGATCTGGTATTTATGGACCAGCTTCGATCCCTCTCCGCTGCGGTGGGTCGAGTTCTCGCTGTTCGCGGCGCTTTCGGCGGTATTCATCGGATCGCAGTTGGGGCCGTCCCGCCGAAGTCGACGAAGGCTTCTGAGTTGGCGGCCGTTGGCCGGATTGGGCACGATCTCGTACGGGGTTTATCTCTGGCACCAGCTCTTTTTCGGCCCGACCAACGAGAGCCTGGGTATCCTTCGATCCTTCCCCTGGAACATCCTGGCGACATTTGTCGCGGCGGGGCTGTCGTACGTCCTGTTGGAGCGTCCCCTGCTCCGGCTAAAGGATCGATTTCGATAGCAGGGGAGTAGCAGGGTTCGTTTTTCAAGAATCCGGGCGTTTTACCCCCCGTTTCGTCCGGCTAAAAATCCCTGGACGGGCCACTTTGACGAAACCCCCTCTTCTATTACAATCTTCGGTTTCCCCTCCGTCGTTCCCAGGCGGCAGGCGTTGGTGCTTAAGGAAAGTTCCCCGCGGGCTGGTTCCGCTGGATTTCGTAATCGTTTGTATCCGTTGTAGTTACAGATCAATCAAACAGGTGTCTCGATGCGCCCCAAGTCTGCCCCTCCTCGCCGGAAGCCCAAAGTCGGCCCCCGCACCAAGAAGCTCGATCCGATCTTCGTCGATGGCAAGCGCCCCCGCCCGATGCACGTCGACTACAAGGATCTCGAGCTGCTCAGCAAGTTCGTCAATCGCCAGGGCAAGCTGATCAGCCGCCGCAAGAGCGGTTGCACGGCCGCCAGCCAGCACGCGGTCAGCGCCGCGATCAAGCGGGCCCGCTTCATGGGCCTGTTGCCGTACGTCTCGGAGTAGAAGAACAGGGGCAAGGCTCGGGGGTCAGGGATCAGCCCGAGCCGGATCTGCTCGCATGTGCGGCAAGGGACGCGCGTCGATCGCCCCCTTGCCGCTCGCTCCGCCCACTTGCCCCTTGCTCCGCCGATTGGGGGCTGACCCCCGATCTCTGGTCCCCCTCATCCCACCCCTCGCCCCCCGATTCGCATGAAAGCCGTCGCCGTCCTTCCCGGCAAGCCGAACAGCGTCCACCTGACCGAGATGCCGCGCCCCTCGATCGAGTCGATCCCCGGCGGTCGGGGCGTCTTGGTGCGATTGCTGCATGTGGGCGTGGACGCCACCGATAAGGAAATCAACGAGGCGCAGTACGGCACCGCTCCTCCGGGGAGCGATTTCCTGGTCATCGGCCACGAGTCGTTCGGCATCGTCGAGCAGATCGGCCCCAACGTCAAAGACCTGAAGGTCGGTGACTACGTCACGGCCACGGTCCGCCGGCCCGGCAAGTCGATCTACGACTTGATCGGCACGAACGACATGACCAGCGACAACACCTATTACGAGCGCGGCATCTGCCTGCTGCACGGTTTTCTGACCGAGTACTACGTCGAAGACCCCGAATACATCGTCCGCGTCCCCAAGGGGCTAAAGCACCTGGGCGTGCTGATGGAGCCGATCAGCGTGGCCGAGAAGGCCGTGGCCCAGGCTTTTGAGATCCAGCGCCGTCTGCGCGTCTGGCGTCCGAAGGTGGCCTATGTGATGGGCGCGGGTCAGATCGGCCTGTTGGCCACCATGCTGCTGCGTCAGCGCGGCATGGAAGTCTACACACTGGCCCGCAGCACCCCGCCCACGCTGAACGCCGAGATCGTGGCCGGCATGGGGGCGACTTATGTCAGCACCACGCAGACTCCGCTCAAGGAGTTGGCGGCCAAGACCGGCATGCCCGACCTGATTATCGAAGCCACCGGCCACTCCGGCGTGGTCTTTGAGTCGATGGAAGTGCTGGGCAAAAACGGGGTCCTGTGCCTGACCAGCATCACCGGCGGCCAGCGCCACGTGCAGGTGCCGTCGGACAAGGTGAACCTCGACTTCGTGCTGGGGAACAAGGTCGTCTTCGGTACGGTCAACGCCAATCGCGAGTACTTCGAGATGGGCGTGAAGAGCCTGGCCACCGCTGAGCTCGAGTACCCCGGCCTGATCTCCAAGATCCTGACCCACAAAGTCGTGGGCCTGGACAACTACGCCGAGATGATGCGGTTGCTGGTCGAGGTGAAGAACGCCTTGAAGGTGTACGTCGAAGTCTCGCCGATCACCTAGCGGGCATTTCGCACCAGCCTTCTGCGATGCCAACACCTAGTGAGTGACCAATATCTCCCATCTCATATCTCCCATCTCCCATCTCAAATCTCCCATCTCCCATCTCCCATCTCCCATCTCAAATCTCAAATCTCAAATCTCAAATTTGAAATTTGAAATTTCCGTATCTCCAACGCTACTTCTCTGTTAGCAGCGTCTGGATCCTCTTCTCGATCTCGCCAGCCTGCTTGGCCGCCTCATCGAGCGGAAGTCCTTCCTTCATCCCCGGCCGCTGATGTTTCGTCGCTGTCAGCCAAGCGTCCTTCTCTAACCGCTGCCGCTGCTGCACCAGTTTCAGAATCTCGGCCCCTTTGGGATGGGCGGCCAGGATTGCTTCTGGCCCGGCTGCCTTGGCCAGTTCGTCGGCATCGAAGCCCCAGTGAGCCAACAGCGGCCGCGCGATGATCCAGTGCCCGGCCACGTTGGGATGGACTCCATCGCCAGCCAGCATGAACTTGGGGTCGCTCTGGCGCATCTTGGCAATGTGCCGGCTCATCGGGCCGTGTACGTCGACCACCTGCCAGCCGTTGGCTTTCTCGGACAGCAGCCATTCCGAGTACTTGGCCAGCACGCCGTCGTAGCCCACGAACGGCGCCGGGTACTCGGCCTTCCCCTCGGGCAGAGTGCGGGCCTTGATCGGTTCGGCATCGAACACCGGCGGCGTCACGTGCAGCACCTTGGCCCCGTGGGCTTCGGCCTGCTTTCGCAGCTTCCGCATCCCTTCCTGGTACTTGGCGAATCGCTCCTCGGAGAAAGGGTAGTAGATGCCGCAGTTCATGCCGTAGCAGGCCACCACCAGGTCGGGCTTGGTCTGCGAGAGGACCCGCTCCAGCCGCTCGTGCACGTCGGGGCGCGGGAACTTTCCGCCGGCATGGTTCGGCTCCGACAAGCCCGAGACGGTCTCGCTGGGCAAGCCCAGGTCGAGGAACTGGCACTTGAGATCCGGATAGCGCGTCCGCAGGCAGGCTTCAACAAACTCCAGGTACTGCCCGGAATAGGTGATGCTGTCCCCCAGAAAGACCACCCGCTTCACACCGGCGAGCGGAGGATCGGCGGCCGGAGCGACACGGCCGGCAAGCAGAGAGAACAAGATCGCGAGCAAGAGCGTGCGGAGAGAGCGCATCGGGTTCCTCGATCTGGGGACGTTGGCTGAATCTCCGCCCAGCATACCCGCACGAAGCGTGGTCAGGCCACACGCGAGCCGATACGCTCTTGCACATTACGGCGACTTATGTTGATTGGAGTGAGGCCCGAGTCACGCGCGTTGCCGGGCTGGCCGATTGAAGTCGCTCCGCAATGGTTGTCATGCAGGCTGCCGTCGAAATCTTCGAGCCCTTCCGCCGCAAGCTGGCCCAGCGCCTGGCGCTTCCGTTGCCTGGCCGCGCGGCCCAATCCCGCTTCGAGCCCGAAGGAGCCGCGGGCAGGCACTATGTGCCCAGTCCGACGGCTCGCGTGGCGGCTGTGTTGGTGCTGCTCTATCTGCACGAAGGAGAGTGGTATCTCCCCCTCACGCTTCGGCCCGAGACCCTGCCCGATCACCCCGGCCAGATCAGTCTGCCCGGCGGTTCCGTGGAGGCGACCGAGAGCCTGCAGCAAGCGGCCCTGCGCGAACTCGACGAAGAACTGGGCGTGCCGGCCGAAGGGATTGAACTGGTGGGGCTGCTCTCTCCGCTGTACGTCTTCGGCAGCAACTTCCTGGTGAACCCTTTGGTTGGTGTGCTGGCCGGCCGACCCGCGTGGGTTCCCAGCCCATCGGAAGTGGCCGAGGTGATTGAGCTGCCGCTGAAGCACCTGCTGGATGCAAGCCAGCACGGCACGCACACGCGGCTCTTTGACGGGGCCACTCGATCGGTACCGCACATCGCCTGGCAGGAGCATCGCGTGTGGGGCGCCACCAGCATGATCCTGGGCGAGTTGATCGCCGCCGTGAGAGAGCTTTGATTGCAGTTTCAGTAAAGTAGCAGGCACACTCCGTGTGCCGTCCGCCATTACTCTCTCAACCGCCGCCATTGGGGGCCTGGAACGAATACCAGCGGACGGCACACGGAGTGTGCCTGCTACTTTGCTCGCCGCCATTCAAAGAATCACAAGTGCGCCGTCCGCCGGAACTCTTCACCTACGTCCCCGTTTCATCTTCGCTGCTTGAGAAACGCCAGCAGGTCGCGCATCTGCTCGACCGTGATGTCCTTCTCCATCCCTTCGGGCATCAGCGATTTGCCGGTCGACTCCAGCTCGTCGATCTCGTCCCGGATCAGGGTGTCCTGCTTTCCCTCGGCCCGTTTAAGGACGATGGCTGTCTGGGTCTCGCCGGCCAATAGGCCCGCCACCGCGCGGCCATCGTGCGTCGTGGCGGCGTAGTTGGTCCAGCGCGGTTCGACGGCGCGGTTGGGATCGAGGATGTCGTAGAGAAGCGTCTCGCGGGTCTTGTTGCGGACGTCCGTGATGTCGGGGCCGACGTCGTGTCCTTCGCCGGCCACCTTGTGGCAGGCAAAGCAGATTCGCTTGAAGACCTCGCGTCCCTTGGCCGCGTCGGCCTTGTCCACGAGTGCCGCCGCGTACCGCTCGGCCACTTCCTTGCGATTGGCCGAGACAGCCCCGCCGATCAGTTCGATCGCCAGCGCTTTGATCTCCGGGTCGGCATGCTTGACCAGCGCGTCGCGGCGTTCGAGCGCTACCACCGAAGGCTGTACCTTGCCGGTCTTCATCGCTTCCAGAAACGGCCGCGTTGTCGCCGGCCGAGCCAGCAGCAGATCGACTGCCGACGAACGTGCGCCGGGAGACATGCCCGACCAATGGGCTAGCAGCACCGCAACCGACGACTCGACATGCCCGGTCCGCAGTGCCTCGATGGCAGCCAGTTGAACCTCGAGCGGCTGCGTTCCCTTCAGCAACTCGTGGAGGGCGGGTTCGGCCTCGGCAAAGGGGAGATAGCCCAGCAGTCTGGCGGCTGCCGCCCGATCACCGACGGGCAACTTCGCATCAGTCGCCAATCGCGAAGCCCGCGCGAGCATGCCCGACGCCTTGGCGGCCAGCGGGGCGAGCTCCTTCGGCGGTTCGTCCAGCAGTTTGGCCAGCGTGGTTCGCCCGGCCGGCCCTTGTCGACGCGTCAGCCCCTGCGCCAGGCCCGTCAGCGCTGCCGTCTGCCACCAAGCGACGGAATCCTCGCGGCTGGTGACCAGCGCGAGCACTTGGCCCAGCTCCCTCTCGTCCGCTCGGGCCCCCGCGATGCTGGCCAAGCTCACCACCAGTTCTTGATGGGTTGGAGTCGGGTCGTCGTCTAGTTTCCGCTGACGATGGATCCGCGTGAGCAGTTCGCCTGATCGGCTGGCAGCGCCCGTCAGCAACGCCCTGACTTGCCACGCGTCCCCCAGATCAAAGCCCGCGTCCAGGAGATCAGCGACCTTCGATTCGGGTTCACCGCCGAAGGCGAGCAGCAGTTGCAGCAGGACCTTGGGCGGGTAGTTTCTCGACTGCGCCGATCTCAGCTGAAGTCCGCGAAGGATCGCCTCCTGGATTCTTTCATCGTTCAACTTCAGGACCCGCGGCGCCATCATCACGGCGTGCCGCATCACTTCATCATCGGTCGAGCGCAAGCACGCGGCCAACGTAACTACATCGAGCTTGCCGAGCCCTTCCAGCGTATACAGGGCGTGCAACCGCGGCCGAGGATCTCCCTCGGTGGTCGCCAGTTTGACGAGCGCCTCGATGTCTGCTTCCTGAGCTTCGACAAGCAGGCGCTGCCCCAGATCGCGCCGCCAGCCGATCGGGTCGCTAAGCAACGCCAGCTTGTCAGCCGGTGTCTTGGGCGGGGTGAAGGTTCGCGGTGCGAGATCCTTGGCCCGCACCCGATAGATCCGACCGCGATCGTCGCCGGCCCGCAGATTCAGCGTTTCGGCCAGGCCGGCCGGCATGTACTGCGGATGTTCGATCACCTCGCGGTACATGTCGACGACGTAGAGCGCGCCGTCAGGACCATCGGCCAGGCTGACCGGACGGAACCAGGTGTCGGTGGATGCTAAAAAGTCACGTTTCGCCTCGGCCCGCTCGGCACGAAAGCTGGCCCCGTGAGGCTTCAGTATCGACCGCGTTACCAGGCTGCCGGTGGGCTCGCAGACAAAGACATTCCCGCGATGAGCGTCTCCCAGCGCATCGCCGCGAAAGACGTGCACCCCACAAGCGGCCGTGTGCGTGCCGGCGTGACTCATGGCCGTGGTCTTGCCCTCGACCAGAGGATAGACCTTGGCCTCGCCGCCGCTGGGGGCCACGTCTTCGTGGATCTGCGTGATCACGGCCAGCGGATTGCGAGCGAGCGCCTTCTGAGGCAGCGGGGCGAACATCACCGGGTTGCGGTTCGAGCAGAAGAAGCGGTTGCCGAAGTCGTCGAACGTGTTGCCGAACTGGCCGACTCCACTCTCGGCCTCAAAGGTCAGCGTTCGGCTGTGAAAGCGGAAATCGAGCTTGCCGAGCGCGACCTTCCCTTCATGTCCCGGCCGGGTGATCTCGCCGCCGCTCAAGCCATTGGTCAGATAGATCCAGTTGTCGAGACCGAGCTTGGGATGGGCCGTGCGAAGCTGCGGGTTGCCTGGCTTGAAGCCGGTGAACAGCACCTCGCGCACGTCGGCCTTGTGATCTCCATCCGTGTCTTTCAGGAACAGCACATCCGGGGCGGCCGTCACGATCGCGCCGCCGCGCCAGGCCAGCACTCCTTGGGCGAACGAGAGCCCCTCGGCAAAGACGTGGGCTTGATCCATGCGGCCATCGCCGTCGGTATCGACCAGCAGCTTGATGCGCGACAGCGGCGCCTTCCCCTCGCCCGGCCCGTTGGGGTAGTCGCGGTACTCGACCACGAACATGCGTCCCTGATCGTCGAAGCTGATGGCCACCGGATCGACGACCAGCGGCTCGGCCGCGACTAGCTCAATCGCCAATCCTTCAGGAAGTTCAAATCGCTTCAGCGTGTCTTGCGGCGCGAGGGGGCCTTCGGCACGGACATTGCCGGGCGTGACGCAGGTCGATGCCACGAGCAACAGGCCGACCAAGCGAACGTGGAGGCGCATACGGGAAACTCCCAGGCAATGTTGCGATGGGAAGTGCTTCTGTAGGGAACGCCCTCCGTGGCGTTCCGTGAAGTGGGGTAACCTTCGCCTATTCACGGAACGCCACGGAGGGCGTTCCCCACAGACGTCAAATCTCAACGCAACGTGGAATCGGGACAGTTCACAGTTTCAGGCAGCGCCGCGGCCCAATCAAGAGATCCCTCTTCAACACACCTCAAACAAAAGCCGCGGCGGGCCAGTCATCGCCAGCCCACCGCGGCATCCATCACTCCAACGACAACACTCGAAGGGACGACTACAGCGTCATCCCCTCGATCTCTGCAACAAAGCGACCCGCGTCCGAGCTCAAGAATGCGGCGATCACGTCGAACACCGCATCGCTGAACCCGCCCACGTTCAAGATGTCGCTTCGCTCCGGCGCCTGCGTGGTGTGGTGCGGCTGCAAGTCGATGCAGATCAGCTTCGGCGACGGGGCACTCTCGCCCTGCAACCGATACTGGTTCTTCACGAACTTCTGCCACTCGGTCATCACGCCGGTCGAACCACTTGCGCCATACATTTGCGCGCGGCCGCGGTAGACCCAGCTCTCGTTGTCGCTTACCAGCACCACGCCCGCGAACTTGCGGTTCGGGTACGCCGTGCTGGCATGACTCATCGGCAACGAGCAGTCCGTTCCACCACCGCCGTACTTCGCCAACCGGTCCGCCAGGCTCAGGATCGAGTCCGACGGGTCAAGCTTGGCGTCGAACGCCTGCGTGTCGAACGGAACCACCACGCTCTCCGGGTTGCGGCGCAGGATCGCCGCGGCCACGACGGCCGCTACGTCCACGCACCGCATCTTCGAAGTCGCTCCGGCGCCACGGCGGCCGGTAATCGCCGAACTCATCGAACCCGACACGTCCAGCCCGATCACGACCGGACCCGACAGGACCGGCACGTTGCCGCAGGCGATCTCGGCAGCCTGGTGAAGGGCCGTCTTGATCGCGTTGGGAACGTTCTCGCCCGCGTTCTTGTAGGCCGCGAAGAACTGGTACGGGAACTGATGCGACTTGCGGATCTCACTCTTATCCGTCAATCGCTCCGCCACCCGCCGGACCATTCCCGGCTCCTCGAACACGCCGTGCCGCTCCAAGGTGTTCAGGTTCATCCGCAGCGCCTGCAAGCCCATCGAGCGGGCCATCGACGCCCAAACCTTCGGTCCCTTGGCCGCATCGGCCAGCAAGTCCCACCGCGCGCTCAAACCGTCCAGCAGGGCGATCTGCGCCTCGGCGCTGGTCGCCGCGCGGAACGCGATCAACCGCTGCGCCTGCTCCGGCAAGTCGGCCTCGACCGCCGGTGCCCAGTGCTCGACCTCCTTCGAGGTCAACCAGCCGAACAGCGCCCGGCGGGCGTTATCAGTCGGCGTCGGCCGGGCCATGCGCAATACGTCGCGCAAGCTCGGATCGTTGCCGATCGAAGCACCCAACAGCTTCTCGACCGAAGCCGTGTTCAACCACCGCTGGAACGCCCGCTGCACCGAGCTCGACAAGCTCTTCTTGCCGAACTGGCCCGAGCGGATCATCTGGAACAGCGTCCGCAATACACGGCCGTTGTCGATCACCCGATCGAACACCTTGTGGAACAGCACAGTGTCCCGGGCGGCCAACGTGGCCAGCAGCGCCGCCGGCATGTCCTTCATGAAGGCACGCTCGCGGCTGTACACGGCCAGCTTGGCAAGGAACGTGTTGTCGTTCACTTGCGCTACCAGCGTCTGCATCGCGGCCAACTGGGCGTCGGCCTCGCTGTAGAACGTGCCGTTGAAGCAGCCGGTGGCGGCCAACTGGGCCAGCGCGTGCTTCGGCGACAGCGCGTAGGCAGCGCTCCCCTCCTCGTTGACCGCAGTAGCCTTCGGCAAATGGGCCGAGGCGCTCGAGAACAAAGACTTGTTGGCCATGATGTGTTTAACCCCCTGAAGAACAGTTGAGCGCGCACCGCGATCCGCCGGAGACTGGCAGCCTCCGATTCAACGGAACGGGGAGCGTTCAACGAAGTGATGGGAAAGACCCTGCCCAAGCGGATCGCCTACTTTCCCAGAGGCACGCCGCTTTGAATCTCAGATTTGAGATTTGAGATGAGGAAGATAAAAAGAAAGAAAGAAAGAAAGAAAGAAAGACGAAGACATTGGTCCACAGATGAACGCAGATGGACGCAGATGAAATACAAAAAAGAAAGGAGATTAAAAGCGAAGAAGAGAGATTGCTCTGGGACGTCGCCAAGAATCAATCATTCCGTCTTCTTCGTCTCTTCCTTCTATCTTTTCTTCCATTTTGTCTGCGTCCAACTGCGGACAAAACTGCCTTCTCTTGTGTCCTTCTTCTTCCCATTTCAAATCTCAAATTTCAAATCTGAGATCCCACCTAAGAGGATCATTCGACGAAGTATGGTCAGAGATCCAGCCCCAAGACTTTCGTCCAGTGGACTGGCCAGGATTCGAACCTGGTAAACCATGTACTCCGAGCCGGCAGTCGAATGAAATCTCCTTAGTTTGTTGTCTGTTTCAAAAAGTCCCGACGAAGGGATGATCAGAGTTGCCTTGCGGCAGGTCCTGTCGCTCTGCCCATTGAGCTACAGCCCGGTAAAGTCGGGCTGGAGGGATTCGAACCCACAACCTTCAGATTAAATGTACTCCGGTCGGTCAGTCAGGATGTTTCCTAAAGCAAGCGTGGTCCAACGAAGAATGGTCGAGAGTCTGCCTTTCGGCACGCCGTCCGATATCACCCGACGCGCCCACAGGCGCTTCGCGTGACCGTTGACTGGTTCCTTGATCTCAGGGAGACGCCGGAACCGTTGACTAGTCGGTCGCCCGACATCGCTACATTAAGGTCGCTAGTGGAATCCCGGCCTGCAGTCGGGCCACGCTTGTCTGAGCAAACGTTGGCCGTCGTGCAGGGGGATCACTTATGTCCGCGACTCGTCAACTTGGCGCTCGGCTCGCCGATGGACGCCGAGTTATGGGCTTTCCCCTCGATCAGTTTACCTTCCACCAGTTCTCCCGCAGTGCGCACGACCCAGCCGCCGACCCATTGGTCGTGCTCTTTGAGCTGCAGTCGCCGGCCCACCACCGCAAACGGTTCGGGCAGGAACGTTGTCTGATGGACGTTGTCTTTTTGGACGAGGCATTGACGGTATCGCATGACATTTCCTTTCCGAAGGTGCGGTCGTTTATCAAAAATCCCGACGAAGGTTTGATCAGAGAACGCTCTTGCGAGCGCCGGCGCGTTGCCATTCCGCGAGGGCTTGCGAGTGCAAGCCCGTGGGAATCGAACCCACTTCTCCGGCTCCTAATGGACTCCGATCGGACAGTCAGGATGTATTGGTCTACATGATTCGACGAAGGGTGAATGTTAAGACACGATCGGCGAGGGGGTCAGTTCAGAGGGTGACATGGTGAAAATGTACTCCGAACCAGCAGTCGATCGTGGCAGTAGTCCTGGATGGAATCGAACCATCGTCGCCTGCTTGTCACGCAGGCATCTTGGCCGTTGGAACACAGGACTGCGTTGGGAATAGAGATGAGGCGAACGGGTCCGAGGTTCGCGGCAGGGCGAGATTTCTTGTAGAAGACCCGCGGGCTCGAGGCGCGCGGGCCCCCTCGGACACGCACGTGGCGAACCCCTTGCAGGCGCCGTTCCGGCTGCTTGCCGAGTGGAAGCTCAGCCGTCGAGTTCGACGAACTCCGGCACGACCTTGGTCGGGATCACGCCCGCCTGATAGCCGCGCTCCAGCAGCACGCGGACCGCTTCGCGCCCCTTGGGGCCGAAGTCGATCGTCCAGTCGTTCACGTACATGCCGACGAACTTGTCGGCCTGGCCGCGATCCAGATCCCGTCCGTACTGCAGGGCGTGATCCAGCGCCTCGCCGCGATGGGCCAGGCCGTACTCGATGGACTCCTTCAAGAGCTTCGTCACTTCCAACATGGCCTGCGGGCCCAGGTCCCGGCGGATGCCGTTGGCGCCCAACGGAAGGGGCAGGCCGGTCTCGGCAAACCACCACTCGCCCAGGTCGACCACCAGATGCAGTCCCTGCGAACGGTAGGTGAGCTGCCCTTCGTGAATGATCAGCCCAGCGTCGATCGGGGTCCCTTCCCACTGGCCGGCCTCGACCGCGTCCAGGATGCGATCGAAAGGGACGACCACATGCTTGAAGTCATTGCCCATCGCCAGGCGAAGCGCCAGGTAGGCCGTGGTCAGTGTGCCCGGCACCGCGATCGTCTTGGTGCGGAGCGCTTCCAGTTTCTCGGGCTGCCGTGTGACGACCATGGGTCCATAGCGATCGCCCATGCTGGCGCCGCACGGGCAGAGGACGTACAGGTCCGTGAGGTAGGCGTACGCGTGCAGGCTCAGCGCCGTCAGTTCCAGCTCGCCGGTCTTGGCCCGCCGGTTAAGGGTCTCGATGTCGACCAGTTCGTGGGTGAACTGGTAGCCGCCGGTCTCGATCTTGTCGTTGGCCAGGGCGTGGAACATGAACGCGTCGTCGGGATCGGGGCTGTGGCCGACGCGGATCAGGGTGCGGGTGGTCATCACGGGCAGATCTCCAAGGGGGCCAACACAGCGGGCATGCCCACGTTTGTAGGGATATTCGGCCGGCGTGCAAGCGGGCCGCGGGGGCAAGGTCCCCCACTTCAAGGGACCGCATCGGCAGCACCGCATTAACCTGGTCCGGCCCATGTTGGGGGAGCGTGCGTTCGGTCGGCTGCCGGCTGGCGGGACGGCAGCCGGACGAAGCGGCTCAGGGTGGATAGAATGGCATACACTTATTGATGTCTGTGGGGAGTTTTGTCCTTCCGACCACAACGCGATTTCCAGAAAGTCCACGTTGCAACGCATTCAACTCCTCAGCCAGCGACTCGCCGGGCGACGCGCCGCCTTGCTCGCTCACCCGATCTATCAGCAGATCGACCGGCTGGAAGCACTCCAACTTTTCATGTCGCACCATATCTTTGCGGTGTGGGACTTCATGTCGCTGCTCAAGGCGCTGCAGCGCAGCTATTGCTGTATTGAGGTTCCCTGGCTGCCGGCAGCCGATGCCACCGGGTGTCGCATGGTCAACGAGATCGTGCTGGCCGAAGAGAGTGACGAGGACGGCCGTGGAGGCTATGCCAGCCACTTCGAGCTGTACCATAGGGCGATGACGCGCGTGGGGGCGAGCACCGCGGCCATCGATGGGCTGCTGGACGCGCTTCGCGCAGGCGAGACGGTTGAAGCGGCGCTCGCATCGGCGGCCGTGCCGGAATGTGCCCGCAGGTTCGTGCAGCACACGTTTGCGATCCTGGCCGGCGGCGATCGCTGCGCCATCGCGGCCGCTTTTACCTTCGGCCGCGAGGATCTATTGCCCGATGTCTTTCAGCGGATCGTCGACGAACTGAACGTGGAAACCGCTGGCGGATTGGAAGAGTTCAAGTACTATCTCGAGCGGCACATCGGCCTGGATGGGGACGAGCACGGCCCGATGGCCCATCGATTGCTTGAGGCGCTGTGCGGCGACGACGAAGCCCGCTGGCAGTTGGCCGAACAGACCGCCATGGATTGCCTGGACGCGCGGCAGGCGTTGTGGGACGGCATTCTGGCGGCGATCGCGCGAGAGAAATCGCAGGCGATCGGCACGGTCGACCTGTAGCGAGGTCGACGGAGGGGAGCGTCCGCATCGAGAAATGCCTCAGCCGTCTTCGACCACCAACTTGTTCTTGGTGATGTACTTGTTCAGACGATCCCAGCAGACCGTCTTGCCGGTGATCCGCATTGGCGAGTGGGTCCACATGAAGGTCTCGCCCGGCGGGTAGCCGTCTTCGGACATCTCCACGTCACGCTGAAAGAGCTGGTACTGACCGTCGACGAAGACCAGGTCCGAGAAATCACGCTCCGAAGGATCAGGGACGGGCTCGGGGGCGTAGGGCGGCTTGATGTCGCCGGCTTTTTGATAGCGCAGGTTGATGCTGGAAGCCGTGAGCATCGTGCGGGCGGCGCCCAGAGAAACGGGAAGATTGTCTTTGAGGGCGACCAGGCGGAGGAGCGTGTTCATGAGGGGCTCGCGGTACTCCTTCTTGATGGGCCAGAGATCGCAGTCGTCCCAGGTTAGGTATTTATCTTCGGGGAAGACTTTGGGCTGAACGAGGGAGGGGTCGCGCGCTGTCTGCGGGGTCACGCCGGAGATGCGCGGAAAGGGGAGATACTTGAGCGTGTGGCCGGGTGGATAGCCGGCCAGGCAGATCTGCCAGTCGTGCAGGTAGTTGAGGTAGAGCTCGTCGGCGTTCAGCATCTCCTCGTATTCTTTGCGCGTCGCCTTGGGGATTTTGTGACGCACAGGGAGAGGCTGCGGGAGCTGGCGATAGCGGAGATTGAGAAGGGAGGCCGTGAGGACGATGCGGCAGGCGGTGAGTTGGTCGCGCGGTTTCTCGGCGTTCAGGGCCACGCCGATCGCGTAGTTGATCACGCCAGTGCGGATGGGGACGGGGATGGGCCAGTAGTCGGACATGCTATTCGAATGCCAAGAAATGGAACCACAGAGGCACAGAGGCACAGAGACACAGAGGGAATGAAGGAAGATGCGGATGTCTCTCTGAGTTATTTTTTGAACAGGAGGAAGCGGAGGTAACGGAGGGGGTCTTTCTGTTGGCTCTGTTTCCTCCTGTTCAAGAAGAAAGGAGCAGGGGTGAGAGACGAGCGCCAAGGAAAGGGAGAAGTCACGCGGAGGCGCGGAGACGCGGAGAAATACAAATTAATCGAACAGAGCATTGCACAACGCAGGATACGGGTATTTGAGGAGGGACGGGGCTCGAAGCATTTCCTCCGCGCCTCCGCGACTCCGCGTGAAAATTCCTTCTCTTTCGAGTTAATCGCGCAGGGCTGTTTGTAACTTTGCGGGTTGGTGCCGAGTCGGGTTCTTGAACAGGAGGAAAGGGAGGTAACGGAGGAGGTTTCTCGGTTAGCTCTGTTTCCTCCTGTTCAAGAAAGAGAAAAGTCGAAGAGCGAGATACGAACGAAGGGCAGCCCCCCTCCCCAGCCCTCCCCACAAGTGGGAGGGAGCAGGAAGAGAGTGCGCGGCGCTGTTGGCGATTCGGGGTGAGCCGCGTCAGGGTTGTAACTTTGCGGGTTGCGAGTCGGGTTCGTGTAGCTTTGCGGGTTGATCGGGGGCGGGATCGCGATTCGCCTCGCTCACGCTTCGGGTTGGGATGGGGATGCTCTCGCGCACCTCCTCCGCGTGTAGCTCTTCGGGTTGAGGGTCGAGCGCGTGTAACTTTTCGGGTTGAGGCGGGCCGTGTAACTTTTCGGGTTGATGACTCGTCGCGCGGGATTGAAGGTGCGCGCGGTCGTGAGAAAGCATGCGACGCGCGTAGTCGAGGACGTCCGATTCCTTCATCCGCGCGATGCGATAGAGCTCAGTCCGGACACGGCCGTCTTCCGTCAGGTCGTTCGGATCGGGCATCGGCGGGAAGGGAGAACGGGCGAGCAAGTCCGTCTCCCAGATGTCGAGCTCGACGAGCGCCTGATTCAGGGAGGCGATCGTTTTGCGGGTGGAGCCGTTTTGCAGGATGGATTCGGCATGCTCCGCTTCGGCGATCGAACGGTGAAGCTGTTCGCGGGCTTGTTCGATGGCGGACAGGGCCCGGGTTTTGGGGGTGGGGTCCGGCTTGCGGCGCGGGACCGGGAATTTGCGGAGCTTGCCGTCCAGGCCCATGCGGACCTTGGGCTTGCGATGCCGCGGATGACGCTTGCGCAGGCCGGCCACCATCGGGCGACTGACCTGGCAGCAACGGGCGAAGAAGGCGTCGCTTTGGTCGTCGTAGGCCGGGTCATCCAGCAAGCGGTTCACGAGCATCCGCTTGTCCGCGTTGGTGCGCGGCAGACCGGGGTTTTGGTGCGCTTTGATCGCGTACAGCATCGCGTCGCGGCGCGTGCCAGGGCGGATGTCGACCTTGAAGGATGGCTCCTCGCGACGGGAGGCGACCTCGATGCCGTGATGCCCGTCGGCGATGTAAAGCGGGGCGTCGGGGGATTCCTGGAAGGCCACGGCAGGGGGACGCGTCTCGGGCGGAAGCTGGGCGTAGTAGGCCAGGGCCGACTCGTCGAAACGCCCTCCGCGGACGGTGAAGATCATGCCGCGAAGGCCTAGAGGGACGCTGTCGAAGCGGATTTCGGTGATTGGCATGGCGGTGCTGCGGGTTATAGAAGGTGAACTCTATCCGCAGTATATCAAAGTTTAACGGTTTGATAACAGAATAATGGGAGATTTGAATGGATTTTGTAAGGTGGTGGGGGAAGGGAGGTTACGCGGGGGGAGTGTCACGCGGAGGCGCGGAGGCGCGGAGGGGGAGGGATTTGAGATTTGAGATTTGAGATTTGAGATTTGAGATTTGAGATTTGAGATGGGAGTACGAAATACAAAGACGAGGACTTTGACCGCAGATGGACGCGGATGAAATGCGACGCAGAAGGCGAGCTTAGGGCGCGAAGGACGGAGGGCCTTGGCGTCTTGGCGGTTTCCTATCCTGCCATTTCAAGACGCTATTCGCGCGTGATGAACTCGTCCAGGTTCATCAATACGCGGGCGACGGCTGTCCAACTGGCCGCTTCGACGGGATCTTTCCCCTTGAGCGGAGCGATCGCGGCCACTTGCCTGGCCATCGCCGGTGCAGCGGCGAACTGGGCACGCTGGGCGGCGTGGAACTGCGCCAGCCGCGAGCGTTCGACTTCATTCGGCGAGCGCGCCATGCAATGCCGAAAGACCAGCTCCAGGCGGGCAGCATCGTCCGAGGAGGGCAGGGCGAGCGCTCGCGCGGCCAAGCCTTGCGCGATCTCGCCCAACGAGCGATCGTTGGCCAGCGTCAGGGCCTGCAGCGGCGTGTTGGAGCGGACGCGACGCGTGCAGGTGACGTTCCCTTCCGGAGCGTCGAACGTGGCCAGGAACGGATAGGGGCTCGAACGCCAGAAGTGGGTGTACATCCCCCGGCGGTAGCGGTCTTCGCCCGCACTGTCCTTCCAGTTCTTGTCGTTCTGCGTGAACTTGTAGAGCCCGGCCGGTTGCGGAGGGAAAACACTGGGCCCACCGATCTTGCCCGACAGCAGCCCGCTGGCCGACAGCCCGACGTCGCGGATCACCTCGGCCTCGAGCCGCACCCGTTCCTGCCGGGCGAGCAGCTTATTGCGAGGGTCGGTCTCGTGCAGGTCGGGCCGCGCGTGCGAGGCCTGACGATACGTGGCCGAGGAGACGATCAGTTTGTGCAGCGCCTTCATGCTCCACTTCTGCACGACGAACTCGTTGGCCAGCCAGTCGAGCAACTCAGGATGCGTGGGAGCGGCTCCTTGAAGACCGAAGTCGTTCTCGGTCTCGACCAGACCGACGCGGAAATGCTGCTGCCAGATGCGATTGACCGTGACGCGCGGGGTGAGCGGATTCGCCGGGTCGACCAGCCAGCGGGCCAAGTCGAGCCGGTTGGGATTCTTGACGTCGTCGGGAAGCGGATGGAGCACGTCGGGAACGCCCGGCGTGACCCGATCGCCCGGCCGCAGGAAGTCGCCGCGGATCTGCACAAAGGTCTCGCGCGGCGCGGGGCGCTCGCGCATCACCATGGTGGTGGTGATCGACTTGGCCAGCTGCTCGGTTTCCTTCTTCAGGGCCACGATCTTGGCGGCCATCTCCTGGCGCTGACTGTCGCTGCGGGCGAACTCGGCGGCGATCAGCTCGCGCGCGTTCTCTTCTCGCTGGTCGGCCGGTTCGGCCACCAGCTTCTTAATCTCCTCGGGCACGGCCAGCCGTTCGCGCGGGGCACTGGTGACGGAAAGCCGGAAGCGGCCCAGATTGTGCTTGGCCCCGTGCAGTTGCTTGAGGGTGATCTCCAGCTCCTGACCCGCAGCGGCAAGGTCCTCTTTGAAGAGGAAGACGGCCGAGCGATCGACGTTGAGCGTGCCGACTTCGACGCCGATCGACCAACCGGTGGCCGGCTTGCCGTCGAAGGCCTGCTCGATCGGAGTCTTCTTGGGGGAGTGGAGCGCGATGCCGCGGGCGATCGCGGCCGGCTTCGACTTGGTCTTCTCCTCGACGCCCGGCTTGTCGTCGCGGGCGAGAGGGCGGGTCGCGACCGCCAGCTCGCTCAAGACGAAGTTGCCGTCGGCCGCCAGGCCCGGTCCCATCAGGGGCAGGATCTCGGTGGTCAGCACTTCCAGTCGCAGGCCGGTGATTTTTTCCAGCGGGGCATCGACCCGGAGTGTGTAGGTGTCTTTGTCGGGGATCGTGCCACCGACCATCACGATGCCGCCGGCGACCTGGGTGAACATGGCGCCGCCGTCGCTCTTCAACTCGGACGCGTCCAGCACGGTCCACTCGACCGGCGTCTGGGCGGCCAGTTGCTTCTCCCACTCGACCTGCCGCTCGCGTGCCGCCGCGTCGTATTCCTTGAGCTGCTTCTCGGCGCTCGCGATGGACTCTTTCAAGTCGGTCTGCTTCTGGGCCTGGTCGGGGCTGGGGAGGGGCAGATTCGGTTCGTCGGCGTTGTTCAGGAAAGCGTAGAGTTGATAGAACTCGCGCTGCGTGATGGGATCGAACTTGTGCGAGTGGCACTGGGCGCAGGCGATGGTCAGCCCCAGGTAGACGGTCGCGGTGGTGCCGACGCGATCGACGATGCTCTCGACGCGGAACTGCTCGGCGTCGGTGCCTCCTTCTTGATTGATGAGCGTGTTGCGGTGAAAGCCCGTGGCCACGATCTGCTCAGGCGTGGCCTGGGGCAGCATGTCGCCGGCGATCTGCTCGATAGTGAACTGATCGAAGGGCAAGTCGCGATTCAGGGCATCGATGACCCAGTCGCGGTACTTCCAGATCGAGCGGGCCCCGTCGATGGTAAAGCCATGCGAGTCCGCATAGCGGGCGACGTCGAGCCAGTGCCGGCCCCAGCGCTCGCCATAGTGGGGTGAGGCCAGCAGCCGGTCGACCAGCCGCTCGTAGGCGTCGGGGCGGTCATCGGCCAGCCAGGCGTCGACTTCTTCGGGAGAAGGGGGCAAGCCGAGCAGATCGAGCGAGAGCCGGCGGATCAGGGTGTTGCGGTCGGCCTCGGGCGAAGGAGCGACCTTGGCCTCTTCCAGGCGCGCGAGTACAAAGCGGTCGATCTCGTTGCGGGCCCACTCGGGCCGTTTCACGTCGGGCAGGTTGGGGCGAACGATGGGCTGAAAGGACCAGTGGCTGCTTTCGATCTTGGGAGCGCGGGCTCCCTTGTCGCCGGGCATCTTGGCCTCTTGATCGATCCACTGCTTGAACTTTTCCAGCTCCTGCTTGGTCGGGCGCGGCCCCTTGGGCGGCATCCGCAGATCCGACTCGTCGGTGATCATCATCTGATAGAGCGGGCTGTCGTCGGGCTTGCCCGGCTTGATCGCCTTGCCTCCGTCGCCCCCCTTCAGAATCGCGGCGGCGGAGTCGACCCGCAGGCCCCCTTTGACGGTCGAGGGACCGTGGCACTTGTAGCAGAACTTGCTCAGGACCGGCTTGATCTCCTTGTCGTAGTCGATGTCGGCAGCCGAAGCCCCCAGCGCCATCCACGCGGCGGCGATCGTCATGCCAGAGAGAAACAGCGATTGTCGTTTCATGCGTGCGGATCCATTCCCAGGGTCGGTTACGAGTAGCGAAGTGAGACGCGAAAGGACCGTCGGCGAGGCAGAATCTCGGGACGGGGGACGCTCTAAAATACCCCGCCCAGGAGGGCCGCGCCAAGCAAGTGTTGGCGGAAGGCAGGGGAGCGATTCATCGCGGCAGAAAGTGCGAGGGGATCAGGCAACGCGTTTTCGCCCGATCAGACCACCAGCGAAAGCAGGGCGTCGATCTTGCGCGCGGTGGATGCCGAGACCAGGGTGTGGGCGTAAACCAGAAAGGTCAGGCCGTCCAACAGGGGGCCGATGGACCAGAAGATCCCGTTCACGACGGCCAAAACCAGGACGGGCATCCAGCACCAGAGCCGGCGCGTCGGGAATGCGCGTTCGGACGTGGCTAGCGGAGCGAGATACGGATTGCACATGGCGTGCGCCCCCTGCTCGACAGTTTGCTGAGTGCCTCGGTCCCTCGTTCAGGGTCCCAGACATTGCGATGGGCCCGGCGCATCGAGGCCATCAGCAGTTCGAGCACGAAGGTGCGATAGCGATCGGGAACCTCGGGGCCGTAAGCCGTCAACGCCCGGTCGAGGTTTGCCAGCACGGTGTCCTCAGTAAATCGCCGGGACTGAATCGCCCGGCGTGCCCATTCGGTGTGAGGGCGGTCCGAGGATTGAAAGCCTTTGAACAGCGTCGAGACGCACGAACGAAGGATGGAATGGAGTGACATAACGACTGCCCGCAACAACTGACACAAAAACCAGCAAAACTCACGCAAAGCAGAACAGAAGCAAACATGGTGCCACTGCGTTGCGATGGGCATGGAATGTGAGTGCTCGCTGCCGAACGCGCAAGCGAGTGCGGTCTTTGCGCGAAATTGGTAGCACTCAACGACCGATGCCGGGCGTGCCCTTTTCCTGTGCGAACTGCCCTGGCATCGCGCAAAGGAGAAAGGGCCTCACGCGACTGGCATGGGGCAAGCTGGCGGTCACTTGCACTGGTCAACGCTTAGATTTAGGTCTCACCGAAGATGCTGGCTTCGCTAGCCCGACGCGCAAGCGCGCAAGCGAGGGGAATCGCCCAGAGATAACGAAGCAAAATGAAAACTGAGCGGCGAGGCGCTAGCCGCCGGTGGCCCCGCTCTCCTGCCACCGGCGGCTAGCAGGGTGCTGAAAAACTCCGAATCGCTGGCGTTTTCTCGACTTCTCGCATGGATTGGCCGCCGGAGGCTCGATCCGCCGCACGGCGTGCCTCAATTCGCCGCCCGTGATACC